>Ga0335072_10003495_pt1 | contig 23663 bp, 19 predicted proteins | sample Lox_Sample_21_FD_206725 | JGI IMG/M metagenome (GOLD analysis project Ga0335072, IMG submission 206725) | Soil microbial communities from Loxahatchee National Wildlife Refuge, Florida, United States - Lox_Sample_2.1 | ecosystem: Environmental > Terrestrial > Soil > Wetlands | place: USA... | reverse complement strand
ATAGGCGCCGACGGTGATCCGGTCGCCGTCGCGCAGGTTGCGGACCGCATCGTGGCCGATCGGGGCGGGATCGCGGTTCAGCGTGGTGCCGTTGGTGGAGGTGTCGGCGATCTGCCAGTTGCCGCCGCGATAGGCCACGGCGAAATGGTGCTTCGACAGCAGGCGCTCGGGGTCCGGCAGAATCCAGTCCACGCCGGGACCCCGGCCGACGCTGAATTCGCCGCCCATGACCGTGCGGGTCTCCGGCGGGACGGCATCGGGGCAACGCAGGACAGTCAGGGTCAGGGGCATGGCGTGATCCTATCCCAAACCATCCTCTCCCACGAAGGGGGAGAGGTCGAGATTCTACGCATTGGCGGTGAGAGGGAAGTGTGCCGACCCGATCGCCCTCACCCGGCGCTGCGCGCCGACCTCTCCTGCGGGGCGGGAGAGGTTGGGGCAACGCCGGATCGACCTCACCCGACGCTGCGCGCCGACCTCTCCCGCGGGGCGGGAGAGGTTAAGCTGTTTCATGGGGCAGCCTTCCCGCGCCGCCGGCGGCGATGTTCCGCCCGCTTTCCAGGAACCGCTGCAGCCGTTGCTCCTGCCGCTTCGGATCGATGCGCACCGCCGACAGCACCACCGCGCCACCCAGCGTGCGGCCCGCGATGTGCGGCTTCGGCGGCACCTTCGGCTGGTCTTCCGGCGTGATCGACTCACCGCAAAAGAACACCGCCAGCGCCGCCCAGGATTCCGGGCTCGACAGCTCCGTCGCGTCGGACAGTTGCTTGGCGGCAATGCGGTTCCTGTCGTTGGGCTGGCGCACCCAGAGTTCCGCCGCCTCGCGCGCCTTGCGGTCCGCCTCGGCCAAATCGGGCGGCTCCGTATGGCCGGCACACATGCAGGTCCACCACACCGCTTCCCGGCGCGGCAGCGCATGCGCGAGCAAGCGGGTCGCCTCCATCAGGAAGCCGCCGGCCTGCAGCCGGTCGAGCGCCTCGGTTGCCAACTGGCAGTCCTTGACCGCCGCCGCCGCATCCTCCGGCAGCTTCAGCAGCGGCTGCAGCGGCGCCAGTCCCTTCCCGGCGAGTTTGCTGAGTGGCTGCGACATGTCAGGAATTGATGCTGACCATGCCGCCCTTGAGCTGCAGCATGCCACCGCCGTCGAACGAACCCTGCCCATCGGCGGACAGGCTGATCTGCGGCCCGCTGATGGTGATGCCGGACGGGCTGAGCTCGATCGAGCACGGGCCACAGGTCAGCTTGATGCCCTGCATCGCGCTCACGCTCATCTGGCCGGCATTGACGTTGATCGAATAGTTGCCGGTGCTGACCGTGAGCGAGTCGTTGCCGGTGCTGACGGTCACCGAGTTGTTGCCCTGGCTGACGGTCAGCGAGTTGTTGCCCTGCTGCACCGTCCGCGCGGCGTCGCCCTTGATCGTCTCGGTGTGTTTGCCCTGGCTGACGGTATAGGTGCTGTCGCCCTGGCTCACCGTCACGTCGCGGTTCTGCGTCACCGTGATGGTCTGGTTGTTCTCGACGGTGATGGTCTGGTTCTGCTTGATGTCGACCGTCTCGTTCTGCATCACGGTCACGATGCGATTGCCGTCCGACTTGCCGGCCACGCCAACCGACAGCGTCTGGTTCTGCTCGATCTCGGTGAACATATCCTTTTCGGCGTGCATGAAGATCAGCTCGCTATCCTTCGTGTCGTCGAAGGTCAGCTCGCTGAAATTCGTGGTGCTGCCGGAGAGGGTGGAACGGGTGCGCAGGCCCGACTTGTTCTTGTCGGCGGACAGATAGATCGGCGCCTGGGTGCCGTTGTAGAGGCCGCCGATGACGATCGGGCGGTCGGGATTGCCGTCGACGAACGCGACCGCGACCTCGGTGCCGACGCGGGGAATGAACTGGGCGCCCCAGCCCTTGCCGGCCCAGGGCTGGATCACGCGTGCCCATACCGACAGATCGCCGGTGGCTTCGCCGCGCCAGTCCCAGAAGAACCGCACCTTCACCCGGGCGAGGTCGTCGGTATAGATTTCCTCGCCGTCCTGAACGTTGATCGCCGCGCCCTTGCTGCTCTGCGGCCCCATGACGAGCCCGGTGTAGACGCCATCCATGCGCGGCCGCCTGGTCTCCATCGGTTCGCGCCAGGTGGTTGCCGAGGGAAACGCGACGAACTGATTGAGATAGGACGACGCGCCGCTGCCGCTGATCCAGGAATCGTCGACCGCCTGGTGGTGGACGCTGCGCACCACATAGCTGCCGTCATTCGGGCTGGCCGGCTGGCTGCTGACGGTGAACGTGCCGCCCGGCACGAGCGGGCCGAAACGGCTCGATCCGTCGAACAGGGAGGCGACCGCCTCGGCTGCCTCCATCTCGCGCTTGGCACGATCCGAGAGGATGTCGTTATCGTAGGTCTTGGCCGGCCATTCGAAATAGTCGCGCTGGCTCGCACCGCCGGTCGTCAGCACCGTCGGTTGCGCCTTGTAGAGCAATGTGCCGGGCTTGGTGTAGTCGTAGTCGCGATAGCTCATCTGGCCGCGCACGGTGCCCGACCGGTTCTTGAAGCTGCCCAGCGGCACCACCCCGTCCGCGCCGCTGCCGCTGCACAAGGTGGCGTTCGGAATATCCACAAACGCACTGTTCTGGTTGCTGATCACCAGCGTGTGTTTGTCGGCGGTGTGCTCGAAGAAGAAGAACCAGCCTTCCTCCTCCATCAGCCGATGCGCGAAATGCAGGTCGCTCTCGTTGTACTGCACGGTGTATTCGCGCACGGTGCCGCCGGAGGGAGGGCCGGTCAGATCGGTCAGCCCGGCATCCTGAAACATCGCCGAGATGATGTCGCCGGCTGTCATGTTCTGATAGACGCGGCAATCCATGGTCTGCCCGAGAAACCACAGCCGCGGCACCAGCACCACGCGATAGACCACGTACTCCTCGCCGCTGTCGGCGCTGCGGGCGGTGCCCTCGGCGGTGATGCTGCGAACGATGCCGTGGAAATAGCGCACCGGCGTGCCGGCGTCCTGCAGGGTGACGCAGGCCGCATTGTTCAGCAATTTGTTCGGGTCGAACGTGCCGGACTGGCACACCGCCGTGATGTTGACCTCGAATTCCTCACTGATCGCTTCCTTGCACGTCAACGTCACGGGAATCAGGACATTCGACCCGAGCGGCGAACTCATGAGCATCAGCGCAGTGGCGCTCGACCAGGTGGGCATTGGCAATCGTTCCTGCGAATCCAGGTTGCTACGGGTCGCCGCCATGGGGGGACGGCGCGATCAAAGCGTGTCTGTCATCGGAAAATGGCGCCTGAACCACCCTCCTCCCTGGAACCGTTGCCACCCTATCATATGTCTCGCGCGGGTGGGAATTGTAAACCCGGGTGATACGGCGCGCGCCGGAGCGCCCGCGCTTCACCTTCTTGCATCAGTGTCACAACATCACCGTACCACCGTCAACCGCGATGGTCTGCCCGGTGACGAAGCGCGATTCGGCGGAGATCAGCCACGCCACGGTGCCGGTCAGGTCGGCCGGCACCAACGTGCGTTGCAAGGACTGGCCGGTGCGAATCGTCTCCAGCGCGCGATCCAGCTTGTCGGCGAAGAACTCCTGCGTGCCCTCGGTCATCACCGCGGTCGGCGCCACCGCGTTCACACGGATATTGTCGCGTCCCAGTTCGCGGGCGAGGCCGCGCGTCAGGCCGATCACCGCCGCCTTGGACGTGGTGTAGTGCAGTGCGTACGGCATGCCGTAGGTCGCCGCCAGCGAGGCGATGTTGACGATCGACCCGCCGCCGGCCGCCCGCATCGCCGGCACCGCCGCCTTGCAGCAGTTCCAGATGCCCTTGACATTCACCGCCATCGCGGCGTCCCAGTCGGCTTCCGCGATGGCGGTGAACCGTCCGCCGCGCAGCGAGCCGTACAGCGCCGCGTTGTTGACCAGCGCATCGATGCGGCCGAACGCCTCCACCGCGGCGGCCGCCATCGCCTCGGCCGATGCCATGTCGGTCACGTCCAGCGTCACGGCGATGGCGCCATTGCCGGCGGCCGCGGCGGCCGCGGCGCAGTCCAGCACGTCACCGGCGACCACACGCGCGCCGGCGGCACCGAACGCGCGGGCATATTCGAAGCCCAGCCCGCGCGCCGCACCGGTGATCAGTATGACTTTGCCGGCAACCGACATGACGTTCCCTCTCCGTATCGTGGCCAATGTCTATGGTGCCGTGCCCGGGGGCGGCAAGCCGCGGCGGGCCATCAGGTGCCGATGTACTGGAAAATGCCGACGAACCCGAATATCCCGGCACCGAAACCACCCTGAATCTGCGGCGTACTTTCCAAAGCGGCGCCGAGCTGCGGAAGCGAACTGGGAACCGACAGGCCGCAGGTGAACAAGGGACGATCCGTGCCGATGAGAAAGCTGGATATCGAACAACTCATGATGACCTTTTGCGCGCCGATCAGCACGGCGGACGCGGTGGCCTGTCCGATCAGCAGGCGGGAGTGGTTGATGTTCTGACACGAAATGCCGTAGCCGGGATCCACCAGATCGAGATCGCTGTAGACCCAGGAATCGGTATCGCTGTGGTACTTCGGATCGGCGAGTTGCTTGATGAGCTCGCTCCACGGCAGGGTGATCGCGCTGCCGATGTCGCCGCCGACGCCAAGGCCGCCGGCGATCCCCAGAAAGTTCGGCATCACCGGCAGGTCGGGCGACTTGAACTGGAACCAGAATATGCCTGCCCCGCCCCCGGCGGCACCGCCGACCTGGGCCACAATGCATACCTTCCAGTTCGACGAATGCTGCTCCCACCAGCCCATGGCCGTCTCCTCCTGCCGCCGGTCACGTTTCAACCACGGTGCGGCGTCGCCGACTATGGCACGAGCCGCCGGCATCGTGAGCCGGAAAAAATGACGGGGTGAATTCCGTGCCGGCGGCGATAACAGTGGCGTGACCCATGGCGAGCCGGCAGCCGCTGCCGATCGCAGGCGTGATGGCGCCGCGTGTCAGGCGCCACGAGCCGGCGTCAGGCCGCCACCGCCCCGGGGAAATGGCAGGCGACGCGGTGGCCGGAGTCCGCTTCCACCAGTTCCGGCTCCTCCGCCGCGCAGCGCGGGGCAGCGGCGGGGCAGCGGGTGCGGAAGCGGCAGCCGGAGGGCGGGTTGAGCGGGCTCGGCACCTCGCCGCTCAGCCGGATGCGCTGGCGCGCTTCGGCCGCATGCAGCGATGGCACCGCGGAGATCAGGCTGGCCGTGTAGGGATGCAGCGGGCGGCGGAACAATTCGTCGGCCGGCGCAGTCTCCACCACGCGGCCGAGATACAGCACCACGATGCGATCCGAGATGTGCCGCACCACGGCGAGATCGTGGGCAATGAACAGATAGGTGAGATGCAGGCGTTCCTGCAGGCCGATCATGAGGTTGATGATCTGCGCCTGGATGTTGACGTCGAGCGCCGAGATCGGTTCGTCGCCGACCACGAACACCGGTTCCACCGCAAGCGCGCGGGCGATGGAGACGCGCTGGCGCTGGCCGCCGGAGAACTCGTGCGGGAAGCGCTGCGCCGCGGCCGGCGGCAGGCCGACAAGATCGAGCAAGGCGCCGACGCGGGCGCGGGCGTCGGCGGCGTTGGTGGCGATGCCGTGCAGGCGCAGGGGGCCGGCGAGGATCTCGCCCACCGTCATGCGCGGGTTCAACGACGCATAGGGGTCCTGGAAGATCATCTGCATGCGCCGGCGCAACGGCCGGATCGCGGCCTGCGAGGCATGGGAGATGTCGGTGCCGTCGAACGCGATGCGGCCGGCGGTGGGTTCCTCCAGGCGCATCACCAGGCGCGCCAGGGTCGATTTGCCGCAGCCGGATTCGCCGACCAGCCCGACGGTTTCGCCGGGGAACACCTGCAGGTCCACGCCGTCGATGGCGCGCAGGACGCGGTGGGGCTCGAGAAAATTCTCGCGCGGCAGGAGAAAATGCTTGGCCAGGCCTTGCACGTCGAGAAGCGGCCGTGGCGCGGCGGCGGCACGGGTGGTGGTTTCCGTGGCGCGTGGCTGCGGCGGCACCAGGGGCGCGCCGTTCTGCGTCACCCAGCAGCGCGCGCTGCGGCCGGGGGCGACCGGCAGCAGCCCGGGGTGGGCGGCGCAGGCGTCGATCGCGAAGGGACAGCGGGCGCGAAAGCGGCAGCCTTCCGGCCAGGCGCGGGCGTCGGGCGGCTGGCCCTCGATGGTGGCCAGCCGGCGGTCGCCGCTGGTTTCGCTGTCGAGCCGCGGCGCGGCGTGCAGCAGCGCCCAGGTGTAGGGGTGGCGCGGATCGGACAGCAGGTCCTGCGGGCTGCCTTCCTCCACGACCTCGCCGGCGTACATCACCAGGACCCGAGTGCAGATGGTGGCGATCACGCCCAGGTCGTGGCTGATCAGGATGACCGCGGTGCCGAGGTCTTCGTTCAGCGCGCGCAGCAGGTCGAGAATCTGCGCCTGGATGGTGACGTCGAGCGCGGTGGTGGGTTCGTCGGCCAGGATCAGCGACGGTTCATTGGCGAAGCCCATCGCCAGCATGACGCGCTGGCGCATGCCGCCGGAGAACTGGTGCGGATATGAATCGAGCACCCGTTCCGGCCCCGGAATTCCCATCCGCCCGAGCAGATCGGCCGCGCGGGTGCGGGCCGCGCCTGATGTGAAGCGATGATGCGCGGTCATGGTCTCGATCAACTGATGCGAGATGCGCAGCACCGGGTTGAGCGACGTCATCGGGTCCTGGAACACCATGGCGATCTCGGCGCCGCGGACGTCGCGAAGCTGGTCTTCGGAAAGCGCGGTGATCTCCTCGCCGCGGAAGCGGATGGAACCGGCGACGATGCGCGCCGGCTCCTCGAGCAGGTTCATGATCGACTTGGCGGCGACGCTCTTGCCGGAACCGGATTCGCCGACGATGCCGAGGGTTTCGCCCTTGTGCAGCGTGAAGCTGACGCCATCGACGGCGCGCACCACGCCGGCATCGGTGAAGAACCAGGTGCGCAGGTCGCTGACCTGCAACAAAGGGCCGGTCTCTTGCGGCCCCGTTTGCTGCGGCTTGGACTCCTGCTGCGTGTCAGCGCCGTCTTGCATGCGGGTCCAGCCAGTCGCGCAGGCCGTCGCCCACGAAGTTGAAGCCGATCACCACGGTGAGGATGGCGAGGCCCGGGAAGGTGGCGACCCACCATTGCGACACCAGTTCGCGGCCTTCGGAGACCATCGAGCCCCATTCCGGCGTCGGCGGCACCACGCCGAGGCCGAGGAAGGACAGGCCGGCGAACACCAGGATCGCGTTGCCAAGATCGAGCGTCATCAGCACCACCAGCGGGCCGAGCGCGTTCGGCACGATCTGGCGGAACAGAATGTGGGAGGGGGAAAAGCCGATGGTGCGGGCGGCGGCGACGTATTCCAGGGAACGCTGCCCGAGTACGAGGCTGCGCGCGAGGCGGGCGAATTTCGGCCACCACACCACTAACATCGCGATGACGGTGTTGCGCGTGCCGATGCCCAGCGCGGCGGCGATCGCCATCGCCAGGATGATCGGCGGGAAGCAGAACATCAGGTCGGTGGCGCGCATCAGCAGTTCTTCGGTCCAGCCATGCGCGTAGGCGGCGACGGCGCCGATCAGCGTGCCGATCGCGCCGCCGATCAGCACCACGGTGAAGCCCACCGCCAGCGACGTGCGCGCGCCGTAGATGACGCGCGTGAGGACGTCGCGGCCGAGTTCGTCGGTGCCGAGCCAATGCGCGGCCGATGGCTCGGCGAGGCGACCGGCAACGTGCACCGTGTCGGGGGCGTAGGGTGTGATCCAGGGCGCCAGGATCGCGGCGATGGCCCACAGCGCAACCACCGCGCCGCCCAGCACCGCCAGCAGATAACGGCGGCGCCAGCGGCTGCGGCGGCCGGCGCTGCTGTCGGTGCCGGCGGCAAGCTCGGCGGCTTCCGCGTTGGTGAGCGCCATGCTGATGCTGCGCGGGATCCCACGGGCGATCATCGCCGCATCACCCGCGGATCGAGCAACGCGTAGGAGACGTCCACCACCAGGTTGACGATCACGTAGACCACGGCGACCACCAGCGTGACTCCCATGATCGCGGGGAAGTCGAGGATCACCGCGCTCTGAAAGGTGTAGCGGCCGAGGCCGGGCCAGGAGAAGATGGTTTCGGTCAGCACGGTGCCGGTGAGCAATTGCGCGTAGGCGAGGCCGCCCAGCGTGACGACAGGCAGCAGCGCGTTCGGCAACGCGTGGCCGAGCATGATGACGCGGCGGCGCAGGCCCTTGGCGCGGGCGACGCGGATGTAGTCCTGCGACAATGCTTCCAGCATCGCGGCGCGCGTGGTGCGGGTGATCAGGCCCATGGTGGCGGATGCCAGCACGATCGACGGCAGAATCAAATGCGTGATCGCGTCCCAGAAGGTGTCCCATTGGCCGGCGAGCGGCGCGTCGATCAGCATGAAGCCGGTGACCGTGGGCGGCGGGAACTGATCGGCGCCGATCTGGCCTGGCCCAGGCGCCCAGCCGAGCCAGCCGTAGAACACCGCCAGCATGATGAACGCGAGCCAGAAGGTCGGCGCCGATACGCCCACCAGCGAGATCGCGCGCGCCACGTGGTCGATCCAGGAATCGCGCTTCATGGCGGCGATGACGCCGAGCGGCAGGCCGAACACCAGCGACAGGATGAACGCGACGGTGGAAAGTTCGATGGTGGCCGGCGCGTATTGCTCGATATCGTCGAGCACCGGGCGCTGCGAGGAAATCGAAATGCCGAGATCGCCATGCGCCAGGCCGCGCAGGAACACCCAGTAGCGATCCCACATCGGCAGATCGAGGCCCCATTTGTGCCGGTATGCCTCGACGATCGCCGGATTGTTGGCGGCGATGTCGCCAAGCTGCGTGAGTACCGGATCGCCGGGCACGGTGTTGGCGATCAGGAAGATGATCAGCGTCGCCAGCAACACCATGGCGGCGGCGATCAGCAGACGCGAAACGATGTAGCGCAGCACGCGGGTATCGTCCTCCCTGCCGTACCGCATACCGCATGGACCGCCATGCGCCAAGTTGTATTGCGGCAGCAAACCGGTATGGTCGCGCCTGACTACGCGTGAGGGAGGGAAACCGTGAGTGACCTGGGTTGGATCAGCCGGCGCGACGTGATGCGCCTGCTCGGCATTGGCGGCGCGGCACTTGCGGCCGGATTGCCAGACAAGGTGCATGCCGCTGCCAGCGGCGGCACTTTGGTGCTGGGCGTCGATATCAGCGATTCGATCACCTTCGATCCGGCGCGCGAGGCGCAGTACACGGCCCCGCTGACCATGCGCGCGGTGTATGAATCGCTGGTGACGATGTCGCCCGGCGACTACCTGAACGTGAAGCCGGCATTGGCAAAGAGCTGGGAGCACACGCCGGACGGCAAGGGCTGGCGGTTCCATTTGACCGATGCAAAATTCAACAGCGGCAATCCGGTCACCGCGCAGGACGTGAAATGGACGTTCGACCGGCTGATCAACCTGAAGGATCAGCCGTCGCAATACGTCACCAACGTGTCCGCGGTGAACGTGGTGGATGCGAAAACCGTCGATGTGGTGCTGAATGATCCGACGCTGCCGATTCTCACCATCCTGTCGGGTGTGAATTTCGGCATCACAGAGCAGAAGGCGCTGGAGAAGCAGGGCGGCACCGCGGGGATGGATGCGCCGAGCGCCGACAAGGCGACCAACTGGCTGAACCAGCATTCCTGCGGCGCCGGCGCCTATACGCTGGTGGGCTGGACGCGCGGGGCGCAGATCCTGATGACGCGCAATCCGCATTATTTCCGCGGGGCGGCGCATTTCGAGCATGTCATCGTGCGCCACATGGGCGACAGCGCGACGCAGCTTCTGGCGATCAAGCGCGGCGATATCGGCGCGGCGTTCAACCTGATCCCCGAGCAAATCGCCACGCTGGCGAACGACAAGCAGGTGCGCGTCGAGGGATTGCGCAGCCTGGACTACGTCTACATGGCGCTGACCAACGAGCCGGAGTACAACAAGGCGCTGGCGGTGAAGGAAGCGCGCCAGGCGATCGCCTGCGCCATCGACTACGACGGCATCATCAATCATCTGCTCGGCGGCAAGGCGATGCGCTGCGCGTCGTTCATCCCGATCGGGCTGTACGGCTCGACCGCGGAAACCACGAAGCAGATCGGCTGGCACCAGGATCTGGACCGCGCGAAGCAGTTGCTGCAGAAGGCCGGATTCCCCAACGGCTTCGAATTTAAGATCAGCTATGGCGACGCGGCGGTGTCGGGCCTTTCCTACGCGGTGCTGGCGCAGAAGCTGCAATCCGACCTGGCACGAGTCGGCATCAAGGTGATGCTAGATCCGATCGACCAGGTGAACCTGCGCACGCAATACACCACCGGGCATTCGCAAGGCGGCGTGCTGACGTTCTGGAACCCGTCCGGCGTGGAGACCGACCAGTGGGCATCGGCCAGCGTGCTGCGCGTGGCCAAGCGCATTCACTGGACACCTGATCCGGCGCTGAAGCAGCTCGTGCTGAAGGCCGCGGCCGAGCAGGATACGGCGAAGCGTACCGCGCTGTATGTCGATTACGAAAAAGCCCTGATCGACCAGGCCAGCCTGCTCATATTGTTCCAGCCGATCTACCAGTTCGCGGTCCGCAACACGCTGAAGGCGTTTCCGCTGACCGCGGCCGGTTGGGAAGCAGAGCTGTACCAGGTGACGTAGCGCCCCCCCAAAAACCTCGTCCGCCCCCCCACAAACCTCTCCCGCTTCGCGGGAGAGGTCGAGACGCGCAGCGTCGAGGGTGAGGGTGGGGGCGAAGGTAAGGCTGAAGGTCAGGACGATCGGGCCGGCTCACGCACCAACGTGCGGAGTGCGCGATAGACCACCAGCACCAAAAGCCCGAGCGCCAGCGGCCCCCCGAAGATGGCCCACGCCGCCCACACGGGCACGTCGAAAACGAACAGGTCGGAAAGCCAGATCACCGTCCAGGGAACCAGCAGCTCGGCCGCGACGCCAAAGAACAGGATCACCAGGGTGAGATCATTACGACCTGGCACCGGCTCGCGCGCGCTTGCCAGTTCGTAAGACCGGCCAGACGATGCCCGCTTGTTCCAGTCACTCCGGCTCCGCGGATTTTTGATCTCCGGTTGTCGATACATGTAGCTCATGGCAATGGCTCCGCCGCCCGGCGATCTCAGACAGTCCGGCCTTGAATGCCGGCCCTGTCGTTGGCGACTTGCGCCGGCCGTGCGGCCGCGCTGCGCGGAGCAATTGCCGAAGGCGCGATATTCTGCTGCATGTCCAGACCCCTGCCTGACTTATCCGATGGCCGGTTGCCACTTCCTTGCGGCCACATGGCGGCAGGATCAGGCAGAACAATTGTCAGGGTTTCAGGAAATACCTGTGCCATTGCCGAGCAAATCGGCGTTCGTTGCAGTTGCCGTCATTTTGGCCAGCGGGTTCCCGGCCTGGCGCCGCCGTTGTCGTGAAACGCCCGCCATCGCCCGGAGCCGACGTCCACGCGAGACCCGGCGCGAAACGGGGCCGCTCCCGGGTTCACGTCACCGCGATCAGCGGTGCCCGCCCGGATGCACCCTTGCGACAAATGCGGGGTTGACGATGACGCAGGCGATCAGCGGTATCCGCCCGGATGCACCTCGCGCCAGGCCAATGCGGTGCGGGTGATGTCCTCCAGCGCCGCGAAACGAGGCCGCCAGCCGGCGGCCAGCGCGCGCGCCGCACCGGCGACCAGCACCGCCGGATCGCCGCCTCGCCGGTCGCCGAGCCGATGCGGGACCGGACGCCCCATCACGCGTTCCACCGCGCGGATCACTTCCAGCACCGAATGTCCCGCCCCGTTGCCGAGATTCCACGTCACGCTGGCGGCCGGCAGTTGCTCCAACGCCAGCAAGTGTGCTGCCGCCAGATCGGTGACGTGGACATAGTCGCGGACACAGGTACCGTCCGGGGTGGGATAGTCGGTGCCGAACACGGTCACTTCCGGCCCGCGGCCCAGCGCGGCGTCGATCACCAGGGGAAGCAGGTGGGTTTCCGGGTCGTGGTCCTCGCCCAGCCGGCCCTCCGGATCGGCCCCGGCGGCGTTGAAATAGCGCAGGCAGGCATAGCGCAGGTCATGGATGCGATCGGCCCACAGCAAGGCACGTTCGATCATCCATTTGCTCTCGCCATAGGGCGACCCGGGATCGATCCGCGCGGTTTCCGGGATGGGCATCTCTTCCGGCGTGCCGAACAGGTTGGCGGTGGAGGACAGGACGAAGCGACTCACACCGTGGCGGACGCAGGCGTCGATCAGGCGGATGGCGTTCATGCCGTTTTCGGACAGGTAACGGAACGGCAGGCGCATGCTCTCGCCCACCAGGGACAACGAGGCAAAATGGAAGACCGCGTCCCATCTTCCATCGCCCACCACGGCATCCACCGCGGCGGCGTCCGCCAGGTCCGCCTCCACCAAGCGCGCCGGCGGCAGCACGGCCTCACGGTGACCGGTGCGCAGGTTATCGAACACCACCACCTCGTCGCCGCGCGCGAGCATCGCCGCCACCGTGTGGCTGCCGACATAGCCGGCGCCGCCGGTCACCAGAAAACGTCGTGCCATGGTTTCCTACCTCTGCGCCCTGCGCCCGTGGCGATGATACACGTCTGCGTCGGCATAGCCCGAGCGAACATGAGTGGGGGCGTGGACTCGCGTCAATACGCAGCCCACCACATGCGCGTGCGCTTCCTCCAAGAGCGCGCGGGTATGCTGCACCACCGGGCGGCGCGTCTCACACCAGCGCACGCACAGCAGAGTCGCGTCGGCGATGCCCGCCAGGATGCGCGCCTCGGCCATCCCCTGCACGGGCGGGGAATCGAGCAGGATCAGGTCGTATTCCGGTCGCAGTTCCGCCAGCATGCGTCCCATCGTGTCCGACAGGAACCGGTCCGGCAGGTCGCTGCCGACTCGCCCGGCCTGCATCACATGCATGCCGGTGACCGCGTCGGTACGGATGGCCTCTTGCGGCGTGAGCTTCTGGCGCAGGCAATCGGCCAGTCCCACCGGAGCAGCCGCCTTCATGCGCGCGGCAAAGGTTGGCCGGCGCAGGTCGCATTCGATGATCAGCACATGCTCGCCGCTCAGCGCCGCGGACCGCGCCAGCGCCAGCGCGACGGTGGTCTTGCCCTCGCCCGGCCGGGCCGCGGTCACCGCCACCACGCGCGGATTCGGCTCGCTCATGCGCAGTCCGGTACGCAGCGTGCGCACCTGCTCGGCAAACGGCGACAGCGTCCTGCGTGGGACATGCTCATCGGCGCTCAGATACCCGAGCTGACGGCGCGGAATCTCCGGCAGCAGCGCGAAGCACGGCAGGCCAAGCGCGGCCCGCACTGCCTCGCCCGAACGCAGCGTGTCGTCGGCCAGCTCCATCAGGTAGACCAGCAGCAGGCCGGACAGCACGCCGAACGCGATCGCCGCGGCCATCAGCGGCACGGTGCGGGGGAAGCTGGGCGTTTCCGGTGGCAGCGCGAACGAAATCTCGTGCGCCTCGGATGATTCGACCTCGGCCTGCTGCGCCGTCTGCTGGATGCGGTCCAGAACGGATTGAAGTTCGTGGCGCAACGCCTCCACATCCCGCAGCATGGCGTTCAGCGTCACCTGCGCCTGCGAACTGCGATCCGCCGCCTGCTCGCCCTGCCGCAGATCCTGCTCCAGCGCCGAGACCCGTTCCCGCGCAGCGCGCACGTCGGCGGCGGTGGCGGCCATCACGCGGGCAGTCTCCGCCGCGACCGCACGTTGCGCCTCGGCGAACTGGCGGCGCAGCGCGATCGCCTCCGGGTGGTTGGGCCCGAGCCGCCCCTGCTGGGCCTGGATCTCGGCCGCAATCTGGTCCTGCTGGGCGCGAAGCTGCACCACGCTGGGGGCGATCGCCGCCTGCGCCTCGGCACCGGCACGGCCGCTGGCCGCGTCCAGCTTAGCCTCGGCATTGCCCAGCGCGGTGCGCGCATGCACCAGGTCCTCGGTCAGGTGGCTGATTTGCTCCGCATCCATGCCGGCGTGCATGCCCTGCGCGAGGCCCGCCCTGGCACGGAATGCGGCGATGCGGTCCTCGCCCGCCTGCACTTCTTTACGCAGCTCGGCGGCGCGGTCGTTCAGCAACGCGGTGGCATGGTCCACCGCGCGGTGCTTCGCCGCGTACTGGCTCCTGATATAGGCGTCCATCGCATTGTTCACCGCGGCGGCGGCGACCTGCGGGTTTTGCGCCGTGAAATCGACCTCGAGCACGCGCGAGAATTTCACGGTGTGTACGTCGAAAGCGGCCTGCACCGCCATCAGGGTGGCGTTGCGGCTGGCGTCCTGCCTGGGGCCGGCGGCTGCCGGCGGCACCGGCCGCGTGCCGGGGCGGAACCAGGCGGAAACCGCATCGATCGCGCGGCGCAGGTGGCTGCGCGGACGCTGGGCCGGATTGAACTCGGGATTGCTGTACAGGTTGCCACGCTTGACCACCTCCTCCACCACCCGCAGGCCACGGACGATTTCCGCCTGGCTTGCCATTACCGCCTCGGTGGTGGGATCGCTTTGCAGGATGCTTTGCAGTTCGCGCAGCTTGTACTCGCTGGGCTCGTAGATCAGCGTTCCCACGGCGGTGTAGCGCGGCACGAGCTGCTTGATGGCGATGAAGCTCAGCAGGGGCCACAGCACGAAACTGCCAAGCAGGACAATCCGCCGGCGGCGTAGCGCGGCCAGGATCAGGCGGGGGCTGAGCGGCTCGGTGCGCGGCAGTTCCGGCGCCTCGGCCGGTCCGCTGCCGGGACGGCCACGGATGGGCGCAGGCATGGCGGTCGGCGATCCGGCGGGTCTGTCGAGCACGACTGGTTGTGACCTCGGGGCGCATGGGCCGGGCATGTTGCCCGGCAGCCTGGGAATACCGGCAGGTGCTTAATGCGGTGCTAACGCCGTCGCGGATCGCGGCGGCCAGGCGCGTTTTTCTGAACGGGACAGCCCCCGCGTTAACCGATCGGTGAAAAACCCGGGCGCATGATGGGGCGGCCGAAAACCGGTCCGTTCGCCGCCGAATGCCGTTCGCCCCAGAATTGAGGTGTGCTCGCCGTGCGTCCCTTGCGCCTGTGGCTTGTCCTGCTGCTGCTGTCTTCGAGCTGTGCGCCCGGGCATGGGTTGAAGCCTGTCCCCCCCGGCTCGGCGGCCTATCGTCTGGGTCCGGGCGATACCGTGCGGCTGATCACCTACGGCGAGGACGCGCTGAGCGGCGAATTCCGCGTGAGTGCGGCCGGGACCATCGCCGTTCCGCTGTTGGGCGGCGTGCGTGCCGCGGGGCTGACGCCGACCGAGCTGGGACAATCGGTCGCCGAGGCGTTGAAGCAGGACAAGTTGCTGCAAAACCCCTCGGTGGCGGCGGAGGTGACCGCCTACCGGCCGATCTTCGTGCTGGGCGAGGTGAACAAGCCGGGCGAATACCCCTATCAGCCCGGCATGACGGTGGTGACCGCGGCGGCGGTGGCGGGCGGGTTCACCTATCGCGCGGTGGAAGGCTACGTGTCGGTGGTACGGACGGTGGACGGCAAGGCGGTGGAAGGAAAAGCGACGCGACAGACGTATTTGCAGCCGGGGGACGTGGTGACCGTGTACGAGCGGTGGTTTTGAGCAGGCGGCTGACGTCTCACCGTTAGCACCGATTGATGCCCATCGGACGCAACACAAGCGGCCGGCCAGGAACTTGCGTGATGTCAACCCCAACAAGTAGAATAAGCGCCATGAGCGATCAACCAATCACACTGGAGATCCTCGGGCGGATCGTCCGTGATCTTCAATTGGATGTCCGCGATCTGAAGACGCGAGTTGCCGTCCTCGAAATCGATATGAACGGGATGAAGGTCGCGCTGGCACAATTGGCAAATCAGCTTGGCGAGTCGCAGCAGCAGATTCTGTCGGTTGTCGGTGCGTCCGAGCAGAAACTTCTCAGCGTTGTTGCAGCATCCGAGCAAAGGACTGCGGCGGCCCTCGACGAGTTACTTGCATCGAACCAGCGTCTGGAGCGGCTGCTGGCCGAACTGATCGCGAAGGCGTGACCGCGCCAGGTGGGCGGCTCACCTGCCCCCGGCGAAAGCACTCAGGCAAGCTTGAAACAAAAGGTTATCTCGATCCTCTGCGTCAGCAAGCTGCAGCCGGTCCGCGGTTACGACAGTGGCTCACACTTCGACTTCCTGTTCCTTGTCCGACCCGTCCCCGCCATCCTCATCCGGCTTCGGCAACGCCGGCAGCGACGCCTCGACGATCTCGAAGTCCAGCTTGCCGTCCTTCATCGTCACCTTCACCGCGCCGCCCTTCACCAGGCGGCCGAACAGCAGCTCCTCGGCCAGCGGCTTCTTGATGTGCTCCTGGATCACGCGGGCCAGCGGGCGCGCGCCATACAGCTTGTCGTAGCCACGCTCGGCCAGCCACTCCTTCGCCGCGGAAGACAGCTCGATCGTCACATTGCGGTCGGCCAACTGCGCTTCCAACTGCATGACGAACTTTTCCACCACGCGGCCGACGATCTCCGGCGTCAGCCCGGCGAAGGCGATGGTGGCATCCAGCCGGTTGCGGAACTCCGGCGTGAACAGGCGCTTGATCGCGTCCTCATCCTCGCCCGCGCGGGTGTCGCGGCCGAAGCCGATCGCTTCCTTCGCCAGGTCCGACGCGCCGGCGTTGGTGGTCATGATCAGGATCACGTTGCGGAAATCGACCGTCTTGCCGTTGTGGTCGGTGAGTTTCCCGTGGTCCATCACCTGCAACAGGATATTGAACAGATCCTGGTGCGCCTTCTCGATCTCGTCCAACAGCAGGACGCAGTGCGGATGCTGGTCAATCGCGTCGGTCAGCAGCCCGCCCTGATCGAAGCCCACGTACCCCGGGGGCGCGCCGATCAGGCGGGACACCGAATGCCGCTCCATGTATTCCGACATGTCGAAGCGGATCAGCTCGATGCCCATGGTGGAGGCCAACTGCCGCGCCACCTCGGTCTTGCCGACGCCGGTCGGGCCGGAGAACAGATAGTTGCCGATGGGCTTTTCCGGCTCGCGCAGGCCGGCACGGGCCAGCTTGATCGCCGCCGCCAGGGCCTCGATCGCCTTGTCCTGGCCGAACACCATGGACTTCAGGTCGCGCTCCAGGTTGCGCAGCGTCTCCTTGTCGTCGGCCGACACGCTCTTGGGAGGAATGCGGGCGATCTTCGCCACGATCTCTTCCACGTCGCGCAAGGTGACGGTCTTCCGCCGCTTATGCTCCGGCAGCAGCATGCGGGAAGCGCCGACTTCGTCGATCACGTCGATCGCCTTGTCCGGCAGCTTGCGGTCGTTGATGTATTTGGCCGAAAGCTCCACCGCGGCGCGGATCGCTTCGTCGGTGTAGCGCACCTTGTGGTGCTTCTCGTAGTTGCTCTTCAGGCCGCGCAGGATTTTGACGCTATCTTCCAGGGTCGGCTCGTTCACGTCGATCTTCTGGAAGCGGCGGACCAGGGCGCGGTCCTTCTCGAAATAGTTGCGGAATTCCTTGTAGGTGGTGCTGCCGATGCAGCGCAGGTTGCCGGACGCGAGCGCCGGCTTCAGCAGGTTGGACGCGTCCATCGCGCCGCCGGATGTGGCGCCGGCGCCGATCACGGTGTGGATTTCGTCGATGAACAGGATGGCGCCCTGCTGGTTCTCCAGCTCGGAAACCACGGCCTTCAACCGCTCCTCGAAATCGCCGCGGTAGCGGGTCCCGGCGAGCAGCGCCCCCATGTCGAGCGCGTAGATGGTGGAACGGGCCAGCACTTCCGGCACGTCGCCCTCGACGATGCGCTTGGCCAGGCCCTCGGCGATGGCCGTTTTGCCCACGCCCGGATCGCCGACATACAGCGGGTTGTTCTTGGTGCGCCGGCACAGGATCTGGATGGTGCGCTCGATTTCCAGCTCGCGGCCGATCAGCGGGTCGATCTTGCCCGCCATCGCCTTCTTGTTCAGGTTGACGCAATAGTTGGACAGCGCGTCCTGGTTGCGCCGGCTCGGCTTCTCCTCGCGCTCCTGCTCCTGGTGGCCTTCGGACTGGCCGCTGTTGCCACCGCTGTTGCTGCCGGTGCCCTGCACCGTCCGTTGCGTCGAGCGGCCGGGCGCCTTGGCGATGCCGTGGCTGATGAAATTCACCGCATCCAGCCGGGTCATGTCCTGAAGCTGCAGGAAATACACCGCATGGCTTTCGCGCTCGGAGAACAAAGCCACCAGGACGTTCGCGCCGGTGACCTCATCGCGGCCGGACGACTGCACGTGGATCGCCGCCCGCTGCACCACGCGCTGGAAGCCGGCGGTGGGCTTTGGGTCACCGGGACGGTCGGTCGCCAGGCCGGCAAGGTCCTTGTCGAGGAACTCGCCCAGGTCGGAGCGCAGCTTGTCCAGATCGACCCCGCAGGCGCGCAACACCGTCGCCGCATCGGAGTCGTCCGCCAGGCCGAGCAGAAGGTGCTCCAGGGTCGCATATTCGTGGCGGCGCTCGCTCGCCAGTGATAGCGACCGGTGCAGCGTCTGCTCGAGGTTCCGTGAAAGCATAGTGGTCGACGCTCCTAGGCGCTGTGGTCCGGAAACCGGACCTGATCGTCTGCCGGAAAAGTCGCCGGCACGGCAGTTCCCGCGCGAGTCATGTGGCCAAAGCGGACGGCCGCGGGCATCATTCCTTCTCGATCGTGCATTGCAGAGGGTGCTGGTTCTGGCGCGCCAGGTCCATGACCTGGGTGACCTTGGTCTCCGCAACCTCGTAGGTGTACACGCCGCACACGCCGACCCCGCGACGGTGCACGTGTAGCATGATTCGGGTGGCCTCTTCCCGCGATTTCTGGAAGAACCGCTCCAGCACGTGGACGACGAACTCCATCGGCGTGTAGTCGTCGTTCAGCATCAGGACCTTGTACATAGCCGGCTTGCGGGTCTTCGGCCTGGCCTTGACGACCACGCCGGTGTTTGGGCCTTCGGTAATATTCCCGCGCCTGTCGCTATCGCTCATCTGTCTTCTGCGCCCATGCCGTCGCGCCGCGTTTCCTGTCTGCCGGGCCTGCCCATCCTTCGGCCCCGCCGCTCCCGCTGCCCGAGCATATCGGATGGCGAGGTCAACTTGAAAGAGCCTAGCGCAGTCCACGCCAGAATACAGGGCCGCCGCGTCAGAAAGTGGCGACCAGCCCCGTGCCACGTTACAGCGCAATTTCGCCTGTCCCCGAAACGGTGGGGATCAGGGCGCAACCGCCACTGGCAGGCTGCCGGACAGGGGTGAGTTCTCTGCGGACCACGCGGCCGGGGGGCATGACGGCAGGACCGGAAAAAAGCAAGGCCCGGGACGATGCCCGGGCCTGCCATACGATCACAACGGAAACAGGGACCTGGGGGGAGGAAACGCCCTGCCCCGCCGGACCGCTGGCCGAACCCGCGGTTCAGGCCGACTTGGCGAACTTCTCCACCGCCAGGGTCACGCGCGCGGTCAGCGGCGCGATCGCCTGCTCGGTCAGCTTGAACGACGCGTCGGTCAGCTTGCCCGACTCGGCAAGCGTCTTCTCCAACGTCGAGCGCGCCAGGCTGGCCTGCAGGTCCATCGCGTCCTTCAGCGACTTGACCGAGGTCATCGCCTTGAACGTGGACATCGTCTCGTCGAACGAGGCCTGCGCGGTGGCCGCCATCTGCTTCGACAGGTCCTGCACGCCGGCGGCCCAGATCTGGCCGGACTTCAGCAGCGCCTCCAGGTTGCCCTGGCCGAACGCCACGAACTCTTCCGCAGTCTTCATCGCCTTCTCCATGCCTTCCTTCATTTTGGCCTGGGTCTCGGTGAACCCAGCAGCCGCCTTTGTCATGCCTTCCTTCAGGCTCGAGACCGTCGCCTCGATGCCCTTGGCCGCGGTTTCGTCGGTTATCATCGCTGTCTCCGTCGCCTTCGGCTTCATGCTCATCGGATCGCCCTTGCGAAAGCTCGCGCCCAATGCGTCGTCGGGGGGGTGGGCAACGTGCCGGTTGGAATGCTTTGCTGCACCGCAGCAACGCCCGGGATATAGTCCTGTCCGGCGCGCGTATCAAGTGAAATTTGTGCACTGCACAAAAGTCAGATCCGCCAGCTTGCCGGACGCGGCCCGGCGCAGATCCGAACGTCGCCCCGTAACTCTCTCACGTTTTTCAGTTTTCTGCCTTTTCCGGCTGGACAGGCACACCGCGCAGGCCATAGGGTTGCGCTGGCCGCTGAAGGGTTGGGGGTTACGAATGGATACGAAGCCGCGCTCGGTACGCAATAATCGTTCGCGTGCCTGCGGGCTGCTTCTCGCATTCGCCGCCATCGCCCTGTTATGCCCGGCCGTTGCCCGCGCACAGGTGGGCTCCGACCGGTTCAGCTCGATCGTGGTCAACGCCGGCAACGGTAACATCCTGGAGGCCGATAACCAGGACGCGCCACGCCACCCGGCCAGCCTCGCCAAGCTGATGACCCTCTACATGGGGTTCGAGGCGCTGCGCGACCGCCGCATCAGCCTCAATACACCGGTGCCGGTCTCCGCCCATTGCGCGTCGATGGAGCCGACCAAGCTGGGGCTGGAACCCGGCATGCGATTCTTGGTGGAGCAAGCCATCCTGGGCATGGTCACCCGGTCGGCGAACGACGCGGCATGCGCGCTGGGCGAGCTGCTGGGCGGCAGCGAGGACCGGTTTGCCGAGATGATGACGTTGCGTGCCCGTGCCCTGGGCATGTCGCGCACCACCTTCGCCAACGCCTCGGGCCTGCCCGACCCGAACGAATGGACCACCGCGCGCGACATGGCGATCCTGGCCCGCCACCTGATCACCGACTTCCCCGACGACTATCACTATTTCAGCACCACCAGTTTCGTGTTCCGTGGCGTGACGATCTTCAATCACGACACGATGCTGAAGGTGTATCCCGGCGCGGACGGGATGAAGACCGGCTACACCAATGCCTCCGGCCATAACCTGGTCACCAGCGCGGTGCGCGACGGGGTCCGGCTGATCGGGGTGGAGCTGGGCGCGGCGACCAATGCCGAACGCGACATCCACATGGCGGCGATGCTGAACGCCTCCTATGCGATTCTGGACGTGCCGACCGGCCGGCCGGCCGAGGTGGCGAGCAGGGTTACGCTGGTCGCCGCGGCCCATGCCGCGACCATCGAGCACGGGCTGCATCCCGCGGTCATCGAGCGCGCGGCGCATGTTGTCGCCGCCGAGCGTGGGCCGCACCCGGCGGCCAGGCCGGCGGTTGCGGCGGCATCGACCGACTGGGGCGTTCAGGTCGGCGTCTACCGGGAAGAGCGCTTCGCCCGCGAGGCAGCGTTCGCGGCGCAACGCGTTGCGGACAGCGGCGATCCGCGCATCGAGCCCGCCAGCATCCGCGGCCGCCGCACTTGGCGAGCGCAACTGGTCGGTCTGACCGGCCCAGAGGCGCAGGGCGCGTGTGCCCGCCTCGCGCATCATCGGACACCCTGCTTCGTGCTGCGCCCGGAGGCACGGGAAGTCGCCAGCCGCTGAGCCGGCTTGGGGCCTGAGGCGAAACAAGTGCGTCATCCGGTGCGACGGCCGTGCGTACATCGTCATGGCGGGCGAAGGCCTGCCATCCACGACTTCCTTGTTGTACGCAGCAAAGTCGTGGAACTGCGCCCGCCTAACCGAGATATTTCTCCACCACCTCCGCGCGGCGGACATGCGCCTCGGCCGGATCGCGTCCGAACTCCCGCAGCGCACGCCGCTGGCGCAACAGGTCCCAGGCCTGGTCGAGCGCGACCCCCAGGCTCTTGAGCCGGTCCCGGTCGGCGTCCGACCGGACCCCGTCAGACAGAATCCGCTCCTCCTCGGTCACGAGACGCTGGATGTGGCCGAGCACGGCCTCGTCGGTGGTTGCCTGGTCCATGATCACAATCCTCCAGCCGGCTGAGATGTGCGTGCCGGCGGCCATCGCCAATAGGCGGCACGTCACGCCGCGTTCTTCCCGCCGTACCGCCGCACCCGCAAATCCGCCTGCTCCTTGTGCGCGGCGAAATTCTCGATGGCGCACAACCGCGAGCAATACGCGCCGATCATCGCCGTCGCTTCCGGGCTGACCTCCTGATAGGTCACCGTCTTCAGGAACTTGCCCACCCACAGCCCGCCGGTGTAGCGCGCCGCGCGCCTGGTCGGCAGGGTGTGGTTGGTGCCGATCACCTTGTCGCCGTACGCGACATTGGTCTCCTTGCCGAGGAACAGCGACCCGTAATTGGTCATGCGCTGCAGGAACCAACGCGGGTCGCGGGTCAGCACCTGCACGTGCTCCGAGGCGATGCGGTCGGCCTCGGCCACCATCTCCTCGTCGGTGTCGCACAGGATCACCTGGCCGTGGTCGCGCCAGGCCACGCCGGCAATGTCGGCGGTGGGCAGGCGCGCGAGCTGGCGCTCGATCTCGGCCTGAATGCCGTTGGCGATCTTCGCCGAGGTGGTCAGCAGGATGGCGGGCGAGGTCGGGCCATGCTCGGCCTGGCCAAGCAGGTCGGTCGCGCACATCTCGGCGTCGGTGGTGTCGTCGGCGATGATCAGCGTCTCGGTGGGACCGGCCAGCAGGTCGATGCCGACGCGGCCGAAGAGCTGGCGCTTCGCCTCGGCGACGAAGGCATTGCCGGGGCCGACCAGCATGTCCACCGCCGGGATGCTGGCGGTGCCGAGCGCCATCGCGGCCACCGCCTGGATGCCGCCGAGCAGGTAGATCTCGTCGGCGCCGCCGAAATGCATCGCCGCGACGGTGGCGGCCGGCGGCACGCCATTGAGCGGCGGCGTGCAGGCGGCGACGCGCTTCACCCCGGCGACCTTGGCGGTGAGCACCGACATGTGCGCCGAGGCGACCATCGGATAGCGTCCGCCCGGCACATAACAGCCGACCGACCCGACCGGGATGTTGCGATGGCCGAGGCGCACGCCGGGCAAGGTTTCCACCTCGATGTCGCGCAGCGCGTCTTTCTGCGCGCGGGCGAAATTGCGGATCTGGGCCTGGGCGAATTTGATGTCGTCGATGACCTGCACCGGGAGGCCGGCGATCAGCGACCGGATATCATCGGCGGACAGGCGGAAGGACGCCGGTTCCCATTTGTCGAACTTCGCCGACAGCTCCCGCACCGCTGCATCGCCCCGCGCGCTGATGTCGTCGAGAATCGCTTCGACGGTCTGGCGCACCTTGCGGTCGGCATCCTGCTTCTCCGATTCCGAAGTGCCCTGCTTCAGGTAGCGGATCATCGCGCCGGCCCTTTCCATGCATCCGCGCCCGGCAACGCGCCGTGCCGCGTGGCGGACCATAGCCGTCCGTGGCGCTATGTCACGCTCGGCTGGATCATCGCCGGACGCCGGGATCGCGCGTCTCAGGCGGCCGGCTGGCACGCCGCATCATGCCGCATCGGACCGTGCCAGTGTTGGCCGCTGCTCGCCGCCGTGCTCGCGGCGCGGGCGCTCGCGCAGGGCCTCGCCCGCCACCTCGACACGCTGGCGGGGCAGCGCGTACGGGTACTCGCGTTGCAGGAACGCGATCAGCTTCTCGCGCACCTCGCAGCGCAGGTCCCACGCCTCGCCAGAATTGCGGGCACTCACCAGGGCGCGAAGCTGCACAAGGTTTTCGACGCTCTCGACCACCTGCAGCACGACCACCTTGCCGTCCCAGAGT
>Ga0335072_10003494_pt1 | contig 23666 bp, 25 predicted proteins | sample Lox_Sample_21_FD_206725 | JGI IMG/M metagenome (GOLD analysis project Ga0335072, IMG submission 206725) | Soil microbial communities from Loxahatchee National Wildlife Refuge, Florida, United States - Lox_Sample_2.1 | ecosystem: Environmental > Terrestrial > Soil > Wetlands | place: USA... | reverse complement strand
GCGGGCGGCGCTGGGCGCTCCGCGTGGACGGCTGGTACGGCAGGCGCTGATGGAGTGCCTGGTGCTGGCGGCGATGGGCGGGGTAGCGGGGCTGGCGGTCGCGTATGGCGGTGCGCGGATGCTGCTGCATCTGGTGGCTGGAAAGAGCTATCTGCCGATCAGCGCGGCGCCGTCGTTGCCGGTACTCGCGTTTGCGTTCGGATTGTCGCTGGTGACAGGAATCCTGTTTGGCACGGCGCCGGCGTGGATGACCGCGCACGCCGATCCGATCGAGGCGTTACGAGGCGCGAACCGGTCAACGAAGCACCGGGGGATGTGGACGCAGAAGATTCTGGTGGTGATGCAGGCGGCGGTGTCGCTGGCGTTGCTGTGCGCCGCGGGTCTGCTGATCCGGAGCCTGGCGAACCTGCAGAACCAGCACTTCGGATTCGAGACGCAAAACCGATACATCCTGCACATCGATCCGCAGATGGCCGGGTACAAAGCGGAGCAGTCGGACGCGTTTTTCCGGCAGCTGCACGATGCGCTGGCGGTGATCCCCGGAGTGAAGGAAGTCACGTATTCGCTGTACACGCCGATGGAGGGCGACAACTGGGGGGAGGACATCTGGATCGAAGGGCAGGCGCCGCCGGCACCGGGCAGCGGATTCAACAATGCCTCGTGGGATCGGGTGAGCGCGGGGTATTTCGACAACATTGGAACAAAGATCATTGCGGGCCGGACGATTACGGAACAGGACACAGCGGGGACGCGCAACGTTGCCGTCGTGAATCAGACGTTCGCGAAGAAGTTTTTCAAGAATGGCAACGCGATCGGGCAGCACTTCGGAGATGAGGATCCGAAGTACGCGGGAAATTTTGAGGTTGTCGGGATTTCAGAGGACACCCAGTACTGGGAACCGAATCACAAGATACGGCCCATGTTTTTCCTGCCAGCGCTGCAATGGGCCAAGTACGACGATCCGGCGGAAGTGATGTTCGAGAACGTTTCGCATCTGGAGATGAGCGCGATTGAGATTCAGACGGCGGGTTACGTTCCGAACCTGGAAGCCCAGGTGCGTCGCGTGCTGTCGCAGATCAATCCGGATCTGACCATGGTGCAGTTCCAGACGTTTGGGGAACAGGTGCGGGACCGGTTCAATCAGCAGGAGCTTTTGGTGCAGCTGACGTCGGTGTTCGGCCTGCTGGCGCTGGCGCTGGCAGCGATCGGGCTGTATGGCGTGACGGCCTATGCAGTGGCGCAGAGGACCAGCGAAATTGGGATTCGGATGGCGCTGGGCGCGGACCGCGGCGGCATCCTGCAGATGGTGCTGCGCAGCGCGTTTCTGCAGGCAGGGATCGGTCTGGCGATTGGTATGCCTGCGGCGATCTTTGGCGGGCGCTACATGGCCAGCCTGCTCTACAACGTCAAGACCTGGGATCCGGTGGTGCTGGTGACGACGACGGTGATTCTGGCGATTGCAGCGTTTCTGGCAGCGGTGATTCCGGCGCAGCGTGCGGCGAGCGTGGAACCAATGACGGCGCTGCGCGTGGAATAGAACCCATCAGGGGCGGATGTGGGACGCGCTAGGATGCCGGTGCGGCTTTTTGTGCCTGGATGAACTGATCGACGTTGCTCTGATCGACGAGAGCGGAACCGGTGTCGATGAAAGCCGGGATGGGCGCCGAGGGATCGACGGAGTAGTTCGTTGTGAGTGAAGGCAGCGGGTTGTGGAAGAGCTCGTCGAGCATCTTGACGCCGAAATAGGCCATGGTGAAGGGTTTCTGGGCGATCGTGGCGGCGATGATGCCCTGCTTGACGTCGTCCAGCGTGTCCGTATTGAGGTCCATGGCAATGACCACGCGATCCTTCGCGTTGTTGCGGCGGAGGACTTCACCCACTTCGGGACCGGCTGAAGCTTCGAGACAGACGAAGGCGTCGACGCGATCCTTGCCGGTGAGGGGCAGAGCGTGCTGGGTGTAGTCGAAGGCAACCGTGCTCTCGCCCTTGATATCCACGACTTCCCTGATGTGGACGTTGGGCGAGTCGGCGAGAACGTCTTTGTAGCCGTTGAGGCGGTCGTCCAGATTGGGCTGGCCGGGGTTGGTGAAGAAAACGACGTTGCCCTTGCCGCCGAGTTTCTGCACCAGAGCGTGGCCGCCGAGGCGTCCTGCCTGCCGGTTATTGGTGCCGATGAAGTAGAGACGCTTGCTGCTGGGTGCGTCGGAGTCGACGGTGATGACCGGGATGCCGGCGTTGATGGCATCGTCGATGGCGGGCTGCATCAGCTTTTCGTCGGCAACGGAGACGAGAATACCGTTGGGCTTGAGTGCAACGACGGAGCGGAATTCACTGACTTCGTCCTGGGGGTCGAAAGCCCGCGGTCCGCGCATGTCCGCGTGGACGTCGTATTCCCTCGCGATTTTGTCGAGACCGGCTGACGCGGACTGCCAGTAGGCGAGCTTGGTATTGGCGGCGACGAGATAGAAGTGCTCCGCGCTGCTGTGCCGGGCACACCCCATGAGGGTTGCGGCAAAGACTGACGTCGTGAGAAGGAGAGCGATTCGATGGGCCAGTTGCATGCGTTACCTCCTGTGCCGGGTGCGGAATCCGGCGCAAGCGGTGCTATCGTGCAGGGCAGGCGTTCCGGATACAAGGGGATAGTGCAGTGTACTCTCTTCGCCGTGAAGGCGAATCGCAAAGCGGGACAGGGCGGGCAAGAGGTGGGCGAAGGTCGTAAATGCGCTGCTGCCATTTTGTAGCAGCAAATGAACCGGCAAGGCATCCTGGGGATTTTGGCGGATCGAGCCAAATGACCTGATTCTGAACGATGCTTATGGCCCCTCTTTCGATTGAGGAGGCAACCCGCTTATATTCATCTCGCATCTTACGGTTTCGGGGCGGTTTATCCCGCTCACCGGGTGGAATGGGCCAGCTTCGACAACAAAGGACGGGTGCCCTGCGGTCGGCACCCGCGACGGGGAAAGATTCGAGCCTTGGCAGGAATTTCAGGGAAGCAATATTGTGGACTGCTGCTGGTCGGGTTGGCGTGGGTACAACTCCGCGCGGCGGTCGACGTGTCGACTACCTCGGTCGGCGGCAGCCCCGATACAAAACAACTGAAGACAATGTCCCTGGAACAACTGGGGAGCATCGAGGTCACGACCGTATCGCGGGCGCCGGAGGAAGTGTGGAAGACACCGGCGGCGATTTTCGTGATCACGCAGGACGACATCCGGCGATCGGGAGCGACGAACATCCCTGAGGCTTTGCGACTGGCGCCAGGGGTGGAGGTGGCGCGCATCACCAGCGGCGAATATGCGATCGGGATCCGGGGATTCAACAGCCGGCTGTCGCGATCGGTGCTGGTGCTGATCGACGGCCGCACCGTGTACACATCGTTTACGGCCGGCACGTACTGGGAGACACAGGACACCTTCCTCGATGATGTGGATCGCATTGAAGTGATCCGGGGCCCGGGCGGCACGATCTGGGGACCGAATGCGGTCAACGGCGTGATCAACATTATTACGAAGAACGCAAAAGAGACCCAGGGCGTAGCGGGAACCCTGGCTGGCGGGAATTCCGAGCAGATCTTCGGGGGCGTGCGCTACGGTGCGGGTAATGGAAAGGGACTGGCCTGGCGCGTTTATGGGAAGGGATTCGGTTGGGCGCCCCAATACCACGCCGATGGCAATAACTACGACGACTGGCACAGCGGCCAGGCCGGATTCCGGATGGATTCGGATGGCAAGGGCCACGGCGCATGGCGGCTGCAGGGAGATGTCTACGGGCAGGATCTCGGCGAGAGGGTGACCGACTCGACCTATAGTCCACCGGCGAACTACGACAAGAGCGGCGATGGTTCCCTGTATGGCGGGAATCTGCTGTGGAGCTGGCGGCGGGTTCAGAGCGAGGGCAGGGACCTTGAGGTGGATGCGTACTACGCGCACGACACCCGGAATGAGCTGAACTTCGGGGATATCCGCAATACGGTGGACGTGGATATTGTCGGCCGGCTGCCGGTGGGGCGCCAGGTGATATCGTGGGGCGGCACGGCGAGAGCCAGCCACGGGAGCGAAGTCGAGGTGGTCTCCGGACTCACGTTCACGCCTTCGCGGAGGACCGACCAGCTCTACCAGGGATTTGTTCAGGACGAGATTCCGGTGGTGGAGAATCGGCTGTCGCTGACGGCGGGAACGAAGGTGCTGAAGACCAACTACACGGGTGCTCTGGCGGAACCGAGCGTGCGGCTGCTGTACACGCCGAGTGCGACGCAGACGCTATGGGTGGCGTACACGCATGCCGTGCGAACGCCGGCCGACGCGGAGCGCGATTTCAATCTGTCGAGTTATCTGGGCCCTGGACCGGGCGGCTTGCCGTTGTTCGCGCGTTTCAGCGCCAATCCGAACTTCAGGTCCGAGCAACTGAACGGGTATGAGCTGGGGTACCGTACCGCACTGGGCTCGAAGGTGTATGTCGACGTCACCGGCTTTTACAACCACTATGGCGACCTCTTCAGCGAAGATCTGTTGGGGCCGGCGGTGGTTGAGACCAACCCTGCACCCACCCATGTGCTGATCCCGGCGGAGTTCGGCAATGGGCTGGTGGCCACTACGTCAGGAGGAGAAGTCGCGCCGGAGTGGCGTCCAGAGCCCTGGTGGCGCGTCGGCGGTTCCTATTCGCTTCTCGAAATGCATGTCAAAAAAGGGACGAATTCGCGAGACATCGGCAGCGCGCCGATTGTGCAGGGGTCCAGCCCCACGCATCAGGCACTGATCCAGAACGGATTCGATTTGCCGGACCATCTGAGCGTGGATACGCAGGCGCGGTACGTGAGCGCACTGCCCGGCATCCAGGTGGAGTCGTACTGGACGGGAAATGCGACAGTGGCCTGGGCGATGAGCCGCCACCTTCAACTGACAGCCGCGGCTCAGAACCTGTTTCAACCGCACCATGTGGAGTTTTCCTACGATCCCGGACCGGCGGTGGGAATCCGGCGGAGTGTTTACGGCCAGATCGTCTGGCATCCGTGAAGGCGGATGGGATGATTGGGATGAGGCAGCTCTGGCCTGTACCAAGGGAGGCTGTGGGGTGGGAGCGAGGCATGGTGTCCGGCGCGGCTGTCTGAGGGCTGCCAAAATGTCGGCCATCGGAGCGGTTCTCCTGCTCGCGGCGTTTCTGTCTGTCATCCAGCCGGCGGGGTGGGCGCAGAGGCCTTCCCGCGACGACGTTCAGGCGGCTTATCTCTACAACTTTGGGAAGTTCGTACGCTGGCCGAGTGCCGACCGCGGCACCATCGTGGTGTGCGTTGCCGGCGAGGATCCTTTTGGAAAGACCGTGGCCAGGCTGGTGGACGGTGAGGAGATCGAGGGCCGCCCTCTGGCGGAACGCAATGTCGATAGCCCAAACGGCGTGGAAGGGTGTTCGATTCTTTATGTGGGCGCGGCGGTGCAGGGGCGCGAAGACAGCTATCTCGCCGCCGCTGCGGGAAAGCCGATCCTGACGGTCGGGGAGGGGCCACAGTTTCTCGAGCAGGGAGGCATGATCCAGTTCCTGCTGGTGGGGGATCACGTTCGCTTTTCGGTCAATCTCGAGGCGCTCAACCGCAACCGGGTAGCGGTCAGTTCGGAACTGTTGAAAGTCGCCGTGACGGTGACGGGAAATGCCGGGATCGGAGGGCCAAAGTGAGAGCTGGTTCCCGGTCCATTTCCGCGAAACTAATGTGGATGAACGTGATCGTCAGCGCCATTGTGCTGGTGCTGGCGGTTCTGGCGTTCTTTTTCTACGATGCGATTTCGTTTCGCCAGGACCTCATCCGGAATCTAAGAACATCTGCACAAATCGTAGGAACCAATACGATTACGGCTCTCATGTTCGACGACCAACAGAGTGCTGAAATGACCCTGGAGGCACTGAGCAGCTCTCCGGACGTGGTTGCGGCGAGCCTGGTCACGAATGATGGAACGACCTTTGCGGAATATGAGCGATCGACGAGCGCGCCTGTGCCTCGACCTCGGGAAATGGATGCCGGGAAGATCGATGAGGACTGGGTGACGGGAAGCCAGGTGCTGCTGGCGCACCGCATCGTTTTTCAGGGGAAGCCGGTGGGGACGGTGTACATTGCGGCGCAACTCACCGAGACCGGGAGGCGGGAGCGGCAGTATTTGGTAATCGCCTTCGGTGTGCTGCTGATTTGCATGGCGGCGGGGGTGCTGATCAGCGCGACGGCGCGGAGACTGGTTGCACGGCCGTTGATTGCTCTGGCGGAGACTGCGAGGCGTGTCTCGAGGGAGCGCGACTATTCGGTGCGCGCGGATCCTCACCCGGACGGCGATGAGGTGGCGGTTCTGGTCGAGGCGTTCAATGAGATGCTCGTGCAGATTCAGGAGCGCGACACAGCGCTGAACCGGGGGCGGGAGGAGCTGGAGACACGCGTGGAAGAACGCACGGCGGCTCTGCGTGCCGCGAACCGCGAGCTGGAGGCTTTCTCGTACATGGTGGCGCACGATCTGCGCGGCCCCCTCGACGCAATGCAGGGGATGATCTACCTTCTGGAAACCATCGAGCAGGACGGGGGCGGGAGAGACAGAGCAGCGCTTCTGGAGCAGATGCGGCAAGGGATGCTGGGCATGACGTCTCTGATCGACGACCTGCTGCACTTGTCGCGGGCGAGCACGGCGCCACTGAAGAAGGAACGCGTGAGCCTGACCGGCATCGTGAAAGGGATCGCCGATGACCTGAAGCGCGGCGCGAAGGAACGGCGGGTCGAGTTCATGATTGCGCAGGTGCCGGCAGTGGAGGCAGACGAGGGGCTGATGCGGGTGGCGCTGGACAATCTGCTGCGGAACGCATGGAAATATACTTCCCGCCACGACACGGCGTGCATTGAATTCGGAGCGATCAACCGCAGGGGCGAGACGCTGTACTACGTGCGCGACGATGGGGCCGGGTTCGATCCCAGGCTGAGCGACCAGATCTTCCAACCCTTCCATCGGCTGCACAGTCGGAGTGAATTTCCCGGAACGGGAATCGGGCTGGCCACAGTGCAGCGGATTCTTACCCGCCACGGAGGGCGCATTTGGGCGGAAGGCGGCGTGGAGAAGGGTGCGACGTTCTGGTTCACGCTGGGAAGTACGACTGCGGCGTGAGACTGCATTCCTGCCGGGTAGCGGAACAAGTTGCTATGCGAGGGTGGCCTGGGGGCCGCGGCAGGGTGAGCCCGGGTCGCGCGGGCGCACGCGTCGAAAAGGCAGAACAGGGGAGCACGGCGGAAGGATGAGAGTTCTCTAATCTTTCTGTCTTCTTTTGGGGCATCGGCACGCAGGGAGCGAACGTGCCATGCCTACGGCGGACAATCTCGGAACGACAAATGGACCCCCGCAGGCGGATACCGCGGCGGCTGCCGCGGGCGCCAGCCATGTCGACGCGGCGGTATCCCAGGCCGGGCCCGTTGTGCCAGGGCAGACCGCTCTTGCCGTGCGCGAGAGCAGTCCCGAAGAGGGCGCGGCGATGGACGAGGAGCGCGACACGCGACTGGATCGCCTGCCGATGCAGGTGGACGTTCTGGTCAGAGTCAACTCTTTCCGCGTGCGAGATCTGCTTGCGATGGAAAAGGGAACGGTGGTTGAAACCGTCCACGAGCACACCCAGGACGTGCCGATACGCTGCGGCGGTGCGCTGCTGCTGTGGTCCGAATTCGAGGTCCTGGATCAGCGGCTCGCCGTGCGGATTACGCGGCTGGGGTAGGACAAGACAGGGGAAGATGTGAGGCCGGACGTGGAGATTGTGCGATTGGCGGAGGAACCGCGGGGAAGAGGCAAGAAGAGCATGGGGATGGTGCTGAATCCGGTCTTCGATGGCAGCACGCCGATGCCACGCTATAGCTGGACCATGCGTCTGGGGCTGTGGCTGCGGCGTCTGATGAGCCTGCCTACGGCGGGCGAGATGCCGATTCGCCTGGAGGGGAGGCTGAACCTGGGGCCGAAGAAGTCCCTGGTGCTGGTGAATTGCCGCGGCAAGAGTGTGCTGCTGGCTCTGGGCAGTGAAGTAATCACGCCCATCATGGAAGTCCCGGCGCACCGGCGCCGCAAGCGGGAGCCTGCACCGTGAATCTGCTGCTGCTGGCTGCAACGCGGGCGCCTCAGGGACTGCCGTCGCTGGATCTTTCGAGACAGCTGGGCAACAACAACTCGATTCCGTGGACGATCGTTTTCGCGCTGACGCTGCTGACTCTGCTGCCCGCGATTGTGTTGTCGATGACGCCGATGGTGCGGCTGCTCGTGGTCTTCCACTTTCTGCGCCAGGCACTGGGCACGCAGACCGCGCCCTCCAATCAGGTCTTGCTGGGACTCGGGCTGATGATGACGTGGTTCCTGATGCAGCCGGTGCTGGTCCAGGTGGATCAGCAGGCGGTAGAGCCGTTCAGAGCGGGACAGATTTCCGGGTGGGATGCGATTGACCGCGGATCGGAGCCGCCCAAGGCGTACATGCTGCGCTATGCGCGGGAGAAGGATCTCGCCTTGTTTGCTTCGGCCTCGCTGACAACGCGTCCGGGGCAACCGTCAGATCTGCCGATGCGGGTAGTGGTGCCCGCCTACATCCTGAGCGAACTGAAGGCGGGATTTGAAATTGGCGCGGTGCTGTTTCTGCCGTTTTTGCTCGTCGACATGGTGGTGGCGTCGATCACAACTTCCATCGGCATGTACCAGCTGCCGCCGGTCGTGATCTCGACCCCTCTCAAGATTCTGCTCTTCGTAATGGTCGACGGATGGAATCTGCTGGCGGGTTCGTTGCTGAAGAGCTTCTGACCGGGGGCGGCGGGGAGACGACGAGGCGCCGGAGCCGCAGTCCGGGGCAGGAAGGCGACAGCGCACCCGGCAGGCAGGAGCGCGAAGGAGAAGCGATGGGACCGGACGAGGTTGCGGAACTGATGCGTCATTTGCTGCGCGAGGCGCTGATCCTTGGAGCGCCGGTGCTGCTGGCGGCCTGCGCTACGAGCCTTCTGATCAGCCTGCTGCAGACCCTGACCTCGCTGCAGGACCAGACGATCTCGACCGTACCGCGGCTGCTGGTGGTCGTCGGTTTTCTGCTGGCTGCGCTGCCCTGGTACCTGGGACGGCTGGTCAGCTACACCACCGGGCTGTTCGCCGACTTCCACCGTTTTTTGGGGCAGGGATAGGCCATGACAACGCCGGGACCGGGAGGCAACTGGGAGCAGGCCCTGGAGGCGATGACGCTGGTGTTGATCCGCATCAGCGGGCTGATGGTCTTTGCGCCGGTCTTTTCTTCGACCGCCATTCCCGTGCGCATCAAGTCGGGTTTCGTGCTGGCGGTCTCTTTTCTGATCGGGCCCGTTGTGGCCGGCTTTCCGCGGGCGCACCCGGAACTGGGCGTTTTGGCCGTGATGGGAGAACTGAGCGTCGGGTTGGTCTTTGGCCTCACCCTTTCACTGCTCTTTGAAGCCCTGGAGTTTGCGGGGCAGGTGCTGGGCTTCCAGTTCAGCTTTTCTCTGGTCAACCTGATGGATCCGAATGCAGCGGTCGCGACGCCGCTGCTGGGACAGATGTTCGGCTTAATGGGAACCCTCGTGGTGCTCGGGGCGGGATTGCACCGGACGATGCTGGCCGCTCTTTTTCGCACCTTCGCCACCGCGCCGGTGGGGACGGTCACGTTGGACCCGCGTGCCGGCTGGGCCCTGCTGACCATGGCAGCAGGCATTTTCGCCGCCGCGCTGCAGTTGTCGGCTCCGGTCATGGCAGCGACGCTGCTGGCCGAAGTGGCGGTGGCCCTGGCGGGAAAACTGGCGCCGCAACTGCCCGTGATGGTGATCAGCGTACCGGTCAAAACGCTGCTCGGTTATGGGGTCCTGATCGGTTCCCTGGCCCTGTGGCCGCACTGGATCGAAGCGCATTTCGCAGCATTGCTGGATGATGCCGGCCATCTTCTCGCCGGTGCGGCGGGAACGGCCTAGGGATGGCGGGCGATCGCACAGAACGGGCCACGCCGCGACAACGGCAGAAGGCTGCCGAGAAGGGCGACCGAACGCACAGCCGCGATCTGATGTCGGCTGTTTCCATGCTGGCCGTCGTGTATGCGCTTGGGGTGATGGCACCGGGGTGGGTGGCCCACTGGAGTGGCGTGTATCGGGGACTGCTGGCCCTGGGACAGCCAGCCCTGTGGGATCGATGGTCGGCAATCGAGATGGTGTTGAGAATGCGAAGCGTGCTGTTGCGGGCGCTGCAGCCGGTCGGGATTCTGTTTCTGGTCTCGCTGGCAGCGGCGATCGCGGCCGGCATCGCGCAGGGCGGGGGCTGGGTGCTGCATTTCGAAGGCCTGTCCCCCAAATTCGCCCGCCTGAACCCGGCCGAGAATGCGAAGAACATCTTCTCGTTGCGGGGCGTGGTGCGTCTGGGCAAATCGCTGGTGCCGGTCGTGGCCTTGGGATTCTTCGCGGTGCGGGCCGTCGAAGCCCAAACCGAAATCCCGGCCATGAGCACGGAACAATACCCGGACCTGTTTGCCGAGATGTACAACCTGCTGGTCGAAGGGGCCTGGATTTTTCTGGCCTGGGCGGGGGTCGACTACCTGATGGAGTGGCGGAGCCGGGAGGACCGGCTGCGCATGTCGAAGCAGGATCTCCGCGATGAGTATCGGGAGATGGAGGGCAGCCCGCAGGTGAAGGCGCGCATTCGCGGCCTGCGGCGCCAGATGCGGCGGCGCCAGCTCAAGGCCGACGTCGCGCGGGCCTCCGTGGTGGTGACCAACCCAACGCACTATGCCGTCGCGCTCAGCTTTGACTTCGAAACCATGGAACCACCCCGGGTGTTAGCCAAGGGCCGGGATCTGCTCGCCGCGCAGATCCGTGAAGAGGCGCAGTGGGCGGGTGTGCCGATTGTCGAAAATCCGCCTCTGGCCCGCTCTCTCTATCGCCAGGTGGAACCGGGTCAGGCGATTCCGTACGAACTCTATACGGCGGTGGCTGCGATTCTGGCCTGGCTCTACCGGCGCGAGGTCGAGGAGCGCGTGCGCCGGGAGCGCGCGGCGGCGGCACGCGCCCGGAAGAACCCGGGAATGAGCCGGGGATGAGGAGGATCGGATGAGTGCAGGGGCGATCGCTGTGGGGCCCGCCGGAGCGGCGGGCGGCACGAAGACACTGCGGGCGCTGGTGCTGCCGGTGGCCGCGATCAGCGTGCTGTTCGTGATGGTGGTGCCGGTGCCGGCCTTCGTCATGGATATGCTGCTGGCCTGTTCGATGGCGGCCTCGATTCTGGTCTTTCTCTCTGCCGTCCAGTTGCGGCGAGCCGTGGACTTCTCGGTTTTTCCAACGCTGCTGTTGCTGCTCACGTTGTTCCGGCTGTCGCTGAACATCGCTTCGAGCCGGCGGATTCTGCTGCACGGCAATGAGGGCACCAGTGCCGCCGGGCGGGTGATCGAAGCTTTCGGCCAGTTCGTGGTGGGCGGGAACTACGTCGTGGGATTCGTGCTGTTCCTGGCGCTGATCGCGATTCAGTTCCTGGTCGTCAGTCATGGGGCGGTGCGCACCGCGGAGGTGACAGCACGCTTCACGCTCGATGCGCTGCCGGGAAAACAGATGGCGATCGACGCCGACATGAATGCGGGGCTCATCGACGAGACGACGGCGCGCCGGCGCCGGCAGGCGATCGCGCAGGAGGCTGAATTCTACGGCGCGATGGACGGAGCGGCGCGGTTCAATCAGAGAGATGCGCTGGCCACCATCCTCATCACGGCCATCAACATCGTGGCCGGGCTGCTGATCGGAACGCTGCAGCAGGGTATCGATCTGAGCGAAGCGGTGAGGACCTACACCATCCTGACGGTGGGCGACGGGCTGGTGACGATGATTCCATCCCTGCTGGTTTCGGTGGCCGGGGGCATGGTGCTGACGCGCGCTTCCTCGGCGGGACAACTGACGACCGAACTGGGAGCGCAGCTGCTCGGGAAGGGAACGACACTCTACGTCGCCAGTGGTGTGCTCGGTGCGTTATGTCTCATTCCCGGCCTGCCCAAGCTCGCGTTTCTGTTGCCGGCGGTGGCCCTGGGCTATCTGGGGACGCGTGTGGCCCGACAGGAGACGCCGGCCGGCGAAGCGGAGACCGCGAAGAAGGCGGCGGAAAGACCGGACACCCTCGCACCCTCTCTGCGCCTTGATGATCTGAGCGTTGAGATCGGATTCCAGCTGATCCCCCTGGTGGACGAAAAGCAGGGCGGACAAATGCTGGGCCGAGTGAAGACGCTGCGCCGTCATCTGGCCCAGGAGCTCGGCTTCCTGATTCCGCCCGTGCACCTCTCGGACAACCTGCGGCTGAAGGCCCGCGAATATGTCGTTTCCCTGCGTGGAGTGGAGATTGGCCGATGGCAGACGGAGGGGAACTGCCTGCTGGCAGTTTCAACCGAGGCGCACCCGCGCCCGCTGCCGGGAAGGGAAACGCGCGAACCTGCGTACGGAGCCCCGGCACGATGGATTCAGCCGGCGGTCGAAGAGGAGGCGCTGGCAGCCGGGTATTCGGTCGTCGACCAGGGCACCCTGATCGGAACGCATCTGGCGGAGCTGATTCGGAAACATGCCCACGAACTGTTGGGGAGAGCCGAAACGAAGCGGCTGCTCGATTCGCTGGCGGAGAGCCACCCCAAGCTTGTCGAAGAACTGGTCCCCAAGATCCTCTCTCTTGGCGAGGTACAGAAGGTCCTGCAGCAGCTGTTGCGCGAACGGGTTTCAATCCGGGATCTGGGCTCGATCCTCGAGGCCCTGGTCGATGCAGCACCGCAGAACCGGAGCCTGCCCGCGCTGGTGGAGGTTTCCCGTCAGGCGCTGGGCCGGCGGCTGACCCAGCCCCTGACGGACGTCGATGGGACGCTGCGCGTGATCGCACTGGAACCGGCACTCGAAGAAGAACTGCTGGCGCTGGTTTCGCCGGAGCCCGGCGCGCGACAGCTGGCCGGCTCGGCAAACACGCCCATTCTCCGCCGGATCACCGATTCTTTGAAAACTCTCATGGGGTCGGCCTCGGCGACGGCCCAGCCCGTGCTCCTCTGTGCCAGTCCGGCGCGGTACCACGTGCGCCGGTGGCTGGAACCGGTTCTGCCGCGCCTCACGGTCCTTGCTCCCGCGGAAATTCCGCCCGAAGTTCCGGTCCGCGCTGTTGGCATCGTCCGGCAGGGAACGCAGGCGAGCAAGGGATGAGGCCGGCCTGCGAACCGGATCGCAGGGGGCAACGGAAGGGGCGCCGCGGGGAGAGATTGCATGGCGGCGCAAAGCTCGACAACAAGCGCGGAGAAAGGGAACGCGATGGAACATGCAGGCCAGGCAGCGGGGACATGGGCGCGGCCGGAGCGTCCGAGGAGAACCAGACGGGAGGGCCCGGTTTCCAGCAGCTTCGACGCGCCTCTCCTCAGCGAGGAAGAGCGGGAGAAGGTGATGCTGGAGCACATGCCGGCCGTGCGCTGGATGGCGCGCCGCATTCATGAGCGTCTGCCCCAGCATGTCGATCTGGAGGACCTGGTCAGCGCCGGCACGGTGGGCCTGCTCGATGCTTTCCGCAAATTCGATCCGCAAAAGAAAGTGCAGTTCCGCAGCTATGCGCAGTTCCGGATTCGCGGCGCCATTCTGGACAGCCTGCGAACGCTGGACTGGAGCCCGCGGGATCTGCGCCGCAAAGGACGCGCCGTGGAGGAAGCGATCCGGCAGTTGACGGCGCGCTGTGGCCGGGCGCCCTCGGAGCCGGAAGTGGCACGCGAGATGGGGATGGATCTGGAGGAGTATCAGCAGCTGCTGGGAGAACTCAAGGGTCTTGAGATCGGCACGCTCCATCTGGAGCGATCGGAAGACTCCGGGGAAGAGGAACTGGCGTACATCCCGAACGCTCCCGACGACGATCCGCTGTTTCGCTGCCTGCGTGGCGAGATGCGGGAACGTCTGGCGGCGGCGATCGAGCAGCTGCCGGAGCGGGAGCGCCTGGTCGTCACCCTCTACTACTACGAGGAGATGACGATGAAGGAGATCGGCCTGGCGCTGGGCGTGGTCGAGTCGCGCGTCTCCCAGATCCACTCCTCCGCCGTCGTGCACCTGCGCGCGCGGCTGCAGGATTTCGGCGTGGGGCGGAAGTAGATCGGCATGGCCATGGAAAAAGAGCTCGGCCAGGAAGAGATCGACGCCCTCTTTCAGGCGGCGCGCGCACGCACCCAGGCGGCGCCGGAACAGCCCCGCAGCCGTGTCCTTCCCTGGAGCTTCTCGCGCTCCGGGCAGATCTCAAACGAACAGCTGCGGGCCATCAGCATGATCAACGATATTTTTGCGCGTAACCTGACGCATCACCTCAGCGCATGGTTCCGCAGCCGGGTGCAGGTCAGTCTGGTGTCGGCCGAGCAGATCCCGTTCAGCGAATTTCTGCTGCGCATTCCCGAGCTGGCCTACGTCTGCTCGGTGCGTCTGGAGCCCCTGCGGGCCACTTCGGTGCTGCAGCTGGATCTGACAACCGCGCCTCCGATGATCGACCTGTTGCTGGGCGGCGAGGGAAAACCGAGTGAGCCACGGGAGCTGACCGATATCGAAGAGGCGATCCTGTCCGGAGTGGTCGAGGCGATCTGCCGCGAGCTGACGACGGCATGGCAGCCTGTCGGGCTCGGCTTCACCTTCGAGAAACGCCAGATGCAGACCCAGACACCCCGCCTGATTCCGGTGTCGGAGAAGACGCTCTGTCTGAGCTTCGAACTGCGTCTTGGGGAAACGAGCGGCCTGCTGAACCTGGCTTTTCCCGCGGTCGCCTCGAACACGATTCTGCGCCGACTGGCCGGCGAGAAGTCAAGGCAAAGGCGGCATGCCGAGGAGACGCGACGGCGGTTGCGGGAACTGACCGGGGCGTGCCGGACGGGGACCGCTCTCTATCTGCCCGCGGTGCGGGTGTCTGCCGGATCTCTGGGCGAACTGCGCCCGGGGACGATTTTGCGCTTTTCCCTGCCCGCGTCGCGCACCGCGGCCCAGTTTCGCGCCGGTGGAGTCGCGCTGTTCTCCGCAACGCCGGCAGGGCAGGACGAGCACCGGGCGGCGCAGCTTCTCGCTCCGCATGAGGCGACAAAATGAGTGAGCTGCAGGTCTGGATGTCGAAGCTGGAGAGCGAGATCTCCCGTGAACTGGGGCAGCCTGTCGCCCTGGTCGGGGGCAATCCGGGAAACCCGTCCCCCCGTGGATGCACCGACACGCTCGAGGCTCCTGGCGTACGCCTGATCCTGACGGCGGGGCCGGACGAGGTAGCGGCATTCCTGGCCGAAGCGCGTGTGATTGAAGCTGGCCAGACCGACGCGGAGATGGTGCGGGAACTGTGGTCGGGTATCCTGGCCAGTGTGGCGAGCGGACTGGGCGGCAAATCTTCGCCCACTGGAGCCCAGCCGGGAGCGGTGGGAGAACCCTGGATCCTGCGGCTGGGCAACGCGAGCCTGCCGCTGTCAGTGGCCATGGCGGCGCAGGAGAATCAAACCGAGCAGAAGCCGGCAACGGCAGCGGAACCGGCGCCAGCACGCTCGCCGGCAGCGTCGACGAGCACCACGGGGACGCCGGGGAACTTCGATTTGTTGCTGGAAGTGGAACTGGAGGCCTCGGTTCGCTTCGGTTCGCGGGAGATGGAACTGAAGGAACTCCTGGAGCTCGGGCCCGGCGACGTCGTGGAACTGGATCGGCAGGTGGCCGATCCAGTCGATCTTATTGTGGGGGACCGCATCGTCGCTCGCGGCGAGGTGGTGCTGGTGAATGGGAATTTTGGATTGCGAGTGACGGAATTGGCCGAACCGGTCCGCCGCCTGGAGAGCATTCGATGCCTTTGGTAGGGGGAAAGACAGACGACAGCGACGCGAAAACCTCAAGGGGGCGCAGGGGGCGCCGGGCTCCTGTCGCAGCCGGAGGAGGGCTCTTCCCTCGTTGTGCGAACCCGCGCTGCGCGACGGGGTGGATTCACCTGTGGCGCAATCGCCGCGTTCCCGGATTCGAAGGGCAGTGGGCCTGCTCCCCCGGATGCATGGAGGAACTGGTGGCCGCAGCGGTTCGCCGGGAGATGGAGGGGGGTACGGTTCCGGCACCCTATCCGCATCGTCTGCCGATGGGGCTGCTGTTGGTCGAACAGGGGAGAATCACCCCGACACAACTGCACGCTGCGCTCGAAGAACAGAAGCGTGCGGCCGAACAAGGCGGCGAGACGCATCGGCTGGGAGAGTGGCTGCTGAAGAGTGGCGTCCTTTCCGAACCGGCGCTGACCCGGGCATTGAGCGCGCAGTGGAATTGCCCTGTCTTCTCGCTCGAAGCCTTTCAGCCCTCCGACATGAGTGCGGTCCTGCCGCACTTTCTTTCCGAAGTGTTCGGGGCGCTCCCGGTGCGCGCTCCCGCAGGGAAGCTTCTTTACCTCGCCTTCGCCGGACAGGTGGATCGCAGCCTGAGCTACGCGGTGGAGCGGATGACCGGCCTGCGAGTGTCGGCGGGGATCGCACAGGACTCGGAGTTTCGGGCCGCGCAGAATCGGTTTCTGAGCACGGAGGGACCGTCGGCGCGGTATCTGGAGGCGGCCAGCTCCTGGGTTCTGGTCCGGACGATCACACGATGGATGGAGAGCGTCCACCCGGTGGACGCGCGCCTGACGCGGGTGCATGACTTTTACTGGCTTCGGATCTGGCACCGCCGCAGGGAGGAATCCGGGGTGCCATCCCCGGATGCCATCGAGGATCTTTTGGCCACGGTTGGAAATGGCTCTGTGCGGAACGGGCGGACGGCGGAGTAGAGAGAATCCCGGTCCTGCCGATAACCGTAGCGGGAGGGGACTGCACGATGTCTGGAATTACGGTGCTGATCGTCGACGACTCCTCGGTGATGAGGAAGATCGTCGAGCGGGCGCTGCGCCAGGCGGGGCTGGATCTGACAAAGGTCGTCGAAGCCGGCAGCGGGCGCGAGGGGCTGGAAGCATTGGGCGCGGGACGGGTCGACCTGATCGTTTCCGATATCAACATGCCGAACATGGACGGGCTGGAGTTCCTGCGCCAGATTCAGAGCCAGGGACTGGCCCCGGGCGCTCCGGTGGTGATGATTACGACCGAGAGCGGTGAGGAGCATGTGCGCGAGGCTCTGGCCGCCGGAGCGCAGGGATACATCCGAAAACCGTTTACCCCGGATCAGGTGCGCGAACGGGTTCTGCCGCTGCTGGCACCCGCGTAGAACCGGATGCACCGAACGGAGCCACCAGGGAGGATACAAGATGAATGAGGAAACGGCAGTTTCCGGCAGCGCAACGCCGGTCGATGCGGCTTGTTTTGAGGAATATCTGGATCGCGCCACCGATGAAGTGTTCAGCACCATGATGGGCGTGGCATGCGCACCGGACCGCAAGCCTGCGGCCCGGGATGGGGAGACGATTTCTGCCGTGATCGGGCTGGCGGGGGCACTGAGCGGCTCGCTGATCCTGCATACCAGCGGTCCGGCAGCCATGCGCATCGCCGAACGGATGATCGGCCTTGCGCCGGCGGAAGTCGACGGGATGGTCCGGGACGCGATCGGCGAAGTCTGCAATATGATCGCCGGGGCCTGGAAAGGATTCAACGCGTCGCTGGCCTCGGGCTGTCTGCTTTCGACCCCGACGGTGGTGGCCGGAACCAGCTACGAGCTTTTCAGCGAGCGCGCTCCGATTCGTCTGGAACGCAGTTACCGCTTTGAGGAGATGACCTTCGTGATTACGATTGCCTGCGAACTGTACGCATGAGAATCTCCTCATCTCGCCGACCCGTTTCCGGTCCCGCGGCTGCTATGCAGCAGGGTGGGAAGGAGACGGGAAACGGTGGATAGTGGCTACTATGCCGCGTTTTCCGGATGGCTGGCGCGAAGCCAGTCTCTGGATCTGGCAGCCGGGAATCTGGCCAACGCCGGAACCGCCGGGTATCGTGCCGAACGAGATTATTTCCGTTCCGTGATCCTCGGACCGGAGGCCCTGGACTCCCAACTGAACACCACTGTGAACGCCTTCGGCGTGCTGGGAGGCAGTCGGCTGGATTTCGGCCAGGGCTCGCTCACCCCGACCGGCAATCCGCTGGACCTGGCCATCGAAGGGGACGGCTTTTTTGCCATTCAGACCCAGCAGGGAGTTCGTTACACGCGCGACGGCCAGTTCGAGCGCGCCCACGATGGAACTCTGACCACGCAGGCAGGCGAGCCGGTTCTGGACGCGCGCCAGCAACCCGTCCGGGTTCCGGGAGGAACCATCGTTATCGGAGCGGATGGGGCGGTTTCGGTCAATGGGGCCATCGCGGGACGGCTGGCGCTTTTCGGACCGTCGTCGCCCGACAGCCTGGAGGCCGAAGGCGCGAACCGCTATGCGGCCACCGGAAGCCCGCTGTTGGCTGGCGCAACCGGGACGGTTCGACAGGGAGCACTCGAAGCTTCCAATCAGGATGTCGTTCAGGGAAGTCTGCAACTGGTCCTGATGCAGCGCCAGGCGGAAATGATGGAGAAAGCCGTCTCGATCTTCTCGAATGACCTGGACAAGACGGCGAGTGAGGACCTGCCAAGGATACCGTGAGCGCAGTCGCAAAGGGAGGGAAACGATGATTCGAGCGTTGTATACGGCAGCGAGCGGCATGAGCGCGCAGCAATTGAACCTCGATACGATCGCGAACAATCTGGCGAACTCGTCGACGGTCGGCTTTCGCCAGCGGCAACTGCAATTTCAGGACATGATCTACCAGAATCTGGTGACGCCGGGAGCGGCCCAGAGCCAGGAGACCGTCTCAGCCGGACTGCAGATCGGACTGGGGACCCGGTCGGCGGCGACTGAGATCATCATGAACCAGGGCGACATGAATCAGACCAGCAATCCCCTGGATCTGGCGATTCAGGGGACCGGCTTCTTCCAGGTGACGCGACCGGATGGGACGATGGCCTATACGCGCGCGGGGAACTTCTATTTGAACAATCAGGGAACTTTGGTCGATGCGCAGGGCGATCCGGTGGTGCCCAACATCACGATCCCGGCCAATGCGACGGCGATCACGATCACGCAGTACGGCGTCGTGAATGCAACCCTCCCGGGACAGCAGAATCCGGCGCAACTGGGGCAGATCCAGCTGGCGACGTTCGTCAATCCGGGTGGCCTGGAGAGCGTGGGATCGAACCTGTTTACGGCGACACTCTCCTCCGGGGATCCGGTGCTCGGCAATCCGGGCGGAACCGAAGGTCTGGGAACCCTGCAGCAGGGATATCTGGAGAACTCGAATGTGGATGTGGTGGGAGCCTTCGTCCAGATGGTACTGGCGCAGCGCGCATACGAGAGCAACTCGAAGGTGATCCGCGCGGCGGATGACATGTACAGCGAAGTGAACAACATGGCGCGGTGAGCGATGCGGGCCTGGGGAGTGCTGACGGCAATCATGATCGCAGCTCCGGCTGGACAGGCCGGCTGCGGGGGCGGGGCAATGGTGCGTGACTGGAGCTTGCACCGGGCCTGGCAGGTGCAGCGTAACTGCGCTCATCCGGAGCGGCCTGCCGTCCTGGTGGAGGTACCCTGGAGCGCGCCGGCGCGGGAGAAAACCCCCGGAAAAGGAGTCGGGGATGCATCGCTGAAGAGAGTGACCACCGGCATGCGCGTGACGCTGTACCGTCATGGCGGTTGCGCCGAAATCCATCTCAGCGGCACCGCCCTGACATCGGGGGATGTGGGACAAGTGGTCGCCGTGAAAGCGGGGATGGGAAGCGCGATCCTGCATGGATGGGTGCGCGGAGCGGGGCTGGTTGAAATCGATCCGGAGAAAGGCGGCCGATAGATGCCGGGTCCGTGCAGGGGAACTCTGCGTGCCGGATGCACCGCGCTGCTCCTGATGGCGTGCGCTGTCTCTGCATCGTCTGCGAAACGAAAGACCCCACAGTCTGGCAATACGCCGCCGGACCTGGCTCTGAACGAGTACATCGCGCACGTGCGGGCAGAGAAGGCAGCCGAGGTTCTGACCCCGGGGTCTATCTGGTCCGCCAATGGCCGGCTCACGAACCTGGTGAGCGACGTGAAGGCCGAGCGGGTTCACGATCCCATTGCTGTCGTTGTTTCTGAAACGCTGGCGGCCTCCACTGATGGCACGGTGAAAAATCAGCGCGCTTCGACGGCAAACTCCCAGGTGGCCGCCCTGCTGGGCAAATTGAAGACAAGCAATGCCCTGAACAATCTCCTCAGCCAGAGCTCCAGCTCCTCGCTCAACGCGCAGGGCCAGAGCGTGACCAATTCAAGCATTGCCACGACGCTGGGCGGGGAAGTGGCCGATGTGCTGCCCAATGGCATGCTCGTCATCCAGGTGGTGCGGCAATTGACGTTCAATCAGCAGACGCAGCTGATCCGACTGCGGGGACTGGTGCGGCCCGAAGACGTCAACGCGCAGAACGAGGTGATGTCCACTGCCATCACTGATATGGAACTGGAGGTCGTGGGCAAGGGAATCGTGAACGATGCGACGTACCGGCAGAATCCTGTCGTCCGCCTGCTGGAACGTCTGATGGTCTTCTGACTCATGGAGCGAAGCATGGCGCAGCAGGGATGGAACGCGGCAGGGAGGGGACGGTTGAGGCGGCTGGTCGCACTCGTTGCGGTCGCGGCCGGGATCGGGGCGGGACTTCATGGCGAAGAGATCCGGACGAAGAAGCTGGCGAGAGTGAAAGATATCGCTTCCGTCGAGGGGGTGCGGGATAACCAGCTGGTGGGCTATGGAATTGTGGTGGGCCTCCATGGGACGGGCGACAGCTCGCAGACCGTGTTTCCGCTGCAGACGCTCGAATCGGCGCTGGAGCGGATGGGCGTGAGTTTGCAGGGAAATGCCATGGCCTCGATGATGCAGACGCGAAACATGGCGGCCGTCTTTCTGTCCGGAACGCTTCCACCCTTTGCCGAGCCGGGCAACAAAGTGGATGTGACGGTATCGTCGGCCGGCGATGCGCGCAGCCTCGAGGGTGGAGTCCTTCTGCTGGCGCCGCTATATGGGCCCGATGGCCAAATCTATGCGCAGGCGCAGGGCCCGATGGTCCTGGGCGGTTATGCGGTCACGGCGAACGGGAGCAGTAAGTCTGTGAACTATCCCACGACGGCGCGCATTCCATCGGGCGCGATGGTGGAGCGCGGAGTGCCACTTGATCTGTCCCAGATGAGGCATCTGGCGCTGCTGTTGAACGACGCAGACTTCCGCACCGCAGAGACGGTCACGGGAAACATCAATCGGGAACTGGGCCGATCCCTGGCGCACGCGGTGGACAGCCGGCGGATCGAACTGCAGCCGACGGCGAACGAAGATATCCCTGCTTTGCTGGCGCGGGTTGAGGAGGTCGAGGTGGAGGTCTTTCCGCGGGCCAGGGTGGTTGTCAATGAACGGACCGGAACCGTGGTGATTGGGGGCAATGTGACCCTGCAGCCCGTGACCATTCTGCATGGAGGTCTGGTCGTGAACGTCGTGAGCCACTTCGAAGTGTCGCAGCCCAATCCTCTGGCCCAGGGAACGACCCAGGTCGTCCAGCAGACCACTGTACAAACGCAGGACAAGCCCGCGAACCGAATCGAGCTGAAGGAAGGTGCGACGGTCGACGATCTGGTCGAGAGTCTCCAGCAGATCGGGGCGACGGCGCGGGATATCGTCTCGATCCTGCAGGCCATGAAGGAAGCGGGCGCGCTGGAGGCGGAGCTGGAGGTTTTGTGAGGATGGCGGTGAACGGGGTTGAAGCGAACCTGGGGGCACGGGGCATGGCGAACGGCGCAGATCCGCGGCTGAAGCCAGCCGCCCACGAGTTCGAGGCCTGTCTGATGAAGGAGTTCCTGGAGCCGCTGCAGAAGGACGCGTTATTCGACGATGGAGACGGCACGAGCAGTGACGGGAGTGGGAGCGCGCTGATGAGCTTTGGTTCAGAGGCGCTGGCGAGGGCAATCTCGGAACGGGGAGGCTTGGGGATCGCGACCCGGATCCTCGCGCACTTCGGTTCGGGAGAGGGTCCTGTTCCAAATCGGGAAGCGGAGCCGGAAGAGGGACAAAGATTGCGCTCAAGAGATACCGCGAGTCGCCGATGATGAGAAGGGAGGAGACCAGGCATGAATGTGAATAACAATCTTCAGGGATTGCAGCAGTTATTTTCGAGCCAGGAAGTAGCTCCGGCGAATTCCAGGTCTGGCGGGTCGCGAGAGGCGACAGCGAGGACAGGCACGGATCGGGCGACACTCAGTTCTGCGGGCAGCGTGGCGTCGGCGTCAGCGCCGGATTCCGATGTGAGGATGGACAAGGTGACCGCCGTCCAGGAAGCGCTGGCAGCGGGTACCTATAATGTTCCGGCGTCACAGGTGGCCGACAGAATGATCGATTGCCTGCTGGGGAAGTGAACGGCAACCTGGCGCCGGATCGGGAAGTGGCATGGGTTGGCAGGAAGAGATGCAGGAGACCGCGTGGAGGGACGGGGTGTTGGTGCAGGGCGATGGGATGGCCGAGCGGATGTCGGTGGCTGAATTGCTCGACGCGGGCATCGACGCGCTGACCCACGCCGATGCGATGCAGCTGGAGAGCCTGGCTACGGCAGCGCGCGCGGGAAGGCAACCCCGTACAGCGATGGAGAAAAGACTGGTTCAGGAACGGCTCTGCGTGCTGGGAAAGCTGATTACTCTGACAAATCGAAACCTGCGTCTGTTGCGGGGCACTGCTGGCTACGGATCGTTGCGCGAGGGAAATTCGCGAGGGTAGAGATTCGGTTCGATCTTCGCGGTGCAACCAGGGTGAGCTCATCCTGCAGAAACGTACGGAAGCGAGCGCGCCACAGAGGATGGAAGGCGGGTACGGATGGCGACAGTCAGCACAGCATTCAACATTGCGGTCGGCGCTCTGGATGCGGATCAGGCGGCGCTGAACATCGTCGCCAACAATACAGCGAACGTAAACACGCCGGGCTACACGCAGGAGCGTCCTGTCTGGCTGGAAAGTGATCCGGTTTCGCTGGATGGTGCGAGTTTCGGGACGGGGGTCCAGATGAGCGGACCGCAGTCGCAGCGAGATAGCGTACTGCAGGAGGCGTTCCGCCAGCAGACGCAAACGGAGGGTGCTTCGAGTGCGCGGCTCAACGCACTCAACCAGATCCAGGCCCTCTTTACGGGAGCGACGAATGCTGGCAGCGATGCCACCGCAGCCAGCGGGATCGGCGCCGACCTCTCGAACCTATTTGATTCGCTGTCAGCTCTGGAAGGAAATCCTGCAGATATTGCATCCCGTCAGAACGTATTGAGTGCAGCGAGTAATCTGGCGTACGACTTCAATGGCGCAGCGGCGCAGCTTCAGACGCAGCGACAGGGTCTGGATGAACAGACCGGCAGTGTTGTGCAACAGGCGAACAGCCTGTTACAGAACATTGCCCAGCTCAATCTGCAAATCGAATCGACGAGTCCGAACCAGGATGCGGGAGTCCTGGAAGATCAGAGGCAGCAGGATCTGACGAGTCTGTCGCAGCTGATCGGTATTCGCACGGTCACAACGGAAAACAACGGGCTGACCATAACGACCATGGGTGGATCGCTTCTGGTGGCTCAGGGAAGATCGTGGGCGATCACCAGCGGGGAAAAGGCCGGGGAGACGCACTACTTTGACAGCCAGGGCAGTGACATTACGGCTGACCTGACTTCAGGCGCCGGACAGCTCGGGGG
>Ga0335072_10003493_pt1 | contig 23674 bp, 24 predicted proteins | sample Lox_Sample_21_FD_206725 | JGI IMG/M metagenome (GOLD analysis project Ga0335072, IMG submission 206725) | Soil microbial communities from Loxahatchee National Wildlife Refuge, Florida, United States - Lox_Sample_2.1 | ecosystem: Environmental > Terrestrial > Soil > Wetlands | place: USA... | reverse complement strand
GAATCAAATTTCAATTCCAACGCGGTCTCGCGCAAAGGCGCGATGGGCTTGATGCAGCTGATGCCGGCGACGGCGCGCAGCTTGAACGTGCAGAATCCATTCGATCCCGAGCAGAACGTCGATGCCGGTGTGCGGCATCTGAAGCAGCTTCTGGAAAACTACGGCGGCGATGTGAATTTGACCCTGGCCGCTTATAACGCGGGTTCAGGCGCGGTGGCGCGCAGTGCGGGCGTTCCACGTTATGCCGAAACGCAGAATTACGTCCGCCGGATCACGAATCTGTATTACGGAGGGTTTGATTTCACGCCTTCCGGACCGTCGCGCCAACCCCTGCATATTGAGAGGGATGCACGCGGCGTACTGTACGTCAGCAACACGGAGTAGGTAGCGGGCATCTGTTTTAAGCAGTCTCCCGGGCACCAGGAATTCGCGCTTAAAAGGAAGCGAGCTAAACCGCGATTTTATGCGGCGCAAACCACCGCGTTGCATCGCGCCGCTCGCCCAGGTCCTTCGCGAGACAAAAGGCGTCTCGTTCAGGATGACAATGTTTAAGTCCTTGGCAAGGCAAAAATCGTTTTGCTGAGGATGACAGACGGCTCAGGTTTTGATGACCCTATCCAGACAGCGCGGATGGCGCTGGGGAGCGCTGCTGATGTTGGCGGCGCTGCCGGCAACGTCGGCCTATGCCCGTCCCCATCACACCGAGGCTTGGGCGCGCGACCGCTTTGCCGCTGCCGAGCGCATGCGCGAAGCGCTGAACGGACGTCTTCCCACCGACCGTACCCGGGGCGATTACCAGCGCGTGATCAATGAATACCGCAGCGTCTACTATGGCGCTCCGAATTCCACCAAGGCCGATCCCAGCGTGGTCGCCGTCGCCGAAACTCTGGTCGAGATGGGACGCCGTTTCGACGACGACAAAATCCTGCATGAGGCGATTGCGCAATATAAATTCCTGCGGCGCGAATATCCGGGCAGCAAGTATCGCTGCGATGCGCTGTTTACGATCGGCGAGATTTACAGCGACGATCTGAACGATCCCGACGAGGCGCGCGCCACGTTCGAAGAATTCCTGCACCGCTATCCGAACAACCGGCTGGTTGAGGACGCGCGGCAGGCGATTGCGGGCCTCGAAAAGCACGCGGCGGCCGAGAAAAAAGCCGAAGTCGCGCAGGCGAGGAAAGCGCTGAGCAAGACGGACGAGGGTGCCGGTTCCGATGACGGATCTGCGGCTGAGCAGACCGATAAGACCGCACCGGCGGGAATGCCCACGCCACACTCGCTCGCGCCACAAGGTCCCGCGTTAGAATCGTCCGCCGCAGACGCTCCACACTCGGTCGCTCGCGTGACCGGCATCCGGCATTGGTCGACGCCGGATTACACGCGCGTGGCCATCGATGTGGAAAGCGACGTGAAATTTGCCTCGCAGCGCATTTCGCATCCCGATCGCATCTTCTTCGATCTACGCAATACGAAGCTGGCATCGACCCTTGTGGGCAAGACTTTCGAGGTCGACGATGGATTCCTGAAGAAAATTCGTGTGGCGCAATTTCAACCGGGACGGACGCGCGTTGTGCTCGAGGTCGACGATCTCGCCGATTACGACGCTTTCCTTCTTCCGGATCCCTATCGGCTGATTATCGACATTCACGGCAAGGACATGCAGGCGAAAAACGGGCGGAAAAAGATTGGGACGAAGCCGTCGTTGGACGGCGAGAACGACTCGGGAGCGGAAGATCGGACCGAGAATTCGACAGTCGCGAGGAATTCCAAGACGCGCGAGCTGGATTCGGATGTAGAAACGAAGAGATCCGCGTCAACCCGAGAGGTTGTGATCGCGCAGCCTGAGCACGCTCCCGCCACTCACGAAGACGGTCCTGACGAGACCAAAGTCGCGTCTAGCGAAACTCTACTGCAAGACAAAACGGTCGAAACGGTAGTGAAGGTGTCCGACAATTCATCGACTTCCACGATCAAAAAAGTCATCGTGGAACCGGACGATGATGCCACGGCCGCGGGTTCAGGAAGCCCGCCGCGGAAAGTGGCGTCATCCTCTTCCCGCAAGAACCGGCGCGCCAAAGCGTCGCCACGATCGAAGCAAAGCGACACGGAATCGGCCGACATGGTCGTGCGTGAGGCGAGTCCGACTTCGAGCGGTGACCGTTCGCTGATTCGGGCTCTGGGATTGAAAATCGGCAAGATCGTCATCGATCCCGGCCATGGCGGGCACGACACAGGAACGATCGGGCCCGACGGCCTCGAAGAAAAAGATCTGGTTCTCGATGTCGGGTTGAAGCTGGGCAAGTTGCTGGAGAGCCGGCTGGGCGCCGAAGTCGTCTACACGCGCAAAGACGACACGTTCGTCCCGCTGGAGACGCGCACGGCGATTGCAAATCAGCAGCGCGCCGACCTGTTCATTTCGATTCACGCGAATTCGAGCAGTGATCCTGATACGCGCGGGGTGGAAACGTATTACCTGAATTTCACTTCGTCGCCGGATGCTCTGGAAGTGGCGGCGCGCGAGAATGCGGTGTCGGAAAAATCCATTTTTGAGTTGCAAGACCTGGTGAAGAAAATCGCGCTCAAGGAAAAGATTGAAGAATCGCGCGAGTTTGCCGCCGATGTGCAGGGATCGCTGCATAGCGGGTTGGCGGCGAAGAATCCGGGCATTCGCGATCGCGGTGTGAAGAAAGCGCCGTTCATCGTTCTGATCGGCGCCAATATGCCGTCCATTCTGGCCGAGATTTCGTTTGTCAGCAATCCGGGCGACGAACGCAGGCTGGAGACGAGCGAATACCGGCAGCGCATCGCCGAATCTCTCTATAAAGGAATCGCGAAATATGTGAACGGGTTGAGCGGCGTGAAAGTGGCCAGCAAGATCGAGAAGGTCAGCGGACAGTAAAGGCCACCAGTGGGGTCAATCTTGCAAGTATAAGCACTGCCGCGGCTTGAAGCCGCGCCCTTTCAAACTCATTGTTCCGGTGGCGAGCTTACTGAATGGAGCTGCCGACCTGCGAGAAGATGTTGCTCGCGTTCGAGCCGATCAGACGGATTGTGCCTACCACAATCACGAGAACGACTGCCAGCATCACTGAATATTCAGCGACGTCCTGACCGTCTTGCTCTGACCAGAGCTTGCCCCACCACCGATTTTGCATTGCCCGATTCATGGTTCTCCGTATATGACTGCGAACAATCTGAACTGTGACCGCGAACAAAAATAAAAACTACGACGGCGAACAAACTTCCGAGGGCCGCGGTGCGGCCGGCGGATCGGCGCGAAACTCGGTGAAGTTCAAACCCCACGGCTCACGATCGTGATCCAGGGCCTGCAATCCAACCTGAAATTCGGAAGTGCCTTTCATCTTTTTCGTCCATACCACGCGAAACTGTAACTTTCGCTGGCGGAAGAAAAGCGTCACTTCTTCCATCAACTTCAATTCCCGGCGAATCGCGCCCAGCCGGACCCCGTTGGCCGTGACATCCAGGGTATGAGCCAGCTCTTCGAAAACATTTCCGGTACAGTCTGTACCCTTAATCCTTACCGGAAGAACTGCTTTGGTCCGTTTGCCCTGACGCTCGATCTTTACTGCAGTTGACTTCATTCGCGCTTCACCCAAGCGTTAGTTTCGCGCAAAGTGTCTTTGCTGTGAATGGCCCCTCTGTGTAGGTTCGCGCGGCACGAAAGTAATAGACGGCCAAGATACAGAAAGTTAGGGATTTAGGGCTCTAACGAAACTTTTATGGGCAAGCTGTGGTCTAATGGGGAAAGAGACGGATTTTGAGCGGTTCCATGAGCTTCTTCCAGCGTTGCAAAATCCTTACGTTGGCCGGGTGCGGGATGGCCGCGACTTTGGCCTATGCGTCTCCCGCGCGGCAAACGCCGGCGACCCTTCCCAAGGCGCTTCTTCCTCAAACATTCGGCGGATGGCAGATGCAAGGGCCTGCCCGGACGAACTTGGATCCGGCGGTCGCGGATCCGGCGAATGCCGCGGTGCTGAAGGAATATCGATTCACTGATTTTGCTTCGGCGACTTACGCGCGAGACGATGGGCGTACATTAAAGATCCGCGCGGCGCGATTTGCGGATGCTTCCGGGGCGTTTGGAGCGTACACGTTTTATCTGCAGCCTGACATGCGCAGTGAGGGTATTGGGGATCAGGGCGCTTCACTCGGTGAGCGCGTATTGTTCTATCGCGGGTCGGTGCTCGTAGATGCGCTGTTTAGCCAGGAATCTCCCATGGCGGGAGCGGAGCTGCGCGAATTGGCTGGAGATCTGCCATCGCCAGCAGGAAGCGCGGCGAATCTGCCGACATTTATTGAGTTCATGCCGCGTCCCCAATATGTCGCAAACACGCAGAAATATGCGATGGGACCAGCCGCCCTGGCCGCTATGACATCACCGGTCCCCGCGGGATTGGTGGATTTCAATCAAAGCGCGGAAGTTTCGCTCGGCGATTACAACACTCCAAGCGGTGAAGCGACGTTGATGCTGATTTCGTATCCCACGCCGCAACTCGCGGCTGATCACCTGCGACGCATCGATGCTGCACATCAGATCGCGCAACCGCAGGCGGGAGAGCTAACCATTTCATGTTCCGGCGGCTTCTGCGATAAGCGCACTGGGCCAATCGTCGCGATTGCATCTGGACCCGCTTCCGCCGGTGATGCCAAATCACTGCTGGGGATGGTGAATTACGAAGCGAATGTCACATGGAACACGCCCAGCGATCAGCACCAGGTTCACGATCTCTACATGCTGATTTTGAATGTTGTGATTTTGTGCGCCATTCTCGGCGGGCTGGCGATCGTGGCAGGCGTCGCATTCGGAGGATTTCGTATTCTGATGAAGCGTTGGTTCCCCGAAAGAGTTTTCGATCGTCCGGAACAGATCGAGTTCATCTCGCTTCGTCTCACTGAAACGGTGCTGGAGATCCCATCCCAGAGTGGGAACGATGATGCCGAACCGAGGCCTCGGAACAGGGCGTAAGGCACCGGGAAGGGCTTGGCCACCACGGTAAGTGACTTATAAAGAGCGGGTTAAGGGGCGGGGGAGTGGTTTTCGTCTCAAAATGGTACATCTTCGGGCGGTAGTGACTGCTTTTGCAAATAATTGAAAATAAAGGGATTTATTTCCGAAAAATCCCTTGACACCCCCGTTTTTCGGCTCATAAGATTTCGCCAGAAAGTTTTGACGGGATTTTGTACGCCTCCGTTGGAACTATTCTCCCTTGAAGAGAAGGCCGCCCAGTTGCCGGGTGGCCTTTTCGTTTTGCCTCCGAATAAATCTTGCGCGCGCTTCTTTCTCACACTACGCTGAACCGCAGCTGGGAACCGTGTCGTGATTTCTGCGTATTCTCTGGGGTGGTTTTGTATCGTGGGCAGGAAGACTGAAAATCAGATCTCGGGAGGACGTTGATGTTCTGCGACGGATGCGGTGCAGCAGTGCAACCCGGTCAGCAGTTTTGCAGTAAATGCGGCAAGCAGATTATCGGCGGGCTCGCAGTCTCGACCTCATTGTCCGGCCGTGTGCAGAGACATTCGCATTTGTTGGCGATTCTTTGGCTGGCGCTTTCCGCCCTGAGCGCAGTCGGAGGCCTGATATTGCTGGTCCTGGGCAATGCATTATTTCCTCACATACGCCAGATGGGGGCGCCGCCGGAGATGCCAGTTTCTTTCTTAACGGCGCTGTTCGACACTCTCGGAGCGGTGATCCTCGCCAAAGCCGTCATCGGATTTTTCGCTGGCTGGGGGCTGCTACAGCGCGATCCGTGGGCGCGCGTTCTGTTGTTAGTGCTGGCATTCATTTCGCTGATCAACGTTCCATTCGGAACGGCTGTCGGCGTGTACACGCTCTGGGTTTTGCTGCCGGAACCGTCACAGCGGGAGTACGACGCGCTCGTTGCAGCCCGCGAAGCCCACGCATCGGTATGATTGCTGCGCGAGCCTGAGCACCGCTGGCCGCAATTTCTCTCCACGAGGCACAGCGACACGGAGAAAAGAAATCTGCATCGGGTTTCGTGGGGGATCGCCCTGAACGGGCTCGTCTCCAAAAGGCTGGACGTTCGAGTCCGCATCACAAGCCACGAGAGTCTTCTCCGCTTTTTCTATCTCTGCGATGCCATGACGCCGCGGCAAGAATCAGTCCGATGGCTGTCACGAAGACTCCGAAACGCAGTTTGATACACTAAACGAACAGTCGCGCAGGCCGACGTAGCTCAGTTGGTAGAGCAGCCGATTCGTAATCGGCAGGTCATCGGTTCAAGTCCGATCGTCGGCTCCATTGCTTTTTCGGATCCGATCGATTTCTGCGGTATTCGTCCCACGTCCGAAAGTGCATACCTTTCGCTATCTATTCACCGCGCCTTTTGTGGGATACTGGCCCCGTGAGTCTTCCACAAGGACCAACTCGTTTTGCAAGCGATTCACAGTTGCAGCTGTCACTGCCGACGTGTAGAACGGGTTTTCAATCAAAATCACATCTGATGGCTACCGTTCCCCAACCGCAGCGCCCCGGTCGTTCTGCACCTGCAAAAGCGAAACCAGAAAACCTAAGGCCCGCTGTTGAGAAACCCGTCGAAAAAAAACCAGACTACGCACCCCTGCCATCCGTCTGGTTCGGTGACGACTCTGACCTTCTCGAACGCATGTTAACGTTCTATCCTCGAAAACCGCCGCGGAGGATCTTGGACGCAACAGTGAACGGAGGACGGTTCTGGCGTGGGAGCAAAAGAAAAGTGATGGGCATGGACATCGATTCGCAGCACAATCCCGATATCGTTGCTGACAACACGGATATGCCGCTGGATGACGGGTCGTGTGATGTCATCGTCTACGATCCGCCACACATCCCGAATCAGGGCAAGGACAATCGAAAAGATTTCGGGCGACGTTTCGGGCTAGTGCTCCGGTCATCGAAAGAGAATCAGTACACCTTCTCCCATACATTCCCACCCTTCTTGAAAGAGGCACATCGGGTGCTGAAGCCCGAGGGCATTCTGTTCTGCAAGATCACTGATTACGTTCATCATCATAGGTACCAGTGGGCGCACATGGACCTGATAAACGCTGCCCGGGACGCTGGCTTCACTGCCTGCGATTGCGTCATCAAGTTTCGCAAAGGGCCGATCGTTGATCCGAAGTGGAAGAAAGCACATCACACTCGACGGCAACATTGCTACTGGCTCGTTTTTCGCAAATCGGACAAATGCGAATGACAGACGATCTGACGCTCAGTCCACCAAGTCCGGCCCGCCAAGTCCGTTTTTATCAACTTCTCGTCGCTGCTCGGAAGCAGTGGTTTCGTGACGCATTGTCCGATGCCTTAGGCAAGTTAGACCCGGATCTTGTCAAGCGAGAGATTGGTGACTACGTGCCAAACGAATCGCAGAGAATACTCGCAGCAGCGGGCATCCGTGACGAACACGTGTTCCCGGTTCCCGCTGTCATAGAGGCCAAGCCATCGCTCGTTGGATACTATCGCCTGCTACTAGGCGCGCCGCAGAAGACGTTTTACGGCGGCTCGACGGGCATGGGCCGATTTAAGAGCATGGAAGAACTCGGCGCTGTGTCGAAGCAGAAAGTGCATATCCCGGCGTTTTGCAGAGCAATGGCGAAACCGCTATCGGAACTTGTCAAGCAAATACCTGCATTGACCAACCGTGATTTGCACGAGTTACCACTGCTGACTTTCGGTTCCCAATTGCAGGGATCGAATAATACGCAGATCGGCAAGACCGCGATGAAGGAAGTCTTTGTCGCTGTGACCGAGATCGTCGGCAAGTATGTTGTCAAAGCAACTGACCGCAGACTGACTCTGAAGAATTCGACAGGCCGAACTGTTCTTATCAGCCTGTCTCATGACCCGGATGTGTCGGTTCAGGAACAGGTGGGCGACCGAATGCACCACCGGGTGGCCATTGAAGTCAAAGGCGGCACCGACGTCAGCAACGCACACAACAGGGCCGGGGAAGCCGAGAAGTCTCACCAAAAGGCGAGGAAATTCGGCTTCATTGAGTTTTGGACCATCATCTCGAAGCAGGGGCTTGAAGTCGGAAAGCTGCAAGCTGAGTCGCCGACAACGAACCACTGGTTCGACATCGCTGAAGTTCTCGCACGCAGAGGCGGAGATTGGGATGATTTCCGACAGCGGCTGTCCGGGTCCTGTAGCATACCCCTTGAGTAGACTAGGCCTGGGTTGGGTGGTTTAGCGTCGGAGTTCCCCTATTCTCACCTCGCGGCTCACCACTCGTTCTGTTAATCTTCTCTGTTTCCATGGCAAATCTAGCCGAAGTTCAGAAAGAAGCCAAAGTCCGTCCCGAGCCCAGCCGCTCGTTTCGCTGGTTAGTGCTGATCTTCGTCAGCCTGACGATGTTCGGCAATTATTACGTTTACGACTGCATCGCTCCGATTGCCGACCTGCTCACCCGACAACTCGGATTTTCCGACGCCAATATCGGCCTGTTGCAGGCGATTTACAGCATTCCCAACGTATTCATGGTGTTGATCGGCGGTTATATCGTTGATCGCATCGGGACGCGCAAGGCGATATTCATTTTTGGAACTTTGTGCCTGGTGGGTGCGGGCGTCACGACGATTTCCGGCATGCTGGGCATCATGGCAACGGGCCGTCTGATCTTCGGCTTGGGCGCTGAATCTTTGATTGTCGCCGTTACCACCGCCGTCGCGAAGTGGTTTCGCGGCAAGGAACTCAGTTTCGCCTTCGGCATCAACCTGATGATTTCGCGCGCCGGTTCGCTGCTGGCGCAGCAATCGCCTTCCTGGGCCGGCTTCGCCTATTCGTACTGGCGCAATCCCTTGCTGATTTCGGTCGGTTTCGCCGCGCTCTGCGTGATTGGAGCGATCATCTATTGGCTGCTCGAGGTTTACGCGGAGCGGCGATATCAGATCGGAGAAGCCGGTGCGACCGATAAAGTCGTCTTTAGCGACATTAAGACCTTCGGCCTCTCGTATTGGTATATCGTTGCGCTCTGCATTACGTTCTATTCGGCGATTTTTCCTTTTGAAACTTTCGCCTATAAGTTCTTCATGGACGCGCACCACGTTACCCGCGAAGCGGGTGGCGACCTTGTCGGCATGCTGACTCTCTTTACCATGTTCGGCACGCCGGCCTTTGGATTGTTCGTCGACAAAATCGGAAAACGCGCTCTGCTGATGATGCTCGGATCGGTACTGCTCATCCCTGTCTACCTGATGATGGCGTACATCCACTCGCCGAACTACGTGACTGTGTACCTTCCGTCCTCCGCGGGTGGCCATTTTGCTCTGGTCGCCCACCATCTTCCTCCAATCCTGCTGGCGACTATGGCCTTGATGGGCATTGCGTTTTCCCTGATTCCGGCGGTTATGTGGCCCTCCGTCGCGTACTTGGTCGAACAACCGAAGCTGGGAACTGCCTACGGGCTGATGACCATGATTCAAAACATCGGTCTGGCTGGTTTTAATCTTCTGATTGGCTGGGCGAATGACTACAGCCACGCGGGGGCATCCAATCCCGGCGGTTACAACTTAGGCATGTGGATCTTTTCCACCCTGGGGTTTCTTGGGCTGCTATTCGCGTTTCTGCTGCGGCAGCGCGAATTAGGACCGCATGGACATGGCCTCGAAACCATCACGACTGCATCAAAAACGGCTTGAATGCGACTCGATCGGCTACCATTTTGCGAAGATTGCGACTCCAAATTCGGAATCGGGTTTGAAAACGCGCCGGCCAAGGCGCGTAGCTTGAGGAATTCCAATGCGTTCCGGCCAGGTGAATCATGGAGCCAATAATCCAAAGTTCGGTAGAACTGCTATCATATTTTGCATACAGCGGTGACCTTATTTTCCCATCGGGATCACCCGCAAGCCATACAACGTAAAGATATTTAGCCGCATCTCACGGGGTGCGGCCGGAAAAGGCAACTTGACCGACCTCAAGCACCGACTGAACGGCGAGTTCGACGAAGCCGACGCTATCGAAAGAGCCAGGCGAGGGGACGAAGCTGCGTTTCAGGCTCTTTACGATCGCCACAAACGGAGGGTTTATTCTCTCTGCTTGCGGATGACGGCGAACACGGCCGAAGCCGAAGATCTCACGCAGGAAGCGTTCCTGCAGCTCTATCGCAAGATCGGAACCTTCCGCGGAGAATCGGCGTTTTCAACCTGGCTGCATCGGTTGTCTGTGAATGTGGTGCTGATGCATCTCAGGAAAAAGAACCTGCCCGTGGTTTCCTTGGAAGAAACCACTCAGGTCGGTGAGGAAGACACGCCAAAGAAAGATTTTGGGGCGGAGGATTTGTCGTTAGCCGGATCCATCGACCGGCTGCAATTGCAGCGAGCGGTCGATGATCTGCCTCCCGGCTATCGAACGATCTTTGTGCTGCACGATATCGAAGGATACGAGCATAACGAGATCGCCGGTATCGTGGGCTGTTCGATCGGCAATAGCAAGTCGCAGTTGCACAAAGCAAGAATGAAGCTGCGGGATCTGCTCAAGATGAATCGAGCCGAAAGGGCTGCAAAGTCTTAAGTAGCCGCGGTCTTCGCGATATTCGATTAAGGCAAGCATAAGTTAAAACGACATAAAGCACGACCACTGGGTAACAACCGTAATGTGGGCGATGGCGTAACAGGTGGAAGCCAATAAAGAATCGCAGTACACTGTTGCGTCCAGAGGCTTGGGGAGAGAGCAGTATGACTTGCATAGAGCTGCAGGAGAGCTTGGCGGACGCAGAATTAGCTATCACTCCCGAACAGCAGATTCATTTGAAGATGTGCCCGGAGTGTACGGCTCTGGTTCGAGAATTGAATGCAATTGTCTCCTCCGCTATGGACTTGCGCGGCGCCGATGAACCCAGTCCGCGGGTCTGGAACTCCATCGAAATTGCACTCCGCCGCGAAGGGCTGATTCATCCGCCGCGTCCGCGGCACTCTTTGCTGCCATCTTTCGATGCTCCCTGGGGATGGGCGCGATGGCTGGCCCCCGTCGCCGCGACCTTGCTGATTGTTCTGGGAACCTACGTTTATCAACATGCGCCTTCGACGCAAATCGCCAAAAATGTCGCGCAGAACGTCGCGCCCGCGGCCACCGAACCGGCGGCCAATGTGATGGCGTCCGATGCGTCGATTGCCGGTCTGAACGACGCCGACCTGCTGCAGGAAGCCGCGCAACAGACGCCTGCCATGAAAGCCGAGTTTGAAGAAGATCTCCGCCGTGTGAATCAGTACATCCGGGATGCGCGCGATGTAGTGGCGGCCAATCCTAACGATGAGGAAGCCCACCGCACGCTGCTGGAGGCGTATCAGCAAAAATCCATGCTCTTTGAGCTGGCGATGGACCGTTCTCTGCCCTAAACCAATCCGGGACCTTGGGAGTCACAATGAGCAGGCGCACAATCGGGCTGCTGGTGATCGTGGCGGTGATCGTGGTGGGAACGGTGGCGGCCGAGACCCACAAGGAATACCACTTCAACGTCGGACCCAAAGCGCGGGTTTCCGTCAATAATCCCTACGGCTCGATTTCGGTGAAGCCTTCCACGGGCAACGCGGTCATCGTCAGCGCCGTGCTGCACTCCGACAAGGTCGAAGTGGATAACACGCAGACCGGCAATCATCTGGAAGTGCAGTCGCATCTGCTTAGCGGGGCGGATCCCGAGTCGGGCCGCGTGGACTACGAATTGCTCGTTCCCGCCGATGCCAGCATTACGCTTCTCTCCAGCACCGGCCCTCTGCGCGCCGAAAAGCTGCACGGCGATGTGACCCTGGAAGGTGCCGCTGCGGCCGTCGATATCCGCGATATCAGCAACTCTCACGTTCACGTGAAGACGCTGAACGGTCCCGTGCTGTTGAAGAACGTTTCGAACGAGAGCGTGGAAGTGGATTCGTTGAGTGGTCCGGTTACGCTCGATCAGGTCACGGGGCCTCTGGTTCAGGTGATCTCGACCAGCGGCCGCATCGTGTATGCCGGTGATTTTGGCAGCAGCGGCGAGTATCGATTGACCAGCCACAGCGGCGATATCGAAGCGATCGTTCCGGAAACCACCTCAGCCGATGTGAGCGCACGCTCGGTGAAGGGCGAAGTGCACGATGACGTTCCCTTGCAGCCCAAAGCCCACGCCTGGTTCGCTATCCAGCAGGGCAAGTCGTTCGTGGGTACCATGGGTCGCGCCTCCCTGTCGTCGACGGTTGTACTGCGCAGCTTCAGTGGTAAAATCCACCTCAGCAAACGCTCCGCAAAATCACAATAAGCAGAATCAAAATAGCAGCGCGGAAGGCTCGGGTCGCCAGGCCGGAGGGAAAACAAAATCGCTCTGGCGCGATCAAACACGTCCGAAAGCAAAAGAAGCCGCTGGGTCGAGCGGCATTGCCCGCCGGGAGCGCTGTTTTTCTGGTCGGCTTCATGGGAGCGGGCAAGACCAGCGTCGGGCGCGCGCTGGCCGAGCGTTTGAATTGGCCCTTTCAGGATCTCGATGACAGTATTGTCGAGCGCGAAGGGCGCAGCATTGCCGAGATTTTCCGCGATTCCGGCGAGCGGGTGTTCCGTGAGGCAGAACACGCCGCTTTGCGGCAGGTGATCGAGGAACTGCGAACGGGAACCGGCCGGGCCGTCGCTTTGGGCGGAGGTGCCTTTGCTCAAAAACGCAATGTGCAGCTTTTGCGAGGTGCGCATGTCGTGTTTCTCGATGCCCCATCCGAGGAATTATGGTCCCGGTGTTTCCGGCAGGCTGCCGAGACCGGGGTCGAGCGCCCGTTGCTTGGAAGCATGAACCAATTTCGCAAACTCTACGAGTCCCGGCGCAAGGCATACTTGCAGGCAGCAGTGACGATTCAAACCAGCGGCCGGGGAGTGCAGGCGATCGCGGACGAGATCGCTGAAACTCTTGGCCTGGGGACGAGTCGCCGAACCAAAGGAGAATCCGAGTGAGGGCCCTTCATAAGACCGTCGGTATCGCCGTTCTCATTATGACGGCCGTTGCCGTGCAAACAGCTGCAGCGCGCAGCAAGGATGAAAAAAAACACGAAACCAAGCATATGGTCGACTCCGGCGTTTTCGACGTTATCGTCAAAGGCCAGCATGTGATCAGCGAGAGCTTTTCCATCGAGGAGCAGAGCGGCATCAATATCGTGAAGGCACAACTGAAAGAGACGGTGGGAACCGATCCGGCGAAGCAGAAATCAGAATTGGAATTCACGTCGCAGGGCGAACTGCTCCGCTACGAATGGAGCGACGGTTCCGGCGGATCTCTGACCGTCATGCCCGACAACGATTTTCTGAAGGAAAGAATCACGGTTCCCGGCCAGAGCAAGCCGGAGGAGCGGCCGTTCCTGATGCCGGGGACGTCGATGATTCTCGACAACAATTTCTTCATCCAACGCGAAATCCTGGCCTGGCGCTATTTGGCGCTGGATTGCAAGTCCGAGGGCGGAAATCTGAAATGCCAGAAGGGCCCAGCGGAGTTCGGAGTGCTGGTTCCCCAAGTTCGCACATCCATGAGCGTTCGCTTGGAACTCGTAGGCAGGGAAAAAGTTAAAATTCGCGGCGTCGAACGCGATCTGCTCCGGCTGAACCTCAGCGGCGAAGACTACCAATGGTCGCTCTGGCTCGACGACCAGGATCATTTCAAACTCATGCGAGTCGCGATTCCCGCCGATGACACGGAAGTAGTCCGGGAGTAATCTTTCGGACGGCGGTTTGCAGAATCGGATGGCCGCTGAGCGGCGCGGCTGGTAAATCGAGTGCTTCTTACTGACACACGCACGGCGCGGGTTCTGGTCACAGTGCTTCTGTTTGCGCTGGGCCTGGGATTCCTCTACGTCACTCGCGTCACCCTGATTGCGTTTCTGTTCGCCATCTTCTTTGCCTATCTGATGAGCCCGCTGGTGAATCATCTTGATCGGATCTTGCGAGGACGCATCCGCGCTATCGCGCTGATCTACACCTGCCTGCTTGCAATCGTGGTGATCTTTTTCGTCGAAGTCGGTCCCAAGGTGACATCGGAAGGCGCCAAGCTCGGACATTCCTTACCCACCATGCTGGCGCGGCTCAGCTCCGGTCAACTGGCCACGCAGATCGGCGAGCAGCATGGCTGGAGCCTCACGACAACAGAATTTGTGCAGTCTTTTCTCGTAAGTCACAGCGGGGAGATCACCGATCTGGCGCAGCGCCTTGGGCTGCGCATCGCCGATATTGCGCAGGATGCGTGGCTGCTCTTCGTGGTGCCGCTACTCTCCATCTTCTTCCTCAAAGACGGGCGCACTTTCAGTGACGTGTTGATTGCGACCATCCAGTCGCGGCCGCAGCGCGAATTCGTGGAAAATGTGCTCAACGATTTGAACAAGATGCTGGCGCATTTCATCCGCGCGCAATTGAGCCTCGCCGCACTCAGCCTGGTCGTGTATTCGCTGGTGCTCTGGATTATGCGGGTGCAGTACTTTCTGGTTCTGGGGACCATCGGCGGCCTGCTGGAATTCATCCCCGTAGTCGGCCCGCTCGCCGCAGGCCTGATCATCGTCGGAGTGGCCCTGCTGACGGGCTATCAGCACTGGGGAATTCTGCTGATCTTTCTTATCGTGTGGCGTCTGATCCAGGACTACGTTTCTTCACCGCGCATCATGGGCGAGAGCATGGAACTCCACCCGCTGGCCGCCATTTTCGGCGTCATGGCCGGAGGAGAAGTCGCCGGCATCCTTGGAATTTATCTGTCGATCCCAGTGATGGCCAGCCTGCGAATCGTCTTCCGCCGCTGGCGGCTCTACGCCGAGAAGAGAAAATTCGGCCCGCTCAGCGATTTCGCCGTAGGCACCCATCCGGTACATCGGTCGTGAAAAATCCAATACGATTGTCATCCCGAGCAAGCGTTTTCTGCGTTGCGAGGGATCTGGGCGAGCCGCGCGAGAGCGGCATGCTTTCCGCGCCGCAATAACGCGCGGTTGGCTCGCTTCCTTGTAACTCCGGATTCGGCCACCTGCCGCGCTTGTTATAAAATTCCCAAGAACCCTATGGACCAAAAAATCCCTGTCGGCATTCTCGGCGCGACCGGCGTCGTCGGACAACGATGCATCCAGATGCTGGAGCATCACCCCTGGTTTGAAGTGGCGTGGGTAGCGGCCTCGGACCGCTCCGAGGGCAAGCTGTACGCGGAAGCCGCACGTTGGCGGTTGAAGACAGCGATCCCCGCGTCTGTAGCCAAGCTGCAAATGTCTCCCGCTTCGCCCGACGGCGCGCCGAAGATCATTCTTGCCGCCCTCGATGCCGCCATCGCCGCCGAACTCGAGCCTCGTTTCGCCGATGCCGGCTGCGCGGTAATCTCAAACTCCAGCGCGTTGCGCATGAATGAAGACGTTCCTCTGCTCATTCCGGAAGTCAACGCCGGGCACATTCGGCTAATCGAGTGTCAAAGCTGGCGCAGAAAATCCGGCGGATTCGTCGTGACCAATCCCAATTGCTCCGCGATCGGTCTGGTGCTCGCGCTCGTTCCCTTGCATCGTAGCTTCGGCCTCGAAACGGTCATGGCCGTAACCATGCAAGCCGTCAGCGGTGCGGGATATCCCGGTGTCGCTTCCCTCGACATTCTCGGCAATGTCATCCCGTTTATCCGCAATGAAGAAGAAAAAATGGAAGAGGAGACGCATAAACTCCTGGGCAGCGTGAACGGATCGAAAATCATTCCCGCCGCATTCGCCATGAGCGCGCAGTGCAACCGGGTCGCGGTTGAAGACGGACACACCGAGTCCGTGTCGATTCGCCTCAAATCAAAAGCGAAGCCCGAGGAAATCATCGCCGCCTGGAACAGCTATCGGGCTGAGCCGCAGGAATTGCGGCTTCCCAGCGCGCCCGAAAAGCCGGTTGTGTACGTCGATGCCGATGACCGCCCGCAGCCTCGTTTCGATGTCGATACGGGCGCGGGCATGGCCGCCGTCGTTGGACGCCTGCGTCCCTGCGGCGTACTCGACTGGAAGTTCACTGTGCTCTCGCACAATACGATTCGCGGAGCAGCCGGGGCGGCTGTCCTCAACGCCGAACTCCTCAAGGCCAAAGGCTATCTGGAATGATTCTATCGAAACATGAGGGAGCCCCACCCTACGTGCTTTTCGTAGGGTGGGGATTGTCGGCGGAAGCGCCGGTAGTCCTCGCGACGGCGACATCAGAGATTTCCCCCAGGACGTCACCCCGATGATCGTCATGAAATTCGGCGGGACCTCGGTCGAAGACGCTAAGGCCATCGACCGCGTCGCCTGCATCGTTGAGCGAAGATTGGAGGGAAAGCCGGTCGTCGTGGTCAGCGCGATGGCCAAAGTCACCGACACGCTGCTCAAGATGGCCAAAGCCGCCGGTTCCGGCGAGCGCAAAACCGCGCTGAAACTCTGCCGCTCCCTGCAGGAGCGCCACTACAACACCGCCAGCGAACTGCTGGGCACGGCGATTTTTACAGAATTTCATTCCGAAATCGGTTCCGATTTCGAAGCGCTCGACGAACTCCTGCGTGGAATCTCGGCCGTCGGCGAGATTACTCCGCGCACGACCGATCACGTTGCCTCCTTCGGCGAAATGCTCTCCAGCAAGATCGTGGCTGCTGCGTTCGCCGCTCGCGGCATCGCGAGCGCCCATGTCGATTCCCGCGAAGTCCTTATTACCGACGCGAACTACATGCAGGCTGTACCGCAATACGAGGAAACCAATACCCGCCTCGAAGCCAAAGTTGCACCGCTGCTGCGCGAGGGCAAAGTGCCGGTCATGGGCGGATTCATCGGCGCAAACCGCTCCGGAATTACAACCACCATTGGCCGCGGCGGTTCGGATTTTTCCGCCGCGATTTTCGGCGCAGGCCTCGGCGCAGAAAGTATCGAAATCTGGACGGATGTCGACGGCATTCTCACCACCGATCCCCGAATTTGCCCTGATGCCCGCCGCATCAAGCTCATCAGCTTCGATGAAGCCGCCGAACTGGCTTATTTCGGCGCGAAAGTTTTGCATCCCGCAACCGTGCTGCCCGCGATCCAGAAAAATATTCCAGTGTACGTGCTCAACTCGCGCAATCCCGATTGCGAAGGCACGCGCATCACCACGCGCGCGCCACATGGCAAGAACATCTTCAAAGCCATTGCCGCCAAGAAGCACATTACGATCGTCGAAGTCGCGGCGCCGCGGATGCTGCTCGCCCACGGATTTCTGCGCGCCATCTTCGAAGCCTTCGACCGGCACAAGGTCGCGGTCGATGTAGTCTCCACCTCCGAAGTCAGCGTATCTCTCACCATCGACTCGAATCACGCCATTCCCGCTCTGGCCGCTGACTTGGCCAAGCTCGCCGACGTGAAATACGAAGGTCGCAAAGCGATTGTCTGCCTCGTGGGAGAAAATTTGCGTGAAACGCCGGGCATCGCCGCGCTGGTCTTTCGCGAATTAGCCGACAAAAAAATTCGCATGATTTCGCAGGGCGCTTCGGAAATCAATCTCACCTTCGTGATCGAAGAAGACGAAGTGCCAGACGTGATCCAGCGCCTGCACAAAAAATTCTTCTCGGAACTGGACTCCGAAATCTTCGCGTAAGAGTTTTGTGAAGGAGGAGGCATTCCGAAAACTCATGTAGAAACAGCCAGCCCCAGTGTCGCGACGAGCCAAGTTCAGCAGCCCCAGTTCTGAGCGGATATGCTCATGTTCGGCTCTGTGGTTAAATCATCTTGGTCATGAATCTTCTTTTGCTCGGCCGGGGAAAAACCGGAGCGCTGGTCGCCGAAGTCGCACGCGAACGCCATCACACAATCGAAATCGCGGGGGCGAAAGAGAATGCCGGACAAGCCGCCCTGACTCCTGGAAAGTTCGCCCTAGTCGAGATTGTCATCGATTTCACTGCCCCGCATTGCGTCGTGGGGAACATCGAAGCCTGCGTTGGCGCCGGCAAAAACATGGTCGTAGGCACTACGGGATGGTATGGGGAGCTTGATCGCATCCGCCGCCTGGTCGAGCGGCATAATACCGGTTTCGTTTATTCGCCAAACTTCTCCATCGGAGTGAATCTCTTCTTCGACACGGCGCGGACTTCGGCGGCCGCTCTCCGCCACGGGTACTCCGGCCAGATCTTCGAACGCCATCACGTCCACAAAAAAGACGCCCCTTCAGGAACCGCGATCGAGATGCAGAAAATTGTGCAAGAAGCCGGCGCCCAGGCCGAGCCTCTCGAAATCACATCATTCCGTGAAGGAGAAGTTGTCGGCTTGCACGAACTCGTCTTCGAATCGCCGAACGACCGCATCTATCTCTGCCACGACGCCAAATCGCGGCGAGCTTTCGCCGAAGGAGCCGTGCTGGCCGCAGAATGGCTCGCGGGAAGAAAAGGCTTCTACCACTTCAAAGACATCTGGCGGGAGCTGTGAATGTAAGGGCCGAGCTTGGAAAACTTCCTGTTCTCTTGAGGGCTGCGTCATCCCGAAACGCGGCGCAGTTCAGTCGCGGGAGGGATCTCGCGAGCAGCTTAGACCGAATTCGCTCCGAGCGAGATCCCTCGCCTCGCTGGTAAAAGGCGCGAGGCATCGGGATGACGCGAATCAGATAGGGCGCACGTCCGACTGCCCACTAACAATTTTCCCTTACTATCCAATCGCGCTATCTTATAGCTATGCGACTCCATGGTTGTGGCACCGCTCTGGTCACTCCCTTCCGTCAAGACGGCTCCATTGACGACGCGGCTTTGCGCAATCTGATCGCGTGGCAAATCGATTCCGGCGTTGACTTCCTGGTTCCCTGCGGCACCACCGGCGAAACTCCCACGCTCACGCATGATGAATGGCTCTTCGTCATCGACACGACAATCGAAGTTGCCGCCGGGCGCGTTCCCATCGTCGCTGGCGCAACTTCCAATTCGACTCACGAGGCGGTCGAGAAAGCCAAAGAAATTGCAGCGCGCCCGGGCGTGAGCGCCATCCTGTCAGCGGTTCCTTATTACAACAAACCGACGCAGGAGGGCCAATACCGGCATTTCAAAGCGATCGCCGAAGCCGTCGGCGACAAGCCCGTGATCGTCTACAACGTTCCCGGGCGCACCGGATCCAACCTCGAGCCGCAAACGCTGGCCCGCCTGGCCGAGATTCCCAACATTGCCGGCGTGAAAGAAGCCAGCGGAAACTTGGCACAGGTCGCGGAGATGATCCATGCTGTGCCCGAAACGTTTTCCGTTCTCTCGGGCGATGACGCCGTGACTCTTCCGGTGATCGCTCTCGGCGGCGCTGGCGTCATCTCGGTCGCGTCCAATGAGATCCCCCAGGAAATGGCTGCGCTTACGCGGGCAGCACTGGCCAATGACTGGACCACAGCTCGTTCTCTGAATCGCAAATATCTTCCGCTGATGCAAGCGAATTTCGTCGAGTCCAGCCCGCTTCCGGTGAAGGCTGTGCTGGCGATGATGGGCAAAATCGAAGAAGTCTATCGCCTGCCGCTGGTCCCCATGCGCCGCGACACCCGTTCGCGCCTGCAACGCATCGCGACCGAAACCGGGCTCATCACCAAGCCTGCCGGTTCTCCTGCCGAGACCGCCGAATTCTTTATCTACGAGAACTGGACGGCTGGCCCGCACAAAATCGTTCTGCATCGCGCCACCTGCGGCCAATGCAGTCACGGCAAAGGACGCCCCTCCGGTCACGATCTCAACCATTCGCGCTGGCATGGGCCCTATTCCAATCTGGCGGACGCACGCGCCGCGGCGCATGCCATGACCGGCGTGCTGATCCGCAGCGAATGCAAGTGCGTGTGAACTGATCTTCGACGCGAAACTCCCCATCCGGGCGAGCGTGCAGGCGTGTCCACCCCTTGTTCAGGAATACCCCGCCCGACACACACAAAAAAGGCAGCGTCAACTGAACGCTGCCTGGTTTTGGAACAGATGCTCTTGCGACTTAGTCCATGTGTTCGCAGATTTCCGCTTCGTGAATCGCGGCATCCAGATGCTTGATGGATTCCGCGCGATGGCCATTGAAATCATGCGCGGCATGCTCCAGATGCCCCTTGGCATCGCGCATCGCTTCCAATGCGGCGTGGATTTCCGGATGGGGTGCGGGCAGCGGCGTCGCAAGCGGCGCCACGGGAACGGCGGCGACTGACGCCGGCTGCGTTGCCAGTTTGGGTGCCGCGGCCGCACTGAACGCCAACGTGAGCAGAACTGTTACGAGAATCACCAAAGTTAAAATCCCGATATTCTTCATGCATTCCTCCTCGTCGAATCTATGTCCGATTCTGGCTCGGACGCACCTTATTTCCCCGACGCACACTAAACCCCATGGCAGCGGACAGTATAAGGCACCCGCAAGGCACCCTCCCTGTGAAAAACTGTGGGGAGTACCACCTGACTCAAAACTGGCAATGCACAGCGGATCCGAGTACGCAAAAAGGCGGGCTGTCTGACTCCAGAAAAGTCAAGACCTCCATCGGGGCTCGGCTGCACCATCAGTGGTGCAAAATCTCCGCAACAATCTGAAAGGAAAACGATTTCATCTCTTAAGGCCTGTGTAAATAAATCTTTGTATATAACTGATAAGCAAGTACTTATACTTTGACGTTAAATCGGTTTAACTCGCCATGGGAACGATCGGGAATGCGGCCGACCCGCAGTTCGTCCGCCTAACGGATCGTTCCTAAATCGCGATCCCTTGCACCGCACGAGCCATCTGAAATGGCGATCGAGCCGTCAGGGAATCGCAGGAAATTCGGCTCGAGTATGTTCACTATCGGAGGGAATCTACACTTCAATGAGCACGTCGCCGTTTTCGATCTTGATGGGATACACGGCCACTTTCGCATTCGGAACACGCACGGCTTGTCCGGTCTGAGGGTCCCACTCCCAACCATGCCATGGGCAAACGACCTTGCCGCTCAGGATCACGCCCGCGCCGAGTGGACCACCCTGATGCAGGCAGATGTTGTCCATCGCGCTGTAGGTGCCGTTTACGTTGGCGATGCAGATTTCCTTCTTGCCGCAGGAAAATTCTTTGGCCGTGTTGAGAGCCGGGAGTTCGGATTGGGCGGCAAGCTTGATGAATTCTGCCATTAATTCTCGTTTGATTCGCGCCAGGGCTAAAGCCCATCCATATCTGCGACCGCAACGCGGCGCTGAAGCGCCGCTCTTCCACGTCTAACCCTGGCCCCTAAGCCCCTGAGATCCTTCGTTTCGGTCAGGATGAGCGCAGGGCTCCCGCTACCTCACGCCCGCTAAACGCGGTCATTTCGGCTGCACCGTCTGGGTGATCATCCCCTGACGCTTGAAATCGACTGCGTTCAGCGGCCGTCCTGAGCGCAGCGAAGGATCTCCTTCACTTCGGCTGCAATGTTTGTGCGATCATTACCTGCTTTTTAAAGTTCTCCACCATGTTTGGATCGAGCCGCACTTCGGTCGGCTTCTTCGCCAGCGTCATGGTGTCGATCTTGTCCTGCAACTTGAGCAGAGCGTAAAACAGATTCTCCGGACGCGGCGGGCATCCGGTTACATACACATCCACGGGAACGATCTTGTCCACGCCCTGCAGCACGGCGTAGGTATTGAACGGCCCTCCCACCGACGAGCACGCGCCCATCGAGATCACCCACTTCGGGTCGGGCATCTGATCGTAGATGCGCTTCACCACCGGCGCCATCTTCAGCGTGACCGTGCCCGCGACGATCATCAGATCGCTCTGCCGCGGGCTGGGACGAAACACTTCCGATCCGAACCGAGCTATATCGAACCGCGCGGTCGAGGAAGCGATCATCTCGATGGCGCAGCAGGCGAGTCCGAAAGTCATCGGCCAAACCGCCGACTTTCGCGCCCAGTTGAAGACATAATCGACCGTCGAGATCATGAAGTTCTTTTCGAATTTGTTTTGCAGCCATCCCATGGATGAGCCTCGTGTGATCCGTCGTTTACTTACTCCCGCTTTGCTGGGAATGCTCCGCGTCAAACGCACGCCTTCTGAAGAATAGGTAAGCGCGAATCGAGTGTCAAACTTATGTACCCACTTTTAGCGGGCGAGAGCCTGCGACTGCCTACGCGACCGGACTCCTTCCGCGCGTGGCGCTTTGGCTGAGCGGCCATTGCGCCAGAATCGCTTGCACTGCTGCCGCGGGCAGCAAAGTCGTTCCAAGCAGCGTCGCGGCCAATCCCGCGCTGGCGGGGAGTCCCGTCTTTTTGAGATCGATCTGCAATCCTGTTGCAGAAACCGGGTACGCGGCGGAGAAGGTTACGGCGCCGTGGCTGTAGCCGAAGATCAGGCCCAGGCCCGCGATCATAAGGACGATCGAAACAATCAGATTGCGTTCAGCGTTCATGAGATTCACCACCTTCCTGGCGCGGAGCAGGCTCTTAAACGGCCATCGAAGTCGTTCAATTTCCGCAGCCGTGCGTGCACTCTCGCGGCGTAGGTAGGGCCAGGAACCAACCGGGCGCGAGCGGAAGGAACCTCAAAATCTGTATCTCACGACCTTCAGATACAGAAGCAGGAGGAGGATAGCTAACAATATCGTTGCCGTCACTCTTGCTTCAATAGAACCGCCGCCATCGGCACACCTCGCCTCGAACCAGAAACCTTGGGCCCGAATCCAGTTCGGCAACTTGGACCATGCTCTAGGCGACACGAGCATCACAATGGCGTTGACGGCCATTATCACTGCGACAATCGCAACTAGAACCCAAGTCGCTTGCAACATGCCTGATTGTAAAATCTCCAGTGCGGTCCCACCGCCCGGTTCTGACTACCTCACTCGTAGGAAGAAATCATACAGGAACCAAATAATGGCGCCCAGCCAGATCCCACCGGCCATGCGGATCTGAAAGGCGCCCAGACCACTGCCGTATTTTGCTTCGGTCATCGACTTTGGTGCTGCACGGACCCATTTAGGCAGACGCAACCACGCTTTCGGTGAGATGAGCATAAAAACGCCGTTGACGGCTAACATCACCCCCATAACAGCGAGTACGAACCATCCGAAAATGTTCCGCATCAGCACCGACACCTTCCTGCGACGCAAAAGCTGTATGAAACCGGGGGGCAGGCAAACAAAAGCTCAGCTAAAACGTGATTCCTACGCCGCCCGTAACGTAAGTCGTCTTCCAGTTGTAGAGGAAGTAGGGATTGCCCAGTCCCGGAGAGAACTTCATGTAACGGTTCTCGTAGGTGCCGCGCACATAGAATTTCTCAAACCTGTATCCGACGATGCCGCGAAGGGAGTAGCCGTGATCGAGGCTGGGATGCGGGAATGGCGACGGCCCCGATGATCCGTTGGAAAAGCGCGGGCTGAACTCGGGCGCAACCTGGGCTTCCACGAAAGCTTTCTTGTCTTCCAGGAACTTGTAATTCACCACCAGGGGCAGTTCCAGCAGCAGCATATTATTGCGAATGAACGTCTGGCCGGTAGGGAGCGTGCCGCTGGGCAGGTCGAGCTTTCGCACCTGCAGGTGGAACCCGGCGGTCAGTTGGCCGGTGAAGTGAAACATGGGTCCCCCGAAGCCGGCAAACTCATCGGCATGCTTCGCCGTGCCGGTGGGAACGACGACTTCGCCCCCCAGTACAAGGTCTGGGCTCTGGGCTTTTTGACTTCCCTGGATGATGGCGCCCTGTCCGCTGATAATGCCAACCGCGGTGGTTGCCTTAGGCGTTGCCCCAAAGCGGTCGGAGATGACGCCGAAATCGACGCCGAGATTGCCGTATTGTTCTT
>Ga0335072_10003492_pt1 | contig 23678 bp, 24 predicted proteins | sample Lox_Sample_21_FD_206725 | JGI IMG/M metagenome (GOLD analysis project Ga0335072, IMG submission 206725) | Soil microbial communities from Loxahatchee National Wildlife Refuge, Florida, United States - Lox_Sample_2.1 | ecosystem: Environmental > Terrestrial > Soil > Wetlands | place: USA... | reverse complement strand
GCTGGCAGAGCACCAGCCCCGGCGTACGCGCCGGCGGTCCCGCCGCAGCGGTCCGGCAAGACGTACACCATCCGGCGACGCCTGCCGCGAGACAACGACGGCTAGCCTTCCAGCGCGCGGCGCATCGGGCGGAACTTGGTCTCGGTCTCAGCGAGCTCCGACTCCGGCTGTGACCCGGCCACGATGCCGCAGCCAGCGAACAGCCTGGCCCGGTTGCCGTCGATCTCGCCGCACCGCAGCGCGATGGCCCACTCCCCGCTGCCGCGGGCATCCACCCAGCCGACCGGGCCCGAGTACCGGCCGCGGTCCATGCCTTCCAGCTCCCTGATCAGCTCCATCGCCGCCTCGGTCGGAGTCCCGCAGATCGCTGCGGTCGGGTGCAGCGACGCCGCCAGTGCGAGCGCGGAAGCGTCCCTGGCTAGCACTCCGGACACGGACGTGGCCAGGTGCTGGTAATCAGCCATCTGCAGCAGGAACGGGACCGGATCCACCCGCAGTTCAGCGCACAGCGGCTCCAGCAGGTCGCGGACCGAGTCCACTGAGTAGCGATGCTCTTCCGCGTTCTTGGCCGACGCAAGCAGCGCGCTGCTCAGCGCCTCGTCGTCAGCCTTGCTGCCGCCGCGCGCCATAGTGCCCGCCAGCACCAACGAGGTGACCTCGCGGCCCTCGCGCCGAATGAGCAGCTCAGGGGAGGCGCCAACCAGGCCGGCGCAGGCAAACGTGTAGCAGCCAGGAGAGCGGGCGGCCAGCCTGTCAAGTACGACCCTGATGTCGATGGCGGCGGACGCCTGAGCCTGCAGGTCGCGGGCGAGCACGACTTTACGCAGCTCGCCGGCCCTGATCCTGGCGACAGCTGCCGAGACGACCTGCTCCCATTCCGGAGCGGTGAGGCTGCCGTCACTCCAGCGCACCTCTGCCGGGTTTGTCCTGGCGGCGACGGCCAACGGAGGCGCAGCGCCGCCAGTGGTGATGGTGGTCTGCCAGCTCACACCGGCCCTGCGGCCGATGATGACGGCGGGCACGATAAGCACCGAGCCGTCCGAGGCGGGATCGAAGGTAAAACTGCCGAACGCCACCGGCCCGGTTCCCGGTACCTGCACCTCGTCGCTGACGGTGGCCGCATCGAAGAACTCGGCCAGCCACTTCTCCCCGGCGGCGAAGCGGTCCACTCCCGCCGGAATGGTCAGCCGTGCCGCCTCACCCCAGCCGACCAGGCCATCGCCCTGGTGGATCCAGGCCGATGCCACCGGACCCGGCAGCCGGGACAGCAGGTCACCTGGGTCGGTGATGCTGACTGTCGTGACAGTCAGGCCGTCTGGCACCGGCCGTTCCCCGCTGTTGCGCTGTGCTTCCACGGCAATCCACTTTACGTGCGACGCCCGGCCACTCTTCCCCGGGGACCGGCCGCCATGCGGCGTGCGGCGCTGCCGCCACGCCAGCCCGGCGCAGCAGCAGGACGGCACGGCCGGAGACTCGGCGCGCCGGTAACAACGCGCCTGCCACCAGGTACCCGAGCCATGCCACCAGCACACCGACGGCGAGACTGCCGATGACGTTCACCCCGGCTTCGCTTATCGCGCCATCTTCGAGCAGCCGCAACGTCTCGTAGCCGAAGGTGGAGAAGGTCGTCAGGCCGCCGCAGAAGCCGGTGCCGAACAGCGCGAACACGACCGGCGGCAGGCCCAGGTGCCGTTCTGCGCCGAGCAGGAAGCCGAGCACGGCCGACCCAGCCATGTTGACGGCGAATGTTCCCCACGGGAACACCGAGTCGTGCCGCGCCTGGACGAGCCGGTCGGCCAGGTACCGCGCTGGCGCGCCGATCATGCCGCCGGCCAGCACTGCAAGGATGATCACGACGTGCTGCCGCCTGCGGCATCGCTGCCGTCGGCGTGCTCGCCGCCGGCATACGTGTGCACGTGCACGTCGTCAACCATGACCAGGCCACCGGTAATGAGCTCAGCCACCTCGTCCAGGAACGCCTCGGTCCGCTCGGCGGTATCGACAATGATGATCGCAAGCGGCAGGTCCTCGCTCAGCGACAGCAGCCGGCTGGTATGGATCCTGGAAGCCGCTCCGAACCCCTCGATGCCGCGAAAGACGCTCGCGCCAGCAAGTCCCCGCAGGTGCGCCCGGTGCACGATCTCGGCGTACAGCGGCTTGTGGCGGTACCGGTCCGACTCGCCGATGAAGATCGTGATTCGCCGGGCAGCGCCTTGCAGTGTCATGGGGCCAGTCTCATTCGGGACCTCGCTCGCGCCGCTCGGCGATCCACGCGGGCAGCCTCGCCGCTGTCCTGGCGGCCTTCATCCCGCACCATACCGCTACCAGAGCGGCCAGGATGCTGGTGAGCGCATAGGCATCGGCGAGCGCCTCGGCATGAGCGGTCAGCAGCGTCAGCACGCCGCCCGCGTAGGTGGAGAACGTCGTATAGCCGCCAAGCAGCCCGACGGCTAGCAACGGGCGCAGGAACCGCCGGGGCGGCCAGACCTCCAGCAGGTAGACCATCAGCAGCCCCAGGAAAAAGCAGCCCGAAACGTTCACCGCAAAGATGGCCCACGGGAAGCCGTGGCCGACCGGAAAGGCTGCCGAGAGCAGGTACCGGGCCACGCTACCGATGCCGCCGCCGACCGCTACTGCCGCGATGTCAGCCACGCCCGGCCCGGAAGCGTGATGCGGCTGGCGGGTCCCCGACTTGCTACTGAGCATTGAATCGGTGCCTGGCAACCGTCTCCTCAGTTACATCTCCGCGAGCGTTCCGGTGCGCCGCGACTAGGCGCGGACTGACTATCTGCTGTGAAAAGAGTAGACAGCCGGTTCGGCAGGCGAGGAACTGCATCCGGCGTGCTAGTGTGACCAAACCCGACTGATTCGATTGGATTAATAGGATGGTCACAGACACGACAAGCCAGGTGAGCACGTCTCGGCACAGCATGCGGCTGGACAGGCCAGGCTTCGAGGGGGAGCCCGGCAGCGGCAGCCCCGGCCAGGCCTGGCTCAGCCGCGGAACACCCAGCCCCGACACGGAACCGCTCAGCCTCAACACGCTCGGCCACGCGGCGCTCAGCCCCGCCAGGCTTGGCCAGATCGTCAGCGAGATCGTCGCCGCAGAGCAGAGTTGGCGGGCGATTGTGCACTTCTCTACTGAGCGCCGCTGGTACCGTCGGCTCGTGCTCGCTGACGACCACGAGATCTGGCTGCTGAGCTGGCTGCCCGGCCAGCACACCGGCTTCCACGATCACGGCGAGGCACGCGGCGCGTTCGCCGTCGCCCAGGGCGAGCTGCGCGAGACGCTGGCGCAGCCCGGCAAGAACCGCGTGCGGAACCGCTGCGCCTCGACCGGTTCGGTGACTACCTTCGGCTCCCGCCACCTGCACGACGTGAGCAACGCCGCGACCGGCCCCGCGGTCAGCGTGCACGCATACTCGCCGCCGCTCACTGCGATGCGGCGCTATGAGATGACCGCCTCCGGCCTCGCCCTGGCAGGCACCGAGCGCGCGGAGCTCGACTGGTGAGCCGGCCACCCGGAGCCCTGACCATCGATGCGGTGCTGGCCGCCGCGCGGTCCCGGCTGACCAGGCTGAGCCCGGCGCAAGCACAGCTCGCTGTCCAGTCAGGCGCGTTGCTGGTCGATATCAGGCCCCAGGCGCAGCGCGAGGCCGAGGGCGAGATTCCGCGCGCCACCATCGTTGAGCGGAACGTGCTTGAATGGCGCTTCGACCCGGCATCCGCCGCCCGCCTGCCGGCCGCGAGCTACGACTTGCAGGTCATCATCTTCTGCTCGGAGGGCTACACCTCGAGCCTGGCCGCTGCCAGCTTGCTGGACCTCGGCGTGCGTCACGCCACCGACCTCGAGGGCGGCTTCCGCGCCTGGGAGGCCGCCGGGCTGCCAGTCTCGCCGGCCGCCAGCGTCGCAGGTCATCGCGTGACTCACAGCAGCGAGAGCTGAACCGGCTCTGACGCCCGGGAGGCCGATCCTGCCTGCCTGCTCGCGGTCTTCGTGCCGTCCGTATCATTCACACCGGGAACGCGCCGTGCCCCGGCCGGCGTCGTCTGACCCACGCCGTGCTTGCGGGCGAGCTCTGCTACCTGCCCGGCGATCTGCCGCTGGTAGCTCGCGGGCGCGTAGGCACGCTTTCCGTACAGGTCACGGTAGGCATCCACGAGCTCCGGGTGATTGGCGCCCAGCCAGCGGAGGAACCATTCCCTAGCGCCGGGCCGCAGGTGCAGCACAATCGGGCTGACATGCGTGGCTCCGGCGTTCGCGATCTTGCGCACTGCCTCATCGAGCTGACCCGGGGAGTCCGACAGGAACGGGACGACCGGGCCCATCAGCACCCCGCAGCGCAGCCCTCGCTCGCTCAGTGCCGCGCACATCGCCAGCCGCCGGTCCGGGGTCGGCGTCCCCGGCTCAATAGATCGAGAAAGAGATTTATCGACAATTCCTACAGAGACGTTGAGCCCTACCTCGGTCACCGCCGCGGCCCTGGCGAGCAAGTCGATGTCGCGCAGGATGAGCGTGCCCTTGGTCAGGATCGAGAACGGGTTCGCAGCCTCGGTCAGGGCGGTGATGATGCCGGGCATCAGCCGGTAGCGGCCCTCGGCGCGCTGGTAGCAGTCGACGTTGGTGCCCATCGCAATGTGCTCGCCGGTCCAGCGCGCCGACTTAAGTTCCCGCCGCAGCAACTCCACCGCGTTGACCTTGACCACGATCTGGGTGTCGAAGTCTTTCCCGGCATCAAGGTCGAGATAGGTATGCGTGTTGCGGGCGAAGCAGTACACGCACGCGTGGCTGCAGCCGCGGTACGGGTTGATCGTCCACCGGAACGGCACCCGCGACGCCTCTGGAACCTTGCTGATCAGGCTGCGTGCATGTACCTCATGGAAGGTGATGCCACGGAAGCCCGGCGTGTCGAACGTCCGGGTCACGACGGACTCCCTGCTGAACAGCGCAGGCTGTCCCGCAGCGATCCCGAGCGAGTCCCAGCGCATGAGGGCGAGCATAGAATAACTTTTCGATCAGATCAAATATGTTTTCGAGTGCACGGCCAGACCAGGGCATTGCGGCTCGCCCAGCCTGGCTCGCTTCGAACCGCGACCGCAGATCCACCTGACCGTAAGCTGACTTCCTCTTGCCCACCGCAAAGGCCTGGTAAAGAATCGGATGAAGGGGCCGGCTAGCGATAGCCGCCCGCGGCATACCAATGTCGGCCGGAGGTGGCGCTGTGGCCTTGTCGATGGAAGAGCAGCGCATGCTTGACGAGATGGAGCGGCAGCTAGCAGTTGACGACCCGAAGCTAGCCTCGCGCTTCAGTACCTTCGGTCAGCCGCGGATGCCAGGAGCCTTCGCGTCCCAGCGCGTGAAGACCATCGTGGGCTTGCTAGCGCTGGCTCTCATCGCCGCGGTCACGGTCATGATGTTCGTGCTGAGCCCCTACGGCCATCACGGAGCCACCACCCCGCACACGAGGCCAGCAGGATCCGCGCAACCCCGCGTAAGCAACGCACGCACAGGCTCGTAGCCTTTTTCGGCTCCGCAACCTCGCCGGCCTCACGTCATTCAACCGGCTCGCGTAACTCTTGGCGACCTGCCAAGGTCGGCTGGACTCAGGACTCCCGCCACAGCTGGAGCAGGTACTGCTCCATCCCTTCGAGCTGCTTACGGGCCTGCTGGAAGTCGTCGCTCAGCGGATCGGCGAATTGCTGGTACAGCTCGCCGTAGCTCTGTACCGCCGCTGTCCTGTTCCTGGTGTAGATCCGCACCCCGTAGTCGCCGACGCCGCCAGACAGCCGGAGCGCGTCCACTGCCCGGAAGCCCGTCGCGCCAGTGTCAATGCTCAGCTGGCCGCGCAAGTACAGGACGCACTTGGCCTCGTCCTCATAGCCGTCGCTAAACGGCGGCGGCGCATCGTCCCACTCCTCCACGGTCAGCTGGACACCCAGGTGTTCCTGCGCGCAGGAGATGATGAGCTGATCTCGGCCAGTGCTGATCAGCGAGTCGACAGGCGGCACCGGGCCGCCGGGAGTGTCGAGCTCGGCAATCGGGTCGTGGACCCGGAACATCAGCCGCTCGGGGAAGACCGGGATCTCGAGCCGAAGCAGCCTGCGACTCACTGGCCCCCCTCTGGGCGCTGGCACCTCGCTGGCCGCAGGTTCGAGACCTCCAGCGGTGTGGTCCTGCGAATTCTCTAGTTCCATACCGTTTCCTGTCCTACAGGATGCTCCGAAGCGGGGCCACTTGCGTACCCAATCGGCCAGAAACACTTACTATGGCGGCGATCTATCGCAGGTTACCGTTGTGCAGGGCTATCCTCCGGCCATGACAGAGGCCGCTGCAGCGCAGTCAATTACGCACCGCTATGTTCAGGCCGGCGCTCTGCGCATGCACATCGCGGAGGCGGGCCTGGGCCCGCTGGTGCTGCTACTGCACGGCTTCCCGGAGAGCTGGTACTCCTGGCGTCATCAGCTCACCGCTCTGGCCGCGGCCGGCTACCACGCGGTGGCACCCGATCAGCGCGGCTACTGCGGCACCGGCCAGCCGCCCGGATCCAGCGGAGAAACCGGCATCGGCGAGTACACGATCTTGCACCTGACCGGTGACGTGATCGCGCTGATGGATGCACTCGACGCGGATCAGGCCGTCGTCGCCGGACATGACTGGGGCGCGCCGGTCGCCTGGCACACTGCCCTGTTCAGGCCGGACCGGATCCGCGGTGTCATCGGGCTCAGCGTTGCCTACCGGCCGCGCGGCAGCGCGCCGCCTATCGCGACGCTCCGCAGCCTGGTGGGCGAGAGCTTCTACATGGTGTACTTCCAGCAACCCGGAGTCGCCGACGCCGAGCTCAGCCGGAATCCGGCGGAGAGCTTCCGCAAGATCCTCTTCAGCATCTCCGGTGACGGGCCTGGCATGCGCCCGATCCCGGCGGGCGGCGGCTTCCTCGACACGGCGGTCGATCCTGCCGAGCTGCCCGCCTGGCTTAGCCAAGAGGACATCGACGCCTATGTCGAGCAGTACGCGGCGGCTGGCTTCACCGGCCCGCTGAACTGGTACCGCAACCTGGATCGCAACTGGGAGCTGACCGGCGCCTGGCAGCATGCCCCGATCGGCGTGCCGGCCCTGTTCCTCGCTGGCGCCAAGGACCCCGTGCTGAGCTTCATCAGCCCCGATGACATCGGCGCGGTCCTGCCACGGCTGACCAGGTCGGTGATCCTGCCGGGCTGCGGGCACTGGACTCAGCAAGAGCGTCCGGCCGAAGTCAGCGCCGAGATGATTAGCTTCCTGCAGGCCCTCGGCTAAACGTGCCCGCGACAGCACGGGCATCGGCTACACGGACCAGCGATGGCACGGCCCGGCTGTACGCACCAGCGACGGCAAGGGCCCGGCGACCTTCGGCGCCGCCGGCTGCTGTCATCGCCGTAATCAGGGCAGGCACCACGCCAGCGGCAGGCTGATGCCCAGGTCGGCGAGCAGAGGGCTGGCGTCAGGCTCGAGTCGACCACACGAAACGGTCGACTCGACCTCACGCCACCGACGCCACGCCGCTCGCCGACTCCCCATCGGGCAGCCGCCGACATTTCATCGATCTCAGTCACAAACCAGTCCGACTTGTCCTGTTTTGGGAAACCGAGATCCGTGATAAGTCGGATTAACCGAGTCGATCGCGCCCGCTTTGCGTGCTATCGCCCCCGTCCGGTCGCTGGGCAGACCGCGGCTGCCAGCATGAGCCATGCTGGATCGCGGGCTGCGGGTCCCGCTGGCCGAGGGGGGCGGTGAACCAGGACCCCGGCAGACCGCTTTGTGTGGTCGGATGGGTGCCCGGTCGACGTGGCCACCGTCGCAGGGGTTCGGCGTATGGCGAGTGGGGCGGGAGGCACCGGCCCGAGTGAGCCGTTTCGTGTGGCTGACTCGGCGTCCGTGGCTGCCCGACCCTGAGCGCCCTGGGGTGGCGCCGTGCACCGGGACCCAGCCGGCGCGCCGCTGGCGTTGGGCGTTGGGCGTCGGGCGTCGGGCGTTCGGAGGCGCCCGGCGCGCTATGACGGAGCGAAAACCTCAGGCGGCGGCGCAGGGGACAGCTCTGCCCGGCCGTCTGCGATCGGCCTGGCGGCGGCGACGAACCGGTCCAGGTCGTCGCCGTCCACCACCCGGGCCGGGAAGGGGTCCGCCGCCACGCGCCTAGCCAGGTCCGCGGTTGCCAGCTCCCGGTCCGAAGCAGCAAGCACAAGATTGCCGAACCGGCGGCCGCGTAGCACTGCCGCCTCGGCCACAATGCAGGCGCAGCCGAAGATGGAACGCACCGACGCGGTCCTGGACCTGGTGTGAGCCAGCGGGGGACCGTCGCCGATGTTGACGGCGAACATCCCCCCGGGCGTCAGCGCACGGCGGGCAGCCGCAGCGAATTCGGTGGATGTCAGATGCGCCGGCGTGCGGGCCCCGGCGAAGATGTCGGCGATCACGACGTCAAAAGACGCGGCGGGCAGTCCCTCCAGCACAGCGCGGGCATCGCCGACGCGAATCGTGATCCGCCCGGCCCGGCCGCGAGCGCGGCGGCTCGGCTGGTGCAGCGGCAGCCGTTCCCGGACCAGATCCATCATCTCGGCGTCGGCGTCAACCGCGAGCTGGCTGGATCCGGGCCGGGTGGCCGCGACGTACCGGGCCAGGCTCAGCGCGCCGCCGCCTAGGTGCAGTACCCGCAACGGCTGGCCGGCCGGCGCGGCAAGGTCGAGAAGGTGGCCGATGCGCCGCACGTACTCGAAATCGAGGTACAGCGGGTCGTCGAGATCGACATAAGACTGCGGCGTGTTGCCGACCAGCAGAGTCCACGCTCTGGGCCTGTCCGGGTCGGCCAGCAGCTCGACAGCATCGGGCTGGCCGAGGCGGCGAACCGCAGGCGGGTTGCCTTCGTGCCGGTCTGACATAACGTCCATTGTCTACCGGCGCCGACGACGCGATGGCAGCCCGCATGGCCGGGGCGTCACGGCAGCCGCCCACCGGGCCTGCTAGTCGACCGGGAGGATCTCCGCGGAGTCGGTGAGCCGCAGCTTGCGCCGCGCCCGCTGGTAGAAGGTCGTGTGGCCGAACCGGACCACGGACGCCGCTCCCGGCCGCGGCCGCAGTTCGATCAGATCGCCATGGGTGGCCCGGGCTGCGAGCTGCCCGTCGACCTCGATGGCGAGGTCACCGCTGGCTGGCAGTACTTCCAGGGCGAGGCTGTCGTTTACCGACAGGACGAGACCACGGTTGTAGGCAGAATGCGGCGCGGCAGGCGTGACCACCAGGGCCTCGACCGACGGGCTCACTATCGGGCCCCCGGCCGAGAAGCTGTAGGCGGTAGAGCCTGCCGGAGTCGCGACGACAACGGCATCCGCCGCGTAGCTGACGAACGGCTGTCCGCCAGCTAGCACGGACAACTTCGCTGTCGCGTGGCCGGGGAAGCGGACCACGGCAATGTCGTTGAAAGCAGTCATCTGCTGATCGTGGAGGACCGCGTCCACCGCCAGCCGCGGCTCGATCGTGAACTCCATCTCGTCGACCGCGGATAGCGCAGCGGACAGTCCCGGCACATCGACCTCAGCAAGGAAGCCGAGCTTGCCCAGATTCACCCCGAGCACCGGTGCCCCGTGCCCGTCGGACAGCCGCATGGCCCGGAGCATGGTGCCGTCACCACCAAGGCTGACCAGAAGGTCGGAGCGCTGCCCGAGCTCAGCCTCGGGGACGCCGACGGCCGCGCAGTTAAGCCTGACGATCTCGGTCTCTATGCCCAGTACCTGGATGCCACGGCGCGCAGCCCAGCCCAGCACGGCGGCCACCGCCTCGGCCGAATCGCGCTTGGGGTGCAGCACCATGCCTACGACATGCATCTACTCGGCAACCCTAGTCCCTGTCACAGTGATCTTGTTCTTGATGGAGATACTGAGCACAAGCCACCTGAGAATCAGAATCGATCATCGGAGCCGAGATGAAAGCGGTGCGGTTCGACGAGTACGGCGACCTCGACGTACTCAAGGTTATCGAGGTGCCCGCCCCGGAGCCCGGACCTGGCCAGGTGCTCGTAGCGGTCAAGGCAGCGGGAATCAATCCGGGTGAGGCAAAGATCCGCGCCGGGCTGCTTCACGACCGGTTCCCCGCGACGTTCCCGTCCGGCCAAGGCAGCGATCTGGCGGGCAGAGTCGTTGCGATGGGACGCGGCGTGGTCGGGATTGCCGAGGACCAGGAAGCCATCGGCTATACCGACAACCGGGCAAGCCAAGCGGAGTACGTGCTCGTGGACGCGGGCAACCTGACCCCGAAGCCCGCCGAGGTCCCGTGGGAGGTTGCCGGTGCGTTGTTCGTTGCTGGCGCCACGGCCTACGCTGCCGTGCGCGCGGTAAGCCTGGCTGAAGGCGACACTGTCGTCGTGGCCGGCGCGACCGGCGGGGTCGGGTCGATCGCGGTCCAGCTGGCGCGGCTCGCCGGAGCGAGCGTGATCGGGATTGCGAGCCGGGCGCACCATGGCTGGCTGGAGCGACGCGGCGTCATCCCGGTTGAGTACGGCGACGGGGTGGCAGACCGGATCAGGCAAGCCGCCGATCACTTCGACGCGTTCATCGATACCGTCGGGAAGGACTACGTACGGGTCGCGCTAGACCTCGGGGTCGAGCCGGCTCGCATCGACACCATCGTCGACTTCACTGCCGTGGCGGAACTGGGAGTCCAGGCCCAGGGCAATGCCGCCGGGGCGAGCGCAGCCGTGCTTGCGGATCTCGCCGGCCTGATAGCCTCCGGCCGGCTCGAGGTGCCGATAGCGGCCACGTTCCCGCTCGCGGACGTGTCCGAGGCTTACCGCACGCTCGAGCGCGGGGGCCTGCTCGGGAAAATCGTCCTCACGATGTAAGGCCGGCCCGCTCACGAGCCTCCTGCCACAGGCGGCCATACTGCCGGGCGGCCTGGCTGCGCGGAGAGAACGCTGCGACGGGCGCGCGCTGCACAGACATTTGCTCGATCACCGACAGCGCAGGAATTACGGTGGCTGCGAAGTCGCGCCGCTCCGCCGGGAGGTCCACGGCGATCTGCGTGTGCAGCCGCTTGCGCCGGTCGATCATCGAGAAGAAGGCCAGGACATCCGGCCGGTCCCCGTTGAAGTCGCCGATGAACTCGGTGAGCTGGTCTAGCGTGCGAACCGACAACGTGGTCGGGATCAGCGGCACCAGCAACAAGTCAGCGGCATGCAAGACGCTCTCGGACAGCAGCGAGATGCTCGGCGGACAGTCAAGGAAGACCGCGTCGTACTCGGCCTTCAGCGGCGCTAGCAGGGCAGCGAGCCGCCGGGCCGGCCGCTTGGCCGAGTCCAGCAGCAGGTCGAGGTTCCGGTAGGTGAAGTCGGCCGGCAGCAGGTCGAGCCCGTCGAAGTCGGTGCCCTTGATCGCGGAGTCGATTGACTTGGTTCCCCGGATCAACCCCTTGCCGCCGCCCTTGACGCGCGGCTTGATCCGGAACAGATAGCTGGCTGCACCCTGCGGGTCCAGGTCCCAGAGCAGCACGCGGAGTCCGTCCTTGGCGGCGAGGTAGCCAAGGTTGACGGCGGCGGCCGTCTTGCCGACCCCGCCCTTGATGTTGTACGTGGCGAAGATCTTCACGCGCCCGCCGTCCGCGTCAGCCCGTCCGCCCGGGCCAGCCCATCTTCCCGGGTCAGCAGAGCCAGCCTGGCCTGGCTGGCCGGCCTGGCGAAGTCGGCGAACCGGCCGTCGAACTCGCGCCTGGCCTCGCGCTGCGCGGAAGCGAGGCCGGCCGCGACCTCGCCCATCGCCAGGAGGGTCTCGGCAGGCACGCTGCGATCAGCGAGCAGCTGACTGGCGAAGGCCCGGATCTCAGTCCGCTGAACCTCGGCATCCTGGAACGCGCCAAGGCAGTCTTGCAAGGCCTTGAGTTCCCTGACTGCCTGCCAGCGCTGCGCGGGGTCGTACAGCGATCCGAACATCTCGACCAGATAGCGCAGTTCTTTGCAGCGCTTGCGCAACTCGTGCAGGCTCTCCGGCGGCGAGGCCGCGCTGATCAGCTGACCTGCCTGCAGCGCGCTGCGCTGCGCCGCGCCGATCCTGGCCGCCGCGAGCTGCGCCACGGTGCGGCGCTTGCGCGCCGGGCCAATCTCTTTCAGCGCTGTCCGCCAGCGGGTAGTGAGCCGCCGGAAGCGGACAGACCGGAGACCGGCCGCGAGACCGCGGTACTGCGCCGCGCGTGAGCGCACCAGATAGTCATGAAACGGGCACAAATCGGCCGGTGAGGCAGCGACCAGCCCGGCCGTCATGCGGGCATAGCCCAGCAGATAGACGTCCAGGTCCCTGGTGGGCGTGGTGAGATCGCCCAGCCAGCGGAACTCGGCCCTGAAGTCACGGGCAAGCCCGGCCGGCAGCGCGCTGCCGCAGAGCTTGATCGCCGACCGGGTCCGGCGCACCGCGATGCGCAGATCGTGCAGGAATTCGGTGTCGATATCCCTGATGGTGCCGGGCACGTTCGCCTCGAGAGCATCCAACAGCGCCGTCAGGATCGTCGCGAGGGCCGCAGCGGCAGGCATCGACGGACTGAGCTTCAGCGCCGTGGCCTTTCCTGGCAGATCGCCCGCCCGCAGGCCGGCCGCAGCCAGCGCCGATTCCAGCGCCGTGCCGCGCGCGGCGCTGATGCCCGGCACGCGGATGATGGCACCAGAGATACGGTCAGTGACGCCCGCGTAACCGCGCACCGGGGTCAGCGTCAGGCGGGCCGGCGCCGCCGCGCGAGCCGGGAATGTCACTGACATGTAGTCGACGTCCAGCCTGGCAACAGTCTTCGCGTCGTCGTTCAGCACCCGCAGTTGCGTCACTCTGCTGGTGGCGCGGGCGACGGGGCACAGCGCCCGGATGCCGGCCACCGGCTCCACCAGTTCGTGCAGCGGCCCGGCGGGCAAGTCGCTGACCAGGCCAGGCCAGCGCGGTTCTCGTCCGGCGGTCAGCACCTGGCTAGCCAGCAGATCGCCGTCCCGGCCGGTCAGCAACAGCAGGGTCCGGCCGCGGCAGGCCGCCTGCTCAAGCGTCAGCCCGGCCCGGTACAGCCGCCAGTCGAAGGTGTCGAGCCAACTTCGGCGGCTAGCCCGGGTCCTGCCGCCGTTCGCCCAGGTAAGGCCACCGTCCAGGGTCACGCTGCCGGCCAGTGCAGGCGGGACATCCGCGCCGGCGTGCGCCTCGCTGTCGAGCACGAACTCGTGCATGCTGCTAGCCACTCAGCGTGAACCTCTGACGGTTATGTCAACCAGAATTACGGCAATAATATATAAACGGACATCTGAAATTAATGCTCCGTTAACTATTTTAGCGACTGCAGATCTACCGCACTAGCACTGCGGTTTCGCCGGAAACGGGGGCCGGGACGTGCTGTAGCGTGACTGCGGTGGACTGGAGCACGGTGTCATCGCTCGCGACCGGTGGTGGCACGCTAGTACTGGCCGTCGCCACGTTCGCGTCGGTCCGGTCGGCTAACCGAGCGGCACGGGTCGCCGAGCAGGCCCTCATGGTGAACACGCGGCCGCTGCTCGTCAACTCCCGGCTCGAAGACCCTTCGCAGAAGATCTTCTTCCAGGAGGGCCGGCCCGTCATGCTGGGAGGCGGCCGCGGCGCCGCCGAGTTCGAAAACGACGTCGTGTATCTCGCAATCTCGGTGCGCAATGCCGGCCGGGGTATCGCCGTCTTGCACGGCTGGCACTTCCGGGCCGGCACCGAGGTTAATCCGCCGCGGCCTGACCCGGACAGCTTCCGCCACCAGGGCCGGGACATCATGATTGCCCCGGACGATGTCGGCTTCTGGCAGGGCGCGTTCAGGGACACCAGCGACCGACAGTACGACGAGGCCGTGGAGGTCGTGAAGAACGGCGAGGCGCTGACCGTCGACCTGCTCTACGGCGACAACGATGGCGGCCAGCGGATGATGAGCCGGATGATGCTGCGCCGGCGCGCGGTTCCGGACGGGACGCCCGACAGGACGGACATCCCCTGGATGGCTTCCGTCGTGCGGCACTGGAATGTGGACAGGCCCGATCCGCGGTAGCCGTCCGCTGTCCCGTGGTACAGCATCAGGCGGCAGCGGCAAGCGCCCTGAGCAGGCGGGCCCTCGTGACCTGCAACCGGTGGTAAGCGACAGCCAGGAAACGCTCGAGCACCGCGTACCCGAACGCCGGGTCGTCCTGGCAGCCCGCACGGACTTGCGCGGCATCGAACTCGAACGCTTGCATCGGCTGGGTGGTCACGGCGCCGTACCGGAACTGGTAGGGCGGGTCAAGCCAGCTGAGGCCGACGACATCGCCACGGCCTAGCTTCTCGATCTCGACGCGGCCCACTCCAGGTACCAGCGCGTCGAGCGCAACCTGACCGGCGTCGATAATCCAGAAACACCGCGCCTGCATCTCCTCGTCAAACAGCCGGGACTGGGCTGGCAGGCTCAGGTGCCGCGACATCGACGCGAGGCGTTCGAGATAGGCCGGCGGCAGACCGCGCAGGAACGACTCGGCCCCGATGATGGATGCCTGCGCTGTCATGTTCACACCTCCTCTGTAGCGGATGCAGCTGATGTTTTTTCTTCCCCAGGACACCGCACCACCGTGACGGGCCGCTAGGGCGCAAGGCCCTGTCGCAACCGGGTCATCGGTCCCTGCCCGGTCGAGACCGCAGCGGATACGGCTGACCGGCTGATTCGCGCCGGCCGGCACTGGCCTGCCGGGCATGACCTGGGTGATGATGATGCTGGCGGTGTGGTGCGCCGGGCGAATGACCGCCTGGCCAGATAGGACGGACGGGAAATGCTGCAGGTATTCGGGTTCGACCGGATCGGTGTCGTGGTGGGCGACATTTACTTCGTGGACCCAGCGCCGGCGAAGGGCCAGGAGGGCGCCGAGCACGGTGTCCGGCTTGAGGTCCGGATGCTGGAGCCGGGCGAGCTTACCGGCTCGATCTACGCGTCCCGCCCGATCCAGATCGCCGAGCCGGTGTGGCGGGCAGACCTGCTGGAAAGCGTCGAAGGCCCGCCCGGCAGCCTGAACCGGGCGCACCATCATCCGCAAATGCGCGACTGGGAGCCGCACAAGCGGGTCTTCGATCGCCAGCTGTCGAGCGACCCGGTCGGTTGGGTCGGCACGATGCTGTCCGATCTCGAGGGCTTGCTAGCCCAGGCTGACATCGAGATCGACGAAACCCTCGCGGCGGATGCGGAAAAGCTGCGCAGCGCAGTGCCGGATGTCCAGCGTGCAGTCAGCAGCATGCTGGATCAGGTCAAGGCCGGCCAGCTCGGCACCGCACCAGCGGCTGACGACCTGGCCAGCGTGCGGGCGAGCTGGCTATAGGACGGCTGGCCGCCGCCACCTGAGCGCGGACTGAGCAGATCCTGAGGTGAGAGATGAGCTCGGCTGACATCGCACCGCGGTTCGAGCGCTGGGTCGACCAGACATCCAACCTGGACCGGTGCGTCCGGTGCGGGCGGCCCCGTTCGGTACACGGCACCGACTGGAGCTGCCCGTCTCGCCGCCCGCATCGTGCGGCCCCCGCAGCGCTGATCGCCGGCGGCCTGTTAGCGAGCGCAGGCGTTGCGCTCCGGCTCGCCGCTGCCATGGTCAGCCATCAGGTGGCTGCGACGATGTTCCTGGCCGGGATGGTACTGGCGGTGACCGGCCTGAGCATGCTCGGGCCGCACGACGAGCACCCGAAGAACGGCCGTCTCAGGCCGGGCCGGGATCAATGCCGTGCTCGTGCAAGATCGTCCTGAGACGGGTCACTTCCGCGCGCAGCTCGGCCACCTGTGCAGCTAGCGGCGGCCGCTCTGTCCACTCCCGGGCCGTGGCGTCCCGGTCGATGAGCAGCTCGGTCTCGGTGTCGCTGAGTTCCTCGGCCCGCTTGAAGTCCTTGGCATCGATCGCGGCTTCCTTGTCCCGGCGCAGTACATCGATGGTCCGGTCGAGCTCGGTCAGGTCCGGCTTCATGCCAGTCCAGCGCTCGACAGCGGCAAGTCCCATGGCAAGCGCATCGAGCCGCCGGGCGGTCTCGCTATCGGTGTCGGGACGCAACTGCGTTCCCGCCCGTGCTGCCAGCCTGCTCGCTGAGCGCCGGGGCAGCATCTCGATCACCCGCTGCCTGACGGCCTCGGGCTGCGCGCCGAGCCCGGCCAGGGTGCGGGCGGCGACGCTCGTGTCGTCCCGGATCACGCCCAGCAGGATGTGCTCAGTGCCGATGTAGTCACAGCCAAGCTGCAACGCCTCCCGCAGCGCCAGCTCGAGCGATCGCTTCGCGGGCGGGGTAAAGGGGATATGCCCGGGCTGGCCCGGCCCGCGCCCGACCGTCGCGGCCACCACCTCCCTGGCCGCCTCCAGCGTGATGCCGAGCGAGGTCAGCGCGCTGGCGGCAACGCTGCTGCCGCCGCCGCTGTCGCGCAACATCCCGAGCAGCAGGTGCTCAGTGCCGATATGACTGTGGCCGAGTTCCCTGGCCTCCTCCTGGGCCAGCACGACGGCACGGCGCGCCCTGTCGGTAAACCGCTCGAACATGGTGCACCTGCCCTTCGCCTTAGAGCATCGGCACGACGCGCCGCCGCAGTCAAGCTGGTGGCCCTGCCGCCTGGCGAATGTCGCCGCATCTCGGCACACTGGAGGATGTGTACGACTTTGACGTGCTGGTCATCGGCTCCGGGCCCGGCGGGCAGAAGGCTGCGATCGCGGCTGCCAAGCTCGACCGCCGGGTCGCGATCGTCGAACGGCCAGACATGCTCGGCGGCGTCTGCCTGAACACCGGCACGATTCCGTCGAAGACCCTGCGTGAGGCCGTTCTCTACCTGACCGGGCTCGACCAGCGCGAGATGTACGGCCAGAGCTACCGGGTCAAGGATGAAATCACCATCGGGGACCTGACTGCCCGCACCAAGCACGTGGTCAGCCGGGAGAACGACGTCGTGCGCAGCCAGCTGAGCCGCAACCGCATCACCGTCCTGACCGGCACAGCGCGATTCACCAGCGCCACCACGGTGGAAGTGGCAACCGGCAGCGGCCGCAGCCGTGAGTACAGCGCCGAGAAGATCATCATCGCCACCGGCACGAAGCCCGCCCGGCCTGCCAGCGTGGAGTTCGACGAGCGGACGATCATCGACTCCGACGGGATCCTGCTGCTCGACCGGGTACCCCGGTCGATGGTTGTGGCCGGCGCGGGCGTGATCGGTATCGAGTACGCCTCGATGTTCGCGGCACTCGGCACCAAGGTGACGGTCGTTGAGCAGCGCGACCGGATGCTGGAGTTCTGTGACCTCGAGGTTGTCGAGGCGCTTAAGTACCATCTGCGCGACCTGGCGGTAACCTTCCGGTTCGGCGAGACAGTGTCCGCAGTCGAGCGGCACCCTGACGGCGCGATCGCGGCTCTGGCCAGCGGCAAGCGCATACCCGCCGACACAGTCATGTACTCGGCTGGCCGCCAGGGCATGACCAACGATCTCGGCCTGCCTGCCGCCGGGCTGTCTGCGGACGCGCGCGGGAGGATCGCTGTCGATGAGTTCTTCCGCACCGCGGTCCCGTCGGTCTATGCGGTCGGTGACGTCATCGGCTTCCCGGCGCTCGCGGCCACGTCAATGGAGCAGGGCCGCCAGGCGGCCCACCATGCCTGCGGCGAGGCACAGCACCAGGTGAGCCAGCTCCAGCCCATTGGGATCTACAGCCTGCCGGAGATCAGCTTTATCGGGCAGACCGAGGATCAGCTGACCCGCGACTGCATCCCGTTCGAGGTCGGCGTCTCCAGGTACCGCGAGCTAGCCCGCGGCCAGATCATCGGTGACTCCTACGGCGTGCTGAAGCTCCTGGTATCGCCGGTCGATCGAACCCTGCTCGGCGTGCACGTCTTCGGGACCGGCGCCACCGAGCTGGTGCATATCGGCCAGGCCGTTATGGGCTGCGGCGGCACAGTCGATTACCTCGTGGATGCCGTATTCAACTATCCGACGCTCGCGGAGTCCTACAAGGTCGCGGCGCTGGACGCTACTAACAAGATGCGGCAGATCGAGCGCTTCTCAGTCTAGGTTTGCCGAGTGCGCGCTCTGCCGCGGCAGGGCGGAGCGACTCAGCCGCCGCAGCCGCACGCGCCGCCGCAGCAGCCACCACCACCGCCGCCGGCCCGCGGGGCGACAGAGGCTCCGGCCCGGCCGCCGACGGCGACTGTGGACAGCAGCTTGACCGTGTCATCATGCCCGGCCGGGCAAGTGGCCGGGGCCGACGACTGGCTCATCGGACGGGTCTGCTCAAAGGTGTCGCCGCAAGCGCGGCAACGATACTCATATCGCGGCACGCCTTGATACTACCTGGACACCCGATACCGGGACACTGACGCATTGCCGCCGCACCTGAATTGCGACACCCTAGTTGCTTGCTGGCCACATAACGGACAAAACCATCACTGGGAGCCAGCAAGCAACAGGGTGTCGCGGGCACGGCCGGTCAGTCGGTAACCGGTGCGGTCAGTCGGTAACCGGTGCGGTCAGTCGGTAACCGGCGCGGTCAGTCGGCGATCGGCGACGGCTGTCCGGCTGGCGCCACGCTCGCCGCGTCCTCGACCCTCGGCACCGCGGCAGGCTCGGCGTAGTAGAACTGCTTTCCGCGCAGGAACGAGATCAGCGCGCCAATCACCGACATCGCGATCGCGGCGCTGAACACGATGACGAGACCGTGATGGAACGGCCCGGATATCAGGTTCGGAAAGAACTGCTTGCCGGTGAGGATGGCCGCGTTGTGTGCGGGCAGCCTGGCCAGGGCCCCGGTCGGCGCGAGCATGCTCTTGATCGGGTTGTAGCCAAGCAGCGCCGAGAACAAGGTGCTGACCGGCGGGAGGCTGGCCACGTGCGCCGCGGCGCCCGCGGCCACTCCCTGCGCCCGCAAGCCAGCGCTCAGGGTCTTCGACAAGGTCGCGGCCAGACCCGCGATCATCAGCGAGAAGAAGAACCCGATAGACAGCGACATGCCAGAGTTCTGGAAGACCGACCGCATGCCGGAGGCCGCGCCGCGGTGGCTGGCCGGCACGCTGCTCATGATCGACGAGGTGTTCGGGGAAGCGAACAGTCCCGAACCGAGCCCGTTGCAGAAGATGATTGCCGCGAACGCCGGGTACGGGAAGTTGATCGGCAGCAGCATCAGGCCGGTGAACGCGGCAGCCGCGACCAGCAGCCCAGCCGTCGCGAACGGGCGCGAGCCGAACCGGTCGGACAGGTAGCCCGAGATCGGCCCCGCAATCAGAAAACCGGCGGTCAGCGGCAGCATGTAGATGCCCGCCCACAGCGGCGTGACCGTGTAGTTGTAGCCGTGCAGCGGCAGCCAGATGCCGGCCAGCCAGATCACCAGCATGAACTGCAGGCCACCGCGGGCCATCGAGCTCATCAGGCTGGCCGCGTTCCCGGCAGCGAAGGCACGGATCTTGAACAGTCCCATCTGGAACATCGGCTCAGCGATCTTGGTCTCGGCGATGCCGAAGATGATCAGCACAACCACGCCGCCGATCAACCCGCTGAGGACCAGGGGACTGGTCCAGCCGGTGGTGTGGCCTCCGTAGGGCTGGATGCCATAAGTAATCGCCGCGAGCAGGGCGGTAGCACCGACAGCGAACAGGACGTTCCCTATCCAGTCGATCCTGGCCTTCTTCGTGGTGGCGATCTCCCGCAGGCTCCGGTAGGCCCAGATCGTGCCCCACACGCCGATGGGCACGTTGACCCAGAACACCGCGCGCCAGTCCCAGGCGGCCAGCAGCCCGCCGAGCAGCAGGCCGATGAACTGGCCGGAGATGCCGGCGATCTGGTTGATGCCGAGCGCCATTCCGCGCTGCTTCGCCGGGAATGCGTCGGTCAGGATCGCCGCCGAGTTCGCCATCAGCATCGCGCCGCCGAAGGCCTGGACGACCCGCCAGAGAATCAGCCAGAGCGCGCCGTGGCCGCCGGTCATCGGGTCCAGTGACAAGGCAATCGAGGCTAGCGTGAAGACGACGAATCCGAGGTTATAGATCTTGACGCGGCCGAACATGTCGCCAAGCCGGCCCAGGGTCACCACGAGCACCGCCTGCACGAGCAGGTAGCCCATGATCATCCACAGCACGTAGGTGATGTTGCCAGGTGCCAGCGGGCTGAGGTGGATGCCGCGGAAGATCGCGGGCATCGCGATGATCACGATCGAACCGTCGATCGTCGCCATCGTGATGCTCAGGGTCGTGTTCGAGAGGGCGATCCACTTGTACTTGTCGGGTTGTCCGTCAGATGTCTGCGGTTCCGGGTTTGGCTGCCGTCTCGAAATCACGCCCACGTTGGTCCAGCCTACCTCGGGAAGGTTGCTTGACCACAACTACCTACCTGTCAGGTGCGCCGGGCAGGGCGCCAGGCAGCCAGCGACAGCTGGAACGAGTACCGCCAAATGCTCGCGACACGCCCGATCTTGATTACTCCGCGCAATTAGTCAGTTACATTTCGCGGTCAATTCCACTCTGGCATCATCGCGGGCGTTGCCCGGCGACGTTGCCCGCTCCGTCAGGCTGGCGGACTCGTCCTCACGACGATTGGACCGCGTTCTTGCAGCACGGAGCTCACGCACTCGACACCCGCGCTGGCCGCGCCGGGGTTTCCCGCGTTGCCGGCTTGATCGCCCTGGTGCTGGCAGTCGCGTGCATTGCTGTCGGGGCCGCTGTCGCGATCACCGCGTCGAGGGGCCCGGGCGTGGCCGTGCAGACCCGCCAGCCAGCGTCGCCGGCCTCGGTACTGTCCGGGTCGCCCGCGGCCGTCAGCTCCGGGCTCGCGCACCTGCTGCTCTCCTCCGCGCCGTCCGCCGTGGTGGCCGACGCCGCCAGCGCCGCCGACGTGAGCACGGCATCGGCCGTCGCGAGACGGGTCCACGCGCCGATGCTGCTGATGTCCAGCCGCGGCAATGCAGCAGCCCAGCAGGGACCCATCCGGTCGGCGATCACGGCACTTAACCCGCGGGCGCTGCTCGCGGTCGGCATCTCCGGGACCGCACTAACGGCCGCGCTGCCCGGTATCAAGGTCGTGACCAGCGCAAGCGCACTGCCATCCGCCACGGCAGCAGCGCCATTACGACGGGTGACGGTCCTGGTGCACCAGAGTCATTCGGGTGCTGGTGCCGCCCTGGCCACGGCGGCCGCGACGACTGCCCAAGTAGCGGGCGCTAAGGTCGTCTACCTGAGCGGATTCGATCCGCGGCTCGACCCGGGGGCGATCAGGGAACTTTCCGCCACCCGGCCGTCGCGCGTCATCGGGGTTGGCGCCCAGTTCGGATCAGCGGGTCTGCTGGCGTCCAGAGTGGCCGTCGCCGAGACGGGCGTGCAGCTGCCCGGAGGCGGCCAGGTCATGTTTCCCATGCGCAGGATCGTGGCCCTTTACGGCTGTCCGGGTGTTCGTTCCCTGGGCGCGCTTGGCCAGCAAGGCCTGGGCGCCAGCATCGCCCGGGCCAAGGCAGTGGCAGCCCAGTACTCGCCGCTCAGTAAGGTCCCGGTGGTCCCGGCCTTCGAGATCATCGCGACCATCGCGACCGGATCACCCGGCCCGAGCGGAACATATTCCTACGAGACAAGCGTCGCAGCGCTCCGTCCGTGGATCCAGGCCGCCACTAAGGCGGGCATGTACGTGACACTGGACTTGCAGCCGGGGCGCGCAAACCTACTGTCCCAGGCCGAGCAGTACCAGTCGCTGCTGAAACTGCCCAACGTCGGCCTCGCCCTGGACCCGGAGTGGAAACTCGGCCCCCGTCAGCTCCCGCTGCGGCAGATCGGCACCGTAAGCATCAGCGAGGTGAACAGCGTAGTGAGCTGGCTAGCCCAGCTGACAGCCCGGTACCGCCTGCCGCAGAAGCTGCTGGAGCTGCACGAATTCCGGCTGACGATGATCCAGAACATCCAGCAGCTGGACACCCGGCACAGCGACCTGGCCCTGGTGATCAACATGGACGGGCAGGGCGCTCCGACCAGCAAGCAGCTGACCTGGACGGCCGTCGTCGCGCACGCGCCGAAGGGGGTCTTCTTCGGGTGGAAGGACTTCTACCTCAAGGACAGACCGATGCTCGGTCCGAGGGCGACCCTCAACCATCAGCCTGAGCCGGTTCTCATCTCCTACCAGTAACGCCACGAAGATCACCGGCCATGAAAAGGACCGGGAACGGGCATTACCGGGGGAGATCTTGAGCGGCAGCGACTCCGGCCGCGACGGCAAAGCGGGGAGGGCGCGTGCGCTTGAGGCGGTCAGCTGCGGGCGGCGCAGTGGTCTTCCAGATGCCAGGCGTACGCGAGTTGCGCCTGCTGGCAGACGCCCTGAGAGCCGAAACGGTCGGCGGCGGCCTGCTCATCGCGGCCATGGTCGTCGCCCTGGTCCTGGCTAACAGCGGTGCCCATGACTGGTACGTGCAGATGCAGCACATCGCCATCGGCCCGGCCGCCCTGCTGCTGCACATGAGCCTGGAATCGTGGGCGGCCGACGGCCTGCTCGCCATCTTCTTCTTCGTGGCCGGCCTTGAGCTCAAGCGCGAGCTGGTCGCCGGCGAGATGCGCCGCCCGGCCGCCGCGGTGGTACCGGTCGCGGCCGCAATCGGCGGCATGGCCCTGCCCGCGCTCATCTACCTGGCCATCAATCTCGGCCACCCGGCCGCGGCCGGCTGGGCAATACCCTCGAACAGCGATCTGGCACTCGCTCTCGCCGTGCTAGCGGCCACCGGACGGTTTCTGCCTGCGGCGCTGCGGGCGTTCCTGCTCACGCTGGTCGTAGTGGGGGACATCGGAGCGATCATCGTGATCGCGGTCGTGTACACGGGCAGCGTCAGAGTGCCGCCCCTGGCGGGCGCGGCCGTCCTGCTTGTGGTGTTCTGGCTGCTGCAGCGCCGCCGGCTGACCGCGTGGTGGCTCACCGTGCCGCTGGCCGTCGTCATCTGGGCGCTGGTGCACGCCGCCGCAGTGCATGCGACCGTCGCGGGCGTGGCTCTCGGACTGCTTATACCGGTGACCGATGACAACGGCGACTCGCCCGCTGAGCGTCTTGAGCATCTGATCCGGCCCGTCTCGGCCGGGCTGGCTGTGCCCGCCTTCGCTCTGCTATCGGCGGGCGTGGTTATCTCCGGCAGCTCGCTTCGGGACGCTGTGACTGGCCGGCTCGGCATCGGCGTGATCGTCGGCCTGGTCATCGGGAAATCAGTCGGCGTCTTCGGGACCGCCTACCTGACCGCCCGGTACACCAGGGCGCACCTCAGCCCGGGGCTGGATTGGGCCGACATCCTCGCCGTGGCCGTCCTGTCCGGTATCGGCTTCACCGTGTCACTGCTGATCAGCGACTTTGCGTTCGGTGCGTACTCGGCTGCGGCGAACACTGCCAAGATCGCCGTGCTGCTGGCGTCCGTGGTTGCCAGCGTGCTCGCCTGCGCGCTGCTGCTGGCGCGCAACTCGCACTACCGCCGCCTGCGCATGGCGGAGACAAAGCCAGCAGGCCAGCTACGCGTAAGACCCGGGCCGTGATCGCGTAACGACTGTTCCAGCGACACGATCCTTACCTGATCACGGCCGGCTGGCGTGATCGCCCATCAGGTCAGGCTCGGTGTGCGCGACAGTGGCGCAATCCGCCGCGAAGGTGATCACTACGTCCACATGCTCGCCCGCGAGTACCAGCGGCAGCCAGTACTTTGCGTCATCCC
>Ga0335072_10003490_pt1 | contig 23683 bp, 15 predicted proteins | sample Lox_Sample_21_FD_206725 | JGI IMG/M metagenome (GOLD analysis project Ga0335072, IMG submission 206725) | Soil microbial communities from Loxahatchee National Wildlife Refuge, Florida, United States - Lox_Sample_2.1 | ecosystem: Environmental > Terrestrial > Soil > Wetlands | place: USA... | reverse complement strand
CGCTCTCGACGTTCCCCGATCCGGTCGTGCCGGGTGCGAGCGTGAGCGCGACCTTTCAGGTCACCTCGGGCCCCGCGCCTTTCAACGGAGACCTGGCCGGTCACGCTTCCTGGACCAGCCGGACGACCGGGCAGAAGGAATCCGAATCCAGGGCCGAGAAAGTCCGTAATGTCGCGCCGGTCAAGATCAACGAGTTCCGAATAGGCTCTCCCGCCAATTCGTCGGACTCGTTCCTCGAGCTCTACAACGCCGGCGCCGGCGCCGCCGATATCTCCGGCTGGAGTTTGACTGAACATGCCACCCGGCAGGCCGTCTTCTCTACCGTGAAGATCCCGGCTGGAACGAAGCTGGCGTCTCATGGTTTCTACCTCTTCGGGCTGTCCAACTCCGGCCTGGCCGTCCCGGCGCGCAAGGGCGATACGACGATCTTCGTGAGGAGCGCGTCCGGCATGAACGCCGGCGATCCCATCGACATCGACACCGGCTCCGGAGTGGAGACCCGTAAGATTGCCAAAATCGGAACGGCAGCCGGCAATCCCACCACGTTATGGCAACCGCTGCCCGATGGTCCGGTAATCCAGATCCCCGCCGGCTCGACCAGCGTGCCGGTCACGAGCGTGGAGGGCTTCGCCGTCGGCGAGAAGATCGCCCTCGGCTACGGCGCTACTTATCCCACCGTGGGAAGAACCATCGAGCGGTATGAGGTAGCGACGGTCACCGCGGTCGGCAAGCCGGGAACGCAGGCGCTCCTGGCCGCGGACGCGCCCGCCGGTGCGACCAACATCAAGGTGACGTCCGCGGCCAACATCTCGCCCGGGGACAAGATCCGTTTGGATATCGACAGCCCCGGACATGGGATCGAGACGGTCACGGTGACGAAGGTCGGCTCGCAGTCGTTCCACACCGCGCTGACGGCCGATGCCAGTGCCGGCGCGGCCAATATCAAGGTCCGGAGCGGGAACGGTTTTAGAGCCGGTGACAAGCTGACCGTGGGTACGCCCGCGGATCGCGAAACGGTAACGATCACCGCTGCCGGCGGGGACCGAGTCGACTTTACGCCGGTCCTCGCGCATGCGCACCTCGCACGTGAGGGGGTGATCGCCGAGGGCACGGGACTCGACCTCGCCGCTCCGCTGAAATTCCATCATGCGGCCAACCTTCCCTTCAGCGATCGCGGAACCGGGATTGGTTTCCAGCCGGCGACGGCTTTCGCTCACTCCAGCAACGAGCCCGTGCAGGGGCTCGGCACGGGCATCACGCTCGACACTCCTCTGGTTAAGGAACACGCCATCGACGCGGTGGTTCGCGACGCCACGGTGACCAGCGCGGGCTACCGCCCGGCGCCGGCGCCCAATCAGTGGTTCGGCGGCCCGGCTCTCTCTGTCAGCGCCGGCAGCATGGTCCTGCGAGACGCCGCCGGACTCGTGGTGGACAGCCTCAATTACGGCGGCCTGGTGGATCCATGGGCAGCCGAGGGCAACCAAGCCGTCTCCGGATCGGGCGAGAGCGGCTGCTACGTGCCCGCCCCCGGCCCGGCCTTCCGCGCGCCGGCGGTCGACAGGAGTGCGGGACGCTTCCCCGATGGCGCCGATACTGGCAGCAACTGCATGGACTTCCGCTTGCAAGCCGCCACTACCTTGTCGGCGGCCGCATCCGCCGGCGCGGCCAATCTCAAAGTGGACAGCGTGGCGGGGTTTGGGGCCGGCCAGGCGATTCGGATCGATGCCGGTGGGAACCTCGAGACCGCGGTAATCGCAACGGTTGGCACGGCCGGCGCCACTACGGCGGGCGCCGCCATCGCCGCCGGCGCGACCGTAATTCCAGTCTCCGGCACGATGGGCTTTGCCGCCGGCCAGAGCATCGCGATCGGCAGTGGCTCGGACTCCGAAACGGCGGTTGTCACCGCCATCGGCAGGGGCGGCAGAGGACCCGGCGGACCGGTGGGCGCCACTCTCACCGTCGCCGCGCCGCTCAACTTGGCGCACCCTGCGGACGCGCCAGTCTCCGGCAGCGGCATTACCCTCACCACGGCGCTGGCTAGGGCGCATAGCATCGGGGCGCAGGTTGCCAACGACGTCCCCACGCCCGGCGCGCCGAATCGATACTACGGTAGGGCGCAGTGAGGTGCGGCTGATTTAGCCGGCGTCCCGATCTTAGCCGCGGCCGGCTTTTCCCGGTTCAGTGGAGCCGCGGTCGGCCCTTACGCCGCGGCTCGTAATCGAACTCTCCTTCACGCCGGCAAGTATCGCTTTTATTTCACTGTGACGGTCACCTGTTTGGTGGACCGGCCGTATTGATTCGTGGCGTTGAGTGTGTAAGTGGTAGTCGCGGCCGGCGTCGTGGTGATGCTTCCGCCGCGAACCCCTCCCAGGACGTCGATGAAGTCGTAAGAGTCATTGCTGGTTTTCCACGTCAGCGTCACTGGCGTTCCCGGGCTAACCGTATTCGCCGACGCGGCAAAGCTGGCGATGGTGGGAGGAGGGCCCGTGGGCGCGGTGGCGGAATCCCATCCCGGGAAGGCGGGCGTCATCTGTACCACTTCGAAATTCGAAGATTGAATGGCATCGAGGTTTACAAGATCGTCGTCGTCCCAGCGCGGGTCGGGAACGCCTTGAAAATAGAAATAGCCGCCGTTATCCGCCACAATCATCCCGTACTTCTTCATGGCGGTCAGAATTACCTGGTTAGCGGGCGAGTAACCGGAGATATCGAAGCCGGCCTTCAATCTGATCCGCATCCCCATCACATTGCTGACGCCCCAGTAGACTCCAGCCGCGTGGCTCGCGGGAGGGACGAAATATCCGCCGTTGGCGTCGTTCTTAGTAACTTGCATGGTGAACCGGATGGCATGATTGATGGCGCCGGCTGCGACTTCGTCATACCTGACCAGCCCGGGAAAGATCGCCAGGCCGGCGGCGTCCGCCGACGTCCATCCCCAGGGCCGCTGCTCGAAGTTCTGCATGTCCCAGATAGTCTCCGAGGAGGAGTTCCAGGCGCCGCTGCACCGGTGCGTGTTGAACGTCTCGTAGAGCATGCAGGCGTGCCGGTCCAGAACCAGCACGTGCGAATCTCCCACATACGTGTCGGGCCATCCGCTGCAGTCCGCCGGCGAGCCTTCGATGGGAGCATCGAGTGGAAAGGGCGCCAACGCCACATCGCTCTCGCTGGCGTAATCCAGAACATTAATCGATACCAGGGGCGTCAGGCTGGAATCCACCACCACGTACGGAATGCCGTAGTTCCCGCCCGCCACCGACGAGAAATCGTGATGCAGGTGCAGGCCCGCAAATCCTCCCGCCGAAGTAATGGCCCCGTTGTTGGGATCGACCGGCGCGCTGGATATATCGGTGTTCCAGGCGGCGGTCGACGGAAACGGCACAAATCCGTTGAGGCTGGCGTTGGCTCCCAGACTCATATCGGCACAGGAGGCTTGCGCCGGGACAACCGAGAAATTCGCGGTCACGGTGGTATTGGCCGCCGGCATGGTGAGCCAGGTCGATGCGGAAGCGGCATCGGAAACCGCCGCTCCGGTCCAATCCATAAACGACTGTCCGGCTCCCGGCACGTTCGCCAGGAGATTGACAACCGCGCCGGGAAAATAGATTCCTCCGCCGGTTCCACTTACCACGGTAAGAGTGTACGCGGTGGCATTATCGGCGCTGCAACCGTGTCCCATCGCCGCGTCGATGACGATCTCCACATCCGTAACGTTCGCGACCCCGTCATTATTCAGGTCGGGCGCCAGCACCGCCACTCCCAGGGCCCCATTGACGACTGTCTGCACGTCGCCGACATTCGGGCTCCCGGTCTGATTCACGTCGCATGCGCTCGAAGTCTGACCCGGCGCCAGCGGAGCGCTCGCGGCTGCCGAGAACAGCAGGAGGAGCAGGCGAGAGTAGGCCTTCATCCCCCCAAGAATACTGCCCCCATACTATGGGTTTGCAATCAACCAATGGTTAATGTCCCCGGCTAACGGAAGTTATATCGGGCACGTGCCGGGGCGGCCTACTGGGTTTCGGCCTGCTTCAACCGCACGCCGCCGTTTTGAGTGGCGACATGAATCAAGGGACCGCCGCCGCCGAGGGTAAAGTCCAATTGCCTCGGCTTGAGGTTGCCTTGTAGAGTAAGTGGAAAATCCGATTGAATGCTGCCGCTCCGCGTCTCCGCCTGCACGTGAGCCGAGTAAGACGCTGGCATGGTCACGGTGACGCCTCCATTGCGCGTACTTACGTCCATTTGCCGCCCGTCCCAGACCGCGCCGGCCAGGTCCACCTGAAGGCCCCCATTTACGGTCTCGCCGCTGACATCGCCGGCCACCCGCCTGAGACGCACACCGCCGTTGGTGGTTTCGAATTTGATGGTGCCGCGCACATCGGAAATCGTGATTCCGCCGTTGTGGGCTTTGACCGTCAGGTCGCCATTCTGCGGCACGAAGATCTCATAGCTCACGCTCCACCAGGAATTGTCGGCCGATTCGGGCCCAACAGCACGCACCTGGCCGCCCGAACTGTCGATGGTCACCTGGCTCGCCATGGAATCCGCGGCGGACTGCGTGTCGCCGGCGGCTTCCACACGCGCCCGAACCAACACATCACCCCGCGCCGCGCCTTTAACCGAGATGCCGCCGTTCCGGCCGGCATCCACGAGCAGACTTCCCACTGACGGTACGGTTTGTTCCCGGATATCGCAGTGGCGCGTCTGAGCGCTGCCGGAGTCGCCATTTTCGCAAGTCATTTGCTTTTCGGTATTGTCCTTCAGTTGCGCCAGTGCCGGAACGCCTGCCAAACCGACCGCCAATCCGACCCACGCCGCGCACTTCATCAACGATTTCATAAGGTCCTCCTCGCCGGACGAAACCGGCAACCGTGCCGTTTGCCGATACCTCTGATACCGGCGGATTCACGAAAAGTTACGGAAAAATTCGCCTTGAAACCCGCCATCCGAGCGGCTGTAGACGGACCATACCAGACCGACACGCCGGGCTGGCCGCGCGCGGCCCCTGCTCATCCCCGGAGCCTGCGCGATGCAAATGAAACCGTGTGACTGCACCGGGAACGGAGGGCCGGAGAGCGTGCCGGCCGTAAGAGCCGGCCGCGAGCCTTCTCGCTTTACCCCATTTCCCGATTCTGCTATCCTCAATACGTTGAATTCATAACATTTACAGACCGGCCATGGCGGCCGGGTCCCTCGCGAGGTTTATCATGTCGGGCCACTCCAAATGGGCCACCATTAAACACAAAAAGGCGGCGTTAGACGCCAAGCGTGGAAAGTCGTTCACGCGCATCATTAAAGAAATTACGATCGCCGCGCGCAGCGGCGGGGACCCGGACGGGAATCCGCGCCTGCGCACCGCCATACTGGCCGCCAAAGCGGTCAGCATGCCTTCCGACAACATCAAGAAGGCCGTTATGCGCGGCACCGGCGAACTCGAAGGCGGACAGATCGAAGAGGTCATGTTCGAAGGCTACGGTCCCGGAGGCGCAGCCATCCTGGTCAACGTGGCCACGGATAACCGCAACCGCACGGTCAGCGAAATTCGCCACGTGTTCTCCAAAAATGGCGGGAACATGGGCGAACAAGGCAGCGTGGCATGGATGTTTGAGCGCAAGAGCCAGATCCTGATCCCCCACGACAAGGCTAGCGAGGACCAGTTGATGGAGGTGGTGCTCGAAGCCGGCGGCGACGATATCAAAGATCAGGGCGACCAGTGGGAAGTGCTCTCCGACCCCAACGCGCACGAAGCTGTCCTCAAGGCGCTGGAAGCCGCGAAGATTCCCACCGAAGAAGCCAGCATCGCCATGGTGCCGAAGAACCTGCTTCGCCTGGAGGGGAAGAACGCCGCGTCCATGCTTCGCCTGAGCGAAGCCCTGGAAGAACACGACGACGTGCAGAACGTGTATTCCAACTTCGATATCGACGAGAAGGAACTGGAGGCGCTCACCGCCTGATTGGCGGACCTGACATGCGCATTCTGGGCATCGATTGCGGCTCGGCACGCACCGGTTACGGCGTGATCGAGAGCGACGGCTCGGACCATCGCATGCTGGTTTCGGGAGTGATTTGTACCAACACGAAATGGCCGTTCGAGCGGCGGCTCGCGGAAATCGCCGGGGTATTGCGCGGCTTGTTCCGCGATTACCGTCCGGAGTTCGCCGCGGTGGAGGAAGTCTTCCATGCGGTGAACGCGAAAACCGCGCTCAAACTCGCGCACGTGAGGGGAGTGGTGCTGCTGACCATCGCCGAGGCCGGAGTGGAACTGGCGGAATACTCTCCGCTGGAGGTCAAGATCAACGTAGTGGGATATGGGCGCGCGGAAAAGCACCAGGTGCAGTTGATGGTGCAATCGATTCTGGGCTTGCCGGAAACCATCGCGTCGGAAGATGCCGCCGATGCGCTGGCTGTGGCTTTGTGCCATGCCACCCACGAAGCCACCAGCCGCAAGCTGGCATAGTCGAGGATTGTGATGAAGTGGTGGTTGCTGTTGTCGCTCGCCGCCGCGGCTCTGGCCGCCGATAGTCCGCGCTTGTTCTACTCGCGCACGTTCCCCGGAAGCACCCCGGCCTACTTCGACGTGACTTTGGAGAGCAACGGAGACGGCGTATACCGGGAGTCGGTCGATGACGATCTCCCGGACAAATTTCACCTGTCGGACAGCGAAACCAAGGATGTTTTCGCTCTCGCCGACAAGCTCGACCACTTCAAGCACCCGCTCGAATCGCCCCTGAAAGTGGCCTTCATGGGCGCCAAGGTTTTCCGCTACGAACTCGGCAACGAAAAAGACGAAGTCAAATACAACTACACTGAGGACCTGAATGGCCAGGCGCTCCAGGACTGGTTCGAACGCATGGCGGAATCGTGCCAGCAGCGGGACAATCTGGAGCGCGCCGCCAAGTACGACCACCTGGGGGTGATGCAGGCCGTTCAATTGCTTGCCTCCGCCTATGACCGCAAGCGGCTGGTAGGCGTGGATCAGTTTCTGCCGATTCTCGATCGCGTGGCCAAGAATGAAACTTACATGCACCAGGCGCGGGCGATGGCGGCGGAGCTCGCGGAATCCATTCGCAAGGCGCAGCCGTGAAGGTGTGCGGTCTGGCGGCTGTGGCTCTCGCGTACGCTTTGGGACAGCCGGCTGCAAAGCCCTCCGCCGGCGAATTGGATGAGCTCCAGCGCGCGCTCGCCGAGGCGAACTCGAGCCAGATCGAAGTCCTCCGCGTCATCCAAAAATATCTGGCGGAGCATCCTGCCACCGCCTTTCGTCCGGACCTGGATCACCGCGCGGCGGAGGCCGCCATCGCGGTTCACGACAACGCTCTCGCGGTCCGCTATGGCGAAGCCGCGCTGGCGCGCACACCCGACGATACCAAGCTGTTACCGGGCGTTACGCACGCACTGCTGGCCCTCGAAACGCGGGACGCCGCCCAGATGGCCTTGCAATATGCGCGCCACGCGGAAGACCTGGTGCGGAAAATGCAATCGGACGGAAATCCGGGCAACGTCAGTCCGGCGGAATGGCGGAAACAGACGGATCACCTGTTGAATCTCGCGCTGGTCGATGAAGCTCGCGCGACCGGCATCGTGAATCGTCCCGAAGATGCGCTCGCCATCGCGCGCCGGGCTTTCGAAGTCGATCCCGACGAGGCCGCGGCGCGTGAGATGGCTTACTGGTTCGAGCGAGCGGGCAAATTGCAGGAAGCGATCGATTCCCTGGCGGACGCTTTTATGATCCCGGACCCGATCGCCACCGGGGCGCAGCGCGCCGCGGACCGCGCGCACCTGGGTGAGCTGTATCGCAAGCTCAATGGATCGGAAACCGGCATGGGTGCGCTGTGCCTGCAGGCGTACGACCGGACCGCGGCGCTCCTCAAGGCGCGGGACGCGAACTTTGAACGGAACGAACCCAATTCCGGAAAGACGAATGTCCTGGACTTTACGCTCTCGGGCCTGGACGGCAAAAGCCTGGCCCTGGCGAGCCTGAAAGGCAAAGTCGTGGTGATGGACCTATGGGCAACGTGGTGCATTCCCTGCCGCGAGCAACATCCTCTGTACGAAGAAGCCAAGCAGCGCTTCCGCGAGAACCCCGCGGTGGTGTTTCTATCCGTCAACGCCGACGCCGACCGGTCGGCGGTGAAGCCGTTTGTGGAACGTATGAAGTGGCAGGGGCCGGTCTATTTCGAAGATGGTCTGGCGCGTCTTTTCGCCATTGAGGGCTTGCCGGCGACCCTCCTGCTGGATCGCAACGCCCAACTCTACACACACCTGAACGGATTTCTGGACAAGAATCACTTTGCCGATTTGCTGACCGAACGCATCCGCGACGCGCTGGCTGTCCCGGTGAAGTAAATTCCCAGCCAGTCACCGGAAGTTCAATGCGGAATATCCTGTGCTGTCGCGCGGGCGAACCCACGCGCCTGAGCTTCCGACATCCGGGTAACACACAGAGAACAACCTCCGTAACGTCACGCGCGAGCGGTTTCCAGGGCCCGGCGAACTGGCTTTACAAGTCTGAAATTGCCAGTGCGTTGAACCTGCTTGGTTCGACCCAGAATCTCGCGAAGGCGAGGCAAGCAGAATATCGGCGACCTGGATGGAATCTTATTTCGCAATGGCGGTGGTGGCGCGAGTCGCGAGACTTCGCGGCGTGGCATTATAACGCTCGAACAATTCCACCTCGCAAAGGTCGAGCGCCCGTTGGGCCTTTTCCAGGTCCGCGATTTTTTCCCGGAGCCAGACCATCTGCTTGTAATGCCGCCTCAAGGATTTCGTGAGGCCGGCCCGGCGCTGGCGATAGATTTCGATCTCGATGTCCCTTACAGGCATAGCTGTTACTTTCGAAAAAATGGGACGGGGCGAGGTTATCGGCAGAACAGGGAAATTGTCACGTGAGGCCGGACCCACGCCCCATGAACAGACTCTCACGATTGGCTCCGGCCGCTTCTCGGGAAGAACCCCAAGATAGCGGTGGTTAATACTGCGGAGCCGTTATCCCGGCGCACCTTGTGGAAAGGCCGAGGCGGGCCTGAAAAACTGGAGAGAAATCCCAAAGTTTGGCCGCCGCTCGCAATTACTAAGCACGATTGCGCCGGCGGTCCGCATGCCTGGGAACAATTGAAACGGCAAAAGTTAGCCCGCACCTCTGGAATCGGGTCGGCTTAGCGGGGACCGGCAGACAGGAAGATACCGTTTCAGTGTGTATTGCCTCAACGGCGATTTCGAAGTTTTGCCCGCACGACAACCGAAGCACCGGCAAGGACCACAAGCGCGATCGCTCCGGTGCCAAGATCGATCTCCGGCACCGTGCCCGTGGGCGGGGCACATTGATTGGCAGGACAAACACCGGCAAAAGACAACGCTGAAGGGCCCACCATCAGCGCGAGTAAGGACAAACGGCGCAGCATCGTTTTCATCTTGACCCTCCTATACCATCCAGGAAACTGCTACCTGGGGTTGGCGGAAGGGGAGCACGTTACATTCCAGTCCAGCCGCAGCAGGCAGGCGGCTTTTCCTACAGCGGCTTGGGGGCGAGTACGCGGTGAATCGGAATTGGCTGCCGCTTAGGCAACCTACATGAATCTGGCGGTAGTGCTGGTAGTCGAGCAGGGGCTGGTTCGAGCAGGCTTTGCAGAATCTGGAGCGGGAGACGGGGATCGAAACCGCGACACTCCCAACCCAGCGATAAGTAAGCTGAGGAGCGCTCATGAGAGTACTAGCGATGGCGATGATTTGGTGCGTGATCGGAGCCTCTGCCCAAGCGGTCACCGCAACCTGAGCGGCAACGTCGCGAATCGCCGGGCGATTCGAGGTGCGTTCCAGAGGGCGCCAGATTCGGCCACAGGGGAATCGCCGCCGGTATCGAGCGTCCGGACTTCGCCGTTTGGAATGGAGACTTCAATTACATCCGATCCAGCCCGACCGCCCACATAGGCGATGCGCTTCCCATCCGGCGAGACGGAAGGATGTGAGGCTCAGACCCGTCAGTAAGCGCCGACCGGGTCGAATGCTCCGATCCCGGCGCCGCGGGACGCGGCGGCCGCGAACAGAGGCTCGGTATGGTGGTCAGACCGGAGGCGGTGACTGCGGCGCGCTTCAATTCCCAGTTTCCGCATCTTGTAGATTAAAGTCGTGCGCGGCAACCCCAGGCGCGCGGCCGCGCCCTGCTGTCCCCCGATCATCCCGTCGGTTTGCTTCAACACATCGAGGATGTGTTCGCGCTCGGCTTCGGCCAGGGTCCGCAAAGCCTCGGCCGACGGGTGCTTCGTCATCTGTTTCAGATCCATCAGCGGCAGGCGCAGTACCGATTCCGGCGAGAGGACCACGGCGCGCTCGATGAAGTTCTGCAGTTCGCGAATGTTGCCTGGCCAGTCATGGACTTTGAGCAGGTCCATTACGTCCGCCGGGATCTCGTCAATCGGCTTGTTCATTCGCTCGGAGAATTTCCTGACGAAATGCTCCACCAGTGCCGGAATATCCTGGGCGCGCTCGCGCAGCGGGGGCAGCGAAATCGGGATGACGTTCAACCGGTAGTAAAGGTCCGCGCGAAATTGTTTCTTCGCTACCAGCTCCGCCAGATCCTGATTGGTGGCCGCGACCACTCGCACGTCGACGCGAATCGTGTGGCTGCTGCCCAGGCGCTCGAATTCCTGTTCCTGCAAGGCGCGCAGGAGTTTGGGTTGCAGTTCGAGCGGCAAGTCGCCGATTTCATCGAGAAAGAGCGTGCCCTTGTCCGCCTGTTGGAATCTCCCTTTGGTTTGCGCACAGGCGCCCGTGAACGCGCCCCTTTCGTGGCCGAATAGCTCGCTTTCCAGCAGCGGGCCGGGAATAGCCGCGCAGTTCAACTTTACAAACGGTCCCTGACTGCGGCGGCTCTGGTTGTGAATCGCGCGGGCAATGACCTCCTTTCCCGTGCCGGTCTCACCCTGGATCAAGGTCACCGAGTCCGCCATCGCGACGATGCGGACCTGATTCAAAATGCTCTGAAATGCGGGGCTCTGGCCGACGATTTCCTCTTCGAACGTCGGGACCGGGGCTGATTTACTAAACATATGACGATTCCTCCTGTTCCTGGCGTCTCGCGCCATCGGCTGAGTTTCTGTTTTATGATTCGAAGTCTCGCTCGGTATCGGTTTGGGGCCAAGCCTGGGTCCGGTGGGATCCGGCTCGCTCTCAATCCCTCTGTTGTGATTGTGGCGCCGGCTCGCTTGGAAATCGTCCCTACATCGGTCCCGATAGGGTCCCTCGACGGTTCAGGCCGCTCTTACCTATTTAGAGGGATTACCGCCTCCCTCTTCGCCGGTCGATGTCAAACCGCTTCCTTCCGAACAGATGAGCATCCATCGACCATGCCCCGGGGCCGAGCATGGCAACGCTAACGGCCAGGACCGCCAGGAGGGCGTGAACCCACCTTTCTCCGTGCGCCGGAGCAGTGAGAGCCAGCGCTATCCATACCTCATCGAGGGCAGCGACGATGCCCATCAGCGGCGTCCACAAGCCGACGAGCAGAAAGAGGCCGGCTAAGACCGCGATCCCGAGTTGCACGATGCCGATTGTATGGGGAGATGTCTCCGAAGCGCCCGACGGAGGGAGACTGATCAGAGCGATAACGAAACAAATCCTGAGCAGAAACAGGCCAACGCCGGGCCAGCCGCTCGGAAACGTAGAAAAGAGACGTTGCAAAAGTACATCCCAACTCAATCCTATGAGGTTCGGGCGGGCATTCGAATCCCTCGAAAAGCCCAAGAGGCCTCCCTCTTTCGAGGTATGCGATCAGATCTCGATAATTCCGCGCTTCAGTGCGATCGCGACGGCGTGGGTCCTGTCGTGGGCCCCAAGCTTCCCGAGGATGTTCCGGATGTGCGCCTTCACGGTTTCTTCGGTAAGCGATAGTCGTGCCGCCACCTCTTTGTTCGCATTGCCTCCTGCTACCAGGCGCAGCACCTCGACTTCTCGTGGCGTCAATACGCTGTCGGCGGCGTGTTCCGCGATGTCCGCGGCAAGCTCCGGGGAGACGCGCCGTTGACCGCCGTGGACCGCTCGAATCGTGTCCAGCAGCTCTTTTCGAACGGCGCTTTTCAACAAATAAGCCCGCGCTCCGGCTTTGAGCGCGCGAGAAACCATCCCATCCCCGGTGTGGGTTGTCAGGACAATGATGTGCGCGTCGGGGAACTCGATGCGAATCCTGCTCATCGCATCGATGCCGCTCATATCGGGCATTTGCAGGTCCATCAAAGTGACGTCCGGACGATGCTGTCGAAAGCATTCGAGCGCCTCGCGCCCATTGGGCGCCTCCGCCACCAGTTCCATATCGGATTGATTGCCAATCAGGGCGGCGATACCTTCCCGAAGAAGAGGATGATCGTCAACGCACAGAATACGAATCATCCGGCTTTCCTCCGGAAGAGACCAAACAGCGAACGGCGCGGGGGCCTGCCGTACGCGATCGGCGAAGCGATGCTCAATTCGATTTCGGTACCGGCTCCCATCCGGCTCCAAATCTCCAATTTGCCGCCGATTTGTTTGGCGCGCTCCCGCATCCCGGGCAGGCCGTAGTGGCCCGGCCTCCCGCTTTCCAGAATCCCGGCCGGAATGCCCTCCCCATCATCGCGAATCCGTAAGCGGAACAGCCGTTCGCCGTAGGACATCTCGGTTTCAATCTGATTCGCGCGAGCGTGGGCAAACGCGTTTCGCAGCGCTTCGCAGGCGACGCGGTAGATTTCGTCCCGAACGATGGGGTGCAACCCTCGCACTGCGCCTTCCACCATCAGGTGGAACGCCGCCGAGTCCGGAGTTGCCAGTTCATCCCCCAACGTCCTGATGGCCAGAGCCAGGTCATTCGTGGTCGTGGCGGACGCCCGGAGCTCGTGCACCGTACTCCGCCCCTCCGCAATCGCCTGATCGGCACGCTCCAGGCTCCTTTCGAGCTGATCCTTGGCCTTTCCTGCCGGCAATAAGTCGTCCACGGCCTGAAGCCGGAATATCAGTCCCTGAAAACTCTGCAGCATCGTGTCATGCAATTCGCGGGCAATCCGAGTCCGCTCCGAAACTCGCTCCTCAAGCCGCACCTCGAATTGCCGCGCGATTTCGGCCACCCGGTAGGAGTATGCGGCATACAAGGCAGAAAGGGCCGCGATGGCGCAGATCAAGCTGAACCACAACCTGTTCCACCAAGGGGGAAGTATTTCTATTCCCAATGAGGCCCCAGGATCGCTCCAGGGACCATGGCTGGTGGCACCCTGAACGCGAAATGTATATTCGCCCGCAGGCAGCCTGCTATAAGTAACCAGACGCTGCCCGCTTCCAACTTCATGCCAACTTGAATCCGCCGGATCCAGACGGTAGCGGTAACGATCCGTCTCTTGAGTGGCGTACGAGAGCGCCGCAAACTCGAGCGAGAACGTGGTTTGGGTGTGGGATAGCGTCACACTTTTGGCATACGAGATCGACTGTTTGAGCGGCGAACTGCCGCCCACGCCGGCCGAAATTCCAGCCAGCTGAAAGTCGGTCAACACAACCGGCGGTGCGTACGTACTGTCGGCAATCTTCTCGGGATAAAATGCCGTGCCTCCGGAAAACCCTCCGAAATACATCTCCCCAGTCCGGCTCTTCGCACATGCCGACCAGCCGCTCAGATCCATCCCCGGGAGACCATCGGCGACGGCGTAATTCTTGAAGATCTTCGTCTGGGGGTCGAATTCCGACAACCCGTTCGTGGTGCTGATCCAAAAGTGGCCGGATTCGTCCGGCTCCATGCAGTTCAAGCGATTGCTCGGTAATCCGTCGCTGACGAAATACCTGGTGAAGGTTCCGGTTTTCCGATCCAGTTTATTCAGTCCATTGTGAGTTGTCGCCCAGATGGCTCCGGCCGGATCGATATAGACGCCTATTACGCGGTCGTCGCTGATCGAGTTCGGATCGTCGAGCTTATGTTGGTAGCCCGTGAATTTGCCCGTCGCCGGATCGAAGCGCTGCAAACCAGCCGTGCCCCCCAGCCACAGCGCTCCATCCTTGTCCTCGGCGATCCCATGAACCGCTTCGGCGCGGCCATTCCAATTCCGTTTGTAGACGACAAACCGGCCGGTCTTGGGGTTGAAGAGATTGAGGCCGTCCCACGTACCCACCCAGATTCTGCCGGTGTGATCGACCAGCAGGTGATCCACGGCATCGCTGCTAACGCTCCATGGAACCGCGGGATCGTGAAGGTATGCGGTAAATCGTCCGGTGTCCGGATCGAAGCGGTTGAGGCCGTGCCCGATGGTCCCAACCCACATGGTCCCGGAAAGATCCTGCGCGATGGCCACGATATCGTTGCTCATCCCTCCGGGCGGAGGATACGAACGGTACTTTCCAGTTCCACGATCAAGGCCGAGCAGGGCGCCTGTTGTGGCAACCCACAAAACTCCCCGCCGGTCTTCGAAGACGAAATTCACCAGGTGCTCGCCCATGCTGTTGGGATTGACACCTTCGCTCAATAGAGGCCGGAAAGACGGTTTCTTTGTAGAAAAGAAGTTTGGAGTGTTCGCATGCATGCCCACCCAGATGTTTCCCTCCCGGTCCTGGTTCAGGGCGATGATCCTGTCTTCGGCCAAGCTCTGCGGATCGTCGGCGTGATTGCGATAGCCAATCGCTCGCCTGTGCTCGCGATCAAATCTCAGCAGTCCTGCACCCTGTGTGCCGAACCAAAGCACTCCGTCCTTATCCTGAAGAACCGCAAACACGCTGGCTGCGAGCGCTTTCTGAGACCGATCGTCGTAAAAAGTGTAATGGGTGAGCTCTTTTGAGTCCGGATCGAGACTGGCAAGTTCCGTTCCACCGCTGATCCAGAGTAAACCCGAGCTGTCCTCGTAAAATGAAAATTCGCGCGGCGATGAATCGAGCGCAACTCGTAGGGTGACGTTCCCGGTTGGGCGGTCGAGTTGTTCCAGGCGGTTGCCGTCCGCAACCCAGAACCTGCCTTTCCGATCCTCACCTGCCGATCTCACATTATTACTGCTCAGGCTGAGGGGGTTTGCCGGATCGTGGGAATAGTGGCGAGCCACTCGTCCCGTCCGAGGGTCCAGCCCATACAAGCCATTAGCCGTTGACAACCACAGAATTCCCGCCCGGTCCTGACTGATGCCAGCCACGGTGGCCACCGGGCTCCCCTCCGTCGCAGGCTCGAGACGATAATGGGCAAACGATTCGGTGACGGGGTCCAGCCGGTCCAGGTACTGCCCGCACCCAACCCATATCATGCCGTCGCGATCCTTGAACAGGGCGTAGATGTACGCCCCGCTGATACTGTCAGGCCGCGAAGCATCCGGCGTGAACACCTTAAATTTATAACCGTCGTACCGATTCAATCCGTACTGCGTTCCAAACCACATGAATCCCCGATCGTCCTGCACGATCTCCGCGACGCGGGTTTGAGATAACCCGGCGTTGGTGGTGAGCCGGCTGAACCGAATGTCTTCACCTTCCGCGACATTCACGCGCACAGTTTGGGCATTGAAATGCACCTGCTGCAAGTCGGAATCGGCGGACGGCATCAGGCGGCTCTGCGCCCCCATCGGGGAGATGAAAAACGGCGCGCAGAGCATCGCGAGGGCCCCAGCCGAAACAAGAGACGTGCTAAAAGACGAGCTTGAGCGCAAGTTGTACCTGTCTCGGCTGATTCGCCGTCGAAGTCACCACGCCGAAGTTCGAGGCGTTAATCACGTCGCCTGGAGCGGCGAATACAACCTGGTTAAAGGCGTTGAATGCTTCCAGCCGGAAAGTGAGGGCCACCTCGTCGCCGATGGGAAATCGGCGGAAGAGCGAGCAATCGAGATTTCGAAACCAGTCTGAGCGCAAGGAATTCCGTCCCAGATCGCCAAACGTATATGGCGCAGGAATCGCGAACGCAGCCGTATTGAACCATTCTAAGTGAGTGGGGTGTCCAAGAGTGGGATCGCCGACGAGGTTCACGCGTACAAAAGTGTTTCCCGTGTTCTCCAGGTCACCTTGATACGTCACATCATAAGGAAGGCCGGAGTGGAGGGCCACGATGCCGTTCAATTCCCAGTTCCGCTCGAGCAACCGAAGGGCTCTGCCCAAGGAATCGCCGGAGCTGCCCTTGCCAAACGGCAGTTCATAATGAACACTCCCCACGAATGACTGGGGCAGGTCGAAACCGGAGACGCTCCGATCCAGCGCCAGGTCGTAGACGTTTTGAACCTCGCATCCCTCCACGCCGTAATCGCCTGAGCATGCCAGATCGATCGATTTCGACCAGGTATAGGAGAGCAGGTAAGCGAATCCGTTCCGAGTGGCCTGGCTGAGCCGGACGTCGAGGGCCTCATAGTCGCTGTAGCCGAGGCTGGTGTCGTACCTGGTTGGGGTGATGTATGGAAATGGCTGGCGGCTCGCCACGGTCGCGGCATCGCCCGGTCCCGGGTACTCCGCGGTGTTGAATATCGCTCCGAGATCCAAATCGCGGCCGCGCTCGCCGACGTAAATAACGGATAGGGCCGCCGGGCCAAATTGCCGATCGACCTCGAGATTCCAGTGGTCGGCGTAGGGCGTCTTCAGGTGCGGGTCGTAGTAGAAGTGCGAGCTTCCAAATGGATTGGCAGCCGGCTGTAGCGCGCTGCTGCTCCCGAGGCCGACCGGATCCCCGATGTTCGCCGTGACCAGATTCTGGTTCTGTGAATTGACATTTAGCGAACCTACGGAAGGCCAGGTTCCTCCGATGTTTTGAGGGGTCTGCGCATACCCGTTCCACTCGTCGTAAGACCGTCCATAGCCGGCGCGTAGGGAGGTAGTATCGCGAAGCCGGTAAGCGATACCAAGACGCGGCTGGAAATTGGTGTAATCCGGGTGATGGAAGTTGCCTCCGTTCGAGTTAACCATTACGTGCGCAGGCAGAACACCGTTCGGAATGCAAGGCGCCTGTTGAGAGGAAGAACAGGCGGGTGGGAGCGCGCTCAGCAGGTACGTGCCGTCGGAAAGGTCCAGGTCGCCCACGTATCCGGTGCGGGTCGCAAGAGAGCCGAAAACCGGCCACTTCGAACCATCCCAGCGAAGTCCCAGATTCAGGGAAAGCCGCGCAGAAATCTTGTACTGATCTTGAACGAATGCGCCTTGAATGATTCCGCCATGCTCGCTTACCGTGCTGTGGCGCCATAACGAACTCGCCGGCACCCCGAGCAGGAAGGACGCCAACGCATCGCCGGTGCCCGCACCGCCTGGTCCGCCGGGATTCTCGAGATTTGAGGTCTGGAATGCACTAAACGTCTCGCCCGCCGCATAGAGCGGGCTGTCCGCGAAATTCTGCAGCGACAACGAGTAACCCGTCTTCAGAGTATGCCTGCCGGCGACCTTGGTAAATTGCGCGCCGAGCTCGTAGGTGTTTGCCAGTTGCTCCGCCTGGCTGTCGTATCCACTGGTAGAGACGTACCCGGTTATCCCAACGATCGGAATGACGGATCCCGAAGACGAAGGGAAACCGGAGATAAATGCCGGGGAAAACCCTGCGTTGACCAAAGCCGATGGAAAGTTCGACGGAGCATTCGAAAAGACAGTTTGCAGCGTATCGTTCCCGAGATTCCTTGCAAATTGTAGATCCAGGATGCTGCTTACGCCGAAGGTGTGCGACTCGTGGACACTGGTGTTCCACCCCGTGATCGCCACCTCGGTGAGAGCTCCCGGGTAACCCGCAGTGGAGCTGGAAGACTCGTTCAGGTACGATATCCGGCCAAACAACATGTCATGGGTTCCGATGCTCTGGTCGATTCGTCCCGTATAGCTGTCCTGGTCCAGATTTGCAGGTGTGGTGTCGTAGAGATTGCCGCCGGGAACGGGCACTCCAGGGGCCGGGAACAACGTTTTCGCGTAAAGCTCGGCAGCCGGTGACAGGAGTTGAGACGGAATGATGTTGCCGGGAAAGACGTCTCGAACGAACTCTCCGGGATTCGCCGGATCAGGCTGCGTCGAAAACGGGTTATACAGTGGGATGCCCTGGCTGAGCAGGGAACTGAAGTCGCCGCTCAGTTCCGCGGGCGTTGGCGTGCGGACGATGGATTGGGCCCTTTGACTTTGCCGGAAACCTTCGTAGGCGAAAAAGAAGAAGGTTCGGTTCTTTCCCTGGTATACCTTAGGGATGACGACCGGGCCGCCGCTTGTGACGCCGAATTGGTTTTGGCGCAGCGGATTGCGAGTTGGCAGGAAGAAGCTGCGGGCATCCAGTTGCTCATTCCTTAAGAACTCCCATGCCGAGCCGTGGAAGGCGTTTGTTCCGGCCTTGGTCAGCACGTTGACAGTGCCGCCCGCGACGCCCCCAAATTCCGCCAGGTCGTTGTTGGATTGAATCTTGAACTCCTGGATGTCATCGATGATGGGAGCATAGTTATAGTTCCCGAGAAACGCCAGGTCGTTGGCGCCGTCGAGCAGAAACATGTTACTTCTGTTTCGTTGCCCATTCACGGCGGGAAAAATGAAAGTACCGATCGGCAGGCCTCCAAAACCGTTGCCGCCAGTCGAATTCTGGGCGACGCTGACTGGGCTTAGCCCGGGCGTCAATTCAAGGAGTTGAGTAAAGTTGCGGCCATTCAGGGGCAGATTGGCCACGAATCCGGTCGTAACGACGGTCCCCAACTCGGATGTGGTGGAATCAATGACTGACAAGTGTGAATTCACGGTTACGGTTTCTTTCTGAAGACCCACCGCCAATGTGAAGTCCAACGTTGCCGTCTGGTTGACTTGCAGGAGAATGCCGGTTCTCTTTTCAGTGGTGAAGCCGTCTTTTGAGGCTTGAGCCGAATAATTACCGGGGGCGATGTCGCCAAGCGAATAGATTCCAGCCGATCCTGCCGCAGTGGCGTGCCGAACACCGGTATCTACATTTGCGAGCACGATCTGCGCGCCCGAAATGACCGCCCCGCTCTGATCCCTCACAGTGCCATTCACCGACGCGGAAGTGGATTGCGAAATGCCGCACCGCGTCACTGCGACAAGGCAAAAGGACCAAACGCCGACCCGCAGTCCGCGCACGATGGGACACAACAGATCTGGCCGTTTTCCGTAGAGGAATGTTGACGGTTCAGGGTGGGCGGCTCGGCGGGACTTAGCCAGGCGCTGGGACGGCCGCAGAACTTCATTTTGGGGTTTGGCAGACAAGATTCCACCTCCACGCAACAAATTCGATAGCGCCTCGGAAGGCGTAGCGAACTGCCTAAGGTTTGTGGTTCCTATTCTCTCACTTCAGGAGACCATAGTGTTGAATTTCCCAACAAAAGCCGCCTCTGCTCGAAGGGGTTACGTCGATAGGCCGACTCGGACCTTGTGGCTGTCCGGATCGCGAAAGTTTCCTGGCGGCGGCAAGTCGGCCCTTCCGTGCCATCGCCGTTGGGTTTCGTTCCTCTGGTTAACCGGTGCCTGCCAATCATGATTCTTGACGCCTTCTTGCGAACACCTTGGCTCCCGCACCCCTTAGCCGATTACAGCAAGACGCCGGCTCAAGTCGATCAGACGAGAGTATGGCTCCCGTCCCGTTACGATGCTTCGCTGGACACTCCCCACGCTTGCCAGCTTCCAGTTCCCGCCCAAACGACAGGCTGGGCGAAACGCCTTCGTGAATCACGCGGATCGAGTCCCCAGACCGAATCTGGCCGCTTGCCATCAGGTTGGAGAGTAACTGAATGAGCAGGCGCTCGATGCGCGCTTTAAGTGCCGGGCGCCCTATCGGAAGTAGGTTCGCCCCCGCCAGCAGGAACTCCTTCGCGCTATCGGTAACATCCACCACGAACGGTTTACTTCCGGCGGTAACCTGGATGCGCGGCGGCACGATTTCAAGTTCGATATCGACGATCCGGCGCAGTGCCTCGGGCTCCAAGGCTTTGAAAACTACGGTCTCGTCGAGCCGATCGATTAACTCCGGGGTAAACTTCCGGCGCATGGCGGCGATGCCGGCATCGCAAATCGGGGCGCTCAGCCGAGGGACGCATTCGCCATCCTCCCCGGAGGGCGCGTGGAAGCACAGCCGCGGGTTCACCAGGGAGTTCATTTCCGCCGCGCCGAGATTGGTGAGGAAAACCATCGTCGCGGCGAAATCGACTTTGCCATTGTCGCCCAGCCTCAAGCTGCTCTTGTCCAGGATGCCGGGCAGACGGTTCCACAACGCGTCGGAAGCCTTTTCGACCTCGTCGAAGAGCACGAAACTTAGCTTGAGCTTGAGCACGAGCGCATCCTGGTGCGGTTTGAGAAGATCCTCCAGACTGTGTTTACCAACGCTCCGCAACTGGGAACAGGGCCATCGCGGCCGCGTGCGCCCACGAGGGTCCCGTTGGCCGTAATTGCCAAACATCCCGAGGCTGTCGAAGACGTGCTGCCAAAAGCGCGCTAACAGGCGACTAACTCGAAAGCATTACGGTGGACCGAATAAGATCGAGGAGCGGAGTCGGGTACATCCCAAACCAGAGCAACAAAGCCCCGAGTACAACCAGGACCGCCACTCCGCTCCAGGGCACCAACTGCAGTTGGGCGCCCGACTCGATGGGCTCCGCGTACAGCGCCACTACAATTCGCAGGTAATAAAAAAGTCCGGCGACGCTGGTCACCACCAGGACGATCATCAGCGCCCAGGCCGCCGCGTTTGCCCCCGCGGCCAACACGTAGAATTTGCCCAGGAAACCCATGGTCGCCGGAATGCCGGCCAGTGAAAGCAGAGCCGCGGTGAAGACGCAGGCGATTGCCGGCCGGCGCCAGAACAGCCCGCGATAATCCTCCAGATCGCCGGCGTCCTGCCCGGAGTTGGAGAGAACGCTCACCACTCCGAAGGCCGCCAGGAGCGTAACGGTATATGCCACCAGATAAAACGCTACCGCTTCCACTGCCATCGTGGAACCTGCCAGAAAAGCCACTAATATGTACCCGAAGTGGGCAATCGAAGAGTAGGCCAGAATACGCTGGACGTTCGTCTGCCGCAGAGCCAGAAAGTTCCCCGCGCACATCGAAAGTACCGCGATTGTCACGAACACTACGAATATCGCGTGATTCCGCAGTGCGCCCAATAAGTAGAAATACCGCAGCAAGAGCGCCACCATCGCACTCTTCGACGTGGTGGCGACGAAAGCCGCCACCGGCGGCGATGCGCCCTGGTATACATCCGGGGTCCAAAGGTGAAACGGCACGACCCCCAGCTTGAAGCCAATGCCCGTAACCGTCAGGGCGATTCCGAACAGGAGAGTGAGTTCCGATCCACGAGGGGAAAGATCGCGCAGTTGCGAGAATTGCATGGTGCCCGTAGCGGCATAAATGAGCGCCATACCGAAGAGCAGGAACGCAGCCGACGCCGAAGCCAGAATTAAATATTTAACTCCGGCTTCCAGCGCCCGCTTTCGGTCCGTCAAATACGCCACCATCCCGTATAGCGAGACGCTCAGGACTTCCAGCCCGAGAATGAAGGACGCAAAATGACTGCTCGCCACCAGCACCGCGCAACCCAGAGTCGCGAGAAGCACCAGAAGGTACAACTCCTCGCGCTCGCCTTCGTGGCTTTTGAAGTATTGGTAGGCAAGCACCGCCGCCACGGCTGCCGAGCCAACGATCAGACCGGTGTAGAAGAGCGCGTATCTGTCCACCAGCAGGAGGGGAGTGACCTGTCGCGGCGCGGCGGAAGCGGCAGCCCAGAGGGAGACGAAAGCGGCCGTCAGTCCTCCGATCGTCAGTCCGGCCGCCAATGCGGGACTCCGTTTTGCGGCGATGCTGAGCATGACGACGACGGCCGAAGCCGCGATCAGCAGCAGTGGAAGCACGGCGAATAGATCGCGGATGTTCATCCCTTATCTCCTCACGGCCGCGATGGCCGCGGACGCCTCGTCCTGCAGGTTTCGCATGGCCGGCGCGAAGGTGTTGAACACTGGCTGAGGGTAAAGGCCGAGCCAGATCAGGCCCGCGATCATCGCCGCCACCATCAGGCCTTCTCGCGGCGTCAAATCGGAGAGCCGCCATGAATGCGGCGCTGGACCCTGGAAGGCGCGCTGCACCATTCGAACACCGTAAAACGTCGAGGCGAGAATCCCGATACTCGCCACAATGGTGATGGGCACGCTGACCCGGTACGACCCCAGCAGGACCAGAAACTCGCCAACGAAGTCGCCGATCCCGGGCAGCCCGATAGAGGCCATGCTGAAAAACAGCGCCGCACCGCTCAAGCGCGGCGCTGCCGTCCAGAGGCCGCCCATCCGCTCGAGATCGCGGGTGTGGATGCGTTCCTGCAAGCCGCCGACCAGGACGAACAGCCCACCGGTGCTCAGGCCGTGACAGATCATGGTCACGATGGCACCCTGAAGCGCCAGCGAGTTCCAGCAGAAGATGCCGAGAAGCACAAACCCCAGATGGCTCACACTCGTGTACGCCACCAGGCGCTTGAAATCGGTCTGCGAATAAGCCATCACCGCGCCATAGACAATCCCGGTGACAGCGAGTACGAGGGCGACCGGAGTGAACTCACGGGCGGCGTGAGGAAAGAGCGGGATGACGAAGCGCATCAGGCCGTAGGCGCCGGTTTTCAATAGAAGGCCGGCGAGAATCACGCTGCCGGCGGTGGGCGCTTCGGTGTGCGCGTCGGGCAGCCAGGTGTGCAGCGGGACGGCGGGCAACTTCACCGCGAAGGCGGCGAAGAAGCCGAGCATGATCCACAGTGCCACGCCCGAACCGATCTGCGTGCCGAGCAGTTCGGAATATTCGAACGTGTAAACGCCGGTAGCCTGGTGGTGGATGAAGTACAGGGCCAGGATCGAGATCAGCATCAGCAGGCCCGAGCACTGCGTGAAGAGGAAAAACTTGACGGCCGCATACACCCGGCGCTCGTGGCCCCAAATGACGATCAGGAAGTACATCGGGACGAGCATCAGTTCCCAGGCGAAGTAGAAGAGGAAGAGATCGACGGCCAGGAACACACCCGCAATTCCCGCCAAAACCCACAGCAGGTTGAAGTGGAAGAATCCGACTCTCTCGCTGATTTCGGTCCACGAGGTGAGCACCGCCACGATGCCCAGAAAGAACGTCAATAGCAGCATGAGCACGCTGAGGCCGTCCATGGCGAGATGAAAGTGAATGCCGAAACTCGGTATCCAATTCCAATCCAACTCCGCGATCCACCTTCTTGGCACGCTCGCTCTGGCGCTCCACAGTCCCGCGGTGAGACCAAGGTCCGCGCCAATCGCAGTAAGAGTGATGGCCCGCGCAAGTAGTGCGTTCCAGCGTGCAGCGATGCCGGCGAGAACGCCGCCAGCCAGCAGAATGACAAGCAACCAAAGCAGGATCATAAGAACAGCACCACCGCCAGAAACACCGCCGACCCTCCAGCCATCGCCGCGATGTACCAACGGACGCGGCCGGTCTCAGTGGCACTCAGCCCGCGATAAAACAGGCCGGCGAGCCAGGCGACCCCAGCGTAGAAGGAGTCGACGAAGTCGGTTTTATTGACTTGCGATACCCAGACGAAGGGCCGCACCAGAAGCCTGTTGTAGATCCAGTCGAAACCCCACCCGGCGAACCACCATTTTTCCAAAGCGTTCCCGGCGGGGTTCGCGACCAAAGCATCCGCCAAGCTTCGCCTTTGCAGATGGAACAGGTAAGCGAAATAGAGCCCGATCGCGAAAACCACCGCCGCGATTGCTTCCGAGCCGAGTTCGCTGAAGCCCGCGGTGTGAGCCTCGACAGTGGCCGGAAG
>Ga0335072_10003489_pt1 | contig 23685 bp, 16 predicted proteins | sample Lox_Sample_21_FD_206725 | JGI IMG/M metagenome (GOLD analysis project Ga0335072, IMG submission 206725) | Soil microbial communities from Loxahatchee National Wildlife Refuge, Florida, United States - Lox_Sample_2.1 | ecosystem: Environmental > Terrestrial > Soil > Wetlands | place: USA... | reverse complement strand
CGTTCGTGAGGACCTGGATCCGCACGTAATTGCTGTCGCCGTCGACGTTGGAGATGCCGTCGAACGGCAGGTCGTGGACGAAGGCCGCGGTGTTCTGCCGGAACATCGGGATGTCCGGCACTTCCTCAACGGCCATGACCGCGGCCGCGAGGTCTTGAGCGAGCTGCTGCTTATCGGCGAACGTGCCGGTCGCGGCGTACACGTCGATCATCGGCATGGCTGGGTTGCTCTTTTCTCGAGGTGGCCGAGTACCTCGGCGTGGAGGTACTCGGCCACGTTGACGCCTATGACTCTCGGGGTCGGATCAGCCAGCGATCGCCTTCTTGATGAAGGCCGCCACGGCCACCGGCCTGGCGATGAACACCGTGTGAGACCCGTCGATCTCTTCGGTGGTGGCGCCCATCCGCTGGGCGTAAAACCGCTCCGCGTCCGGCGGGATGGCGTTATCGTGCTCGGACACCAGGAACCAGGACGGCTTGTTCTTCCACCCGGCCGCGGTAGCGTTCTCGTTCAGCGCGGCGGCGGCCAGCGGCCGCTGCGTGGCGTACATGAGGTCGGCGACGTCGACCGGCACGTCGGCGCAGAACGTCTCGCGGAACCCTTCCCTGCTGATGTACAGGTCCGGCCCTCCGGCGGCGCCCACGGCCGCCTGCGACGTCGGAGCGGCGGTGTTAGCGAGCATCGACGGCGGGAACGGCTGCTGCGAGCTGGCACAGCTCTCGCCCACTTCCAGTCCGAACGCCGCCAGGTACACCAGCGCAGTCACGTCATCCAGCCCGGCCGACGCCTGGGTGATGACCGCCCCGCCGTACGAGTGCCCCACGAGGACAACCGGACCTTCGATGGCGGCGACCGCCGCGGCGACGGTGGCAGCGTCGGACGCGAGGCTGCGCAGCGGGTTCGGGGGCGCGACCACGGGGTAACCGGCGCTGCTGAGTTCGGCTATAACTCCGCCGAAGCCTGACGCGTCTGCGAAGGCGCCGTGGACGAGGACGATCGTGGGCTCAGGCATCGCATGCTCCTAATAACTGTTGTCGGGTCGGCCATCCGGCAGACTCGGTTGAAGGTGGCCGCCGGCAGGTGAGCACTTGTTGCTCCTGGGCTTCGAGCCCTGCGCAAAGATCGTGCCCCTGCCGGCTGCCGGGAGAGTTGATCGCTGCTGGGATGTCGTGCCCGCCGGGTGGCGTGAGCACAGTTTTATTAGGTCGCTGATAGTTCTCCCGCTGGCTGCTGACTGGATTCGGCATTGCGATCGGGAGGCTTGATGCGGCTGCTGGTGGGTGATGACTGGGCTGAGGACCATCACGATGTGGAGGTGATGAGCGAGGCCGGGAAGGTACTGGCGCGGCGGCGGCTGCCCGAGGGCGTGGCCGGGATCGCGCAGTTGCACGCGCTGGTCGGCGCGCAGCTGGGCGATGACGCGGATGAGGCGGAGGTGGCCGTCGGGATCGAGACCGACCGCGGCCCGTGGGTGGCGGCGCTGATCGCCGCTGGCTACCTGGTGTTCCCGGTGAACCCGCTGCAGGCGTCCCGGTACCGGGAACGGCACGGCGTGTCGCGGGCCAAGAGCGACGCCGGCGACGCGCACATGCTGGCTGACATGGTGCGCACCGACTCCCACCAGCTGCGCCCGGCGGCCGGCGACTCCCCGGAGGCCGAGGCGGTCAAGGTCCTGGCCCGCGCGCACAAGACGCTGATCTGGGAACGGACCCGTGCGGTGCAGCGGCTGCGGCACCAGCTGCTCGGGTACTTCCCCGCCGCGCTGGAGGCCTTCGAGGACCTGGACGCCCCCGACGCGCTGGAACTGCTCGCGAAGGCGCCCGAGCCGGCGCGGGCCGCGAGGCTGACCCGCGCCCAGGTGAGCGCCGCGCTCAAGCGCGCCCGCCGCCGGAACATCAAGGACAAGACGGATGCGATCCTCGCGGCGCTGCGCGGGGAGCACCTGGGCCAGCCCGAGATCCTGACAGCCGCCTACGCCGCAACCGTCCGGTCCCTGATCGCGGTCATCACCACCCTCAACGAGCAGGTCAAGACCTTGCAAGGGCAGGTGGGGGAGCATTTTGGCCGGCACCCGGACGCTGAGATCATCTTGTCCCAGCCCGGGCTGGGACCGGTCCTCGGCGCCCGGGTGCTCGCAGAATTCGGCGACGATCCCCGCCGCTACCGCGACGGCAAGGCCCGCCGCAACTACGCCGCCACCAGCCCCGTCACCCGCGCCTCCGGGAAGAAGAAGGTCATCACCGCCCGGTTCATCCACAACGACCGGCTCGTCGACGCGCTCAACGCCCAGGCCTTCGCCGCCCTGAACGCCTCGCCCGGCGCCCGCGCCCTCTACGACGAGCTCCGCGCCCGCGGCATCGAGCACAACGACGCGCTCAGGCGGCTGGCGAACCGGCTGGTCGGCATCCTGCACGGATGCCTCAAGACCCGCACCCTCTACGCCGAGGCCACGGCCTGGGGACATCGCGGAAACCTCCCTCAATCTCCACCAGCAGCTTGACATCTAAGCCCCTGGGATGTCTTTGCGCGAAAGCGAACTGACGTTGTGATCGTAAGCACATGGCCGACGATCTTGAATCCCCCGCAGGAGTCGCTGAGATGAACACCCTGCTGGGCGCCGCCCGCGAACGCGCGGTCCTCGACTCGGCGCAGCGACTGCCGGAGCGTGGTCGATCACTTGCATTAGCACATTTGTTCGAGTAGAATACAGCCATAGCTGAGCTCCGCTCCGGAAGCTCAAGCGGGCCGCCGAGGTGGTGCAACACCAGGGCGGCCCTAGCCCCCACCAGCAACACCTGGAGGAGACATGTCATCCATCATGACCCAGTCTGGACCCAATGCGCACGCCCACCTGCACAGTACGTGCGTAGGCCTCGACGCCGCCGCGCGGAGACGCGCGGACCGCCTCGCGAGGGCCGCCAGCGATCAGATGCAGGCCGCGCTCGCCCTGCTGAGCATGCTCGACCCCGAAGCCTTCGAGATCGCATTCACCGCCGTCCCGACTGCCCTAGGCGACGGCGACGAGGAACCCGTCCCGGTCTGCCGCCAGTGCGGCGCCCGAATCGGCATTTTCCCTGATCGCGGCCTGCGCTGGGAGCACTTCCGCGGTGACGACCTCACCTTCGGCGCCCAGCAGGTCTACGATCCGGGCCACACTCCCGAGGTCACCTGGATCCTCCCCGATGAGGACCCAGACGACCTTTAAGTAAAGCCCGTTGCTTTTCCTTTTCTGTGCGGTCTCCACGCCGAACGCTGTTCCTCATCGTGGCTACTATTGAGGAGGTTTGCAGCCGCCTAAAACTTCTGACTGGTACGGCAGCGCGTGACCAGGCCCTTGACCGACTACGTGGCAAGCCAGGATTCTTGGAGGCTCTGACGGCAGCCGGGCAAGAACAGCAACGTCGTGCGGGAATCCACTCGAGAGCCTAAACGGCATGACACTAGATCAGCATCGACAAATGTCACCGTCGCCAGTATTCAGCCGTCGACGGCAAAGCTGACGCCCTGGCCGTTGCACTGCATCAATGCCCCGGCCAACCGTTAACTTTAAGTTCAGCGGAGTGCCAAGTTCTTCGGGGCTGCCGCTACCCTGTTCGGCGGCGCGCCTGGGCACCCTGACTGCCCTTTTCTGGTTGGCCCGGGTGCGCAGCGCGGCCAGGTGCTTGTCGGCGCGGTCGGCGGCTCGCGGGCCGGGCTGCCGCTGGTACTCCTCGGCCGTGGAAGCAGGTATCACTTCTAGGGTGACAAGATGCTCCAGCACGATGGTGGCTGCCTGCTCCGGAGGTGCCTGGAAGGGGACAACAACATCGTCCTGGTGCAGGCATTCCAGCGGTTCTTCGCGCACACGGACAACGCGCCAGGCAGTTGTGCGCAGGCGGCCTGACTTCTCCGCGTCCGCCTCTTCCGTGCCGTCGTGCCAGTACGAGCCGTCGAACTCGATGATCAGCGACAATGCCGGGACGATGATGTCCACCTTCTCGACTCGCGCGGCCGACGGGACCGTGTGGCGGTCGAGATCGATGTCCAGGACGACGCCGAGTTCGGCGGCTAGTTGGATCTCCTGCGCTGACGTGCCGGGAATATTGCAGTCCGGGCAGCCGGTGCCGTTGAGTGTCCGGTTGAGCACCTTCGCCTGCCAGGTGTGCTCCCTGGGATTGACCGGACAGATCCAGTGCAAGCTCTTGTTGCTGCCCAAAGTGAGCTCAGCGGCGCTGACACCAGATTTCTCTGCATCCAACTGAGCGGCCAAGTCAGGCCGGAGGGCCAGCAGGGACGTGCTCTCAGAAGCTTCGTGGCCGGCGCAGAATCGGCAGCCCTGGCCGGCCGCGCGCTTGTAAATGCGTGCCTTCCACCTGTGGTCCGGTGCCTTGGGGCACTTCCAGTTGACCTCGCGGCCGGACCCGACAGAGACCTCGCTGGGGGTGAGAGCGCCGTTCAGTTCGCTGTCCCATTCAGCGGCCAGGTCCGGCCGGAGATCCGCGAGCCGGTTGAGCTCCCAGACCAGGGCGCCGCTGCAGTAGGGGCATCCAGAGTTCTTGCCGACCCGGTTGTTTGGGCTGGCCGCCCAGCGGTGCTCAGGCACCTTCAGGCACTGCCACACATAGCGCCGGTTGTCCTGCGAGAAGACTTCTTCTGGTGTCGTCCCGTTTACCGTGCTCAGGAATTCTTGCGCCACTGCCGGGGCAACGCACGCTAGGGAGTCTTCCGGCGCCAGCCGCTTCTTCGCGCAATAGGAGCATCCCTGCCGCTGACCCGGGTTGGTGCGGGAATTGATCGGCATGTCGTAATCCGGATGCCCTACCGGACATTTCCACCAGGCAACGTCCTTGCTGCCGTAGAGCACCTCAGCGGCGGTGAAACCGGATCGCTCCGGGATGAGTTCCCCGGCAATCTCTGGAAACCTGCCCTGGAGACTCCGCTCGAACGGCACCCTTCCGCGAAGGTGATTGCCATTGCAATCCGGGCAACCAGTTGGCTTGTTTTTCTTTGTCCTATTGTTCGGTGTTGCCTCCCATTCATGGTTAGGATTCTTCGGGCACTGCCACCAAACCTTCTCCTTCCAGCTGTACGGCACGTCATCAGGACTGAGGCCTCCGTTGTGCACGGGATGAAACTCTTTCGCAACTGGATGCTCGCTCAACATGCGGCCGACTCTTGCCGACGGAACCTTCCGAGCTTCAGTCAACTGACCAGCCTCCTCACCATTCCCTGGTCGACTATTCACGGCTGCTTTCTAACGACTCAGGGTAGCCGACGAAGTCGCTCCAGATCTAAACAAGTTGCCGATTACCGGCTCGGCGCCACGCGACGTTTCGCAGCGCCAAACTGACCACATGTACTCTTCATACGTCGAATTGGCGGCTCGCATCCATCGACGGTTCCGGTTCTCCGCAGGGCCGAGGCTTGCCTCGATGGGTTGTCTGATGGTGGTTACGTTCCGCTGGTGCTTGCTATGGCGCGTGATGTCGACCGAGTCATCTGCGTCGCCGGCAGGAGATACGCCAGAGCAGCCATTCTTCGAGCAGTTGCAGGTCAGCAATCACTCCCTGCGGCCTGCGAGCACGAGATCGCCCGGTGGGCCCACGCCGGAGCACAGGAGTCAACGGTTCGCTGCGGGATGCTCGACATCGCCGGGGTCAGCATCGGTGCCGCCGTCGTGGGCGCGCCCTCGCCAGCACACTCTCACTATCGCGGACATCCTTCGTGTGCTGCACAGCGAACCGGAGGTCGCCGTGCTCTTCCTGACCTCCACGACCCTGGCATCCGCGTTGTTACCAACAAGGTAGAGAGCAATGCCGCACCTCCATTCGCAGTCGTGAGCGGACAGGAGTGAGCGATGCCGCCTCTTGATCACCGTGCGGCCCCTGCGACGGGCATCGAAACGATGCGCTCACCGACAGGACGACCGTGTAATCATCCATCTGCGCGAGGCCAGACATCGAAGTCAAGCGCCGCAAACGTAAACAGATCGACGGATATCGCGCGTCGCGTTCCAGTCACTGTTTCATCAAGACGTCCGCAGTGGCCTGACTCGCTAGGCGAGCGGCCAGGCGTGGCATCCCCGCTGCGGCTAGCGCCACCGTGACGGCTCGATCACCTAGCCCTGGCCAGATCCTCACGGGCCTTCATCGCCTGCGCCAACAGTGGCGAGTTGCCCTGGCATCGATCGGCCACCATTACAAGGTTCTTTGATAAGGAGTCGCCCGAACGGGCATACTTGACTTAAGCCAAGGGCCTCACATGAGTGGGGAGCTTGACCTACGGTAGCTGACACTGTTCACGATGGGATGAGTATGGCGACTCCTGAGCAAGCTGACTGGCCGCCAGCGCCTCCCGCCACGCGGAGACGCCTGAGCGCGGCTGCTGCCGCGTCTCATCAAACTGTCAGCGAGTTCGTGCTTGCTGCCGCCGAGGCACGCGCAGATGAGGTACTCGCCACGCGTACCCTGGTACCGGCAGATTTCTTCGACCGCATGATGGCTGAGGCCGACGAGCCTGCGGAGGCTTTGCCCTGGCTGAGTGAGGCTATGGAACATCCGCAGTTCAAGCAGGTGTAGATTCGCTGCGTGTCGTTCGTCTCAGAACTGCTTGATCCCGAGCGCCATTACCTCGACGCTTTCGACTGCGGTAATGAGTCACTTGACCGCTGGCTGCGCAACTCCGCAGACCGGGCGCAACGGCAGGACACCGGTCGCACCTGGGTCTGGCACGACGGCAGCCACAGGGTTGTCGCCTACTACACCCTTGCCGCTCACATGCTCGACCGTGCGAAAACTACCGAAAATCCGGGTAGCGTCCCCAGTGACGTCCCGGCGACCCTCCTGGGTAAACTCGCCCTTTCCCAGGATCTGCGAGGCCAGGGACTAGGAACGCAGCTTCTGACAGATGCGGTAACACGTTGCGCCCGCAGCAACGATCTCGTTGCAAGTCGTTACGTGGTGGCTGACGCCATCGATGACGCAGCAGAGCGATTTTACCTCAGGCATCGCTTCATCAAGATCCCAGACACCGCGAGGCTGTATATACGGATGAAGGACATCACGGCCGCGATAGCGTCACGCCCTCGGTAGGCTCCCGCAGGCCGCGGTTATCTCTGATGTCATAGCGAGTAGCATTCCTGAGAGAATTCCGAAATGACAGTACGACCTGAATTATGGGACACTGACGACCGGATCGGTGGCCGCGCCCTCTCCCGAGACTGCTCACCTATAGGCACGGCTGTAGGGACCCACTATGGTGTGCGCTGTGGAATCTGCTCCAACAACTTGGCTTACACTCGGCCGTGGCGCTGCCACCTACACACAGGCTGAAGCCGAAGCAGTACTCGCTGGCTTCGCCTTCGGGACCACTCAGCTTGTGTGGCCATCTAACTTCTCGGCACCGACCGACAATAGACTGAGCACGCCGCCCAGGGCGGCTGTACGGTCGAAGTGGTCATACCGCATCTACGATTGCGCACCGAACTCGCCGCACGGCTTCGGGGTAAATGACCTGCTAGTTATCGCGGCGCTTGACCCTGGTGCTGGCGCGGCCAAATACCTCGCTATGGAGGCAATTCTGCCCGATCTAAACGACGTACTTGCCCACATCGATGTCGACCAGACCTTCTGGAAGCTGCCTCGAGACCATCTCGGTTCTTCACTCCCACCCGCTGGTACGCCGGCCTGGTGGCTGTGGCGTGCCTGGGCGCTCCTCATGGGGCTGGAAAATATCGGCGTTGCGGTCGCCTACAAGACGCTCCACCATAAGCGGCCATGGCTCTTCCCGATATTCGACAACGGCACAATGGCGAAGATGGGCGGCGCCGGGGCCTGGCAGGTTCTCCATGACGATTTGACCGGTCAAGCAGGACGGTTCACTTACTTGGAGCAGTGGTTCGCAACCCAGGCGACCAGTCGGGGCGGCGTGCACCTCACTCGGCTACGCATCCACGACATCCTCCTTTGGGCCGATACGTGGCGCGAACGCAGGCCACTTACCGAAGCTGGCCATGAGGTGCTTGAATCCTAAGCGACTGAGGCTATCCGTCGCCGGGCAGAACTCCATGCGCTTGGCCAGCACGACTCGGCCGAGGGCACGCTATCGAGCAAGGTTAAGGCCTCACAGGTATCCCTAGTACAGGTCACTAGATCATGACTGGGCTTCCCGGGCTGAGTCAGTGAGGCTGGCATCCAGCTCGAATCGAGATGATTCCCCCCCAACGCTCCTGGCTGCTGCAAACAGCGCCTAGCGCAAGATCCGCGAACACCAGGGTGCACTGCAGCGATTACCGCCAGTTATCCGTTACCGTGCTCATGCTGAGCAAACTGGAACGTTACCGACATACGGTTTGCTCTACTAGCCCTCGACTGCTCGGGCGGCGATGTCGTAAGCGCCTAGCCAAAGGTCCTTGCCGGGTATTTCGCTCAGCGCTGTGCAGATCGCTGTGATTTCCCATGACCTATCACGCTCTTTCAGCTGGCGTCTCGTGGTATCGGACAGTCCTTGCGTGTTGCTCGGTGAGAGCAGGATCATGCGTGGCAGTCGACTGTCAGACCTATAGTCGGCAATGCCAAGGCGTTTCATGGTCCGTTCTACGTAGCCGAGAAACGAACTGCCCGCCACGAGGACCTGGATGCATTTGCTGGCGCTGCCACTGGCGGCAAGCACGCCCAGCCTGTACGCGTCGGAAAGGACGCCGCCCAAGTGATCAGGCCAGGGTGGCAGCTTCTGGCGAGGCTCCCGTGGGTACTTGAATTCGATGACTGTAGTTGCCGTTCTCAGACGGACAACTAGATCGAGGCGGCCCAGTCGGTCACCGCCAAGGCGGAACGCTGGGTACTCCGTTTCAGCACACCTCATTACATCTATGTGTTCAGCTAGCACACGCAAGGTGGCTGTTCGGATGCCGTCCTCCGTAAGGAACCGGGGAACAAACCCGTCTCTAGCCAAGGTTGCAGCGACCGCTGGCCACACGGCATTCCAGTCCACGACCTCAGGCATCATGGCGCACACCGCATCTGCCAAAGGCCTTCGCGGCGACCAACATTCCTAGTGGTCCTCGAAGCCAGACTGGTCGAACTTGAGGGTGCGGGCGTTCTCCGAGACGATGCGGGCCTTGTCGTCGGGGAAGCCGTCCTTCTTGACCGCCTCGATCTCGACGGTGATCTTCAGGTCCACGTCGTCGGGGGCGGCGAGGTGCTGGATGATTTCCTGGTAGAGGCGGCCGAAGTCGCGGGTGTACCGCTCCGGGTCGAGGCTGATGGTGCCGTAGAAGCGGACGTTCTTCGGCACCGGAAGAGTGGCTCCAGTGGAGCCGCCGCCTCCTAGGCCGGAGACGGTCCCGTCGTTGACCGTGCTGCCAGCGCCCCGGCCGCCGGTATTGTCAGTGCTCGCAGTTGCCGAACTGTCGTCGTCGCTCAAACCCCCGCCTTGGCCACCTCCGGTGCCGGTTCCGGAATCCGCGGCCCCACTTGTTCGTCCAGCCTCCTGTTCGGCACGGCGTACGGCCTCGGCTGCCGCGGCGGCTGCCCTTTCGCCGTCCCGCTGAGCGCGCGCCAGGTCCGGCCGGACCAGCAGCGTCGAGTCGGTGAGCTGCGGTGGCGTGTCCTCGTGCGGCAGCGCGAGCCCGGCGTACCGCCCGGTCGCCGCGTCGTACCCGTTGGCCACCGCGAAGCCTTGCGTCTCCCAGGTCAGCAGGCCGAAGACCGCATGGATGCCGCGCTCAAGTACCGCCCGCTCGGCCAGTCGGGGCAGATACGGGTACTGGCAGTAGTACTCCCACAGCTTCCCGACGGTGACGTGGCCCGCGGTTCCCGGCTCCGACCACACCGATGACAGGTGCTGGTCCAGGTCGAGCCGGATGTTTTCCGCGCCCTGCACGCCGCGCAGCATGTCGGCGTTCTTCAGCCGGTCGGAGGCCCGCTCGGCGAGCCGGTCCTTGCTGGTATCCGCCTTCAGTTCGTCGAGCCGCAGCGGGCTGCTGGTCGTCTGCACGGGGACGAGCAGCCACTGGTAGCTGGCGGAGATCCGCAAGGTCACGGTCTCGTCGGCATCCTTCAGCCGCTTGCGCGCCTGCGCAGCTTGCTGCGGCGGCAGTTCGAGTTCCTTGATTCGGTCCTCGGTGCCGGCCAGTTCCCGCCACGCCAGGTACTGGCGCACCGCGTCGTCAAGCTCTTCGTATCGCTTGGCGTCGGCGGCCAGGAACACGACCATATTCCTGTTGATCCGGTGCGCGGTCCCGCGCCCCTGCGCAGCCATAGACGCGAAGTGACCCGCCGGGCCGTCGAAGTCTCCCCGTGCGTGCCGGTACTGGGGGTGCATGATCACCAGCCGCACCGCTGGCTCGTCCGGGATGTCGTCGCTGCGGTCGGGACTGACCTGAACTTGCGCAAACATGTCCCGCGGAGCCCTTTCGGGCGCCAGTCGCCGCACGATCTCCGCCCAGGTTTCCTCTGGCCGGTCTTTGAGTCGGTCGGCGCGCTCGCGAGCCATCTTCTGCACCGACGCGGCGGTCGCGTACCAGTACCGGGCCCCTTCTGAGTACAGGTAAGTGGCCTGGTCCGACAGCAGCGATAGCGCGTTCGCGAAGTTCCCGATGGTGTCGCCCGGGGTGGCGATGCCGAGCCAGATGTGCTGCCGCTCGATTCCTCGGTGCGCTGCCTTGAGGGTGGGCGCGGAGCCGAGGAAGATCGCCCTCGCGAGCCGCCTGGTGACCTTCCGCGTGCCCAGCGCGGGGCGGGAGGCGTCGATCCTGGCCGGGGTGGACGAGGTGCCGTCGATGTCGGCGTCGATCACCGGTTTGAAGCTGTCCTCCAGGTACTGCGAGATCTCGGTCAGCACGTCGTCGGCGTCCAGTGGCACCCCGCCGGGCATGATCAGCGGCGCGGGATCGTCCCGCTCGTACAGTTCGTGGATGACCGCGGACATCAGGCGCAGCACCCCGCGGGTGCGCTGGAACCGGTCCAGCGTGGACCAGTCGTGGTACAGCCGGTCGAACAATTCGGGGTGGATCGGATATGCCGACTTGATCCGCTCCTCATAGGTCGGTTCGGCGACTCCGGTCGGGAACTCGGCCCGGTTCTTGGCGTAGAAGTCGGTGAACACCCGGGCGACCGCGCCGATGTCGGCTTGGGCGTCGGCGCCCGGCTCCTCGAACAGCCGCTGCCGGACGATCGCGAACGACTCCACCGGGGAGGCGGGCCGCCACTGGTCGGCGATCCGGTGGATCACCTGCTGCAGCCGCCGCAGTGCCTCCGATCCGTTTAGCCCGCCGACCTCGATGTCGGTCGCGCCCCGCTCGGCCTCTTCCGCCGACGGCGCGGCCGACGACGCCGGGATCGATACCACCAGCAGCGCCCCTGGCACCGCTTTGACCACCTCGGTCAGTGTCTGCGCGAACGTGAACTGGGTGTCAAACGTCCCGCCTGCCAGGTCCTCGCGCCCGTACAGCTGCCGCGCGTAGGCGACCCACTCATCGATCAAGATCAGGCACGGCGCATAAGCGGTGATCAGCGTGCCGAGCGAGTCAGCCGGGTTGGACCGGGTCTCATCAGCGGACCGCACGATCTCATATGCCCGCCGCGCCTCCGCCTCCCCGCCGGCTGCCAGCCCCAGCTGCCAGGCCAGCTCACCCCACAGCGTATGCACCAGCGTCCCGTCAGGCTTCGGCGACGCCGCCCCCGCTTTGATGTGGTTCCCCACCAGCACCGCCCGACGCGCAGTCGGCAGCGTGACGTCACCGAGAACCTTGCGCACCTCATCCGGGTACTCAGCCAGCGGCGTGCCGGATAGCAGGTGATACAGCGCGAGCATGGAGTGCGTCTTGCCGCCGCCGAAGTTCGTCTGCAGGTTCCACACCGGTGAGGCGTTCCGGTCCCCGCCGATCCGCCGCGCCGCCGACGCCAGCAGCTCCCGCAGCCCCTCGGTCAGGTAGGTGCGGCGGAAGAACTCCACCGGCTCCACGTACTCCCGTGACCCCTCACCCCGCGACACCCAGAACAGGTCGGCGGCGAACTCCGCGCCGCGCATCTTCCCGTCTCGCACGTCCCTATGCGGCGTGATGACCTCCCGCCACGGCTTGAGCCCGTGCCCCTCAACCCCGGTGACCACCTGCACCGCCCGCCGCGTCTCGGACGAGAAGGCCGCCGCCTGCGCATCCCGCCGCAGCTTCCGCACCGCGTCCGCCTCGGCCGTCGCGTCGACGGCGGTTAGCAGCCGCTCCATGGTGTCCAGCGCGCGATACGTGTCATCGGGGCTGAACGGATCGTTATGCCCCCACCGGTTCCCGGTCTCACGCAACTCGGAGGCGAACGACTGCTCGGCGCGCGACAGCGACTTGCTGAACACCCGCCACTCCTCGGTGAGCACCTTCAGCAGGAATCGAGGATCGGTCTGCGAGTACTTGTGGGCAGTCCCGTGCTTGGCGTTGTCCCGCGCCTCAAGCATCGCCACCCAGTCCTGCCCGCCCGGCGCGGCCCCCGACATCGCCGCGTCCACGAATGGGTCAAGCCCAGCCTGCAGCAGTTCCAGCCCTTGCCCGACCCGCTCCCTATTACTCGTCGCCATCGTCATCGCTCCCGAAATCCAGGGTGAACTCGCCCTGCCCGCCCACCACGGCCCCCGCCGTCTGCGCCAGTTTCTCCAGGTCCGTCCACGACGTCCCCAGGTTGTTGAACAGCAGCGCCGTCTCCGCCCACCCCTTCTTCTCCGCGATGGAGTACAGCAGGTAGGCAAGCTCCTTCACATCGTCCAGATCCACCGCAGGCAACCGCCGCGCCGCAGCCATCAGCCGCGCCGCATCATCCGTCCCCCGCTCCTGCAGCGCCTTGGCGAGATGCAGGCAGATCTCCCACTCGGAGGTCCGGTCATCAGCTTCCGGATCATAAAAAACAGGAATGTCCCGAACGGACAGTAGTTTCACCTTACCCGCCGCCGACTTCACCACCCCGGCCCGGACCAGCCCGGCGATACTCGTGTCAGTGCCCTTGCTGAGCGTCTCCGCGGTGCCGAACGGTCCCTGATCGAACCCGAACTGCTTAAACCATTCCACACAAAAACGGGTATCAGAGGAGACGCTGCCTTCAAGCTGCGACAGCTTCTCGTCAAGAACCTGGTTGATGAGGGACAGGGCGGCCCTGACGCGCATGGGGGTTCCGTCAGGTTCGTTGACGCGAGCGTACCGGGAGAAGACCGCCATGCCCGGGCCGATGGCCGCTTGTCGAAGGTCGACAGGTGCGACCTTTCCCTGCTCAAGCTTGCGCAGCGCATCGGGGAACTCTTCGCGAAGCGAGTTGATCAGGCCACGGCGATCGGTGAATTCGGCGTCAGCAGGACGTGGACGGCAGGCGAGCACAACGGACGATGCAAGAGCATTGGAACCGACATCGCGCATGCGCCCACCGCGCTCTGTGGTAATCGGCCAAGTTGCGGTGATCGACCACCCCCCTTCCAGCATTCCTTCTAGAAGGGTCTCCCAGCCGGTTGACGCATGGCTGCCATCGTTATCAGTTTCCGCCTGTTTGAATGCGTAGAACACCGTGATGGGATAGCCTGCTGGCGTCTCCTCGCAGATCCTCTGGAAGACGTCTTCGAATCCACCTTCGAAGAACCGATCGGCATTCGCTTTTCCGTTGCGGCGGAATGGATCAGCAATAAGTTCATCTGCCTTCGGTGTGAGCATCGTCCCCAAGAGATTTGGATAGATTCCGCCCAGGGATCGCCGCAACCAAATGTAGAAGTAATCCGACAGGTCTGCATATCCCACGTTATCGTAATAAGGCGGATCTGTGGACACCAAGGGACCCGTCTCGGCGCTCTTCGCCGGTGTCTGCGCTACGTACCCTAGCGTTGAACTGCCCGGCAAGGCAGAGATGACCCTAGAGATCGCAGCTACCATAACGTCGAGCGTTCCCGACGAAGGACCGAAAACGTTGCTCTCGGCAAAGTCCCACGTCATTTGAAGTGCTTGACGTGCAAACGTGTTACGAAGTATCTCCATCTGCGGGTTGCTGGCCCAAGTCGCTGTAGTGGACGCATAGTCAGCAAGGCGGCTCACAGCAAGCGCAAGATACGTTGAAACGGCATCTGCGTAGCCCTCCGCAGCTTCGGTTCCTGACACCATGGAGCGAACTTCTTCGACAAGATTGCTGAATACTGTTAGTGCTGTCAGCTGCCGATTTGTGAAGAGATCGACCCAGGCTCGCATGCCATATCCCTGGACTCGGAAACCGAGGGCATGCTCCGGAAGTTCGGCCTCGGGGACGTCCCTGGGGCGTGTCACATCCGCCGCCTTCTCATGTGCATCTGTTGGCGCGATGTAGTAGCGCTGGCGGGGTCCCTCCGCTCCGATTGCCATAAGTTGTGCGCCCATCCGTCCAGCCCTGCCTTCGTCGCGGATGTACGACAGTGGAACAGGCGTCCCGCACAATAGGCATTCCGCACCTGCTCGACCTACCGTTCCCTCACGCGCAACCCCGTTAGGCCCACCGATCTCGAATCGCACACGCTTGCCTTCCGGCACCGGGACGACGTAGCGCTCCTTGCCCTTCTTCTTTCCGAGCCAGAACGACCGGACTAGCGGCATCGTTCCGGCGCAGGCAGGGTTCGGGCAGGTGACGGTGCGTGCCCAGATCCAAGCGATAACTGTGCAGTCCGTTCCACCAACGTTGACGTTCGGGTACAGGTGTCCAATGCGCTTTTCCGCTTCATCACGCATCCACTTCCCGTACCGGCGTACGTCCTCCGCGAGTCCGGTCGCGCCTGGCCACGTCAGCCGCTCGCCCGCCGCACTGGGGAACACCGGCGGCCGACCAGCGAATTTCGGCGGGATTTCGATCAGCGCTTTGTTAATGAGCACCGCGACCGGGTTAAGGTCCGACGCGTGCGCTTCGAGTCCCAGTCGCTGCGCTTCCAGCGGTATCGACCCGCCCCCTGCGAACGGATCCAGGATCGGTGGCGGGCTCCCTCCGGTTGACTTCAGGATCTCCTCGTGCGCCTCGCGTAGCAGCTTTTCGTCGTGGATGTTCTCCCACACGACGAGTCGAGAGATGATCCCGTGCAGCCGGTCGCGCTCGGCCTTCTGCTCCTCCTCGGTCGGGAATTTGTCAGGGTGGGCGGAAGGGTCATCGACGAGCTGGGCGAACAGTACGGCCCGGCACGCGGCGAGCGGTCGCCGCGCCCACCACAGGTGCAGTGTCGACGGGTGGCCGTGGCGGATGGACTTCTCGCGGGCGGACTCGCGGTTGATGTCCTCGAGCGGCAGGGCGACCTCTATCAGCTTCGGCTTGTACCAGAGATCCTTGCCGGTCATACCGGGTCCACCCCTCGTTCCCACTCGCGTGCCCAGTTGCCCATGACGCCGGTCGCGGCAAAGTCGCCGAAGTCGAGGTCACGGAATGGATCGAGCCTATAGCGGACCTGGTCAAACATCGGGCCTCGCGCCGAGACGGATACCATCGCCAGACGGGATCCGGGCCCGGAGTTCTTCCCGTGCAGCGCCTCGGTGCGCGACACCCAGAACTCCTCGGCGCCCTCGATCCGGCCCTTGACCTCGACGTATATCAGGTGGCCGTCGGGCTGGCGGGAGACGATGTCGTAGCCCGGATTGTTATGCGGCATCTCGGTCGGCTCGCGGCCGAGGGCGCGCTCGACGGCGAGGACGGCGGCGATGGCGCGGCGGTCGGTCTCGGCGGTGTCCCTGGCGAGGGCGGACGACCGCGTCGTCTCCGGGACGCCGAGCAGCCTGTCGAGCAGCCCCTGCGGGATGACCAGTGCGGCTGCGGAGATGGCCGGCGGGCGGGCGATCAGCTCCTCGTCCCGCCGTAGGTCCGCCAGTCGTTTTTCAAGTCGCCGCTCCAGGTCGCGTGCTCGGGCCTGGGCGGTCTCCGGCTTCATCTTCAGGCTGCGGCCGGCGGACTGGGCCTCCAGCAATTCCAGGTATCGCATGTCCCAGTAGTTGATCTCACCGTCGAGCCGCTGTTTGACCAGCCGGCGCACCTGGGCGACGCGAGCGGTGACCAGATCACGGGTGCGGGCGAGTTCCCCGGGCATGCCCTCGGTGACGGCCCAGTCGAGCGCGACCGTCTCCACGCCTGCGGCAAGCCAGGGGGCGTCCCGAAGGGAGGATGCCGCCATCCGTTCGGACTCATTCAATGGTTCGTAGTCCAGGTACCGTGCTTCCCCTGCCGGGCGCGCTCCCTGCTCGTCGACCTCCGCGAAGCCGAACTTCTTGGTAATGGTGCGGGCCGGGTCATGGCCGTCGGTGATCTCATGAGTGACGGCGACGAGCAGTCGGGGCTCGGTGCCGGGGTCGTGCCGGTCGGCGAGCATGGTGCCCTGCTTGAGCAGAGTGCCGTACCGTTCGATCATCAGGTCGGTGACCGCGTCGAGCAGCGGGTGGCCGGGGGCGAGCAGGTCGGCCTTCGGCTTGCCCTCGGTGCGGACCAGGTTCTTATCGAACGTGACACGCTCGTACTTTGGCAGCACCGGGGCAGGCGCGGTGCCGGCCTGGCGGTCGCGGTCGCGGATGTCGGCCGGGACGTGGCGGATCTCATAGCGGCCCGACTCGCGTTCGGATAGCCGTCCGCCGAGTTGCTTGAACGCCTCTCGGAAGAAGGCGCTGATGTAGTGCGGCTGCAGGCGGCGGCGGTTCGCCTCGTCCATCCGGGCGCGCCACTTTTCCAGGTCGGCGATGGCGAAGATGTCAGAGTGCGCGGCGCGTTCGGCGATGAGCTTGTCTAGGCCCTCGCCGACGGTCTTGTCGATGACCTGGTGGAGCCTGGCGCGGACCTCGGGGCGGTTGCCGTACCGGATCGCCTGGAGGAGCAGTTCCTTGAGCGGCTGGTCCTGGAATGCCTCTCCTAGGACGTCGAAGACCTTGCCCTGGTAGGCCTTGCGCTGCTCCTCGATCTTGGTCAGCAGCTGGAGGAAGACCATGCCCTCGCGGGTGCCGTCGGCGACCAGGTTCCACAGGTGGCAGACCTCGGTCTGGCCGATCCGGTGGATGCGGCCGAACCGCTGCTCGATCCGGTTCGGATTCCACGGCAGGTCGTAGTTGACCATCAGGTGTGCGCGCTGCAGGTTCAGGCCCTCTCCGGCCGCGTCAGTCGCGACCAGCACCCGGACGTCCTTGTCCTGGGTGAACAGCTCGGTGACCCGGCGGCGTTCTTCGCGCCGGACTCCGCCGTGGATGGTGACCACGGCATCCGAGCGGCCCAGCAGGTCGCGGATGCGCTCGGCCAGGTACTCCAGGGTGTCGCGGTGCTCGGTGAAGATGATGATCTTCCGGGCGGCATCGGGTGCGAACGCCTCCTCCGCAGTGATTGAGGGGTGCGTGACCGGCAGAACGTGCTGACCGGGGATGGCGCCCTTGCCGGGGAGGTAGTCGCCTAGCCCGGGGAGGACCCCGTTGGGGTCGGGGAACGCGGGGCTGGCCGCCGCCGGGTCGGGCGCAAGCTTGGCTGGCGGGGCGAGCATGGTGTCAGTCAGGATGCCGCGCAGCTCGGTCCACTTCCGGTCGGTGCCCAGACGGCGGACCCGTCGGGCGAGTTCGGTGAGGTCGGCGAGGATCGCCAGTTCCTTGTCGAGTTCGGCGATGGTGCGGGCCGCGGTGGCGGCGTCGGCGATCTCGGCCTCGGCGTCTTCGGCCTCGCCGCCTGGCAGGTCATCGCCGTCGCTGCCGAAGTCGTTCAGGTCGGACTCGGTGGGGTCCTTGCCCAGCAGGTCGCGGAGCCGGGCGGCCAGGTTCTGGTCTTCGCCGCTGAAGTCGCCGTAACGCAGCTCGTTCCTCCGTTTCTCAAGCCGCTTGTGCCGCCGTTCCAGCGACTTCAAGATGGCCTCGGGGCTGGAGGCGAGCCGCCGCTGCAGCACGGTCAGCGCGAAGCCGACGGTGGCGCCGCGTTTGAGGTCGCCGGCCTCCTTGAGCTTGTCGGCGTTGGTCATCTCCTCGCGGACGTACTGGGTGACCGCCTCATACAGGTCCTGTTCGGCATCGGACAGCTGGTAGGCGACGGTGTAGGCGCGGCGCTCGGGGAACAGCGGCCTGCCGTCGAAGGTCTTCAGGTCTTCCTTGACCATGCGGCGCATCAGCCCGTCGGTGTTCACCGCGTGCACCGCGTCCCGGTACCGGCCCTCGAACCTGTCGGTGTCCAGCAGTGCCAGGAACAGCTGGAAGTCCTCTTCGCGCCCCGCGTGCGGGGTCGCGGTCATCAACAGCAGGTGCCTGGTATGTCGGCCGAGCAGCTCGCCAAGCTGGTAGCGCCTGGTCTTTTTCAGCTCGTTACCGAAGTAGTGCGCCGACATCCGGTGCGCTTCGTCCACCACCACCAGGTCCCAATCAGACCGGTCCAGCTGGTCCCTGAGGTCGTCGGCACGCGATAGCTGGTCCATCCTGGCGATCAGCAGCTTGTGCTTAGTGAAAACAGTGTGCTCGGCGGTTGGCGGCTCCGCGTCGGCCATCTGCCGCGTGAGTAGCTCGAAGGTCAGCCCGAACTTGTCGCGCAGCTCATCCTGCCACTGCTCCACCAGGCCGCCGGGCGCGACGATCAGGCAGCGCTCCAGGTCGCCGCGGAGCATCAGTTCCTTGATGTACAGGCCCGCCATGATCGTCTTGCCCGCGCCGGGGTCATCGGCGAGCAGGAATCGCAGCGGCGTCCTGCCCAGCAGTTCGCCGTACACGGCCTGGATCTGGTGGGGGAGCGGCTCAAGATCAGAGGTGTGCACCGCGAGCATGGGATCGAACCGGCCGGCCATCCTGATCCGCAGCGCCTCGGCGGCCAGCTTGAACATCCCGGCGTCCGCGGTCAGGTCGAAGGCAGCGCCTCGCTTGGCCAGTTCCAGGCGTGACTCGTGATCGCGATATAGCAGGCGCTCGTCGAGCCTTCCGGCGTCCGTGCGATAGGTGAGGCGGATGGCGTTGCCGCCGATCCAGGTCACCGCGACTACTGAGACCGGCGCATCACCCGCTATCCCGAGAATCTCTGCCCCAGCAGTAATATCTTCGAGCCTCATCATGTCCCCTCGAGTCCGGTCTCGACTTTACGGGCGAGCACTGACAAAAAGTAGGGCTCTACGGATGCAAGCTGCCGCCTCGTGACCAAGCCGTTACTCAACATGCCTGTACCACGCCCTAGTGGGCCATACCCGCTTCCCATAAGGTGCACAGGAGGGTAAAGCCGACACGCCCTTGTAATGGACTTGTCCTCGACCTTATACGAGTACAAATGGCTGTATCTCACCATCACCCAGGGATTGCCCAAACGTCGGATCTGATTGCCTACCACATCTGAAGAGTCGGCCAGTTCCTCGTCTGTGAACTCGATCGCGATCGCGGCCTGTCGGCGACGGTGCGTTTCCTGCCAGCTCAGAAGGCACCAACTCCGGCTAGGCCGCGTAGCCACCGCCACGCGAACCCGGCTGCCAATGGGTCGTAGGGGCCGGACCGGGAGCACAGCGCCCGTAGATGCTCGTACGGGAACGTCGGTTCCTTTAGTACCTGCTTCCAGACCGCTCGGAACGTGGGTTGCTGAAGTTGAGCCAACGCCCCGTTAGCCCAGATCCTATAGGTGGTGTCGGCGATGTACCCTCTTCCGCGCATTTCGAGTTCGTCTTCACACAAGAACAGGTAGGCCCGTATAGCCTTCACGTCGGCTTCGTTTGGATCCTCCCCGGCCGAGCCAGATAGCGCGTCAAGCGAAAGCTGGTCGAGAATCGACCAGTATCGCTGGACGTACATCGCCTCGAACTGCCGCAGGCGCTCGCGGTTGCTTTGTCTCAAGCCGAACACGGCAGCGACAACGCCCGCAGCTGTAACTATCAGCGCAATATCCGCTAGCACGGACAACCTCCGCTCAAGAGCAGCACTCGAACAGCATGAACCACTGGAATTATGATACGATGGGACTGTCTACCTAATTTTAGAGCAAGTAGTTGTTGCTTACCGCATCGCATCCGGTGCCAGAACATCCTTCTGTATGCCCGAATCGGCAAATGTCGGTATGCCGCAGCTGCTCAGATCGGCAGTTATCTCGCTGGCCACGCATGTTAGCTAGGGATTTCTCGGGAGTAGGTCACGTGTACGATCTGCCAGGGTATCTGTCAGTTCCATCCAGGCTCGGCCTCCTCGATGCGGAACATCCCCTAGCACTCGGTACGACCAGATCTGCGGCATGTACAGGGGTAATTGAGGACCCTACCTTTGTGGTTCGCGCCATTCCCGCCCAGCGGGCCCGACTAGCTCGCGGGCGCCAACCGGTAGATTGCGCCGACGCTATCGTCGCTCACGTACAACGCTCCGTCCGGCCCGGGTACCGCGTCCACGGGACGTCCCCAGTAGCTGCCGTCGGCGTTCTCGAACCCGCCGACCAGGGTAACGGCCGGCGAAAGCGTTCCCTTCGCAGCGTTCCAGGCCAGCCACAGCACCGCCGGTGCCTGCGGCGGCTGACGGTCCCACGAGCCGTGCGCGGCGACCACAGCACCGCCTGACCACGGCGCCTGGATCTTACTGCCCTCGAGGAAAGACATGCCGAGCGGTGCGCTGTGCGCGGGAAGCCCCACCTCGATCGGCGCCAGCGCCGCGCAGTCCAGCGCCGTCCCCCCCGGGTTGGTAACCGAGTTAGCAACCAGCGGAACATCCGCCAGTGACCCCGCCGGATGATTGTCGTCCTGGTCCGGGTCACAGTACGGCCAGCCCAGGTCGCGGCCCGCGGTGACGGCTGCCACCTCGTCGGGCGGGTGATTGTTGACGTACGACTGGAAGACCTTGCCGAACGCGTCGCTGTCCCCGTCGTAGGGACCGTGCGTCGGGTAGGGGATGTTGTCGCGCTCGTTCACTGCCGTCCAGACCGAGCCATTCGGTGCCACCGCCAGGCCCTCGCCGTTGCGGACTCCGCGCTCGACCACCCGCAGGTCCGATCCGTCGGGCTGGACGGCCATGATCACCGCGCGCTGTGGCGACATGGTCCGGTCATCAGGGTTGGCGTTCGACGAGCTGCCCACGTTGAAGTAGACCGTTCCGTCCTTGGCGACCGTCACATCCTTCGCACTGTGCACGTCGTCGCCGCTGGGATCAAGGTCCGGCAGCCGCGCCGCGATCACCGTGCGGGCACCGCTGATTCCAGAGGCGCCCCACGGGTACCGGTCGATCTCGTCCGACTCCGCGACGTACAGCACCCACTTGCCGTCGAGCTTGGCGAACGCCATGCCCTGCGGAGAGGTCAGCCCGGACAGCAGCGTCGACACGGTTGCGGTGCCCACCGCGTCGGGCCGCAGCTCAAAGATGCTGCCGTCGCCCGGATCGCTGACGAGCAGGTCTCCTTCGGGCGTCCAGGCCTCCATTCGCGCGCCGGGCACGCGCGCCCACACTCGGACGGTCCAGCCGGCTGGCACGGTCAACGTGTGCGGCGTAGACAGCGTCCCGCCACCCTCGCCGGCCGGAACGATGAGGGTCGTCGACCGCGCCCCCGGCACCCGAGCCACCGGCGACGCGCCTGGTGACCGGGACGACCGGGACGCCGCGGATCCCGGTCCCGTGCCCTGTCCGCCACCGAGAGACGAGCTGCACGCCGCCGCTGCAGCTACGACCACCGCCGCGAGCAGGACCAGCGGGTAACGGCCGAAGCGCACCATCATGGACTCACCACCCGTTCAGCCGTTCGCCACCGACACGCACACGCCCCAAGTCGCCACCAGCATAAGGAGATAAGCCAATGCCACTCGTCCGGATCGACCTTCCCCAGGGCAAGTCCGCGGAGTACCGCCGCGCCGCCGCCGACGTCGTCTACACCGCGATGACGACCGTGCTCAGCGTGCCCGCGGACGACCGGTTCATGGTCATCACCGAGCACGACCCGGACAACCTGGTCATCGACCCCGGCTACCTGGGCATCAGCCGCAGCCTGGACGCCCTGCTCATCCAGGTGACCCTCAACGAGGGCCGGGCGGTCGCGCTGAAGAAGGACTTCTACCGCGCCGTCGCCGGAGACCTGCGCGACCGCGTCGGCCTGCGGCCCGAGGACGTGACGATCAACCTCGTCGAGGTCCCCAAAGAGAACTGGTCATTCGGCAACGGCGAAGCAGTACGCCAGCTAGGCAACTCCGTTGCAGCGGCTCATTCACATGACCCGTTCCTCAACTGAGGAATGGTCAAGACCTGTGGATGGAAAGAATGTCATCACTTGTGATGGGTCGCTCCATGTCGATCATCGGGACGAGTGATTCCGTGCCGTAGGGTCCGGATTCGGTGTAGCCGAGGCGGCGGTAGAAGCTGATGACCGTCGTGCGGGCCGGCAGGACGTCGAGGATGAGCCGGGTAATGCCGTGTTGGGCGGCGTGGTGATGGGCGTGGCTCATAAGGGTGCTGGCGATCCCTTTTCTCCGGTGGGCGGGCCTCACGTAAAGCCGCTTGATCTCGGCGGTGCGCTCTGCGGAGCAGGGCGCGAGGCCGACGCAGCCGGCTGGCTGCCCGCTGTGGTCGGCGATCAGCAGGGCTCCCGGCGGGCGGTAGACGGCTGGCAAGTCGCGGCACTCGCGCTGCAGCACAGCGGGCAACTCGCTGATCCCGGCGGGCACTGGCTGCTGGGTCTCGGCCTGGGTGGCGGCCATGTACTCGAAGACTAGGGCGGCAGCGTCGCCGCCACGGCCTGCGGGAAACGCGCTCGCAACGACGGCCGCGATCACGTCGGTAAAGCCGAGTCCCAGTCGTTCCTACGCGAAGACATCCTCGAGAGAGGTGGCAGCCAGCACACGCTTGTGCCAAGTCTTGATCTGGTCGGTGTCGTTGCATTCCCCGACCCGCTTGCGGATGGCATCGGGTACGCTGAACCGCATTTCCAGGAGCTCTAGCAGCATCTCGGCCCGGCCCTGATTGATGTAGCCGTCTATGAAATCGTCCTTGAGCACGGTCTTCATCAACGTCTCCAGAGATCCTCGTGTCGATGCGGGGACAAGCGCCTTCAGGTACCGGGTGTAACGCTCTGTTCGCTCCGGGGGAGCGGACCTGATGGCAGTCAGCGCGAACATGCGCGCGTCGTGGGTGTTGAGCGTAAGTTCTCGGGTGATCACGCGCAAGAGCACCAGTTCAGCGGCGAACCGTCCGTCGTCAGAAGGCGTCCCAGGTGTCAAACCGATGCCAGAAACCAGCGGGATCAGGTCCCATCCCGGATGGCCGGTGTGGATGGCCTTCGCACTTCCGCGTGCCGCGTCTTTCGTAATAGCAAAGATCATCAGGAGTGCGTCGCAGCGATTTCGACGGCGGGCGTTGGCAACGTAGGCAGGCCAGGATAGGGAGCGTTCCGCATCTGGACGCCTGGCCTGGACTTCCGCGATGACAGCGACCCGGCGCCCATCCCCTTCGAAGACGAACACGTTGTCAGAAAACAAGCCCCGGACGTGTTCGTTCTCATCGGCGGCATCCCGGTCAGAGAGATTGCTGTCGGCAAGAGTCATTGTGAGCCGCGATCCGAACCCTAGGTGCATATCTAGGCATTCCAGCAACGACAGTACGAGCTCTGGCTCATTTTGCAGGATCTCGACTACGGCTTCATGACGGATTTTAGGCATGATCGCAGTGTGGCACCGGCCTATGACATTCCGTCGATGCGCCGATCATTCCGGGATAGCCAAAAACCCATCATCTCGAACGGACCCGTCGTGACTGTGATCGCGAACCCTCGACGATCACAGTCACGCAAGCCCGGGAAGGCGGCGGAG
>Ga0335072_10003488_pt1 | contig 23688 bp, 28 predicted proteins | sample Lox_Sample_21_FD_206725 | JGI IMG/M metagenome (GOLD analysis project Ga0335072, IMG submission 206725) | Soil microbial communities from Loxahatchee National Wildlife Refuge, Florida, United States - Lox_Sample_2.1 | ecosystem: Environmental > Terrestrial > Soil > Wetlands | place: USA... | reverse complement strand
CACCTACGTGCCAGCGGCGGCGCTCCCCCGGAGCCGGCACAACCACGGGGAAACGTACTCCTGCCTGTTCAGCCCGCTGGGCGGCGCGTGGCCGGACCTGCAGATTTTCCCGATCCTCCTGCCCGTGGCCCCGCCCGGCCTCGAAGCCCCCGCCGCAGGTTTCGCCCTGGCTGCCGCCGTTCTCGATCCGGAGAGCCGGGGATCGGTCCGGCTGGCCTCCGCCAGCCCGCTGGACGCGCCGCTGATCAACCCCGGCTTCCTGCGCGAGCCCCGCGACGCCGCGAGGCTACTGGCGGGCCTGTCCATGATCCGCGAGGCGGCGGCCGGGGATGCCTTTGCGCGGCTCGGCCCGGCCGAGGTGCACCCGGGCCCGGAGGTCTGCGGCGGCGAGCTGCCGGCGTGGATCAGGCGCACGGTCGGGAGCTACTACCACCCGGCCGGGACCTGCCGGATCGGCACGGACCCCGACCACGGCGACGTCGTGGACTGGCGGCTGCGGGTCTACGGGATCGCCGGGCTGCGGGTCGCCGACGCCTCGGTCTTCCCGCTCATCCCCAACGCCCCGCTGCACGCCACCGTCCTCGCCGCCGCCGAGCGCGCCGCCGACCTGATCACCGGCCGCGACGCCGTTCCCCAACCCCAGCCCCAGGCCGCGCCCCGCGACCGCCCGCAGCACTAACAGGAAGGAATCCCGGTGACCGCAACCTCAGCGCGTCAAAGAGAAGTACGCCGGTACGTGGAGAACCGCCACATCGACCACATCCCCGCCGACGCACGGCACGGCAGACCCTGGCACCAGCTGGTGTTCTGGTTCGGCGGGAACGTCAACGTGTTCAACGTCGTGCTCGGCGGGGTGACCGTCGCGATCGGCCTCGCCTTCTGGTGGGCGCTGGCCGCGATCACGATCGGGACGCTGGTCGGGGCGCTGCTGATCGCCCTGCACGCCACCCAGGGGCCCCGGCTCGGGGTGCCGCAGTCCATTCAGTCGCGCGGCCAGTTCGGCTACTACGGGGCCGCGTTCATGTTCCCCGCCGTGCTGCTGCTCAACGTCGGGTTCATCGCCGCCGAGCTGGTCATCCAGGCCCAGGCGATGACCGGGGTCACCAGCGCGCTCACCCTGCCCGAGTGGATCGTCATCTTGGCGGTCCCGTCGGCGGTGATCGGGATCTTCGGGTACCGCTGGATCCACCGGGTCATGCAGGCCACCGCCGTCATCGTCGGAATCTCCCTCGTCGTCATGGTCGTCCAGGGGCTGCGGCACGGCTCCCTCCCGGCCAGCGAGACGACCCTGGCCGCCCCGCACGCCGGCCTGTTCCTGGCCGGGGTCGCCCTGCTGGTGATCGACATGCTCTCGTTCGGCCCGTTCGTGTCCGACTACACCCGCTACCTCCCGGCCGGGACCGACGGGCGGCGGCTGTTCTGGTGCATCTACGGCGGCAACGTGATCGCCACCGTCGGCACCTGCGCGATCGGCGCCTACCTGGCCGCCCTGCTGCCCGACCTCGGCCCGGTCGCGGCCGTCGGGAAGATCTCCGGCAAGTGGGCGCTGATCATCATGGCCCTGTCGCTGGTCAACGCGAACACGTTCAACGCCTACACCGGCTCGTTCCAGGTCATCGCGTTCGCCAGCATGTGGCGGCGGTTCAAGGCCGAGTCCGTCGCCGTCCGCGTGATCCCGTTCCTGGCCGTCATGGCGGCCGGGACCGTCATCGCCTGCTACGGCTACCAGCAGTTCGTCACCAACCTGAGCAACTTCCTCGACGTCCTGCTCGTGCTGTTCATCCCCTGGTCGGCGGTCAACCTCGCCGACTACTTCCTGGTTCGCCGCGGCCGCTACGACGTCGCCTCGTTCTTCACCCCCGCCGGCGCCTACGGAAGGTTCGCCTGGCGCGGGCTGGCCGCCTACGCGGCTGGGCTGGCCGCCGAATGGGCGTTCGTGTCCCAGCCGGACTACACCGGGCCGCTCGTCAGACCCCTCGGCGGGGCCGACATCTCCTGGCTCGTCGGCTGGATCGTGGCCGCCGCCCTCTACCTGTACCTGGCGCATGTCACCCGGCCGGCCAGCCAGCCCGGCCGGCCGGCCCCCGCCCCCGTCGCCTGACAAGAGGCGCAAGCGCCATCCAGACCCCCGCGCGGCCGTGAGCCACCCTCGGCCACGCGGGCCAGTCCCCGGCGGCAGCCGCCGCAGGCAGGAGAGACCCAGCCCCGCCTCCGGCCCGCCGCCGGGGACATCCACCGGGCGACACCGGCAGCGCCGCGGCAACGCCCCGCCCCGTCGGCGCGAGCGGACCTGGAACGAACCAAGGCGGACGCGACCCGCTCCGCCGCACCGCAAGAAAAGGAACACCTACTTGACCGCCCCCGCCAGCCTCACCGCGCGTCAGGTCCAGGACGCCGCCGTCGACGCCCTGGACCTCGAACCGGTCGCATTCGGGCTGATGCACCCCTACCCGGCCTGACGGTCATGGGCACCGCCGAGGCCGACCAGCTGACCGCCGCCTACCGCGGCTGGCTGAAACTGTGCGCCTGGTACCCGGGCACGCCCCTGGTCCCGACGCTGGCCATCGACGACGCCTGACAGGCCCACCTGTCCGACACCGCGAAGTGCGCCTTGGACTGCGCGCATTTCTCTGAACTAAAATCGATCCGTGGACGGCGTCGGGCCGGGCGGTACTCAGCGGACATGCCCTCCATGGCTCGCCGTCTGCCTCCGGTGGGCACCCCCCGATGCTGCTCGACTCGGCCTGGTCAAGGCTGGCCCGGAGGTCGTCGTGGATGGCGCGGCGTCCGTGGGCAGTCCAGCGCGGCCGGCCTCCCGGCCTGCGCCGGCGGTGGTCGTGCGGTCATAGCGGCTCTCGTGGCACCTGCGGGTAGATGCGAATACCTTGCAACAGCATAGGGGGCTGAGTACGCTGGCCGCATGATGGATGCGGGCGGCGGCGCCCGGGCCGGGGCCGGGCCGGACCGGCGCCCGGCCGCAACGAGGTCGATGCGGTGCTCGCGTGGCTGCGCGAGCGGGGTGGCAGGGCCACCCCCGGGCGGCGGCTGCTGCTGGAGGCGCTGTTCGGGGACCGTCGGCATCGCAGTGCCGAGGAGTCGGCCGCCGAGGTCAGGGCGCGGGCCCCGGACGTCAACCGCAGCACCAGCTACCGGAACCTCGAGGAGTTCGTACAGCTGGGGGTCGTCGACCGGACCTACATGGGCGCCGGGCCGGCGGCCTATCACCTGGCGTCGGCCGCCCACGGCCACCTGGTCTGCAAAGAGTGCGGGGCGGTCACGGAGATCCCGAGTGAGCTGTTCGACGGCCTCGCCCGCAGCGTCGGCGAGCGCTACGGCTTTGCGCCGGATCCGCGCCACTTCGCCGCGGCCGGCCGCTGCGCCGGCTGCCGCCGACTGCGGGCCTCGGGCTGCAAGCCCGTCGGTCTCGGTGTCGGCCGCTGTTCGCGAGGCGTACGCACCTGACCGGAGTACTTTCATACAAGAAAGTCCTTCTTGCGTGCCATTCGCATCTGTGGTTACCCTCGTAGAGACTCCGGCCGGGGTCCGGGGCGCGTGCGCGCGGCCCGCGAGGAGAGGGAGCGGGCATTGGCCACCCAGACCGTCGCGCCCAAGCAGCGCCTGACCGTGATGCTGCGGCAGTCGTTCAGGGCCATGACGCCGCACGAGCGGTTCCGGGTCATCGGCATGTACGGCGTGATCCTGTTCCTGCACGCGCTCGGGTTCTTCGTCTTCATCGTGTTCGTGGTTCCCGCCCACTACAAGGGGCTCGGGATCGGGCTGAGCCTGACCGCCTACACCCTGGGGCTGCGGCACGCGTTCGACGCCGACCACATCTCCGCGATCGACAACACCACCCGCAAGGTGATGAACGAGCGGCAGGGCACCGACCAGCCGCGGCCGTTCGCGTTCGGGTTCTTCTTCTCCCTCGGCCACTCCACCATCGTGGTGGCGATCGGGGTGGGGATCATCATCGCGGAGAAGACGGTCTTCGCGGCCGTGTCCAACGACGGGTCGGGCCTGGAGCAGTTCGGCGGGCTGTTCGGCACGATCGTCTCCGCCTCGTTCCTGTTCCTCATCGGGCTTCTCAACCTGGTGATCCTGGGCGGGATCATCCGGGTGTTCCGGTCGATGCGGCGCGGCCAGTACGACGAGGCGGAGCTGGAGCGCCAGCTGGAGAACCGCGGCTTCTTCTACCGCTTCTTCGGCCGCTGGATGAAGGCCATCACCAAGGAATGGCAGATGTACCCGGTCGGGGTCGTGTTCGGCATGGGCTTCGACACCGCGACCGAGGTCGCGCTGCTCGCCACCACCGCGCTGCTCGCCTCTCAGCACATCCCGTGGTACGCGATCTTGTGCCTGCCGATCCTGTTCACGGCCGGGATGACGCTGATGGACACCACCGACGGATTGTTCATGAACCTGGCCTACGGGTGGGCGTTCTTCAACCCGGTCCGCAAGGTGTTCTACAACCTCGCGATCACCGGCCTGTCGGTCGCGATCTGCTTCTTCATCGGCGGGATCGAGGTCCTCGGCCTGCTCCCGGCGGAGATCCACAGCTTCCCCCAGAACGGGTTCTGGGGCTTCATGGAGAACTTCGACATCAACAAGGCCGGCTTCGTGATCGTCGGCATGTTCATCGTCACCTGGGCGGGCGCCATCCTGGTGTGGCGCTACGGGCACATCGAGGAGAGGTGGGGCGCCCGCCTGCAGGCCGCCGGCCCCGTCGCCCAGGACGAGGCCGAGGAGCTGATCATGACCAGGACAGACGAGGAAGAGCGCGCCCGGGGCAGCCAGCACCAGGCGGGCGAGAGCACCGCCTGAACCCGAGGCTCGGGCAGTTCCCGGCCCGCTGACAGGCCCGGCCGGGTCCTGTCAGCGGGTTCTGGTCATCAGCAGCCGGGTGCGCCGTCCCGCGCGCTCGGGAGGAGGCGGATCGTCTGCCAGCCCCGGCTGCGGTAAAGGCCGAGGGCGGGCCGGGCGGCCGGGTGGGTGGTCAGCCACCTGCGCCTCGGCCCTGACGCGGCCACGATGGCGTCGTGCAGGGCCGCCCCGGCCCCGCGGCCCCGGGCGGAGGGCCGGACGGCCAGCTCGCACAGCTCGAACGGCGCCGCGCAGGCGGGGTCCGGCGGGTACCCGCCGGGGACGGCCGGATGCCAGCCGGGCCGTCCGTAGGCGAAGCCGTCCAGTCCCGGGCCCTCGGGCGCGAACGCGACCGCCAGCGCGAACGAGCCGTGCCGGGCGCAGGCCAGCATGCGGTCGACCGAGCGGGCGGCATCCGGCGCGGCCTCGTGCCATGGCGGTCCCGCGAACGCCGCCGCCGCGACCTGCGCAAGCGCGGGCGCGAGCCGCTGCCCGGCGGTCGCTGCGTCCGCCCCGGTGAGGGCGAGCACGCGGCCCAGGCCCGGGCGGGCGGTCTCCGCGCGCGGGCTGGCGGCCGGGGCGGGCATCGGGGGCCTTCTGAGTCGGGTGCGGCTACGCGGATGCGCCGCTGGCCGCAGCGTAGCGGGCGGCGACGTCGGGCCAGTTGACCAGGGACCACAGCCGCTGGACGTAGTCGGGCCGGACGTTGCGGTACTGCAGGTAGTAGGCGTGCTCCCAGGCGTCGAAGACCAGCAGCGGGACGGTGCCCTGGCCGACGTTGCCGTGGTGGTCGTAGACCTGCTCGATGATCAGCCGCCGCGCGAGCGGCTCGTACCCCAGGACCCCCCAGCCCGAGCCCTGCACCCCGCTGGTCGCGGTCGACAGCCGCCTGCTGAACGCCTCGAACGACCCGAAGAACTCGTCGATCGCGGCCGCCAGCTCGCCCTCGGGGCGGTCGCCGCCGTCGGGCGAGAGGTTCTGCCAGAAGATCGAATGCAGCACGTGGCCGGACAGGTTGAACGCGAGCGTCTTCTCCAGCCCGACCGTGGCGACCGGGCTGGCGGACTCGCCGGCCTCGGCGAGCTGGTCGAGGGTGTCGTTGGCGCCCTTGACGTAGGCGGCGTGGTGCTTGCCGTGGTGCAGCTCGAGGATCTCGCCGGTCATGGCCGGCTCGAGCGCGCTGTAGTCGTAGGGAAGATCCGGCAGGGTGTAGACGGCCATCCTGTAGCTCCTTGATCCGCCGTCGCGGCCTCCGCGCCCGCCCGGCTATCGCATCTAGTTTGTGCCTGCAAGGTATTCGCAACTATAGGGTGCCGGGCCTCCGGCGGGAAGCGGGGGCCCGGCCAGCCGCGAGCGAACCCAGGGAACGCTGCGGCCGGCGCTTCGGGCGAGGTCCGCGAGCGTCGCGCCTGCCCGCCGCTGCGCGCGCAGCCAGACGCGGATGTCCCCGGCGCCGACCCTGGCGGCGGCCCGGGCGTCGTTCGCGGCGGCGCGGGCGCGCTTGCTGGCCGGGAGGTTGACGCCGGACCCGCGGACGGCGACGCCCGCCGCCGCCAGCTCGCCCCGTAGCCGGGTGCGGCCCAGGCCGGTGAGCTTCGCGAGCTGGTCAAGGCTGGTGCCGGCCGCGTAGCGGGCGCGGAGCAGGTCATGCAGGCTGGCCGCGCCGGAGGCGGCGAGCACGGCCGCCAGCCGCGCGTCTCGCCGGGCGGCCTGGGCGGCCCGGCCCGCGGCGAGACGGCGCGCGCGGGCCGCCCGCACGGCGTCCGGCGTCTGCCCGCGGTCTTGCCGCTCTCTGGCCGCAATGGTGGCTAGGCGGTTCAGCTCGCCGGACCGCGCGAGCTCGCGGCCCGGGGCGAACCGGCCGCGGGCTTCCGGGTCGGCGTCCCAGTTGGCCTTCTGCGTGGCCGCGATCCGCCCGGATACCTCCGCGCTGCACAGCGGCACGTGCAGCGGCAGGCCGACCGCCTCGCGGTACCGGGCCGCGGTCCAGCCGTGCCTGCGCAGGTGTGCGCCCAGGTGGGCGAACCAGCGCCCGCACAGATGGCAGGCCAGGCGGCCGTCCTCGTCGGCGGCCAGCCGGCCGGGAGCCGCATGCGCGGGCGTGCCGTCCAGCAGCACCCACAGATGCGCATGGCCGACGGTCCCGGAGCCTCCGCGCCCGAGATGACCGGCCCCGCGCGGCAGCCCGGCCGCCCTCGCGGGCAGCCCGGTCATCGCCCCGGTCTCCGATCGCCGTCCCCGGGCACCGTGCGCCTGCGGACGGATAGGTAGCGCGCTAGACCCATCGAGCTCCCGTCGCCGCCGATCAGATCGGTACTCACCTTAATGCAATTAATCCGCGACTACTATCTCCTCGCAGGCACTAGGTTCTCCGCTTCTGTTTCGCAAGGACCGCCGGCCGGGCGGCCGGGCGCCCGTCGAGTTCCAGTTCCCTGGGAGTGAACCCGTGGCGCTGGTAGAAGCGGATCGCGTCGGCGTTGGCGGCGTAGGCGGTCACCGACATCCGGTCGGCCCGGCGTTCGCGGGCCCAGGACCGGAAGGCGCCGACCAGCCGCGTCCCGACCCCGGCGTCGCGGTGCGCGGGCTGGACGTACAGGCTGTGCAGGACCGCGACCCGGACCGGCCGGTAGTCCGACGGCTCGGTCAGGTACCCGGTCAGCATGCCGACCACCGTGTCGCCGTCGGCGGCGGCCAGGACGAGCCGGCTGCCGTCCGCCCGCCAGGCCGCCGCCGCGGACGGCCCCTGCAGCCGGGGCCAGTCCTGGCTGACGGTGGGGTCCCGGGTGCCGGGATCCTCGGAGAACAGCCCGGCCAGGGCCGCCAGCACCCCGGGCTCGTCCCGATCGGCGGCGAGGCGTATCTCCACGGTGCCCATCGCGTCTCCCGCCGCTCAGCGGCGGGAGACGACGGCCCAGCGGGGATGGGTTCCGAGCAGGCTGTCCAGCGCTCCGAGGCCGCTGGTCACCGCCCATTCCACGTCGCGCAGCCGCTCGATGCGGGCGCGGCCCCAGGGGCTGGCCTCGACCAGCGCGACCACCTCGTCGGGGGTGGGGCCGCCGCCCCGGTAGGGAAGGGCGGCGTTCATCTCGGCGGTGTAGCGGTCGTGGTGGTCGGGCGCGGGCCTGCGGACGAGATCGGCGATCTCGCGGGCGCGGAGCCGGAGCTGGCCGGTGATCGCCGCGCCGCGGCCGCCCCAGCTTCCCTCGACCAGGATCAGGCGCCCCTTGGGAGCGGCGGCGTGCCAGGCGGCCAGGGCGGCGGCCGGGTCGGGCAGGGTCCAGAGCAGGTGCCGCTCGATGACGGCCTCGAACGGGCCGGCCGGCGGGCGCAGCGCGTCGGCCTCGACCGCGTTGACCGTCAGGGCGAGGGCGTCCGCCTTGGCGGTGAGGCGGGCGAGCATCGCGGGCGCGAAGTCGGCCGCGGTCACCTGGTAGCCCTGCGCCGCCAGCAGCAGGGACAGGAACCCGGTGCCGGCGCCCATGTCGAGGACGGTTGCGGGCGGCCCCGGCAGCAGCCGCCGCAGCGTCGCCGCCCAGGCGGCCCTCTCCTGAGGTCGCTGCGGGTAGTGCGAGGGAGAGTTGTCGTAGGTCGCGGCGTCGGCGTCCCAGTACTGCCGGAACCCGTCGGCGCTGCTGCCTGCGGTCGTGGTCACCAGGGTCACTCCCGGTTCATCGGCGCATGGGCGGCTATCTGGAGGCTGAGCTCCGCTGCCACGGCACCTGCGGGCCGGTCCTCGTAGCTGGCGAGGATGGCGATGGCCAGGTCGGCCAGGAGCAGGAACCCGGCGGCCTTCTGCGCGTCGCTGAGGCCCTCGAGCAGGGTGTCAGCGCTGGCGAGGTCGCCCCGGCTGCGGGCGGCGATGATGCCGGCGGCGGCCTGGGCCGCTTCGGCAGCGGCGGCGAAGGAGGCCGCCGGGTCCGCCATGCCAGCTCCCTCCGCCGGGTCGTCGGCGAGAACATCGCTGATGCCGCGTCAACGCAACCGCATCTCAAGGTAGATGCGAATAATTCGCAATCATACAGGGGCGTCCGAGGCCCGTCCATGTGTGCCGCCCATCACGCGTGATAGCAGGCGGCGTCCTCGCCCCGGCGCCGCCGTGGAGGGATCCCGGCGATGCTTTATGAGCAGGCAAGCGCGGCGTCACGGGCGGCGAGGGAGCGCGGCGCTTCGCGCATCCCTTATCCGCGCCGAGTTCCGGCGCAGCGGATCTCGGGCTCGGCTACCCCTGCGCCCGGCAGTCGGCGCACCGTCCGGTGACGGCGAACCGGTGCGGGTTGATCGCGAAGCCGTAGTCGGTCCCCGCCCGCTCGACCAGGCCGGCGAACATCTCGTCGGGAACCTCGATCATGGTCCCGCACCGCTCGCACACCAGGTGGCCGTGCTCGGCGGTCGCCAGGTGGTAGGTGGCCGGCCCCCCGCCGAGGCGGGTGCTGTCGATGACGCCGAGCCGCTCGAGCTCGTCCAGGTTGCGGTAGATCGTGGACAGGTGGACGTCGGGGGCGGCCGCGTGGACCTCGGCCGCGAGATCCTCCGCGCTGCGGTGCTCGCGGCTGCCGAACAGCGCGTTCAGCAGCAGCCTGCGCGCCGGCGTCGCCCGCCCCCCGTGCCGGCGCACGAGCGCCAGCACGTCATCGACCGCGTCGCGCTCGCCGCGCCCGGCCGCCAGCTCCGCCGTTTCGTTGGCCACGCCATCAGCATATGCCGCAGTTGCGTCTACTCGCTATTGCGACAAGCCGCGCCCGCGATGCGGCCGGGCGCTCGGGCGCGTTGAGACCGCAAGCCGGGCCGGGAGGCCCGTTCGCCGGCGCGAATCCCGCCGGGGGCGCCGACCGCGCCTGGTCAGGGCTGCCCGTCAAGTTCGGGTTGCATCGGCCGGGCGGCCTGGACGCTCTGCTGGGACCAGCAGAGCGGATCCTGGAGCCCAGCCTGGAAATCCCGTACCCGGCCTGGCTGCGCATGAAGATCGGCGGGGACTTGGCGGAACTGTACGCGCCGGGCATGGTCGCTCGCCTGAAGATCCCTCGTTCGCCAAATGGTCATGGGTGGCTGTTGATGCAGGTTCTCTTTCATGCGAACGTGCTTTAGGGCGCCGTGACGCGCGCCTTCAACCCCCGGTGAAGCGAGCTGCCAAGGTGAACGACGATGTGCCCGCAGACGGCGGAGCCGTCCGGTGAGCCTTGCCGTCGCCGGGACCGTGTTCGCGGTCATCTTCCTGGCCGAGCTGCCCGATAACTCCGGGCTCGCCGCCTTGATGCTGGGCACCCGCTACCGGCCCTTGTGGGTGTTCGCCGGGGTGGCCGCAGCGTTCGCGGTGCACGTCGGGGTGGCCGTCGCGGCGGGCGACCTCCTCGGCCTGATCCCGCGCCGCCCGCTGGAGATCGTCATCGCCGTCGTGTTCGCCGCCGGCGCGGTGGTGGTGCTGCGCGGCGACGACGACGATGACGACGAGGAACTGACGGTAAAGGGCAAGACGCCGGGATTCTGGCGGGTCGCGTGGACCGGGTTCGCCGTGATCACGATCGCCGAACTCGGGGACCTCACCGGGATCACCACGGCGGTCCTGGCCGCCCACTACAAGCACGACCTGGCCTCGGTCGCCATCGGATCGGTCCTGGCCCTGTGGGCGGTCGGCGGCATCGCCGTCATCGGCGGTCACAGCCTGCTGAGGTTCATCCCGGTGGTCTGGATTTCCCGCGTGTCCGCCGCGCTCATGGTGGCCCTCGCCGGACTCAGCGCCGCCGCGGCCGTGTCATAGCCCGGCCGGGCGGCCATTTGCGGCGCTGAACGCGGCCGGGGAACCGTAGCCCTCTGCCGCGATTCCGGGCTCCGCGAACGGCGCCGCCGCGGCGCCGCCCGTGCCGGGCGAGGGGAACGCGGGGAGCTGGCCGGCCGTGGTCAGAAGAAGTGGAGGGTGTCGCCGAGGACGTAGACGCCCAGGAGCATCATGGTCGCCGGCAGGATCCAGTCGCCGTACTCCTCGATGGCCTCGGCGACCCGCTTGTAGCGGGAGATGTAGCGGCCTGCCAGGCACCAGGCCGCGATCATCACCGCGAAGACCGCGAGGCTGACCCAGACCTCGCCCGCGTGGATGGTGGCGTAGAAGGGGGTGTAGGCGGCGATGTCGTCGCCGCCGTCGATGATCGTGATCGCGGCGACGCCGTACATCCCGGCGGTCGGGGAGGGTGCCTCCGGCTCCTCGCCGCGCCGCCGCGAGCGGATCACCTTCGCCAGGCCGTAGGCGCCGATTGCGAACGGCACGACCGCGAGGATCCACAGGAAGCGCGCCGGCGCCAGCGCCAAGCCCCGCCCCAGCAGCAGCGCCCCGCCGATGAGGACGCCGAAGCCCACGTACTGCCCGGCCCATATCTGCCAGTGCCTGGGCGGCCGGCCCGCCTGCGCGGAGGCGCTCAGCAGTGAAATGATGATCATGTCATCGATGTTGGTCCCCGCGAACAGCGCCGTGACGGTAGCGACCTGGACCGGCAGTGAGCTCACCCGGCAACCGTAGCCAACCCGCCCGTGAACGCGGAGGCACGTTCCGACCTCGTTAGGCTTCACGGAACCGCACCGCGCCGGTTACCTTGCGCCACGGTCACTGGCTTTACGCTGAGCGCCCCGCAGTCACTGCCTGCGTAGGTGAATGACGCCGGGGCGTAAGCGCCGCAGCCGTCCTCGCCGGGCGGGCTACCGATTCCGTGAAAAGGCGCACGTGTTCAGCGCGAAGAATTCCCCGGCGTGAAACGCGCGTATCAGAACATGCGGGCCAGCGCCCGGTCCTGATGTCCGCGGCCGGGCTCACAGTGAGGTGACCGCAGACGGCGCCCCTGGCCCGTTGACAGCCGATCCGGGTTGGCCAACGTTCCCAGAGGCGAACCCGGTACGGTGGCGGCCTGTCATGCCGCAGCCTGGAGAGGTGCGACGGTGGCTGTTGAAGACCGGGATATGCCGACACCCGATTTCACGTCCCTTCCGGAATCGGGTGACATTGTCGGCGCCCTCGGCACCCTTCAACGGGGCGAGGCTGGCCCGCCGAATTCCCGGCGCCGGAAACTGCGGGCGCTGCTGGTGATCCTCGGGCCGGGGCTTATCGTCATGGGCGGCGGTAATGACGCCGGCGGCGTCCAGGTCTATCTCCAGATGGGCCAGGACTACGGCATGAGGCTGCTCTGGTGCCTGGTTCTCCTTTTCCCGATCCTGTTCTTCTGCCAGGAAATGGTGGTGCGCCTCGGCGCGGTCTCCGGGGTGGGGCACGGCCGGCTGATCTATGCGCGGTTCGGGAGGCTGTGGGGGACTTTCTCCGTCGGGGACCTGTTCGTCATCAACGCGGTGACGATCGTCGTTGAGTTCATCGGGGTGGAGCAGGGGCTCAGCTTCTTCGGAATGTCGAACGGCTGGGCCGTTTTCGCGTCCGCGGTCCTGCTTTTCCTGGTCATGGCCGGCGGGACCTACCGGTACTGGGAACGGTTCCTGATCGCCTTGGTGATCGCGAACTTCGTGACGTTCCCGATGGCCCTCCTGGTCCACGGCAGCCCCGGCGCGAGCTTCGAGGGCGCGGTGCCCAGCCTGCCCGGCGGCCTGAACGCGACCCTGCTGCTGGTGATCGTCGCGGTGGTGGGCACGACCGTGGAGCCGTGGCAGATGTTCTTCCAGCAGTCCAGCGTGGTCGACAAGCGCATCACCCAGCGGTGGCTGAGCTACGCGCGCCTCGACACCGGCATCGGCGTGATCATCGAGGTGATCGGGGCCGTGGCGCTGATGGCCGCCGCCGCCTTCGGCCTCGCGCACACCAGCGCCTTCGGCAACTTCAGCGACATCAACGCCACCGCCGCCGCCCTGCAGCACTACGCCGGCCACGGGACCGGCGACCTGATCGCCCTGGCCGCCATCGACGGCTCCCTGATCGGCGCCAACCTGACCGCCATGACCACCACCTACACGCTGGGCGACGTCCGCCCGAAGATGCGGCACTCCCTGCACGACAAGCCGCGCCAGGCACCGTGGTTCTACGGCCTGTACGCCGCCCTCATCGGGGCGTCCGCCTTCGTCACGCTCCTGTGGGGCAACGACCTCGACGTCGTCATCAACGGGGTCGAGGCGCTCAACGGGATCCTGCTGCCGTCGGCGCTGATCTTCCTGATCCTGCTGGCCAACGACAAGCCGCTGCTCGGCCCGTGGGCCAACAGCACCGCCCACAACTGGGTGGTCGGGGTCATCGCCTGGATCGTGACCACCTTCTCCCTCGCCCCGCTGGTCACCACCTTCTACCCCAGCCTCACGCTGCGGCAGATCTCCTCCGCGTTCATCGCCTGCGCCGCCATCGGGATGGCGTCCGTCGCCGCCCTGCTGTGGTACCGCTCGCCCCGGCGGCCCGGCCCCGAACCCGGCCCGGCCGAGAACCGCAGGCCGCCGGGCATGCCCCGGGCCGAATGGCGGCAGGTCCTGCGCGAGCGCCGCGCCGCGTGGGTCACCCCGGCGATCGATACGCTCGAACGGCCGACGATGAGCATGGGCCGCCGGATCGGACTGGTGGCGCTGCGCGGCTACATCATCTTCGCGATCGTCATCATGGTGATAAAGCTCGTCCAGGTCACCACGGCGCATTGACTGACCATGACCGCTGCGAAGCCGCAGTTCCAGGGTGCCCGTCCTTGCGCACCGGGTACCGGTCACCGGCACCGCGGTGCCAGCCAGGCAACTCTGCGGCACTCACGCAACCTCCCGTAACCGCCCGCAGCGTCGCCCGTCAGGCCGACGATGATGAACCGGGCGCTAGTTCAGTGAACAGGTAGCTTTCGGCGCGTTCGCCCACTGCCGGCCCTGCTACGGGCACGGCCTCCGCCAGGCGGCCTGGCAGCGGACTAGCGAGCTGTTCCGCCGGCACTTCGCGGCCGAGATCCCCGGTATCGAGCGCATCGCAGACGAACAGCTCCACGCTGAAGCCGGGCGCTGCATCGGCTGGTCGGGTTGCGTCCTGATCCTCGCCGGGCCGCCGCAGCCAGAGGGCGGGCACGCACCCGGCCAGGCGCGCGGCCACGTCGGGCTCTCCCAGCCCGCCAGGCTGCGTCGCCGGCACGCTGCCGCCTCGCGCGACCGCCGGCCCGTCCCTCTCATCCGCCCGAACCGGGCGCGCCCCTGGCGCTGTCCGGGCCTGAACTGAAAGGGCCGCCATGGCCGCCACCGTCCCTGCCCGGCTGCGAGACCACGACCATGTCGTCCTGCAACTGCTGCAGCTAGCCGCCGAGTCCATCCTCGCCCACCCCCTCGCGGTCCCGCCCGGCCTGTACGAGCAGTGCAGCATGTGGGCCGACGACCTTGCGGCCGCCCTCAGCCCACCCGGCCCGGACGCGCTAAGCGACCCACTCCAGCGGTCTCAGCCTGCCAGGGGCTCGCTGCTGGCGACCGGCCCGGCGCCGGCACCGGGACATGACGCGGCGCCGTGGGCGGACATCAGCAGGCACGCGTGGCGCGGCTGCCCGCGGGCCTGCGCCCGGCGCCGCGTTGTGCCTGCTCGGGCGCCGTCGGCTGCGGCGCTACCCGGACAGGGCGTCGCCGTCCGCGCCGGGATCCTCGTCGTTGTAGCTTGCGTCGAGCAGGTCGAGGGCGCCGATCAGGCGGCGTCCGCGGGGAAGCAGCCAGTAGTGGGTCTCGCGCGGCCCGCGCGGCACTTCGCGGCGCGCGATGTAGGCGGATGCCTCCAGCCGGCGGAGTGTGTCCTCGATGACCTTCCAGGTGATCTGCCCGTCGCACGATTGGCTGTTGATGGCCTTGATCAGGTCGGCCGGGCGCACGGGGCCGTCGCTGTCGGCAAGGTTGGCGAGCACCGCCACGTCCCACCGGGTGCGGAGCGGCGCCAGCCGGCTTATCAGTTTCTCCCAGTCCACTGGTCTGCTGCGGCTTCGGTTCCCGAAGCCAGGCCACCCCCAGTGCCGAGAGCAAGCTACGTCCCGGGCACCGCATCCTGGCCGTCGCCAGATCCCCGTTCGCGCCGCGCTCCTTCCCGATCGCCTGCCCGCTTGCCCAGGCCCCGGGCGCGCCCGGCAGCGGCGGCACCCGGCCCTACACCACGGTCCCCGGCGGCGGGCGGCGCCGCAGCGCGCGCACGGCTGGCGGGTTGCCGCCCGCAGGAGGCGCCCGGACGGAAGCCCGGCCTGGCGCGGCCCGCGAGCGCCGTGGCCGGGGCGGGCCGCAGCCGCCGGGACCCTCCCCGGCCGCCTCGGAATTGCCCCGGCAAGAATGCAGCCTAAGCGCCTGCAAGTCGCGGTGCAATTGTCTTTTCCGACCATTTCGGGCCTGCAGTCGAATGCGGGCGTGCGAGAATGCGTCAGCACGATCAAATGCACGTGCATTCACCGTAGGCCGAGCTCTGGCGTCCGATGGCAGGCCGGTTTACAATGCGCGCGACGGCGCGTTTCCCCAGCGAAGGGGCTGTGGGCATGAGCGGATCCTCCCGCGGGCGCGGCGGTGCCTGCCCGCCGTGGTGCCAGCTGCCGCCCGGCCACGCGGCCGGCCCGGGCGCCGCCGGCGGGATCACCCACCGGCGGCTGGTCCGCGAGATCCCGCTGGGCCGGCTCGAGGCTATCCGGGACGCGTCGGCCCAGCCCGTCAGGGTCGAGGTCGAGGCATACACCGATCCCGACGGCGTGGAGCACCCGCCGACGGTCAGGCTGACGTTGTCGGGCGCCTCGGGCTCCGGCGACCCCGACGCCGACGACCTGACCCCGTCCGAGGTGCTCGGCCTCGCGGAGGCGCTGCTCGAAGCGGTCCGCGTGCTGGAGTCCTAGCGCGGCGCCGGCACCGGGCGCCAGCTATCCTCACCTGCCACTCCAGTGATTCAGCGCACCTTAAGTACCTCGAATCGCATTGCGCACCAAGGCGGATTCGCCGGTCTTCCCGCAGCGCGCCGCCGTGAATTCGCAGGCCAGCCGGATCGCACCCTCAGGTGCAATCGAACGCACGTTGAAGTAAGTATGGGGGTCGGTGGTAAGACAGAGATCACCTTTTGTCCGCGGTTATTCCCGGGAGGTGGCCAAAGCGATGTCGGGGCGCGCGGGAGTTCTGCGGGCGGCTGCCATCGCGTGCCTGGCGGCCGGGGCGGCCGGGTGCGCCAGCGGAACCTCCGGCAGCCAGCCCCCCGCGCGCAGCGACCCGGCGCCGTCCGCGCCGAGCAGCCCTCAGCCGACCGGCAGCCCGCAGTCCCTGGCCCGCGCGGCCTACCTGGGCATGTGGCAGGCATATGTCGCCGCCGCCCGGACCGCCGATTACCAGGCGCCGGGGCTGGATCACTACGCGGCGGGCGGCGCGCTGTCGACCCTGACCAGCGGCCTGTACCAAGAGCACCGAGACGGCGACGTGACCCTCGGGCAACCGGTGCTTCACCCGGTCGTGACGCTGGTGAAGGGATCTGACGGTCAGGTGACCCAGGCCGATGTCACCGACTGCGCGGACAGCTCCCACTGGCTTAACTACCGCGACGGGAAGCTGATCGCCGGCCAGGACGCGCGAGACCGCCACATCATCGCGCGGCTGCAGCCATTCAACGGCACCTGGAAGGTCACCTACCTCAACGTCGGCCTGGCGGGAACATGCTGACCCGCCTACTCAAGCACGCCCTCATCATGGCCGTGGCGTCCACGGCGCTGCTGTGCCTCGCCCAGGTCCCGGCGCTGGCGGGCGGCGGGCCAGGCGGAAACGCGGGCTTCGGGTTTGCCCAGTGCGGCCAGTCGACCTCAGCGCAGTGCCAGGTCACGGCCGGGACCGGCCCGGCGACGGCGCCCGGCACCGCGAACCCCGCCGGCCCAGTCGGCGGCCCCGGCACGACTCTCACCGGCGGCGTTGGGGCCGGGGGCGGCGCGGCCGGGGGGTGCTCGGGCACGATGACCACGGCATTCGGCTGTGTCCCGGCGGGCTGCACCCTGACGGCGCAGACGGTGGCCTGCCCGATCGGCGTCGGCGGGGCCGCCCCGCCGCCGGGTCGGGGCGGCGCGCCGCCGGTGCTGCCGGCGCCCGGGGTGCTGGCGCGGCTGGCGGTGCGGTACCTGCGGCTGCCCGACCCGGTGATCGGCTCCTCGCCCGCGCCGGGCGCTTTGCAGCTGACGCGGCTGCCGGTGTGGCTGTGGGTCGCCGCGGGCGCGTGGGCGCCGCAGTCGAGGACGGCGCAGGTGCCGGGCGAGTCGGTGACGGCGACGGCCACCCCGGTGTCGGCGTCGTGGTCGATGGGCGACGGGTCCACAGTCACGTGCAAGGGCCCGGGGACCGCGTACTCGGCCGCGGACAACCCGTCGGTCTCGTCGCCGACGTGCGGCCACACCTACGAGGAGTCCAGCGCCGGGCAGCCCGGCGGCGCGTTCCCGGTCACCGTGACGATCACCTGGGACGTCACGTGGCGCGGCACGGGCGGCGCGGGCGGGGCGCTCGCCCCGCTGCAGACGGTCGCGGCGGCGCAGTTCCGGGTCGCCGAGTCGCAGGCCCTGAACACCAGCGGAGGATGACGATGGCGGTCCTGGCCCGTTCCCGCCGCGCCGACGGCGCCCGGCCCCCCGAGGCGCCGCGCCGGGCGCGGCGGCGCAGCGTGCCGCTCGCGGCGGGCGGCGTGGCGCTTGTCGTGGTGTGCGCGCTGGTGTTCGCCGAGGGGTGGCTGCGGGCCGGGGACCGGCAGCCGGTCCTGGCGCTGGCCCAGCCGGTCACGGCCGGGCAGGTGATCACGGGAGCCGACCTGGAGGTGGTGCGGGTCAGCGCCGCAGGGCCGGTGTCGCTGGTCCCCGCCTCCAGCCAGGCCCGGGTCGCCGGGAGCACGGCGGCGGTCAGCCTGCCGGCCGGCACCCTGCTCGCCGATGGCGACATCGGGACGCCGCCGCCGGTCAAGGGGCAGGTCCGGCTCGGCGTCGCGGTCAAGCCGGGCGCGTACCCGCCGGACCTGTCGCCCGGGCAGGACGTCGACGTGCTCGCCACCCCCGCATCCTCGTCGTCCGGGTCGTCCTCGGGGGCGGGGGCGGCGCTGCCGGTCGGCGTGGCGGTGGTGCTGTCGGTCAGCGTCCCGTCGGCGGCCAGCGGCAGCGGCGACACGGTGGTCGAGCTGCAGGTCCCAGTCGACGCGATGCCGCAGGTCGCCGCCGCGAGCGCGGCCGGGCAGATCGCGCTGGCGACGATCCCGACGGGCGGGTGAGGCAGGCGTGCCGCTGATCGCGCTCGCGTCGGTGAAGTCCTCGCCCGGCGTCACGACGGCCGCCCTCGCGCTGGCTTCGTCGTGGCCGGCCGGGCGGCGGCTGCTCGTGGAAGCCGACCCGGCGGGCGGTGACCTGGGCCTGTGGCTTGGGCTGCCGGCCGAGTCGGGGCTGGCCGGGCTGGCGGCCGCGGCCCGGCACGGCCACGAGCAGGGCCTGCCGTGGCGGCACGCCCGCGAGCTGCCCGGCGGCACGCACCTGGTCACCGCACCGGCCGGGGCCGGGCAGGCCGGCGCGTGCGTCGCCGCTCTGGCCGCCGCCGGGCTACCGAAAGAACTCGCCGCCGCTGATGAGCCGGCGCTGGCGGACTGCGGGCGCCTGTACCCGGGGTCCCCGGCGCTGGCGGTCGCCGCCGCCGCCCAGCTCACCCTCGTGGTGGTCCGGCCGCGCGTCAGCGAGCTGGCGCACCTGGAGCCGCGCGTACGCGAGCTGGAGGAGGCGGGGCTGCGGCTCGCCCTGATCCTGGCGGGCGCCGGGCGGCGGGCGGCGGGCGAGCCGTCCTACCCGGCCGCCGAGGTCGCCGGGGTGCTCGGCGTCCCGGTGCGGGCCACCTTGCCGGACGACCCGCGGGCGGTCGATCATCTGCGCCGCGCCGATGGCCCCGGGCGGGCGCGGCGGGTGCCGCTGCTGCGCGAGGCCGCCGCCCTCGCCGCAGCGCTGGACCAGGAGCTGTGCGCGGCGCCCGGGATGGCGGAGCTGCCGGCCGGGGAGCCCGATCGTGACGAGAGGCAGGTGAGCGCCGGTGACCGAGGTTGACCGCAGGCCCGCATCGCCGGCGGCGGAGCCGGACGGCGAGCTGGTGCGGCGGCTGCGCGCTCAGGTGGCCGACCGGATGGCGCGGCAGGCCGGCCGCGACGGCTCCCTGACCCCCGCCGCCCGCTCGCGGCTGGGCCGGGAGCTGATCCTCGAGGCGCTGGAGGAGGAGGCCGCGGCCGCCCTGACCGGCGGGCGCCGCCCGCTGGACGAGAAGGCCGAGCAGCTGGTCGCGGACCGCGTCCACGCCGACTTGTGGGGGCTGGGCGGGTTCCAGCCCTACCTCGACGACCCCGACGTCGAGTCGGTCAACGCCAACGGCTGCGCCAGCGTGTTCGTCCAGCGCTCCGGCGGCCGGCGGGAGCAGGTGCCGCCGGTCGCGGCCAGCGACGCCGAGCTGACCGACCTGATCCGGTCGATCGCGGCCCGGGGCGGGATCGAGGAGCGCCGCTTCGACCGGTCCTCTCCCCGGGTCAGCGTCCCGCTGCCGGGCGGCGGGCGGCTGTTCGCGGTGCAGGCGGTCACCGGCCGGCCCTGCGTCGCGATCCGCCGCGACCGCCTGGAGCGGGCCGGGCTGCGCGAGCTGGTCCGCAACGGCACCGTCGAGGAGCCCCTCGCCGCGTTCCTGGCCGCCCTGGTGCGGGCGCGGAAGAACCTGCTGATCTCCGGCGGCACCTCGGTCGGCAAGACCACGATGCTGCGGGCGCTGGCCGGCGCGATCCCGCCGCAGGAGCGGCTGATCACGATCGAGGACTCCCTCGAGCTGTGCCTGGACTGGGATCCCGCCGCACACCCCGACGTGGTGGCGATGCAGTCGCGGGAGCCGAACACCGAGGGCCAGGGCGAGATCACCCTGGCCGAGCTGGTGCGGTGGGCGCTGCGGATGACCCCGGACCGTGTCCTGGTCGGCGAGGTCCGCGGCGCCGAGGTCATCCCCATGCTGAACGCGATGAGCCAAGGCAACGACGGGTCGATGACCACCATCCACGCCTCCAGCAGCCGCGGCGCGATGCTGAAGCTCGCCGCCTACGCGGCCCAGTCGCCGGAGCACCTGACGCTGGAGGACACCGGGCTGCTGATCGCCGGGGCGATCCACTTCGTCATCCAGCTGGCGTGGGACACGAGCGGGAACCGCTGCGTGAGCAGTATCCGGGAGATCACCGACGCCGACGGCCGGCAGGTCGCCTCCAACGAGGTGTGGGCGCCCGGCCCCGGCCGCCGCGCGGTCCCGTCGGTGCCGGCACGCGCCACGACCATGGAAGAGCTCGAGACCGCCGGTTACCGGCCCACGCCCTGGCGGGCGTCGTGAGCGCCGCCGCCGCCGGCCTCCTCGGCGCCCTGGCCGGCCTCGGGGTCATCCTGGCCGTCGCTGGGCTGCGGCGCTCCGAGGCGCGCGAGCGGGACCCGCGGCTGGGCCAGCTCATGGCCCGGGCGCGAGGGGAGGCGACCCTGCCGCGCGTGGCCGGGACCCTGGCCGCGGCGGCGGCGGTCGCCGCGATCACCCGCTGGCCGGCCGGGACGCTCCTGGCGGGCCTGGCGGCCTGGTTCCTGCCCCGCGCGCTGGGCCCCGACCGGGGGCACGCCCGCGCGCTGGAGCGGATCGAGGCGATCGCCACCTGGACCGAGATGCTGCGGGACACGATCTCGGCCGCCGCCGGTCTGGAGCAGGCCATCCTGGCAGCCGAGCCGGTCGCCCCCGCCCCGGTCCGCGAGCACGTGACCTTGCTGGCGGCGCGGATCCGGCGGGGGCAGCGGCTGCCGGAGGCGCTGCGCGCGTTCGCGGCCGAGATCGCCGACCCGACCGCCGACCTGGTCGTGGCCGCGCTGCTGCTGGCGGCCGAGCAGCAGGCTCGCGACCTGGCGCGGCTGCTGGGGAGCCTGGCCGACTCCGCCCGCCAGCACGCCGTCATGCGGATGCGGGTCGCCGCCGGCCGGGCGCGGGTCCGCACCGCCGCCCGGATCATCATCGCGGTGACCATGGTGCTGGTCGTCGGGCTGCTTGCCTGGAGCCGGGCGTTCCTGGCCCCCTACGGGACGGCGGCCGGGCAGCTGATGCTGCTGGTCGTCGGCGGCTGCTTCGCGGCCGGGTTCTGGTGGCTGCACCGGATCTCGGTCATGGGCGCCGACCCCCGCATCCTGACCAACCTCGCCGGCCCCGCCCCCGCCCGCGCAGAGGGGGGACGGCGGTGACCGCCGCGCTGCTGGCCGGGACCGGGTTCGGGCTGGGCCTGCTCGCGATCGCCGTCGGGCTCGCCCCCCGACGGGCCAGCCTCGCCGACGCGCTGGACTTCCTGACCCGCCCCCGCCCCGCCCCGGTGATCGCCCCCGATCCCGGCGGCTGGGCCGCCAGGGCCGGGCGCCCGGCGGCGGCGGCGCTGGCCGGGCTCGGCCTGCCCGGCAAGGCCCTGCGCGCGGACCTGGCCATCCTGGGCCGACCGCCCGAGCGTCTGCTGGCCGAGCAGGCCACCGCCGCCGTCGCCGGCCTGCTGCTGGCCCCGGCGATGACCGGGCTGCTGGGCGCGGCCGGGGTCTCGCTGGGCTGGCAGCTGCCGGCCGGCGGCGCGGTCGTCCTGGCGGTCGCCGGGTTCGCCGCCCCCGCCCTGGGCGTGCGGCAGGAGGCCGCCGCCCGCCGCCAGGCGGTCCGGCACGCCCTGGCCGCCTACCTGGACCTGGTGGTGATCGCGATCGCGGGCGGCGCCGGGGTCGAGGCGGCGCTCGCCTACGCCGCCGCGACCGGGCAGGGCCCGGCGTTCGCCCAGCTGCGGCAGGCGCTGGAGGCCGCCCGGCTGTCCCGCCAGCCGCCGTGGGCGACGCTCGGCCAGCTCGGGACCGAGCTGGGGGTGACCGAGCTGTCCGAGCTGGCCGCCTCGATCACCCTGGCCGGCACCGAGGGCGCCCGGGTCCGCGCGAGCCTGGCGGCCAAGTCGGCGGCGATGCGCGCCCGGCAGCTGGCCGAGGCCGAGGCCGGCGCCCAGGCCGCGACCGAGCGCATGTCGCTGCCGCTGGTCATCTTGTTCGCCGGGTTCCTCGCCCTGATCGGCTACCCCGCCATCGTCCACGTCATCAACGGCATCTGAAACGAAAGGGGCCATGCCGATGCCCGTCCTGCTGGAAATGATCCGCGCCACGGCCGGGATGCTGCGCGCCCGGCTGGCCGCCGCGCGCCGCGCCGGCGACGCCGGGTACACCACCGAGACCGTCGTCGTCACCGCGCTGCTGGTCGCGCTGGCCATCGCCGCGATCGCGATTATCGTGGCGAAGGTCCTCGACAAGGCCAACGGCCTCAACCTCGGATGACCCCCCGCCTGCCCGCCGGCCGGCCCGCCGCGCGGGCGGGCTCCCGCGCGCGCAAACGCCGCCGGGCGGGCGGCGACCGCGGGGCGGGCAGCGCCGAGATCGTCATCGCGGTCCCGCTGCTGATGCTGCTGATCCTGCTGATCATCCAGTTCGCGATCTGGTGGAACGCCGAGTCCATCGCGCACGCCACCGCCGAGGAGGCGCTGGCCGCAGCCCGCGTCCAGGGCGGCACCGCCGCCGCCGGCCAGCAGCGGGCGCAGCAGGTCATCAGCCAGATCGGCAGCGGCGTCCTGACCGGCCCCCGGGTCTCCGTCACCATGACGCCCGCGGACGCCACGGTGATCGTGACCGGGACCGCCGAGCGGGTCCTGCCCTTTCCCGGCCTGTCGTTCGCCGTCAGCGTGACCGTGACCGGGCCGGTCGAGCGGTTCGTCCCGGCCACCGCGCAGGGATGACGCCGTGGCCCGCCTCGCCCGCCCGCACGCCTCCCGGCCCCAGTCCCGGGAGCGGGGCTCGGCCGCAGCCGAGCTGGTGCTGGTCACCCCGCTGCTGATCTTGTTCCTGCTGCTCGCCGTCGCGGCCGGCCGCCTGGTCCAGGGCCGGCTCGACGTCGACAGCGCCGCCCAGCAGGCCGCCCGCGCCGCCTCTGAGGCCCGCACCCCCCAGGCCGCCGCCGCCCAGGCGACCCAGGTCGCGCAGGCGGCGCTGGCCGGGCAGTCCGTCAGCTGCGACCCCGCCGTCATCACCCCCGACCTCGGCGACTTCACCCCGGGCGGGGAGGTCACCGTCACCGTGACCTGCACGGTCCGCCTGTCGGACCTGAGCCTGCTGCACATCCCCGGCAGCGAGACGATCACATCGACGTTCACCTCGCCGGTCGACACCTACCGCGGCGAGCCCCTCGGCCTCGGCGAGCCCGGCGGACCAGCCACTGCGGGCGGCGCGGCGTGAGGACGGCACGGCGGGCCCGGCGGGCGGGGGGCGACAGCGGGCAGGTCACCGCGTTCGTCGTGATCATGGCCGCCGCCCTGGTCCTGATGATCGGCCTGGTCCTGGACGGCGGGCTGACGCTCGCGGCCCGTGAGCGCGCCCTCGGCGAGGCCCAGGAAGCCGCCCGGGCCGGCGCCCAGGCCGTCGACCTGGCCGTCTACCGGCAGAACGGCGACCTGGTCCTGGACCCCGGCCAGGCCGACGCCGACGCCGACGCCTACCTGGCCGGGATCGGCGCCACCGGCACCGCCACCGCGACGGCGGGGCAGGTGACCGTCACGGTCACGATCGTGCAGCCGATGCAGATCCTGTCGGCCGCCGGGATGCACGCGGTCACCGTCCGCGCCACCGCCACGGCCGTGCCCGTGCGCGGCATCAACGGGCCGCTGCCATGAGCCGGGCGCCGACGCTCGCCTGGCGGCTGCCGCGCGCCGCCGCCGCGGCCGCCGTGACGGCGGGGCTGCTGGGCGGCCTCCCCTGGCTGCTGGCCCGGATGACCGGGTCGCCGCTGCCCGGCGGCCTCCCCGGCTGGCAGCAGGCCCGCCGGTTCCTGTCCTCCCCGCTATCG
>Ga0335072_10003487_pt1 | contig 23691 bp, 19 predicted proteins | sample Lox_Sample_21_FD_206725 | JGI IMG/M metagenome (GOLD analysis project Ga0335072, IMG submission 206725) | Soil microbial communities from Loxahatchee National Wildlife Refuge, Florida, United States - Lox_Sample_2.1 | ecosystem: Environmental > Terrestrial > Soil > Wetlands | place: USA... | reverse complement strand
GCTGGCGGCGGCCCGCACCGACCCGAGGCGGGCCACCAGGACGAACGCGTTCAGCTGCGTCAGGGTCATCGACTATCCAGTGTGGGCCACGATTCACCGGCCATGCCAGCCACCTCCGTACTCTTCCTATACACACTCAGAACGTACGGTGACTCCGCCGTTTCCCGAAAGAGCGGCTTTTCAGGTTGCGTTTCAAGCTTCCCGGAGGGCAAGCCCTGCCCTCAAGATATTCCTGGCGGCATTGACATCGGCGTGGGCCTGGTGGCCGCAGTCGAGACATCGGAACTCCGCCTGGGTGACGCGGTTTCCCGCAGCAGCAGCGAGGACGGCGACCAGGAACCGGTGGCCATGCAGGGTGACAGGAGCCAGTCCATCACGCCAGCCGGGCTAGGGGTTCGAGCTGTCGCGATGGTTTACGCTCAAAACCTACGCATCGGGCGCGCGGCGCGCGCCACGGGCGATGCCTCAGCCAGGGTGAGTGTCACATTGCAGGTCCCCGCACAGGTCGAATACGAGAAGGCCGCGAGCGTCGAGCAGGCGCTCACCCTGCTCGCCAGGTACGCGCCCGGGGCGAGGATCCTGGCCGGCGGGCACAGCCTGATACCGATGATGAAACTACGGCTTGCCCAGCCCGAGGTGCTCATCGATATCAACGGGATCCAGAGCCTGCGCTACATCGAGCGGGTCGGCGGCGAACTGCGCATCGGTGCGCTGGCCAGGCACGCGGACCTGCTCGCGGCGGAACTAGCGGGCGAGCACTTCGCGATCCTGCACGACGCGGAGCGGGTGATCGCCGATCCGGTGGTCAGGAACTGGGGCACCATCGGCGGGTCACTGTGCCAGGCCGACCCGTCGGAAGACCTGTCCGCCGCGTTCGCGGCGCTCAAGGGTTCCATGGTCATTCACGGGCCCGGCGGCCGCCGGGAGGTGCCGGCCCGGGCATTTCACACCGGCCCGTACGAGACGGTCGTCGGCCCCGCCGAGATGCTGACCGAGATCAGGCTGCCGATCAGGCCGGGCAGCGGCAGCGCCTACCTGAAGGTCGCGCGCCGGGCGGGCGACTGGCCGATCGGTGCCGCCGGGGCGGCGGTGTGGCTGGAGGACGGCCGGATCGCGGACGTCGGCATCGGCCTGACCGCGGTCGGCGCCGCGCACTTCGTCGCGGCCGAGGCCGAGGAGTTCCTCCGCGGGCAGCCCGCCGACGAGGACACCTTCGCCCGGGCGGGCGAGATCGCGGCCGGGCACTGCAATCCGGCCCCGGATCAGCGCGGCCCGGCGGAATACAAGCGGCACCTGGTGGGTGAGCTCACCGTCCGGGTGCTCCGCGCCGCCGTGGGAAGGGCGCGGGGTGCTGGCCCCGCGGGCCCAGCCCGTGAGATCAGCACCGTCAGGCCGGCACCGTGAAGATCACCGTCACCGTCAACGCGGCCGATTACACGCGGGTGGTTGAACCGCGCCTGCTGCTGATTCACTTCCTGCGCGACGAGCTCAGGCTGACCGGGTCGCACTGGGGCTGCGACACGTCCAACTGCGGCGCGTGCGTGGTGTGGCTGGACGAGACACCGATCAAGTCCTGCACGGTGCTCGCCGTGATGGCTGACGGGCGGCGGGTTACCACCGTGGAGGGCCTGGCGTCCGCACACCGGCTCGATCCGGTCCAGGAGGCGTTCGCGGCCTGTCACGGGCTGCAGTGCGGGTTCTGCACGCCGGGCATGATGATGACCGCGCGGTGGCTGCTCGACAACAATCCTGACCCGACGGAAGCCGACGTCAGGGAGGCGATATCCGGCCAGGTGTGCCGCTGCACCGGCTACGAGAACATCGTCAGGTCGGTGCTGCGGGCCGCTAAGCACGACGGGGCCGCGGCTGACGGGCCGGTGCACGACGGGCCGGGGCACGACGGCACTTCGCACGACAAGGCCGGCAAGCATGAGCGACGCTTACGGGCCGCTCCCCCGCAAGGAGGACGCGCGGTTCATCAGGGGCCAGGGGACGTTCGTCGATGACATCGCACTGCCGGGCATGCTGCACGGCGCGATCCTGCGCAGCCCGCTCGCGCACGCCAGGGTGGTCTCGGTCGACGCGAGCGCCGCGCGCGCCCACCCGGCCGTCGTGGCCGTGCTCACCGGCGCCGACCTGGCCGAACGCGGAATGGCGTGGATGCCGACGGTATTCGGCGACGTCCAGGCGGTGCTCGCCACGGACAAGGTGCGCTTCCAGGGCCAGGAGATCGCGTTCGTGGTGGCGACGGACCGGTACGCCGCCAGGGACGCGCTCGAGCTGATCTCCGTCGAATACGAGCCGCTGCCGCCGCTGATCGACGCGGTGACGGCGCTCGATCCCGATGCGCCCGTCGTCCGCGATGACCTGCCCGGCGGCAACCGCGTCTTCGACTGGTCGGCCGGGGACAAGGCGGCCACCGACGCGGTGTTCGCGGGGGCGGACGTGGTGGTCGGCTGCGACATGATCTATCCGCGCTCGCACCCCGCGCCGCTCGAGACCTGCGGCGCGATCGCCGACTTCGAGCCGGTCGGCGGCAGGCTGACTCTCTGGTCAACCAGTCAGGCCCCGCACGCCCACCGGGTGATGTACGCGGTGCTGACCGGGCTTCCCGAGCACAAGATCCGGATCGTGTCGCCCGACCTGGGCGGCGGCTTCGGTGCCAAGGTTCCCGTCTACCCCGGCTACGTTTGCGCGATCGCCGCGTCGCTGGCGACCGGGCGGCCGGTGAAGTGGGTGGAGGACAGGTCGGAGAACCTGATGTCCACCACATTCGCACGCGATTACCACATGCACGGGGAAATCGCCGCGTCCGCGGACGGCGAGATCCTCGGGCTGCGCGCCAAGGTGCTCGCCGACCACGGCGCGTTCAACGCGGCCGCGCAGCCGTCGAAGTTCCCCGCGGGCTTCTTTCACATCTTCACCGGCTCCTACCAGGCGCGGGCGGCGTACTGCGAGGTCACCGGCGTATTCACGAACAAGGCGCCGGGCGGGGTCGCGTACTCCTGCTCGTTCCGCATCACCGAGGCCGTCTACCTGGTCGAGCGGCTGACCGACATGCTGGCCCGCGAGCTCGGAATGGACCCGGCCGAGCTGCGGATGCGCAACCTGCTGCGGCCCGAGCAGTTCCCTTACACGTGCCCGACCGGCTGGCAGTACGACTCCGGCGACTACCCGCGGGCGCTCCAGCTTGCCCTCGACATGGCCGGCTATGACGAACTCCGCCGCGAGCAGGCGGAGCGGCGGGCGCGCGGCGAGTACATGGGCATCGGGCTGAGCTTCTTCACCGAGGGCGTGGGTGCGGGCCCGCGCGGTCACATGGACATCATGGGCCTTGCCATGGCCGACGGCGCGGACCTCCGGGTCCATCCGACCGGCAAGGCGGTGCTCGCCATCTCCGTGCAGACCCAGGGGCAGGGACACGAGACCACGTTCGCGCAGCTGGTGGCGAGTGAACTTGGCCTGTCGCCGGACGACGTCGATGTGGTCCACGGCGACACCGACAGGACGCCGTTCGGGCTCGGCACCTACGGGTCGCGGTCCACGCCGGTGTCCGGCGCCGCGGCCGTCGTCGCGGCGCGAAAGGCCCGGGAGCGTGCTCGCGTGGTGGCGGCGGTCATGCTCGAGGTCGACGCGGACGACCTGGAGTGGCTGGACGGGAAGTGGCGGGTCAAGGGCGACCCCGACCAGGCCCTCGGCATCGTCGAGATCGCGCGGGCGGCACACTCGTCGCTTGAGCTTCCCGACGGAATCGAAGGTCACCTGGACGCGTCCGCGGTCTACAACCCGCCGAACCTGACGTTCCCCTTCGGCGCATACATCTGCGTTACCGACGTGGACACGGGCACCGGCGAGGTCAAGGTCCGCCGCTTCATCGCGGTCGACGACTGCGGCGTGCGGATCAACCCGATGATCGTCGAGGGACAGGTGCACCGCGGCCTGGCCGACGGCATCGGCATCGCCCTGATGCAGTCGATCTCGTTCGACGAGATCGGCAACTGCCTGAGCGGATCTTTCATGGACTACCTGCTGCCCACGTCGCTTGAGTGCCCCTCACCGGAACTCGGCGCGACGGTCACGCCGTCCCCGCATCACCCGGTGGGCGCCAAGGGCATCGGCGAATCGGCCACCGTCGGCTCGCCGCCCGCCGTGGTCAACTCGGTGGTGGACGCGCTCGCGCCGTTCGGCGTGGTGCACGCGGACATGCCGCTGACACCCGCCAACGTCTGGCTCGCCATCAGGTCAGCTGAGAGCAGGCACCCGTCCGGGCAGACCAGCTGAGAGCAGGCACCCGTCCGGGTGGCTGAGAACAGGCACCAGTCCGACAGCCTCCCGGGACACGGCGGCCGGGGACGAGTCACCAGCATGCGTTCGGGATGACCGGGCCGCGGCGGCTGACGGCAGCGACCGTAACGACGGTGCTGCCGCCGCGGCCCGGGGAGGGTAGCGGGCGTCAGGCCTAGCGCTGGCCGCCGGCGGCCGGGGTTGCCGAGGACGGCGGCGCACCCGGAGACGTCGTCGTGGGAACAGCGCTCGCGGAGGACGTGGCCGTGGCAGTCGGGGACGGCGATGTCGGAGAGACGCTCGGGGACGTCGTGACTGTCGGAGAAGTCGTGGCGGTCGGGGTAGCTGTCGTGCTCGGGGTGGCCGACGCGGTCGGTGTGGGGGTAAGGCTCGGGCTCGTCGTGACAGTCGGGGTGGCCGTTGGTGTCGATGTCGGGGTGACGGACGGCAGCGGGGTGGACGTGGTTACGGATGGAGACCGGATCGGGCGGACAAGGCTGGGGCCAGGGATAAGGCGGCCGGTGAGCATCAGCGCGATCGCGAGCGCCGCCACGAGGCCGACGGCGACCGCGCCTGCGGTCGAGACCCCCGCGGCGAAGGCGTGCCGCTCGCGCCGGTACTCGGTGTCGCGGCGCTCGCGCAGCCAGGCGGGGAGGGCGGCGCGGCGGGCGGCCCAGCTGTTGAACGGCGCGGCGGCCAGGCCGAGCGTGGGCACGAACAGCAGGCCGGCCAGCAGCGGCCCGCTGAGCGTGCCCGCCTTGGTGAGCGCGCCTGCCATCCCGGCCGTGCCGCAGAGCGCGAGCAGGGTCTCCGCCCAGTTGGCGCGCAGCGCGTGCCACCAACTGGTCCGCTCGCTGGTCTTCGGGGTGCGGAGGAAGGCGGCTTTCTTCGCGAACAGCGCGAGCACCGAGGCGCGGGCGACCACGAGCGAGGTGGACTGCCAGATGAAGAACGCGCCGATGGCGTCCCGCCAGGACGCGCCGGTGCTGCGGCGCAGCAGCGCGATCGCGCGGACCAGGCCGAGCAGGATGAGCACCGGGACAGCGGCGACGAGGAAGACCGTCAGCTTGCGGAACAGCTGCCCGCCGCCGGTCGCGAGGTTGGCCGCGCCGGCCAGCAGGAAAATGAAGAACAGCAGTCCGAGCAGGTCCCCGTACCACTGCAGCGCGCCGGACAGGTACGACCAGCGCTGGCCTGCCGACAGGTGGTTCCTTCTTGTCTCCGGTCCGGGGAGCAGCGACTTCCAGTGCATGCGCAGCAGCTGGATGCCGCCGAAGCACCAGCGGTACCGCTGGCCCTTGAGCGCCTCGAATGTCAGCGGCATGATCCCGCGGCCGCCGGACTCGTCGACGTGCATGCCGGACCAGCCGGCGCGGAGCAGCCTGAGCGAGATCTCCGCGTCCTCGGTGATGCACCACTCGTCCCAGCCGCCGAGCTCGTCGAGGGCGACCCGCCTGATGAGGCCCATCGTGCCGGCGAAGATCGCGCCGTCGTGCTCGTTCCTAGACGGCTGGGAGACGGCGAAGAAGTACTTGTAGGAGTAGTAGAGCCGCCGGTAGTAGCGGGCGAGCCGCCAGTCCCGGTAGTCCTGCGGCGCCTGCACGAAACCGATCCACGGGTCGGCGAAGAGCGGCACGCAGTCGCGCAGCCATTCCCGCCCGACCTGGTAGTCGGAGTCGACGACGCCGATGATCTCGGCGTCCGGATCGGTGAGATGGCGCAGCGAGTAGTTGAGCGCACCCGACTTGTAGCCCGGCCAGTTCTCCAGGTGCCTGAACGTGACGCCGTGCCGCCGGCACCAGGATTCGACCGGGCGCCACAGCGACTCGTCGTCGGTATTGTCGTCGATCAGGACGATCTGCACACGGGGGTAGTCGAGGCGCAGCAGCGCGCGGAGCGTTTCTATGACCATGCCTGGCGGCTCGTTGTGCGCCGGGACGTGCACGCTGACCAGGGGCGGAGTGTCACCGGGCACTGGGGCCACCGCCCGCAGCGCCGCGGTCGGCACCCGCTGGCGCGGGTCAATCGGCGCACGCCTGCGATGCCAGTGCTCGGTGCCGAGCGCGTCGCACAGCTCCCACAGGTAAGCGCAGGACATCAGCACGGCGACCAGTTCGAGGCACCAGAGCAGCAGGCCGCCGGCCGTGCTCGCCGGGCCGAGGCGGCTGGCGAAGGTCCACTCGAGCGCGTACACCAGGTACACCGCGAAGAGGAAGGTGGACGACGCCCAGCACAGGTGCGCCCGCGGCGACCAGTTCCCGGTGACCGGTAGCCAGAGCAGGCCTGCCGCCACCACCCCGCCGCCTCCGATGACGAGGTTTTCTTCCGTCGCCTTCAGCAGGTACAGCACCCCGCCGGCAGCGGCGCCGAGCAGCACGCACCCGGCGACGGTCACGATGAGCCGCCATATCGCGGCCCAGACGCCGGCCCCCCGCTCATGGTGCCCGGCGGGCAGGAACAGCGCCGCGGAGCCGAGCGGCGCGGCGACGATTCCGCCGATGACCAGTGCCTCAAGCATGAGAGTCACCCGCGCCCAGGTACGTGGCCGCCGCCGTGGCGAACGCGGCAAGCGCATCCGAATCGTCTTCCAGCCGCCAGTCCTGGTGGTACAGGCCCGCGTGCTGCGCCTGGTCGAACCACACCACTCCGGCGAGACGCTCCGCGCGGACCCCCGCGAACAGCGCGTCGATCTGGCTCTCCCGGTCGGCCGTGGTGCCCACGGCGGTCTCGGCGATCAGCAGCGGTGCGCTGCTGAAAGCACGGATGTCCGCGATGGTCGAGCCGAATACCGAGCCGAAGGTGTCCGTGGCCTGAAAGAAGTAGCCGTCGATACCCGTCCAGCTGACCCACGCCGCCCCCGGCCACCACTGGCGCAGTGAACTCGACGCGCCTTCGACGGAGTTAACCGCCCACAGCCAGGTGACATTGGCCGCGCCCGCGGCGCGGAAGATCCGCACGACGTGCCGCCAGGCGGCCACGAACGTCGCAGGCGACGTGTGGCCGTCGCCCCAGGAGTACCAGGTCCCGTTCATCTCGTGCCCGAATGACAAGATCACGGGATGGCCGAACGCGACGACGTCGTCCGCGTAGGAGCGCAGGTAGGCGTCCGAGCCACCCGCCGCGATGGAGGCGAGCGTCACCCCGTTCGGCTGGAGCTGGACAAGCACATAGGCGTCATGGCTCCAAGCGCTCTGCGCGAATGACGCGGCGAACGGGTCGTTCCACGGCGAGTAATACACGACGATCCTCGGCCTGATACCGGTGGCATCCGTGAACTCCGCTATATCAGACCAGCTGCCGGGTGCTCCGGGTTCGTAAACGCCGACCAGTGGGTGTGCCGGGGCGGGGACAGGCGTCAGGGGCTGCTGCGACGTCAGCGGCGTCAGGCATCCGACCGACACCAGCAATACGGCGGCGACCATCGCCGCAACCGCGGCCATTCGCACAACGACGCCTCCGCGCGAGAGAATTGTCACTACAATGTGACGCTATTGACGGATCGATTGCCGAGCCAGTGCCTTTGGTCCCCCGGGTACATGACATTCGAATGCTGCTCTTTTTTCCTGAACCTCAATTTTTTCACCTGATCGGCACCTCGCTGAGGAATGGGGTCATTGCCCGCGGAGGACAGGCCAATTAACGGCGGGAAGTCCGGGGCAGTGGCCGGCCGGTACAACCCCCGCGACCGGCGGCGGCTGGTGACCAGCGCCGCCCGGAGCGGGACCTTCGCCCCGGTGCGCGCGACCGGCGGCGGCGCGAGGCTCGAATGGAGAGGGAACCGGGGGTTCCCCCTCCAACACCGAGGTGACGTCTCATGTCGTGGTACCTCAGGCAGTACCTGCCACAGCTCTGCGAGGCGGTGGACCGTGCACCGTCCATCTTCAACCAGCGCCCCTGGGAGCTTGAGCTCGCCGCCGATGACCGGCTGGACATGTACTCAGTGCCGAACGCGGCCCTCGCCCGCGCCGGGCTGTTGCGGGAGTCCGTGATCAGCTGCGGCGCGGCCCTGTACAACCTGCGGCTGGCCATCCGCGTGGCCGGCAGGCAGCCGACGGTGTGGCTGCTCCCAGGCCTTGACCACGATCCGGGACTGCTCGACACGGTCACCGGGGAGCGGACGCTGCTCGCGTCGGTCGAGGTGATGCCCGGCCGCGCGGCTCCGCCGACAAGTGCCGAGCAGGAGCTGTACGAGGCCCTCTGGCTGCGCCGTACGGACCGCCGGCCGTACCGGTACCTGCCCGTGCCGCTGCCGATCCTGGTTGAGATGGAGATCGCCGCCGCGGACGAGCGCGGCTGGCTCCGTACCCTGACCCCGGCTGAGTCCAGGCGGGTGAGGCGTGCGGCCATGAAGGCGAGCGGGGAACTAGGCAGCCAGCTGTCGGGGCTGCTCCACGAGGTACCGCGTACCGCGTACGGCCCGGCGCCCAAGGATGAGCGCGAGTCGCCGACCCGGCCCGACTTCTGGCTGCCCGACACGGTGGAGCAGTTCGAGCGGCATCCGGTACTCATGGCGCTGTCCACCGACGACGACCGGCCGCTCGACTGGCTGCGGGCCGGCCAGGCTCTGCAGCACGCCCTGCTAGCAGGCACCCGTTTCTCGATGTCGGCACCGGGCGGCCGCAGTGCGCCCTACCGGCAGCAGCTGCTATACGCCCCGCTTGACCCGCACCGGCTCCGGCCAGGTCGCGCGGTCCCGGCCGGATACGCGGTCGAGGCGTCCTTCCTCACCCAGTCGCTCGAGCTTGCCGACATGCGCCGCCGGGCTCGGTTCTGGCCATGGCGGAGGCTCTACACCGAGGTTCCGCAGATGGTGATCCGCGTCGGCTACGCGCCGACCGTGCGCGACCTCGGCTCCGGCGACGCGCGCGCCGAGCCGCTGCTGCGGCCCGCGGACGGGTAGCTGCCCGGACCGGCCAGTGGCTGACGGCACGTACCAGGGGCAGCCGGCCGGCGCAACTGCCTCCGCCGGTTTGATGACCGGACCCTTTCCGCCCGGGAGCCCGGCCGGAAAGGTCACGCAAACCGGTAACGTGACGGGACCAACGCCGGCCGCGTATGGACCTAGCGCTCTGGGAATTTTCCTTTCGCCCCGCTAACGATTAATTGTGTCCATCAGCCAAGATCGTATGACGGCCGACCTGGCCGCCCTGGCAATCGCAATCCCGGGGGCAAGCGGCACCGTCGCGATCTATTCCGGAGCAGCGGCGGCACCACAGCGTACCTTGTGGCAAATCCTTGAAGCCTCGGCGGAGAAGTTCCCTGAAGCGCTCGCCATTGACGACGGAAGGTCACAGCTCAATTACCTGGAGTTGCTCCGGGAAGTGCGGCGACTTGCCAGTCGGCTCGTATCCGTTGGGCTAGGGGCGGGCGACCGCGCCGGTATCCGCATTACCTCCGGCCGCGCGGAGCTTTACCTTTACATCCTCGCCGTGTTGTCGATCGGGGCTGCCTACGTACCGGTCGATAAGGATGATCCCGACGAGCGTGCCGAGCTTATCTGGTCGAAGGCGGGCGTGTGCGTCGTCATCCGCGATGACGGGGCGCTGACCTGGCGGAACGTGCGACCGGCAGGAACCGGCGCGCGCCGCCCGGTGCCGGACGATGACGCGTGGATCATCTTCACTTCTGGCACGACGGGCACGCCCAAGGGCGTGGCGGTGACCCACCGCAATGCGGCGGCATTCGTCGATGCCGAGGCGAACCTGTTCCTGCGCGACGACCCGCTGCGGCCGGGGGACCGCGTGCTAGCCGGCCTGTCGGTGGCCTTCGATGCCTCATGCGAGGAAATGTGGCTGGCTTGGCGAAATGGCGCATGCCTGGTCCCGGCCCCCCGGTCGGTCGTCAGAGCCGGTTCCGAGCTGGTCACCTGGCTGGCACAGCACCGGATCTCGGTGGTCTCGACCGTGCCGACACTGGCAGCCCTGTGGCCGGAGGGCACGCCGCTCGGCGTCCGCCTGCTGGTCCTCGGCGGCGAGGCCTGCCCGAGTCAGCTGGCCCGCCGGCTGGCACGGGAGGGCACCGAGGTGTGGAACACCTACGGCCCGACCGAAGCCACGGTGGTGTCCTGCGCGGCACGGCTGTCCGGCAGCGGGCCGGTCAGCATTGGCCTGCCGCTCGACGGATGGCGGCTGGCCGTGATGGACCCCGTCAGCGGGCGGCTGGTCCCGTGGGGGGAAGCCGGCGAGCTGGTGATCTGCGGCGCCGGGGTAGCACGTTACCTGGACCCGGGAAGGGACTCCGTTGATTTCCGCCCGCTGGCCGCGCTGGGCCCGGAGCGGGCTTACCGGACCGGTGACCTGGTGCGGGCTGCTCCCGGAGGGCTGATCTACCTCGGCCGGGCAGACGGTCAGGTGAAGATCCGCGGGTACCGCATTGAGCTGAGCGAGATCGAAGCCGTGCTCATGGAGCAGCCCGGCGTCGGGCTCGCGGCCGTCACCACGTATGAGCCGCTGCCGGGCGTAGTGGAACTCGCGGGGTACTACACAGCCAGGGACCAGGCCACGGTCCCGGACAGGCAGGCCATCTACCAGCACATGCGCAGCCGCCTGCCGCGGCACATGGTGCCCGCCTACCTGGAAGAGCTGCCGGCCATCCCGCTGCTGCCCAACGGCAAGGCGGACCGCCGTAATCTGCGCACGCCGTCCGGCTCAGACCGGGTCGGCGCGGACCTGGCCTACGTCGCCCCGTCCACCACCAGCGAGAAGGGGCTCGCGGACGCGCTAGCGGAACTGCTCGGGCTGGAGCAGGTATCGGTCGACAGCCAGTTCTTCGACGACCTCGGCATGAGCTCCCTGCTTGTCGCGCACTTCTGCGCCCGGGCCAGGGAACGGGCGCAGCTGCCGCAGCTGTCGGTCAGGGACGTGTACCTGCATCCGACCATCCGGAGCCTGGCAACGGCGGTCACCGGAGCAGCCGCGGTTACCGGCTGCCTGGCGGGCGCCCAGGAGCCGGGTAAGGTACCGCGAGCGGGCACCGCGCAGTACGTGACCTGCGGAGTCGCGCAATCGCTGGCGTTCCTCGCCTCGCTCTTCGCGGGTGCGGCGGTCCTGTCCTTGGGTTACACCTGGATCTCCGGCAGTTCCGGCCTGGCGGGCCTCTATCTGCGGTCGCTGGCCTGCGGCGCCGCGGCCTTCTCCCTGCTCTGCGGCCTGCCCGTGCTGGCCAAGTGGACCCTGGTGGGACGCTGGAAGCCGCAGCAGATCAGCGTCTGGAGCCTGCCTTACCTGCGGTTCTGGCTGGTGAAGACCCTGGTGCAGGCAGATCCGCTGGTGCTGTTCAGCGGCTCGCCCGTTTATTCGCTTTACCTCAGGGCGCTGGGGGCCGGGATAGGGCGCCGCGTAGTCATCTTCTCCAGAACTGTGCCGGTATGCACCGACATGCTGACCATTGGCGACGACACGGTGATCCGACGGGAATCGTCGTTCACCGGCTACCGGGCCGTGGACGGCGTCATCCAGACCGGGCCGGTCAGCATCGGCCGGGAGGCGCTGATCGGCGAGCACACCGTGCTGGACATCGGCACCTCGGTGGGGAACGGGTCCCAGCTTGGGCACACGTCGTCGCTGTTTGAATCCCAGGCCGTTCCTGACGGCCAGCGATGGCACGGGTCACCCGCCCAGCGCACCGAGGTGGACTACCGTTCCGTCCCGCCGGTCGCCTCCGGACCGCTGCGCAGGACGGCCTACGGCACCCTGCAGATCCTCAGCCTGCTCCTGGTGACCTTGCCGCTGGCGCTGGGCGGCGGGGCGGCCGTGCTCACCAAGGTGCCCGCGGTCGTGTCGTTTGCCACCCTCGGCGCGGGAGGGATCACCGCGGCAAGCTTCTATACCGATGGGCTGATCGTCTCCTTCGCGCTGTTCTGCGCTGCGATCCTCGTCGGAGCGGCGCTGGTGGTGACGGTTCCGCGTATCTTGCGCCGGCTCATCGTGCCCGGCCGCGCCTACCCGCTGTACGGCCTGCGCCACTGGGTGCACCGGACAATCAGGACCCTCACCAACATCGGGTTCTACCTTGAGCTGTTCGGCGACAGCTCCTACGTGGTGCACTACCTGCGCGCCCTGGGCTACCGGATGCCCGACTTCGAGCAGACCGGGTCGAACTTCGGCGCGGACCTAGAGCACGAGACCCCGTTCCTGGTCGAGATCGGACGGGGCACGATGATCGCCGACGGCGCCACCCTGATCGACGCCGGCTACTCGAGCACGTCGTTCGGCGTGGCGCCGCTGTCCATCGGGCCCCGCAACTTCCTCGGCAACGCGGTCGCCTACCCGGCCGGCGGGCGGACCGGCGAGAACTGCATGATCGCCACCAAGGCGATGGTGCCGCTTGACGGGCCGGTGCGGGCCAACACCGGGCTGCTCGGCTCGCCGTGCTTCGAGATTCCCCGGTCGGTCACCATGGACGACCGCTTCGACCAGCTCAGGACCGGGGAGGAGTTCGGCCGGCGGCTCCGGGCGAAGAACCGGCACAACATCGCCACCATGGGACTGTTCCTGGCCGTGCGCTGGGTGTTCGTCTTCGTCATCACGCTGTTCGCCATGGCCGCGTGGGAGCTTTACCGCGGCAACCCGGTTTTGGTGCTGGCCGGACTGGCGGTGACGACGCTGCTGTTCAGCCTCGCGTACTTCATCGTGATCGAGCGGGCCCTGCTGCGGTTCGGATCGCTGCGGCCACGGTACTGCTCCATCTACGACCCGTACTTCTGGTGGCACGAACGCTACTGGAAGCTGCTGGCGCCGCTGCCTGGCGTGCTCAACGGCACTCCGCTCAAGGGGCTGGCCTGGCGCCTCGCCGGCGTCCGTATCGGCCGACGGGTCTTCGACGACGGGTGCGGCATCGCCGAGCGGACACTCGTCACAATCGGCGACGACTGCACGCTCAACGCCGGCTCCGTCATCCAGTGCCACTCGATGGAGGACGGTGTTTTCAAGTCTGACCGCACGGTGCTGGAAGACGGCTGCACGCTCGGCACCGGAGCTCTCGTGCACTACGGGGTCACCATGGGCGCTGGTGCGCAGCTGCGGCCCGACTCTTTCCTCATGAAGGGCGAGAAAGTACCGGCCAAGGCCCGATGGGGCGGCAATCCGGCCCGCGCCATGTGACGGACTTCCGGGTGAGCCAGGCTTGGCATCGTCCGCGCTGACCCGGCTTCTTGGCTGCAACGTGACGTTCGACCCTGGCACCACCGGACCAGCCAGGCAACTCTCGCTAGTGGAAGGAGGAGGCCGGATGCTCGGTGCCGGCGGTGCCCGTCAGCGAACGGGCGTCGCCAGCACCGGTGTGCGGGTTTCGTTGCGCAAAGGAGCATGAGGACGTGCATAGTCGTGCTAGCGCCGGCAGGCGCGGGTGGATGTCCAGGGCAGCCTGCAGGGACACGCCAGATCCGGGGGTGTTCTTCCCTGCCTCCGCGGGCGACGCCATGGCCGGGCAGGCCGAGGAGGCAAAGGCGGTCTGCGCGGCCTGCCCAGTCCGGGCTGTCTGCCTGCGCTACGCGCTGGCGACACGGCAGGAGTTCGGTGTGTGGGGCGGGACCACGGAGACGGAACGGCGGGCGATGATCCGCCGGGCCGGCACCGCTGGGCACGGTCGCGTGCCTGCCCAGGCCGGCTCAGCAGCCAGCGAACCGACGGCCATTGAGCCGCCCGCCAGGACCCCCGCTGTCCACATGCCGGGACCGCCGGCCCGGTATCCCCGGACGACGGCGCCGCACACCGAGTCACGTCATCGCGGCACAAGCCGGGAGACGCTGACGGTGACCATTCCCGCGGCTGAGCTGCCAGGCAAGCCGCTATCCGCCGACCGCGGCCAGGCGCTTTGTGCCGAACCTGGCGACACGCTGGTCATCGACGGCGCTGGCATGGCCGGGCTGCCCCGCATCGGCAGGATTATCGCCACGGCAGGCCCGAACGGTGGACCGCCGTACCTGGTGCGGTGGACCGCTGGAGACTACGAGTCACAGATCAGCCCGGGTCCCGCCGCGCACATCGAAAGGAGCCGGGCGCTCCCGTAGGAATCTGCTGAATTAGCGACGCCCGAGCGTGCGGTCATGCTGGCGACCAGGCAAGATCCGGCAAGTAGAACGCCAGAATCGGTCTAATTCAGCGGGCTCATAGCCACGCGTGCGCCACTGCCAGGGTCCCGCGGAACAGCGAGACTACCGGAGGGGAGCGGGCAGGTAGCGGGCACCGGCCCCGTCGGCGGCGGCGATGTCGGCGGGGTTGGACATCGCGCACCGCTTGAGGGACAGGCAGCCGCAGCCGATGCAGGAGTCCAGGCCGTCGCGCAGCTTTTCAAGCGCGGTGATCTGCGCGTCCAGGCGAGCGCGCCAGCCACGGGACAGCCTGGTCCAGTCGGCCCTGGTCGGAGTGCGCGAGTCGGGAAGCGTGGCGAGCGCGGCGGCGACCTCGTCCAGGGACAGCCCGACGTTGCGGGCCGCCCGGATGAACGCGAGGCGGCGCAGCACGCTGCGCTGGTAACGGCGCTGGTTCCCCGACGTCCTGGTCGCCTGGATAAGCCCCTCGCGTTCGTAAAACCGCAGCGCCGACGGGGTAAAGCCGCTGCGGGCGGCTACGTCACTGACGGTGAGCTGATCGGTGGTCTGCACGGCTGCCTTGACTTGAAGTTGACTTTAACTACAACAATAGGCCGCATGACAAGCACATCGCAACCAGCTGTCCTCGTTACCGGTGCCGGACGCGGGCTTGGCCTGGCCCTGGCACACACCCTGCTTTCCAGCGGCTGGCGGGGCGTCGTCGACGCGCGCCGCGCCGACCACCTCGCCGACGCACTCCCCCGGGCGGTCGTCGTGCCGGGCGACGTCACAGATCCCGCCCACAGGAAGGCGCTCGCCTCGGCCGTCAACGGGCTCGGTCGCCTCGACCTGCTGGTCAACAACGCCAGCGCCCTGGGACCGTCCCCGCTGCCGCGGCTGGCCGACGTGCCCCTCGACGAGGCGCGGCGGGTGTACGAGACCAACGTGCTCGCCCCGCTCGCCCTCACCCAGCTGTTCCTCCCGCAGCTGCGCGCGTCCGGCGGCACCGTGCTCAACATCAGTTCCGACGCGGCGGTCGAGGCATACCAGGGCTGGGGCACGTACGGTTCGTCCAAGGCGGCGCTCGACCAGCTGACCGCGGTGCTCGCGGCCGAGGAGCCCGGGCTCGCGGTCTACTCGGTCGACCCAGGCGACATGCGCACGGAGATGCACCAGGCCGCGTTCCCTGGAGAGGACATCTCCGACCGGCCCGGCCCGGAGACCGTCGTCCCCGCGCTGCTGCGGCTGATCGCGACGCGTCCGCCGAGCGGCCGGCTCCGCGCCGCTGACCTCGCAGGGGCACCGGCGTGACGACACTCGACTTCGTGCTGCCGGAGGGGCTGGACGCCACCGAGCCCCCGCCCGCACGGGACGGCATCCGGATGCTCGTCGCGGGCGCCCGGGGCATCACGCACGCGCGGTTCGGCCAGATCGGGGAGTTCCTCGCCCCGGGAGACCTCGTCGTGGTCAACACCTCCGCCACACTCCCCGCCGCAGTCGACGGCGGCCGGGCGGGTTCGGTTGTGGAGGTGCACTTCTCCGCGGAACTAGACGACGGCGCCTGGGTGGTCGAGGTACGGCCCGCCGGGGTGTCCGCCGGGCCGGTCACCGACCTGAACCCCGGCGAGGTCATCACCCTGCACGACGGCGCCGCCCTGGTCGTGGACCGGCCGCAGCCCGCCGGCCAGACCCGGCTGTGGCGGGCTGGGGCACGCATTGATGGCGGAGTCCCCGCGTTTCTCCGGCGTCACGGGCGGCCTATCCGCTACGCCTACGTGGCGCGCCAGTGGCCGCTCGCCGAGTACCAGACGATCTTCGCCCGCGAGCCGGGAAGCGCGGAGATGCCGAGCGCGGGGCGGCCGTTCACCGGCCAGATCGTGACCGACCTGATCACCCGCGGCGTGACCGTCGCCCCGGTTGTACTGCACACGGGCGTGTCTTCGCAGGAACCCGGCGAGCCGCCGCAGCCGGAACGGTTCCGCGTGCCCGAGCCGACCGCCAGGCTGGTCAACCTCACCCGCCAGGCGGGCGGGCGGGTGATTGCGGTCGGCACGACCGTGACCCGCGCGCTCGAGTCGGCCGCCGGCCAGGACGGCTCGGTGCTCCCCGGGCAGGGCTGGACCAACCTCGTGCTCGGCCCGCCGCGGCCGGCCCGGGTGGTCACCGGCCTGGTGACCGGCTGGCACGCGCCCGGCGCGTCGCACCTCGCACTGCTCGCGGCCGTGGCCGGCGACGCCCTCGTCGCGCGTGCCTACGCGGAGGCGGTGCGGCTGGAGTACCGGTGGCACGAATTCGGCGACAGCTGCCTGCTGCTGCCCTGACGCCGTGGCGGCAAGCTCCTCGCAGCGCAAGGAGCTGTGGTGCGAGGAGCTTGTACTACAAGCAATTTCGCCCCGGCCATGCTCGAACTCGCCAGCCTCACCGGCGACCCTGCACGGGTCCTGCTGCCCGGCGGTGCGCCGTTCGAGGAGGACATCATCAGGTGGTGGAACTTCGTCGGCCGCAGCCACGAGGAAATCGCGGCCTTCCGCGAGGCATGGGAACGTCAGGCAGACCAGTTCGGCCGAGTCGAGGGCTACCAGGGGACGCCCCGGCGGCTGCCCGCACCGCCGCTGCCCAATGCCAGGCTCAAGCCGCGGAGCAGGTGACGGGCTCAGCCGGCTGACCGCGGGACCGCCAGCTGCCTTCGGCGCTGCCCGGGCGTACCAGGAGACGCCGAGTGGGCGCATCCGGCATTCTTGCCTCATGGCATTGCTGCGGCTTGACTTGGCCGGCTGACCGCACGTGGACACTCCGCTGACCGGCGTCGTGCCGGTGGTGCCGACCATCTTTCACGACGACGAGACCGTTGACCTGGACGGCACGGCGCGGGTCGTGGACTACCTGGTGGACGCCGGGGTGGACGGGGTGTGCCTGCTCGCGAACTACTCCGAGCAGTTCTCGCTGACCGACGGCGAACGCGACACGATCGCCCGCACGCTGCTCGAACGGGTCGCCGGACGCGTTCCGGTGATCGTCACCGCCAGCCATTACAGCGCCCGGATCGCCGCCGCGCGCAGCCGCGCCGCGCAGGATATGGGGGCGACGATGGTGATGCTCATGCCGCCGTTTTTCGGAGCGACGCTCACCGCCGCCGCGCCGTTGGTGATCGAGTACTTCAAGCGGGTGGCGGGCGCGATCGACATCCCGGTCATGGTGCAGGACGCGCCGCTGTCTCCGACCTTGCTGCCGGCCGGCCTGATCGTCGACCTGATCCGGCAGGTGCCGCAAGTGCAGTACGCCAAGATCGAGGTGCCGCAGGCGGCCGACAAGCTGCACGCGCTGGTCAGCGCACTCGGCGACAGCTTGCCCGGACCATTCGACGGAGAGGAGTCCGTCACCCTCATCCCGGACCTGGACGCCGGGGCTACCGGGACAATGCCAAGCTCCATGGTTCCCGCCGAACTGGGGCAGGTCGTGCGACGGTACCTGGCAGGAGACCGGACGGGGGCGATGAGCGCGTGGGAAGGGCTGCTGCCGCTGATCCACTTCGAGAACCGCCAGTGCGGGCTGCGGGCGCAGAAGATCCTGCTCGCGGAGGGCGGCATCACCGGCTCGGAGCGGACGCGGGCACCGCTCGGGCCGGTGTCGCCACGGACTCGCCGCGGGCTGATCGAGCTGGCGGAAGCGCGAGACGTGCTGATCATGCGCTGGGCGCGGTGACGTAGCGGAAGCGCAGCTCACCGATGGCGCGGGCGGGTTTGCTGCCCGCTCGGCGGGTAGCGGGTGGATCATGGCCAGCCGGGCCGTAACAGGCGTTAGGAGGCGATGATGAGCCCGGAACTTGATCACGTCCGCCCAGCGCCGGCCACGGACCGGTGGTTCAGCCGCAGCCGTATCGCGCCGGCGCTAGCCCGCCGGTTCGCCCGCGACTACCTGGCCGACGCCGGGGCGGACGCCCGCTGCCAGCAGATCGCCGAGCTGCTGGTCAGCGAACTTGTCACCAACGCCCTGGTGCATGCCCGCTCCACCTCGCGGCTGTGGATAAGCCTTTCCGACGGCATCGCCAGGGTTGAGGTGACCGACGACGGCCCCGGCGAGCCGGCGCTGAAGGAGCCCGGCCCTGACGGCGGGTACGGCCTGCGGGTAACCGACACGCTCGCCCGCGCCTGGGGCGTCACCCGCCGCGCCGACAGCCCGGATAAGACCGTCTGGTTCACCGTGCCGCTCACCACGCCGCACGCTTAGCGGTCCGGGCCGGCACGGAACGGTCCCCGGGGCGACGGGCGGCGGCCTGTAGTCCAGCAATGTGACTCGGGGTGAAGCGAGTATCGCTAGACTCAGGGTGCTTCGGGTCCTATCCGCCGCCAGCATCGGGCGTAGGCCCTTCGCCGCGGGCCTGGCGGCGCCTTCTTGGTTTAACGCTGGGCCAGTGGAATCGCCCTGTAAGGCCAGCCTGAAGTACCAACCTCCTGGGATCTCTCACTCCTGTGCTCTGCCTCGGCCCACGACCCTTGCGTGCTGGCCGCGGCCGACCTCCGAAGGACTTCTGCCGTGACCACTCCCTCCGCAACAGAAGCGGGCCGCGGACATGCTAGGACCTGACTCGCGGCTGCTGACCGTGCTGCTGATCTGCCTGAGCGTCGCCTTGCTCGTGGCCGCGATCCGGCTGCGCCTGCTGCCGGTCAAGGTCCTCTGCGGCGGCCTGTCCATCATGGTGGCGATGACCGGCGGCATCGCGGCGGTCAACTACTACTACGGCTACTACACGACCTGGGGGGAGCTGTGGGCCGACTTCCACGGCGGCGGCGGCAACCTCGGTGTTATCTCAACCGCTAGCACGTCGGCGGTCGAGTCAGGCCGCATCGGCTGGGCCAGCCTGCCCGGCCGGCTCAGCGGCTATGACCGGCGCGGTCTTGTGTACCTGCCGCCGCAGTACGGCCGGGCCCGGTACGCCCGGGTGCGGTTCCCGGTCGTCGAGCTGTTCCACGGCACCCCCGGCTCCCCGCTTGCCTGGGACACGGTGCTGCGGATCAGTCAGGTCGCGAACTCGCTGCTCGCCAGGCACCTGATCGGGCCTATGGTCCTGGTGATGCCGGCCATCAACGGCCCGGGCCACGAGTACCAGGACTGCGTGAACGGGCCCGCGCTCAGCGACGACACCTACCTCACCAAGGACGTACGCGCCGACGTGCTTGCGCACTACCGGGTGAGCAGCGATCCCTATGAATGGGGCGTGGCGGGCTACTCTTCCGGCGGCTACTGCGCGGCCAACCTCGCCCTGCGCCACCCCGGCTCCTTCGGCGCCGCCGCGGTCATCGAGGGCTACTTCCGCGCGGCCGACGGCCCCGCCGCCACCGCGCTGAACCGCAGCCAGCCGCTGGAAGTCGCCAACAGCCCGCTCTACCTCGCGGAACGGCTCACGCCGGACAGCGGCCCCGTCCCCGCCTTCTGGATCGCGGCCGGGACCCACGACACGTCCGACTACAAGCCCGCGACCGTGTTCGCGGCCGCGATGGACCGCATCCAGCAGGTCCCCTTCGTCAAGCTGAACGCCGCCGATACGGCCAATGCCTGGGCGGCCGCGCTGCCTGCCGCGCTGATCTGGCTATGGCAGCAGCTGGCCCCGCCGGATCTGCGGGTTCTGTTCCCGGTGCGCACCGCTACCCAGAACCTCATCACGACGCTGCCCGTCCGTCCGGTGAAGGGCCACCACCACGCCGTATGCGAGCCGGCCGACCGATCAGGCCCCGCCGTCGGGTGCGCTGCTCCGTCACGCGGCCAGGCCAGGCTGCAGGAAAGCCAGACGGCAGCGCGCGTATAAGGAACGCTGGCCGGCGGCGGTGCCGTCCGAGATGCTGCCACTGGCGCTGGCGCTCACACTGGATTGCGCGGGGTTCGCGGCTGGCACCGCGGAGCAGCCGCTCACCAGGACCATCGCGACAGAGGCAGCCAGCGCCCAGAACCTCATCCCGAGCCTGATCCCCAACGGGGGCTCCTCCCCACCGCCCAGCTAGAGTCGTGCTGGCTGCCACCCCTCCCGGGGCTCGTGCCAAGGCACGGCGGTGAACAGCCCGGTTACGTAGGCACCGAGGGTATGCCCACGGCCGCGGCCGGGAATGTCCTCAAGTCCTGAATGTCCGCTAACGTCGCTGCCGGGATGACATCGGACGGACGGAGTACCGCACGGATGAATGACATGACGACTGAGACCGCCCAGCGGGTGACCGTCACGCTGGCCGGCGGGGTGGCCGATGTCCGGTTGAACCGGCCGGAGAAGCGCAACGCGCTCGACCCCGCGATGTTCGAGGCGCTCGTGGCTACCGGCGAGCGGCTCAGGACCCAGCCGGGACTACGGGCGGTCGTGCTGTCCGGCGAGGGCCCCGACTTCTGTGCCGGCCTGGACTTCGGCTCCTTCCAGGCCATGCGGGCCGGCGAACGGCTGTCCGCGACCGCTCAGCTCCCGCCCTCAGACGGGCCGGCCAGGGCAACCGGCCAGCGGGCGGCCTACGTGTGGGCCGAGCTTCCCGTTCCGGTAATCGCGGCGATGCGTGGCAACGCGCTCGGCGGGGGCCTGCAGATCTCGCTCGGGGCCGACATCCGGATCGTCACGCCCGACGCCAGGCTGTCGGTGTTCGAGGTGGCGTGGGGCCTCATCCCCGACATGACTGGTACCCAGTTGCTGCCCGAACTGGTCGGCCGGGACGTCGCCAAGGAGCTGACCTATACCGGCAGGATCGTCAGCGGCGAGGAGGCTGTGCGAATCGGGCTGGCGACCCGTACCGACGCCGACCCGCTGGCCGCGGCGCTCGCCATGGCGCAGGAAATCGCCGGGCGCAGCCCGCACGCGGTCCGGGCGGCGAAGCGGCTGCTCGACCTCGCCGGGCGGACCGACCTCGCGTCAGGCTTCGCCGCGGAGCAGCAGGAGATCCGCGCCCTGATCGGCAGCCCGAACCAGGTCGAGGCCGTCACAGCCCGCTTCGAAAAGCGCGCCCCTGTCTTCGACGAAGCCTGAACCTCGTCGGAGTCGAGCGTCAGGTACCTGCTGGGGCCGTGACCTGCGCCGCGACCGCGCCGACAGTCTCCCGCAGCCACAAATGGCCCGCGTCGTGGGTGTGCACGGGATGCCACCACATCGCTTCCTGGACGGGCACCGCGTCGAACGGGCAGTCGAGCAGGCGGATGCCGCTGCCCGGGCCGAGACCCAGCCGCGCGGCAAGCAGTGCCTGGATCATGGCGACCCGGCGCGTGCCCGCAACCATGGCCGGCAGCAGCTGGAAGCTGTCCACCGAGACCTGGACGCGGGGCTCAATCCCGAGAAGCGATAGCTGCCTGGTCACCGGGGCGTCGTAGACCCGCTGGTAGGCAGCCCAGGGCAGGGCGGCAAGCTGGCCGAGGGTGATCGACTCCCCCACCTCGGAGTTGTCCTCGGCCACCGCGCACAGCCAGCGGTCGCGGAACAGCTCAACGGCGGGCAGACCACCGATGATGCCGTGCGGCATGAACAGACCGTCGACGGTGGACAGCTGGGCGGCCGGATCGTCGGTGATCGTGGCGGGCACCTGGCGGAAGGTGATCTGCACCTGGGGGGCTTGAGCGCTGATTTCGCTGGCCAGCCGGTCTCCGACGACCGCCGCGGCATAGTCAGAGGCAAGCAGGACGAACTCGCGGTGCTCGCGTGCGGGGTTGAACTGCGGCTGGCTGCCGAAGACCAGCTCGAGCATCTCGCAGGCGACCTCGGTGCGGTCGAGCAGGACCACGCCGAGCGCGGTCAGTTCGTACCCGGCCCCCTTCCTGGCGAGCAGCTCATCACCGAAGTGCCGGCGCAGCCTGGCGAGCGCGGCGCTCATCGCGGGCTGGCTGAGCCCGATCCGCTCCCCTGCCCTTGTCACGTTGCGCTCGCTAAGCAGGGCGCGCAGCGCCACCACGAGATTCATGTCAAGTCCGGCAAGGTTCATGCTCGCAATGGTATCCAACACGTGGATGGCCATTATCCGAAGAATCGATTTCATAAATTCTCTCGTCTGATTCATAGTGGTCACGAGACTTGGAGGTACGCCCGTGGCAGTGTCGCCGCACCCCATGCCGCCGCAAGCAGACCGCCCGCCCGCCGCGACGCCGACGTCCCTTGACCGGGCCAACCCGGAAGCGGAGATCGCCGCGGCGGCCCGGGCTTACTCGAACTGGGGCCGCTGGGGGGCCGACGACGTGCTCGGCACGGTCAACTTCCTCACCGACGACCTGCGCCTGGCGGCAGCCGGGCTGGTGCGCCGCGGTGCGAGCTTCTCGCTGTCCCAGCGGTTCGACATGGACGGACCGCAAAAGGGGTGGCGGCGACGGACCAACCCGGTGCACACCATGCTCGACACGGGGACGGACGCGGCCGCAGGGAACCAGGGGTTCCCGCACGGCATCGGCGGCGCGGACGACGTGATCGCCATGCCGCTGCAGTGCTCCACGCAGTGGGACGGGCTCGGCCACATCTTCGACCACGGAAAGGCATGGAACGGGCGGGACGCGGCGCGCACCGTCACCTCCGACGGCGACCGGGTGACGGGGATCGAGCACCTGGCGCGGCCGGTATGCGGACGGGGCGTGCTGCTCGACGTGGCGCGGGTGATCGGGCCGTCGCTCGGCACCGCTGACGGAGCGCGCGGCGAGCTGCCCGACGGGTTCGCGGTCACCGAAGAGCACCTGACGGCCACCGCGGCCGCGCACGGCGTCACCGTCGGACGGGGCGACCTGCTGCTCGTGCGCACCGGCCGGTACGCGCGGGCGTTGCGTGAGGGCTGGGGCGACTACGCGGGCGGCCCCGCTCCCGGCCTGTCGTTCACCACCGCCGGCTGGCTGCACCGCACGGAGATCGCCGCCATCGCCACGGACACCTGGGGCTTCGAGGTGCGGCCGAACGAGTTCGACGACGCCTTCCAGCCGCTGCACCAGGTGGCCATCCCGCACCTGGGGCTGCTCATCGGGGAGATGTGGGCGCTCGAGGAACTGGCCGGGGACTGCGCCGCCGACGGTGTGTACGAGTTCTTCCTGACCGCCGCGCCGCTGCCGATCACCGGCGCGGTCGGGTCTCCCGTCAATCCGGTCGCCGTCAAGTAACCGCTGGAGGAAAGCGATGCCAGCCGTCAGTAACGTCCTGGTGGCGGGGGCCGGCCTGGCCGGCACCGCGACCGCCATCGGCCTCGCCGCGGCCGGGGTCGCGGTCGACCTCATCGACGTCAAGCCTGAGGTGACCACCATCGGCTCGGGCATCACCATGCAGGGCAACGGCCTGCGGGTACTGCGCGGACTCGGGGTCTGGGACGCGGTGCGGGCGGCCGGGTACCCGTTCGACAGCCTGGGGCTACGTGCCCCCGACCCGGCGGGCACGCTGATCGCCGAGGTACCCG
>Ga0335072_10003486_pt1 | contig 23693 bp, 17 predicted proteins | sample Lox_Sample_21_FD_206725 | JGI IMG/M metagenome (GOLD analysis project Ga0335072, IMG submission 206725) | Soil microbial communities from Loxahatchee National Wildlife Refuge, Florida, United States - Lox_Sample_2.1 | ecosystem: Environmental > Terrestrial > Soil > Wetlands | place: USA... | reverse complement strand
TCGATCAGCCCGGCGAGCACGGCCTGGAGTCGCCTGTGCGCTTGTCCGGTTCGCGCCATAGCCATGGGCATCCCGTCGATCAGTCGATGTCCGCGTCCGTCAGCCCGACCTTGCGGCCCAAAGCCGCCAATGCATCGCCGATGCGATCCCGCTTCTCGGCTTTGACGGCACGTTCAAGGATCGCGCGGATTTCCGCTTCGGCGCTGCGGCCATGCTGTGCGCCAGCACCCGGAGGGCACGATGGACTTCGTCGGGCACGTTGCGGATCGTGATCGAGGCCATGATACCAGGTCATGCCTGATGACTGCGATGCTTGCATTCTAGTGGAATGCAAGCAGCAGCGGAAGATCCCACTGCCTGGCCGCATTGGCTGGGCTGCCGCGGTCCGTATTATTGCGATGAGGTCGGGCAGGCCATGCGGCCGATCGACGTTCTGCTGACAGCTCTGGCGAATACGTCACGGGATGGCGCGCGCGATCAGGCTCCAGCCTGATCGCCCGACGGGGCAGCGCGGCTGACCACCCCGCGGCAGTGGTCGATACGCACGGTTCCATCGGCCGGCGCTGCCCGGAACTGGTATCGCTGCTCCATCCAGACTACGGCCGCGACCGAACCATCACTTCGTGCGCTTCCGGCCCGCCCACCTTAGCTTCCTCTCGTGTTCAACGCCGAGGAGGACGACATGCCAACCAATTCTGCCAACGGCCCACTGGCCTTCACCGTAACCTGGGAAGTCCGCGATGGCGAAGCCGACGCGGCGGCCGACATCATCGCACGCTTCGCACCGGAGGCGCGCAAGGAACCCGGTCTCGAGCTGCTGATGGTGCATCGCTTCACCGACAACCCCAGACACTTCCTGTTCTACGAAGTGTTCAAGGACGCGGCGGCATTCGCGGCGCACCAGGAGACGCCGCATTTCCGCACCATGATCATGGAGGAAGCGCTGCCGAAACTGGCGCGGCGCGAGCGCGTACAGTACGACGTGCTCTGACCGGTGCGGCATCCTCTTCCGATCAGCGCGGCAGAGGATGCCATCTCCCTTCGTCGGGCGGAGGCGTTGCATGGACATCTATCACGTATGGTGCGACCTGAAGCCCGGCGTGGGCGACCTGGACTTCGCGGAAAAGGCCGCGGCCTATCTTGGCCATTTGAAAGAACAGAAGCTGATCGAAGGCTGGCGCCTGACGCGGCGGAAGCTGGGGTTGGCGCCGGCTGGTATGGGCGAGTTCGACCTGATGATCGAAGTGCGCGATCTGGCACAACTTGAAGCCGCGTTCCAGCGCGTCGCCGGGCGGCGCGACCCGGTGGAGGGCTTTCACCACGCGGTCAATTCGCTGGTGCAGAACGCATCATTCGGGGTGTATCGCGATTTCCCCGATCCGATACGCCATCACGGCGAAGAGCGGTTCTGATCTGGTCGATCACGCTGTTCCAGTCGCCGGGCCTTGGCTGGCGGAACAGTCGCAGCGATGCGTACCAAGGCGAGTCGTGACGCCGCAGCATCCAGCGCCAGTCGGGTGCAAACGGCAGCATCACCCAGCACGGCACGCCCAGCGCGCCGGCGACGTGCGCCACGGACGTGTCCACCGTCAGCACGAGGTCGAGATTCGCGACCAGCGCCGCTGTCTCGGCAAAATCGCGCAGCAGCGGAGAGAGATCGGGCAGTCCCGCTTCCGGCGCGCGCGATCCGATCTGGAGGTTGACGACGTTTTCACCGCTGTCGCGGATTTCGCCGCATAGCGCGGCGAGGTTCGCCACGGCGTGCGGCGGCAACGATCGCCGCCGGTCATTGCCATGCGCGGGATTCCCCGCCCAGGCAACGCCGATTTTACCCCCGCCTGGCAGCAGCGCGCGCCATTGCGCCACCCGGTCCGGATCGGCGTGGAGATATCCTTCCACTGACGGAATGGTATCGGGCCATATGCCGAATGTGAGCGGCAGGCTCATCTGGTCGATCCAGGCATCGTAGCGCGGCAGCGGCACATCGTTCGCCAGCACCGTGACGCCGTCCAGCGTGGCGAGCCACGGCCCCAGGACAGGCGCGCAGACGAGGACCGGCTTTCCCCCGCGTGCGGCAATCAGCGGCAGATAACGTGCCAATTGAATGGCATCGCCAAGCCCTTGCTCGGCGCGCACCAGGATGGTGCGGCCGCCGGGGTTGTCACCGCTCCAAACAGTCCCCGGCAGATCGGGAAAGTCACGGCCGAAGCGCGGGTGCCGCTTGCGCCATTCGTATTCCGCGAACCCGCGGGCAAAATCGCCTGCGAGCAAAGCAGCCGTGGCAAGGTTCCAGTGTGCCTGAACGAAGTGCGGGTCGAGCGCGATCGCCGTTTCACAGGCGGCGATCGCCTCGGACAGCCGCCCGCGGGCGGTCAGCACGAAGCCGAGGCTGGCATGCGCCTCCGGCAGCGCCGGATCCAGATGCAGTGCGGCGCGGATGTGGCGTTCGGCCGCTCCCAGCTCGTCGAGGTCGGCGCAGGCATTGCCGAGATTGAGATGCGATGGTGCGTGCGACGGCTGCATCGCAACTGCCCGCAGCAGCGCCTCCCGCGCGGCAAGCGGTTCGCCGAGCGCGTTCAGCGCAGTGCCCCGAGCGAAATGCAGCTCGCCGCAGTCCGGCAGCAGGGCGAGGGCCGCGTCAGCCTCCCGCAACACGCGATCCGGTTGCTCGGCCGCGACCAGGGCGCGGATCAGGTTGATGCGTGCGCCCCGATGCTCGGGGAGCGCAGCAACGACGCCGGCGAGGCATTCGGCTGCCGCCGCGGGCTCACCGTCGCGGAGCCGGAGCAAGCCTTGGATGTAGCCGCGGTGCAGGTCGCCGGCCGGGGTGGCAGCCAAAGGTCGCGGCTTCGCGGCGCGCGTCTGTAATGGCGGGTCGGGGCTCGGGGCAGCCGGCATCCCGCCAGTCTGTCCGGGCACCGTTAAGCAAGCACTAATATCAACCCGCTTATGGATTGCCTCATGGCGGAGTTTCCAGTCGGTCAATATCCCGGAACGAGTCCGGCGGCTTCGGCCTTATCGCGCCTGCGCGCTCGCCTCGCTGCGCGTCGCCCCGGCCCGTGCCGCCAACGACGCGGCCATGAACTGGTCCAGATCGCCGTCCAGCACCGCGTCCGGATTGCCCTTCTCCACGCCGGTGCGCAGGTCCTTCACCAACTGATACGGCGCCAGCACGTAGTTGCGAATCTGGTGCCCCCAGCCGATGTCGGTCTTGGCATCCTCCTGCGCCGCCTGTGCCGCCTCGCGCTTCTGCAACTCCGCCTCATACAGCCGCGCCTTCAGCATCTGCATCGCCATGGCGCGGTTGCGGTGCTGGCTGCGGTCGGTCTGGCACGCCACGATGATGCCCGACGGCATATGCGTGATGCGGATCGCGCTTTCCGTCTTGTTGACGTGCTGGCCGCCGGCGCCCGACGCACGGTACGTATCCACCTTCAAATCCGACGGATCGATCTCGATGCTGATGTTGTCGTCCACCACCGGATACACCCAGACCGACGCGAAACTGGTATGCCGCCGCGCCGCCGAATCGAACGGGCTGATGCGCACCAGCCGGTGCACGCCGGCTTCGGTCTTCAGCCAGCCATAGGCATTCGGCCCGCTGACCTTCATCGTCGCGGACTTGATGCCGGCCTGCTCGCCCTCGCTTTCCTCCAGCCATTCCACCTTGTAGCCGTGTTGCTCCGCCCAGCGCGTGTACATGCGCTCGAGCATCTCGGCCCAGTCCTGCGCCTCGGTGCCGCCGGTGCCGGCGTTGATCTCGACATAGGCGTCGTTCATGTCGGCTTCGCCGGACAGCAGGCTTTCGATCTCGCGCCGCTTGGCGTCCTCCGCCAGGGCGCGGAGTTGCGCCAGCCCGTCCTCGGCCATCGCCGCGTCGCCGTCAGCCTCGGCGAGCGCGATCAGCTCGGCCGTATCGGCGACATCGGCCTCCAGCTTCCGCACCGCGTCCACCTGCGCGGCGAGGTGGTTGCGTTCGCGCATCACCTTTTGCGCGGCGGCGGCATCAGCCCACAGCGCGGGGTCCTCGGCGCGGTGATTCAGTTCGGCAAGACGGGCCTGGGCGGCATCCCAGTCAAAGATGCCTCCTCAGCAGTGCCACCGACTGCCTGATCTGCTCTTGCAATGCATCCGATTCGGCGGACATCGATCTGGCTTTCCATAATGGGCCTGCGGTTGCGGGCGGTCCGCGACGGGCTGGCCGATGCGAATCCCGGTGCGGTTCCCGTTGCGAAGGGGCGGCTCAGTACAACCCGCCCAGCGACATGTCCATGCTGCCGCTGCCGCCGGGCGCCGCGCCAGGGGCCGCGGCCGGCGTAGGACCGCCCGGAGCCACAGTCTGGCTGGCGACGCCCATGCCCATCCCGATCGGCTGCGACGCGCCCGGTGTCTGGTCCGCCTTGAAGGCGTCGGTCACCACGCCATCGCTGCTGTCCCAGGACGCCATCGTCACTCCCGGCGGCTGCGGGAAGCTCAGCACCGGCCGGCCCTTCAGCGCCTGCGCCATGTAGTCGTGCCAGATCGGGCCGGCCGCGGCGGCGCCGGTCTCGTTGTTGCCGAGCGTCGCGGGGTTGTCGAAGCCGACCCAGACCACGGTCACCAGGTCGGGGGTGAAGCCGGCGAACCAGGCATCGACGTAGTCCTGCGACGTGCCGGTCTTGCCCGCGATCGGCCGGCCCAGATCCTTGGCGACCGGCACGCCGGTGCCGCGCTGCACCACGCCCTGCATCATCGTGACCAACTGGAACACGCTCTGCGGATCGGCCAGCACCTGGCGATCATCGGCGATCGCCGGCGGCGTGGCCTGGTCGCTGCACGCGCAGGAAATCCCCTCGGGCCGCCACACCACCTGGCCCTCGCTGTCCTGCACGCTGTCGATCAGCGTCGGCGTCACCAGGCGCCCGCCCTCGTCGAGCGAGGCATAGGCGCCCGCCTCCTGCAACACCGTCGTGCTGACCGCACCCAGGGCCGCGGGCAGCACGCGCGGCATGTTGGCGACCTCGTGGAAGGCGATCGCGGTATCGGCGATCGGCCCCATGCCGATCCAGCGCGCGACCCGCAGCGTCACCAGGTTCAGCGATTGCTCCAGCGCCACGCGCAACGAGGTGGGGCCGCTGAAATTGCGTTCATAGTTCGCCGGCCGCCACGGACCGTCCGGCGTGTCCACCACGATCGGCGCATCGAGGAACCGCTGGCTGGGCGAAATGCCGCGTTCCAGCGCCGTGAGATAGACGAACGGCTTGAAGCTGGAGCCGGGCTGGCGCTGCGCCTGGGTGGCCCGGTTGAACTGGCTCTGGTCGTAGCTCCAGCCGCCGACCATCGCCAGCACCCGCCCGGTGGTGGGATCGAGCGACACCAGCGCGCCCTGAACCAGCGGTATCTGGCGCAGCGCGAGGCGGACCGGCGCGGCATGCGCGGCATGCAGCCCGGCGGCAACCGGCGCCACGCCGGTCCCATCGGGCGGCTGCACCATGACCACGTCGCCCGACTGCATCACGTCGGCCATCTTGCGCGGCACCGGCCCGAGCTTGCCGTCCTTCACGGGCCGTGCCCACGCGGCATCCGCCAGCGTCAGCACGCCGGTCTGTGGCACCGGCGGCTGATTGATGCCGGGCGCCGGCTGCAGCCAGCCCAGCCGCGCTTCAGAGTCGGTCTCGGACAGCACCACGCCGAGCTGCCAGTCCGGCAACATGCCGGCGGGCCGGGCGACCTGGGCCAATGCCGCCTGCCAGTTCTCCCCCTTGGCCTGCCCCTTGGCCTGGCCAATGCCGGGGCCCATGTCGGCCAGATGCGTCACCGGGCCACGCCAGCCGCCCAGCTTGCGGTCGTACGCCATCAGCCCGTCACGCACCGACTTTTCCGCGATGTCCTGCAGGCGCGGATCGAGCGTGGTGCGCACCATCAGCCCGCCTTCCGTCGTCTCATCCGGGCCGAATTTCTGGATCAGCTCCTGCCGCACTTCTGAGGTGAACCACTCGGCGCCCGGCACCGGCGCGGGACGGTGGAATTCGGTCGGGATCACCGGCTGCGCCTCGGCCGCCACCGACTGCGCGCGGGTGATATAGTGGTCGTCCGCCATGCGATCGAGCACATAGTCCCGGCGTGCCTTCGCCGCTTCGGGATACTTGAACGGGTTGAGATTGTTCGGCGCCTTCGGCAGCCCCGCGAGGAACGCGGCCTCCGGCAGCGTGAGTTCGTCCAGCCCCTTGTTGAAATAAGCCTGCGCCGCCGCCGCCACGCCGTACGACCCCATGCCGAGATAGATCTCGTTCAAGTACAGTTCCAGAATCCGCTGTTTCGACATCACCTGCTCGATGCGCATCGCCAGCAGCGCTTCGCGGATCTTGCGCGAGATCGACACCTCGTTGCTGTCCAGCAGCATGTTCTTCGCCACCTGCTGGGTGATGGTGGAGGCACCGATCGGGCGGCGCCCGGAGCCGAGATGCATCAGGTCGAACACGGCGGCACGCGCGATCGCCATCGGGTCGACGCCGCCGTGCTGCCAGAAGTTCTGGTCCTCGGCGGACAGGAACGCATCCGTGACGAGCGGGGGAATCTCGCTGAACGGCACGAAGATGCGGCGCTCGGTGGCAAGCTCGGCGATCAGCCGGCCGTTGCCGGCGAACACGCGGCTCATGACCGGCGGCTGGTAGTTCTTCAGGCCGTCGACGTCCGGCAGGTTGGCGCTGTAGTGGCGCCAGGCCACGTAGCCGACCACCGCGGCGGAAGCGCCGCCGAGCACGAACAAGCCGAGCAAGGCGCCGAAGATGCCGCGAGCGAGGCGGATGACCCAGTTGGGCCTGGGACGGCGCGGCGGCTGCGGCCCCTGCGGCTGGCGCCGGGGGCGCTGCGGGCCGGACGGATGAGCCATCGGCTCGCCTGCGTGGAGAGGACCGGTCATGGGGCCGCGATATGGGCCTTTTCCCCCCGCGCCGCCAGCAACGAGATCGATAGGTTGGTATGACCGGCCGGCAGGTGTGGCCGGTGTACCAGGCGACGGCCACAGCCAGGCGACCGCGCGCCCGGTGCTTCGCCGCCAGGGCGATCCCGGTTGCGGCAGTGCCGGTGCCGGTTCGATGGCGGACCAGCAATGTCCGGCTCCGCGATCGTCCGGCCGCGGCGCCGGGGAGCGGCCCGCTTAAGCCTTCGTTAACTGCATCGGTCTAAACCATGCCCGGTGAACCAGCTAGGCCTGCCATGCAACTCCTGAGCCGCCTGCGCCTGCGCACGAAGTTTGCGATTCTGCTCGGCCTGTCGGCACTCGTGCTGGTGGTGTCGATCGGCATCTCGGCGTCGCTGCTGCACCAGAGAATGGTGGACGACCGGGTCGACAAATTGCGTGCCGCCGTGTCGATGTCGCTCGGGCTCGCGCGATCGCTGCAGGATCAGATCGCGACCCACCGGCTCAGTCGCGAACAGGCGCTGCAGCAGTTCCGCGACGCTGCTCATGTCATGCATTTCGACGCGGGCGAGGGCTACGTGTTTGCCCTGGCACCGGATGGCCGGTTCGTCGCGCACGGCGTCAATCCCGCGCTCGAAAACACCCTGTCGGTGGTGCGGGACGCGAACGGCACGCCGCTGACCACGCTCATCGCCGAGGCGCTGCGGCATGCCGATCATGGCATAGTGACGTATCGCTTTGTCCGGCCGGGACAGGCGCAGGCCGAGCCGAAGGTGTCTTATGTGGAACGCTTCGCGCCGTGGGACATCGTGGTTGCCGCCGGTGCGTATACCGGCGACCTCCAGGCGGCATTCCAGGCCACGTTATGGACGCTGACCGGCGCGGGGAGCATGGTATTGCTTGTCACGCTGGCGGTGGCCTGGCTGATCAACCGCGACATCGCCGGCTCGCTTGGCGCGATGAATGCGGTGATGACGCGGCTGGCGCAGGGCGACCTGGGCGTGGCAATTCCCGGCACCGGCCGCGGCGACGAAGTCGGCTCGATGGCCAGGGCGGTCGCGATATTCAAGGACGCGTTGCAGCAGGCCGAACGCCTGCGCGCCGGGCAGGAGACCGAGCGTGCACGGGTTCAATCCGCACGTGCCGCGGCGATGGTGTCCATGGCGGAGACGATCGAGGCCGAGGCGCAGGATGCGATGGCCAACGTCACCCGGCAGACCGCCACGATGGCAACGTCCGCCGGCTCGATGCGCGACTCGGCCGGCCGCACCGGAACGGCGGCCGAGCAGGCGGCGGCGTCGGCAGGACAGGCATTGACCAATGCCCAGACGGTGGCAAGCGCGGCGGAACAATTGGCCGCCTCGATCCGGGAGATCAGCGGACAGGTGGATCAATCGTCCCAGGTGGTTGGGCAGGCGGTGAGCGCCGGGCGCGCGGCACGCGAAATGATCGAGGCGCTCAACGGGCAGGTGGGGAACATCGGCCGTGTCGCCGGCATGATCGGCGATATCGCGGCGAAGACCAATCTGCTGGCGCTGAACGCCACGATCGAGGCGGCGCGGGCCGGCGAGGCGGGCAAGGGATTTGCCGTCGTGGCGGGCGAGGTGAAGCAGCTTGCCACGCAGACGGCGCGCTCTACCGAAGAGATCAGCCGTCATCTGGTCGAGATCCGCGGCGCGACGGACGCTTCGGTGGCGGCGGTGCGCGAGATTGAAACCACGATCGACCAGGTGAATGCGATCGCCGGCTCGATCGCGGCCGCGGTGGAAGAGCAGAGTGCCGCGACCGCCGAAATTGCGCGCAATGTGGCCGAGACGGCGACGGCGGCGCGCCAGATGACCGAGCGGACGGCGGAGCTTTCCGCCGAAGCGGCGATGACGGGCAGGGAAGCCGAGGAAGTGCTCGGCAACACCTCCACGTTGAATGATACCGTGAAGGATCTGCGGCAGGCGCTGGTGCGCGCGGTGCGCACGTCGACAGGCGAAGTCGATCGCCGCCAGAACGGCCGCCGGCGGCCTTGCTATGTCGAAGCGTCCATCGTGCAGGCGGCGCGCTCGGAACCGGCGACGCTGCACGACATTTCGGAACAGGGCTGCCGCGCTGTCACAGCCGCGGATTGCCAGGCCGGGCAGCAGATCGAGCTTGTGCTGCAACGGCCGGCAAAACGGCTGCGCGGAGGGATCAGCGCCGTGTCGGAAGGCGGGGTGCATATCCGGTTCATGGATGCGGGCCTGCCCACCGCGGAGGTGGACCGGATCAGCGAGACGACCATTGCCGAACTGATCAGGCTGGCGAAAGGCGACCATATCGCGTTTGTCGAGCGCGTGGCTGATGCGGTCGCTTCGGGCCGGGTGCCGCACGATGGCCTGCCGACCCATCATGCGTGCCGCCTGGGCCGGTGGTACGACAGCCTGACCGATGCGCAGACGCTGGCGATGCCGTCGTTCCACGGGATCGCCGAGCCGCATCATGCGGTGCATGAGGCCGGCCACCGGGTACTGGCCGCGATTTCGTCCGGGGACATGGCCGGCGCCCGGCAACAGCTTGCCGAACTGCGGCAGCATTCCCAGCATGTGCTGCAGTGTCTGGACGCGTTCCAGCGGGACTATCCGGCCACGCTTGGGCCGCAGCAGGAGCAGCGGCGGGTGCTGGCGGCAGCGTGATGCGGGCGAGCGGGAGTCCTGCCGTATTCGATCCTGGCGGCGACCCGATCGGCAGCGCCGCGTTGAGCGTATCGGTCCGCGGAGCGCTCTCAGGTGGCGGAAACTCGCTTATCCGTTCGGCCCTTATGTAAAGCCGGGGCCGGCGGGCGGCCGGGAACGCGCTATACCCCCACCAGCCCCCGCCACATCCGCCAGAACCCGCGGATCGCCACCTCCGTCGCGCGCGTATCCTGCGCCTCGGTCCCCGCGCCGCCCATCTCCACCACCGACATCGCCCGCGGCGCCGTCGCCGCCCCGCGCTCCACGAATCCGCCGATGCAGCCGTCTTCCATCGAGACGAACCCCGCCGGCCCCGCCAGATTCAACTGCCGCAGCCGCCGCGCCCGCATCTCAGCCGTATCGTCGGCGTAGCCCAGGTAGATCCAGTGCAGGTCGCACCCGCCGACGCCCCGCGGCACGAACTGGCGGATCGCCATGATGTTCTGCGTCCGCTGCATCACGAAGGTCGGGAACACCGACATGATCTGCTGGCGCACCCGGTCGCCATGCTCCTCCACCACATCCACCAGGCCCGGGTCGCGCAATTTGAAGTCGTCGTCCACCGAGCGCATCCCGGCATAGGCGTTGTCCACCACGCTCTCCGGCGCCAGCGTGGTGGAGACATGGCAGCTTCCGGCCTCGTTGATTTCCACCCCGCCGCCCTGGCTCAGGCGGTTGATCTTGAAGGTGGCGAAGAACAGGTGAAGCAGGCTGGCGTGATAGGTGTCGCGGACATTCTCGGCGTAGAGTTTCCAGTTGTTCGGCAGCGCTTCGACATAGCGGCCGATGATCTCCAGCTTGCGGCTGGTGGCAACGCGCAGCCGGGCGGCGACCTGCGGGCCGATGAAGGATGCGAAATCCGGCGTGTCCGGGCTGAACGTGCCGAACACCAGCCCCTGCCACACCGTCACGCGCAATTTGCGCGGGCCATGCTCGCCGATCCGGAACGTGTCGGGCATGCCGCCCTTGCCGTTCACCCCGCGCTGGAATGCGACCGACTGCAAGGTGCCGTGCAGGTCGTAGCGCCAGGCGTGATACGGGCAGGTGAAGTCCTTGGCGCCGCTGCCGCCGTCCTCGAAGCAGATGATCGCGCCGCGATGTGCGCAGCGGTTTTCGAATGCACCGATGCGTCCCTCGGCGTCGCGCGCCACCACGACAGGCATCTCGCCGACCCAGGTGGCGCGCCAGTCGCCTGGAGCGAGAACCTCCACCTCCAGGCACAGATAGTTCCACACCGCTCCTTCGAACACCGACTCCTGCTCCAGGCGCAGGATGTCGGGGTCCTGATAGACCCAGAACGGCACGCGGGTCAGGCCAGCCGGCCAGGTGCGGCGAGCGGCGACGGGGGCGGCGGCATCCGGCATTCGAGGCCTCCAGGCTGCAATGGGCGCGGCACCAAGTGAACTCCCACGCGGCCGGACGGCGCAAGCTGCGCGGGCTGCCGTGCGGGTCGGGCAACCGCATGCTACCGGCAACCGCGTGCCGCTGGCACTCCGGCGCGTCTGGCAATCGCGCCCGTCCGTCCGCGGCGCGCGTCCGACACTGGGCCGCAGCCATGCGTTCACGCAATTGACCTTTCGCCCCGCCGCGCCGAAAAGCCCCGCCATGTCGGACGCGGCCGCGACGCTGATCCTGAGCGAGCCCCTGGCCGGCCTGCAGGCGCAGGCGATCGGCCTGGCCGAGGCCGCGCGCCTGCCCCACGAATTGCGTGCCCTGACACCCCCCGCCCCCTGGAAATGGGTGGCGGCCAAGTTGTGGCCCCGGCCGCTCATCGCGGTGGCGGATTCGCTCCGCGGGCCGCTGCCCGGGCTGGTCATCGCCTGCGGCGGGATGGGCGCCGCGGTGGCAGCCGCCCTGCGCCGAGGCGGCCGCCGCGTGGTGCAGGTGCAGCACCCGCGCCTGAACCCCAGCCGCTTCGACTTGGTGGTGGTGAACCGCCACGATGGCCTGACCGGCCCGAACGTCGTAGTCACCCGCACCGCGCTGCATCGCGCCACCCCGCAGCGTCTCGCCGAGGCCGCCGCCGCCTGGCGCGACCGCCTGGCCCATTTGCCTCGGCCGCTGGTCGCGGCGCTGATCGGCGGCAGCAATGGCCGCTATCGCCTGGACGCCACCGTGGCCGCCCAGCTTGCCGGCGGGCTGGCGGACATGATGCGGCGCGACCGCGTCGGGCTGGCGCTCACCCCGTCCCGCCGCACCGACCCCGAAGCGGTGCGCGTGCTGCGCCAGGCGCTGGAACCGCTCGGCGCGTGGTTTTGGGACGGAACGGGCGAGAATCCGTATTTCGGCATGCTCGGCCTGGCCGACGGGATCGTGGTGACGCAGGACAGCGTCTCCATGATCTCCGAGGCCGCCGCCACCCCGGCCCCGATCATGATCGCCGCGCTGCCCGGCCGGTCGCGCCGCCAGGCCATCTTTCTGGACGGCATGCTGGCCGAGGACCGGGTGCGCTGGTTCCAGGGCCGCTTCGCCACCTGGACCGTCGCGCCGCTCGACGACACCCCGTTCGCCGCCGCCGAGCTGCTGCGGCGCCTGGGGCTGTGATGACGCCAGCCGCACGCCACATCAACGGCTGCCCATGCCGCGCCAACGACGAGTTCCTATGCTGAACATCCAGACCTTCGATAACCGCTCCGGCGGCAACGTCATCTACAAGGCGCTGGCGCATCCGCTCGCCGCCGAGGCCATTGCCGGGCTGTACGCCCGCCTGGCGCCTCCCGTGGCGCTTTACGACCCGGACGGCATCGCCGAGCCCATGCTCGCACTCTATCCCGACCTGCCCCGGGTCGAAGGCTTGTTCGTGCACGACGTGGCCCAGGTGGGCCAGCGCCGCGCCGGCCTCACCGCTCGCAAGCTGACGGACCTGCCGCTGTGCCCCGCCCGCAGCGTGCTGATCGCCGCGTTCGACGCCGCGCGCATTGCCGCCCGCATCGCCCATCTGCTGCCCACCGGCGCCACGGTCCACACGCTGGATGCGACGCGGCTGCCGGACGCGATGCTGACCAACCCGGCCCGCTCGCTGGACAAGCTGAACTACGCCACCAATTTCGCGTTCTTTCGCGACGCCGGGGGCCTGTCCACCCGCCTGGTGTCGGCGAATTATTGGTCGGGCTACGGCGCCCGCGCCATCCGCCTCTGGCTGCGCTTGTTCGACGCCGGCGGCGCGGCGCTGGCCACCTGGGAGCAGGAGGTGCCGTCCGGCCCGGCGGGGTTTTCCATCGACAGCAGGGAAGTGCGGCAACGCTTCGGCCTGCCGGAGTTCACCGGCCAGCTTTTCATCCACGCGATCGGCGCCACCGGCCACGACGTGGTGAAATACGCGCTGGATACCTACGCCTCGGACAACGGCGCGTCGCTGTCCTGCACGCATGACGCCAACGCCTGGCCGTCCGACCGCTATGCCGGCCTGCCTGCCCCGTGCGGGGACGAACGGGTTTTGTTATGGATTCAAAACAGTCATGCTGCGCCGATCCCGGCTGGCGCGATGGCGCTCGACCGGATGGGGGCAGAGCAACCGGTGCCGCTGGACTGTGCCGTCGGTCCATTCGCGACGCTGGCGCTGGATGTCGCGGATCTGCTGCCCGATTTGCGCTGGCCGGCCCAGATCGAGCTGCGTTCGGGCCGCCACGTGGTGCGCCCGCGCTACGAGGTGATCCGCGACGGCCGCACCCGCATTGCCCACGTCAACGTCGAACGCGCCGATCTGCGTCCCGATCCCGCCATCCCCGGCCTGCCGCCCGAGCTGGGCCGCGGCTTCCTGCTGCCCTTCCCGATCCTGCCGCGCGAGCGCTTCCGCAGCATCGTGCTGCCCACGCCGATGGCGGAAACCCAGGCCGACCTGCCGCTGCGGCTGGACGTGTTCGACGCCTCCGGGCACAAGGCGGGCGAGCGTTTCCTTGGCCGCCTGCCGCGCAACCACGCGCTGGCGGTGGACTGCGGCGACTTCGACGTGGACGCCGGGCACGCCGAGCTGGTCTACGACTTCCGCGACGGCGGCGGTGCCGACGGCTGGCTGCACGCGCTGTTCCGTTACGAGGATCGCCACTCCGGCCACGCCGCCGAATCCAGCTTCGGCGCGCATATCTTCAACACCGCGATGACCTGGCGCGATGAGCCGCAATCCTACACCGGTCCGCCCCCTGGACTTTCCACCCGACTGTTCCTGAAACTGGGCGATGCGCGGCGGCGCAGCTTTGCGGTGCTGATCTACGCGTCCTCCAATCCGTGGCACGCGACATCGTCGACGCTGCTGCAATTGCACGATGGCGCCGGCCGCCAGATCGCGCAGGATACCGCCGCGATCGCCTGCTCCGGTTCGGCAATGGTGTGGCCGCATGAGGTGTTCGGCGCGGCGGCCCTGCGTCAGGCCGGCCCCGACGGCTACGTGCTGGTGCGCGACCCGACCTGCCGATTGTTCGGCTATCACGGGCTGATGGACGACGCCGGCGGGTTCTCGCTGGACCATATGTTCGGCTTCTGACCCGGCGGCGCGTTCGGCGTCTGGCGCCGCGGCATGACCGGATTCTGGCCATTGGCGCCGACGTGACGCCGACGTGACGCAGGCGTGCCGCACGGCCGCACGGCACATGGCCCCTCACGCTTCCTCTTCTGCCTCAGCTTCCTCCCCGCGTGAAATCCGGCCACCCGCCGCACGGGCGCCGCGGGATTTGCGCATGGCCGCGCGCATGGGGCAGCGCAGGAGCGTGTGGGCGACTGGCTTATTGTCAGGGAGGAAGCTGAGGCAGGTGAGGCCGTGGAGATGATCCCGATTCCATCCCGATCGATCGAGACTGGAATGGCCAATCCGGGAAACCCGCTGCCCCGGGGCGGCGTGCTTCGAGCCAGGCCACATGGGACAGCCTGGAGCTGACCGGAATCTGCGCCCGGTCCGCAACGCCCTCTTGTCTGTAAGGGTTTACCTGTCACAATGTAGGGGTATCCGGCAGTTCGCCGCGCCGGCCGCAGGGGAGAGGCTCCGACAAGAAGGGAGGACAAACAATGATCACCCGCCGCACGGCTCTGGCCGCCGGACTTGCATCCGCCATGGCCGGCCGACTCACCAGCGCCCGCGCCGCCAACACGCCCGGCGTCACGGCAACCGAAATCAAGATCGGCAACACCGGGCCGTACAGCGGACCCGCCTCGTCCTACAGCGTGATCCCGCGCACCGAGGGTGCCTATTTCAAGATGACCAACGACCAGGGCGGTATCCACGGCCACAAGATCAACTGGGTGTCGCTGGACGACGGCTACACGCCGCCCAAGACGGTGGAGGACATCCGCCAGCTTGTCGAGGAAGACAACGTGGATTTCTGCTTCAACGACATCGGCACGCCGACCAACTCGGCGATCGCGGAATACCTGAACCACCACAAGGTGCCGCAGCTTTTCGTCGGCTCCGGTGCCAGCAAGTGGAGCGACTACAAGAAATACCCGTGGACCATGGGCTTTCAGCCGAACTACCGCACCGAAGCGCAGATCTACACCAAGTACATGCTGGCGAACGTGAAGGATCCCAAGATGGGAATCCTTTATCAGAACGACGATTTCGGCAAGGACTACCCGACCGGTGTGCGCGACGTGCTCGGCGCCAACTGGGACAAGGTCGTGGCAAAGAACCTGAGCTACGAGACCACCGACGCCACCATCGATTCGCAAATCTCCGAGATGCAGGGCGCCGGCTGCAACGTCTTGCTGGTGGCCGGGATTCCCAAATTCGCGGCGCAGTCGATCCGCAAGGCCTTCGATCTGAAATGGCAGCCGATGTTCTTCATGACCAACGTCTCCATATCGGTCGGCACGGTCATGGAACCGGCCGGTCCGGAGAAAGCCATTGGCATGCTCAGCACGCAGTACCTGAAGGATCCGACCGATCCGGAATGGGCCAATGACGAGGGCATCAAGGTCTGGCGCGCGTTCATGAACAAGTACAACCCGAGCGGCGACCAGAAGGACGCGGCGACGGTGTTCGCCTATGGCTGCGCCATGACGATGGTGCACGTGCTGAAACAGTGCAACGGCGACTTCTCGCGCGCCAATGTCATGCAGCAGGCGGAGAACCTGCATGATGTGGAAATTCCGGTGCTGCTGCCCGGGATCAAGCTGAACACCAGCCACACCGATCACCGGCCGATGAAGGCGATGCAGCTCGAGCGCTGGAACGGCAAGAGCTGGGTTCGCTTCGGCGGCCTGATCGAAGGCGCGAACGTGTAGCGGCGGCGGGCGCGGCAAGGGACGGAACGGCGAACCGCCCGGGATGATCCCGGCCGGATCGTAGCGTTCCTGCCGCACCCGGCGCTGCGAATTGCCTGGCGCGCGAAGCCGGGGCCAGCGAGGACGAGCGTTACGACAGCAATAAGAACGCGCTTCACAATAACAGGGAGGAAAAACATGATCAGCCGCCGCGCCGCCTTGACCGCCGGGCTCGCCGCCGCCGCCGTCGGTGGCCGCAGCATGGCCGCCCATGCCGCGAAATCGCCGCCCGGGGCCGAGATCAAGATCGGCAATACCGCGCCATACAGCGGACCCGGCTCCTCCTACAGCGTCATCCCCAGGTTCGAAGCGGCTTACTTCAAGATGATCAACGAGCATGGCGGCATCGCCGGCCACAAGATCGACTTCATTTCGCTTGACGACGCCTATACGCCGCCCAAGACCGTGGAGGACACGCGCCGCCTGGTGGAGCAGGACCAGGTGGATTTCTGCTTCGGATCGCTGGGACCGCCAACCAACTCGGCGATCGCCGAGTACATGAACCACCACAAGGTGCCGCAGCTCTTCGTCGGCACCGGCGCCGGCAAGTGGGCCGACTACAAGAAATATCCATGGACCATGGGCTTCCAGCCGAGCTACCGGACGGAGGCGCAGATCTACGCAAAATACATGCTGGCGAACGTCAAGGATCCCAAAATGGGCATCCTTTATCAGAACGACGATTTCGGCAAGGACTACCCATTGGGGGTACGCGACATCCTTGGTGCGAACTGGGACAAGATCGTTGCGAAGAGCCTGACCTATGAAACCACCGACGCCACCGTCGATTCGCAGATTGCCGAGATGCAAGGCGCCGGCTGCAACGTATTGCTCGTGGGGGCCATCGCCAAGTTCGCGGCGCAGGCGATTCGCAAGGTCTACGACATCCAGTGGAAGCCGATGTTCTTCATGACCAATGTCGCCACCTCGGTGGGCATGGTGATGCAGCCGGTCGGGCCGGAGAAGGCGGTGGGCATGATCAGCACGCAGTACATCAAGGATCCCACCGATCCCGAGTGGAACGATGACGCGGGGATCAAGGCTTGGCGTGCGTTCATGGCCAAGTATTTGCCCAATGGCGATACCACGGATGCGGCCAACGTGTTCGCCTATGGCGCAGCTATGACCATGGTGCAGGTGCTGAAGCAGTGCGACGGCGACTTCTCGCACGCCAGCGTCATGCGGCAGGCGGAGAACCTGCATAATTTCCAGGTTCCCGTACTGCTGCCGGGTATCACGATCTCTACCGGCCACACCGACCATCGGCCGATCAAGGCGATGCAGCTTCAACGGTGGGACGGCAAGACCTGGGTCCGTTTCGGCGGCCTGATCGAAGGCGCCAACGTCTGACCCCGGCGACGCTCCCGCCGGCATCGCGGGAGCAGTACGCGGCCGCGCCGTGCGTTGACGCCGAGTACGCGTTGATCGCGGCGCGTTGGTACTGGGTTCTCCCGCCACGGCCTCGTGGCGGGCACGGGTGGCGCTGAGCCGTCGCCCCGGGTCCCGATTGCCCCGGCCGCTGGTCTGGACCAGTGTAGCGCCGGTCAGGGTGCTTTGCGCCCTGACGACGGGGAAGCTCCAAACCAGTCGGGAGAACAAAGAATGATTACCCGCCGAACGGCTCTCGCCGCCGGACTTGCGTCCGCTGTGGCAGGCCGGCTTACCAGTGCCCGCGCCGCCAACATGCCGGGCGTCACCGCGACCGAGATTAAAATCGGCAACACCATGCCCTATAGCGGGCCAGCGTCTTCGTACGGCGTCATCGGCCGGACCGAGTCGGCCTACTTCAAGATGATCAACGAGCAGGGCGGCGTTGACGGCCACAAGATCGACTTCATCTCGATCGACGACGGCTACAGCCCGCCGAAGACGGTGGAGGACATCCGCCAACTGGTCGAGGAAGACCATGTCGACTTCTGCTTCCAGACGCTCGGCACGCCGACCAACTCGGCGATCGCCACCTACATGAACCACCAGAAGGTGCCGCAGCTTTTCGTCGGCTCCGGCGCCAGCAAGTGGAGCGACGTGAAGAAATACCCGTGGACCATGGGCTGGCAGCCGAACTATCGCACCGAAGCCCAGATCTACATGAAATACATGCTGGCGAATTTGAAGGAGCCCAAGCTGGGAATCCTTTACCAGAACGACGATTTCGGCAAGGACTATCCGCTGGGTGCGCGCGACGCGCTGGGCAAGGACTGGGACAAGATCGTCGTCAAGAACCTGAGCTACGAAACCACCGACGCCACCATCGATTCGCAGATTGCCGAGATTCAGGGGGCCGGCGCGAATGCGCTGCTGGTCGGTGCGATACCCAAGTTCGCGGCGCAGTCCATCCGCAAGGTGTACGACCTGAACTGGAAGCCGATGTTCTTCATGACCAACGTCTCCAACTCGGTCGGCACGGTGATCAAGCCGGCCGGCGAGGAAAAGGCGGTGGGATTGCTCAGCTCGCAATATCTGAAGGACCCGACCGATCCGAGCTGGGACAACGATGCCGGGATCAAGACCTGGCGCGCCTTCATGGCGAAGTACAATCCCAGCGGCGATACCACCGACGCCGCCACGGTGTTCGCCTATGGCATCAGCATGACGATGATGCAGGTGCTGAAGCAGTGCAAGGGCAACTTCTCCCGCGCCAACGTCATGCATCAGGCCGAGAACATGCGCAACGTCGAGATCCCCGTGCTGCTGCCGGGCATCACGATCAGCACCAGCCCGACCGATCATCGCCCGATCAAGGCGATGCAGATGGAGCGCTGGGACGGCAAGACCTGGGTCCGCTTCGGCAACCTGATCGAAGGCGCGAACGTCTAACGCCAACCTCTCCCGCGCGCGCCTTTGCCGCGCGCGTGGGAGAGGTCAAGACGCCGAAGGCGTCGAGGGTGAGGGTGCTTGACCTCGCCCGCCACCTTCGCGGCAGAGGCGGCCGCCTATTCCTTCACCCCACCCGCCATCAGCCCGCTGACCAGATAGCCGCGCACGAAGAACGCAAACGCCAGCACCGGCAGCATCACCAGCACGCCGCCGGCGGCGATCTTGCCCCATTCCCAGCCTTCGTACTGCATGAAGTTCACGATCGCCACGGGCGCTGTCATCGCCTGGGTACGCGTGAGGATCAGCGCGTAGAAAAAATCGTTCCACGACAGGATGAAACACAGGATGCCGGCCGCCGCGAGGCCGGGCGCCGACAGCGGCAGCACAATCCGCATGAAGCCGCTCCATACGCCGCAGCCGTCGATCCACGCCGCCTCCTCCAGCGACCGCGGCACCGCGGCAAAGAAGCTGCGCATCGACCACACCACCAGCGCGAGATTGAATGTAATGTAGATCAGCACGAGTCCGGCGACGGTATCCATCAGGCCCAGCCGGGTGAAGGCCAGGAAGAACGGAATGGTGAACGCGATCGGCGGCGCCATCCGCGTTACCAGAATCCACAACGCGATCTGCCGGCTGGCGCGGAACTGCCAGCGCGACAACGCATACGCCGCCGGCACCCCGAGCAACAGCGACAGCACGGTGGACGTTCCGCTGGCGAGCAAACTGTTGACGAAGGAATGGGGGAAATTGCCGGTCCACAGCGCGGTGTAGTTTTCCAGCGTCGGGGTGAATAACAGGCGCGGCGTCATGATGTCGCCGTTGCGGCGGAACGACATCTGCAACAGCCAAAGCGCCGGCGACAGCACCACTGCGAGGATCAATGCCGCCACGCCCTCGCGGAGCGAAGATCGCCTATTCATCCAGCGCCTCGTTCCCCAGCCGTCCGACCAGCAGCGACAGCAGCATCACGCCGATCACCATCAGCACCGCCACCGCGCTGCCATAGCCCCAATAGGAAAAATTGAAGGTCTGCTGGAAGGCGTAGTAGTTGGTCACTTCCGTCGCGCCGCCGGGACCGCCGTCGGTCAGCACATAGATCAGCGGAAACGCCTTGATGCTGTCGATCAACCGGAACAATACGCAGACGACCAGCGTCGGGCGGATATAAGGCAGCCGCACATGCCAGAACAATTGCAGCGCGCCGGCGCCGTCGATGCGCGCGGCTTCCTGCGGTTCCTTCGGCACCATCTGCAATGCCGCGAGCAACATCAGCATGGTGAACGGGAACCATTCCCAGGTGTCGGCGGCTGCGATCGCCCAGATCGCGGTGGCCGGATTGGTGATCAGCGAGCGCACCGGCACGCCGAGCCACGCCAGCAGATGATGCAGCGGGCTGATGTCGGGCGTGTACAGCACCTTCCAGATGATCGCCACGACGATCGGCGGCAGCACCATCGGCACCAGGAATCCGGTGCGCAGCGCTTCCAGCCAACGCGACGGCCGGTCCAGCAACAGCGCCAGGCCAAGCCCGGCGGCGAGCTGGGCAGCGACGCCCACCACCGACAGCTCGATCTGCACCCAGACCGAGTGCCAGAACTCGGCGGTGGCGATGATCTCGCGGTAGTTGCCGAGCGGATCGGAGAAGTCGGACGCCGTGGCCGGATTGACCGGCGTCAGCGGCGTCAGGCTGGTGACCAGCAGATACGCCGCCGGCCCCAGTGTGATCGCCGCCAGCACGATCACCGCCGGTGCCAGTCCCAGGCGGAACGACCGGCATTGCTCCGCCTGCCAGCCGCGCAAGCGTCGCGATGTTCGCAACGGCTACAGCTTCACGCCGGCGCGCTTCAATTGCATCAGCGCATTGCTCTGCAACTGCGCCATCGATTCCTTGGCGCTTTGCTCGCCGGAAATGATGCGCTGCATGGCAACGTCGATCTCGTGATCCACCGGCGGATAGGCCGGCACCGTGCGATAGACGGTATAACCCTTCGCGCCGAGGTTCAGCGTGTCGAGATAAAGCTGTGCGACGTCGGTGCCGTTGATCATCATCTTCTGGCGAAACTCCGGCTTGTCGATCATCGACCGCCGGGTCACGGAACTGTACCCGTGATCGTTGAACATTCGCTGGATCAACTGCTTCGACATCGACCATGTGATGAACTGCCAGGCCGCGTCCTTGTTGCGCGAGCCCACGGGAATGCCCCAGCCATGCGCCGCGACATTGGGAAAGCGTCCGGCCGGTCCGGCAGGCGTCAGCGACAAGGCGCAGGTCTTCGCCACCTTGCTGTCAGCTCCAGCCATCTGCACCATGAACGTTTCGTTGCTGTTTGAATATGTGACGCGGCCCTGCTTCATCGATTCCAGCACCTGGTCATAGGTGTAGGACAGCACGCCATCCGGCCCGTACTGGCGCAGCATGCCGCAGAAGAAATCAGCCCCCTGGACTGCTTCCGGCGAATCCAGCATTGGCATCAGGTCATGCGGCGCATTGCGGAACACGTTGCCGCCATAGCCCTGCAGGAACGGGATGAAGGTCCAGCCGTAATGGTTCTCCTCCACGAACGCCGGAATGCCGTCCTTCTTGTTCACGGCCTTCAGCATCGCGCCAAGTTCATCGAACGTGTCGGGCATCTTCATGCCGGCCGCCTGGATGAGATCGTAACGCGAGGCGCCCGCCATGTGCACGTCGGCGATCCATGGAATTGCGCACAGCCGTCCCTGCGAATCGATGAACGCCGACTCCGCGGCCGGCAGGAAATCCTTGGCATCCCAATCCGCCGGAGTCTTCTTCGGGTCGTCGATATAGTCGGAGAGCGGCGTCACCCAGCCCGCGCCGACCCAGCGGCCACTGAAGATGAACGTCACGTTCACCACGTCATGCGCGCCGCTGCGGGTGGACAGCTCGATGTCCATGCGCTGATTGTAGATCGGGAACGACGGCGTTTCGTAATTCACCTTGGCGCCGGTCGCCGCCTCGAACTCGGGAATGTAATTCGCGAGGAACTTGGGGTAGGACGAGCTCCAGCAGCTTACGTTCAGCGTGACGCCCGACAACGGCTTCGCCCCGCCTTGCGCCGGCGCCTTGCCCGGCAGCATCAGCAGCGGGGCGGCCGCGCCGGCCGCCAGCACATCGCGGCGCCTGAGGCGCCGGCCGGTCTTGTTCATCGCGTCCCTCCCAGACCACTCTTTGCCGCGATCCTGAACGCCGCGCTGTGCCTTGGCAAGCAAGCGGTATCATGTGAAAGGATTGTCATGAGCCTCGAAACCGAGCTGGAGCACCATCTGTCACGCGAGTTGGGTGACACCGCGGCGGCGCGCGCATTGGCGGCGATCCTGCTCGAGGAAACGCTGTCCTGGTCGCCTCCGGTCATTGCGCCGGAGCAAATTACCACCATCCTGGCGTTCACCTTCGGCAATCGCATGCTGGCGAACGGCAATCGCGAGCCGGGGCCGGTGAACGCAATGCTCGCCGATGTTGCGGCGGATCTGCACCAACGCACCGGCGCACGGATATTCGCACAATGGGAGGTCGCGGCAGCGTTGCAAGGACGCGTGCCGGCGGCGCTGGTGACGGCGATCAATCCCGCGCGCGATGCGCGGGGCGAACCGGTGTATCTCAGTACCTCCGGCGTGCTGGAGGAGATCGCCCGTCTCGCGGCGCCGCCGTCGCTTGGCCGCGTCGGCGTGGTGGCGTTTGCCGACCACGCCTGGCGCTGCGTGGCGAGCGCGCGCCGGCTCGGCTTCGATGCCCATGCGCCGGCGGGCATGAAGCTGCCGGACCGCTACGATCCCGAATCAGGCCAGGCCTGGTGCCGCGACCGCATCGCCTATCTGCTGCACGACGTGATGCTCCGCGTCACCGAACGCCGCGCCGCCGCGGTCGGTGCCATGTGGCGTTAGCCATGAGGGGAAACGCGTCCGGGAGGGGAAACGCGTCCGGACGTCGCCGCCGACGCCGCCGCGATGCGCGGCGCCCCCGCAGCGTCAGGTCACTTCGAACACCCGGATCACCACATGCTCTGGCGCACGCTCGCCAACCGCAAGGAAGACGCTCCGGCACAGCCAGCCATGCCGCCCGTCGGCTACTTCGAATGTCGGCGTGGCACGGAAATAGTATTCCGAGGGATCGACCGCCGCCCCGGCCGCGAGACGCGCCAGAACCTCCGGCGGCCCACGGCGCACGCCGCGGTTCACCACCGAGATCAGCGTGCCGTCCGCAGTCTTCAGCGTATAGCGGGCGATCAACTGCGCTGTGCCGTCGGCCAGTATCACCTGCCAGTCCGCGCCACCCGGAAGCACGGCCGCCGTCAACCGCGGGCCCTCGACCCGGCCGCCGGTGATCGGAATGATACGGCGCCGGCCCGCCGCCGTGGGGCCGGCGTCCAGCACCGCGCCGACGGTCACAAACGCGGTGAAGACCGGCTCGAGCTCGGGTTTCATGTCATTGCCGCCCGGCCCGCATGGCGAAAGCGCGTCGCCGCTGCCATGACCTTATGCCACCAGCGCCGCCGCGATTTGCTCGCGCGTCAGCGGCATGTCGCGGATGCGCGTGCCCAGCGCGTGCGCCACCGCGTTGCCGATCGCGGCTGCCGTCGGTCCGAACGTGCATTCGCCCATGCCGAGCGTCGGCAGGTCCGGAGCATGCACGATCTCCGTCTCGATCTCCGGCACCTCGGAAAACTTCAAAATCGGATAGCCCTCCCAATCCAGCGATGCGCGCCCATCGGCATCGAACTTCATTTGCTCCTTCAGTGTCATGCTGATCGCCTGCACGATGCCGCCGTCGAGCTGATTGCGCGCGCCGTCCGGATTGATCACCAGCCCGGCATCCGCGGCGCACCACGCGCGCTTCACCCGCACCTCCTGCTCCACCTCGACGGCCACCGCGACCGCCGCATACGCCGCCTTGTTCTTGTATCTCGCCCAGGCCAGGCCAATGCCGCGCCCGCTGCCCGCCGGACCGCGCGAGGCCCAGTCGCAGCGCCGCGCCACATTCTCGATCAGCCGCCGCGCCCGCG
>Ga0335072_10003485_pt1 | contig 23696 bp, 15 predicted proteins | sample Lox_Sample_21_FD_206725 | JGI IMG/M metagenome (GOLD analysis project Ga0335072, IMG submission 206725) | Soil microbial communities from Loxahatchee National Wildlife Refuge, Florida, United States - Lox_Sample_2.1 | ecosystem: Environmental > Terrestrial > Soil > Wetlands | place: USA... | reverse complement strand
TGTCCTGTGAGCGAAGTAGCTTGACCTGACGTTTGGCATTCCGGGATCATGGCGTATGCCGTTGACTGTGACTGTGGATGTGCCGCCGCGCGATCGTGAGGTGCTGGCCTCGTGGGTCCGCTCGACATCGATCCGGGCGGGCCTGGCGCAGCGGGCCCGGATCGTGCTGCTGGCCGCTGACGGCGCCGGGACGAATGAGATCGTGGCCCGGACCGGGGCGTCCAAGCCGACGGTGATCGCGTGGAAGAAGCGGTATGCCGCCGAGGGCATCGGCGGGCTGGATGACCGGCCCAAGCCGGGCCGGCCGCGCACGACCGATGACGTGGCGATCGTGCTGGCCACGCTGGAGCCGCCGCCGGAGCGGCTGGGGGTGACGCACTGGTCGAGCCGGCTGCTGGCCAGGGAGCTGGGCGTGTCGAACGTGAAGGTCGCGGACGTGTGGCGGGAGTACGGGCTGCAGCCGTGGCGGACCGAGACGTTCAAGTTCTCCACCGACCCGCAGCTGGAGGCGAAGGTCCGCGACGTGGTCGGGCTGTACCTCAACCCGCCCGACAACGCGATCGTGCTGTGCGTGGATGAGAAGTCGCAGGTCCAGGCCCTGGACCGGACCGCGCCGATCCTGCCGCTGCGGCCGGGGATCCCGGAGAAGCAGACCCATGACTACGTCCGGCACGGCACCACCACGCTGTTCGCCGCCCTCGAGGTCGCCACCGGCAAGGTCACCGACGCGTGCTACCCGCGGCACCGCCACCAGGAGTTCCTGCGTTTCCTGAAGAAAGTCGCCGCCGCCCATCCGCGCGCCGAGCTGCACATCGTGGTGGACAACTACGCCACCCACAAGCACCCCGACGTGCAGGCCTGGCTCGCGAAGCACCCGCGGATCACGCTGCACTTCACCCCGACCTCGGGGTCCTGGCTGAACATGGTGGAGATCTTCTTCGGCATCATCACCCGCCAGGCCATCCGCCGCGGCACGTTCCGATCGGTCAAGGACCTCATCGCCGCGATCGAGAACTTCATCGACGGCTGGAACGACCGGTGCCAGCCCTTCACCTGGACCAAAACCGCCGACGAGTTACTCCCGCGCTGCCGCCCAGGTAAGAGAACTTCGTTCACGCGACACTAGGAACCAAGTACGGCGGGAACGGCAAGACGACGTTCGCGCTCCCCAATCTGCGGAACGCCGCGCCAGATGGCCTAACCTATTCCATCTGTGAGTTTGGCATTTTCCCGTGACGCACGGCGCTAGCGCCGCGCGGGCTGGCGCGTGAGGCGCAGCGCCTAACCATCTTGCTCATCAAGGTCCTGCACCAGGCCTTCTCCGGTCAGCAGCGGCCGGCAGGGTGATATCGCTCGATCGCTGCCAGCTTTCCGTCGGCCCGGTGCAGGACCAGGAACTCGCTCTTCCGCAGCGGCTCGACCGGCGGGCGGTCTGCGCCGAGCTCGGCGCAAGCCGCATCGAGCAGGAAAGGCATGTTCTCCCGATGCGCGCAGACGACCACCGGCCTGTCGGTGGCGGCCAGCACGGCCATCGCCTTCGCGGCCTCGGGATCCGCAACGGGAGCCTTCTTTGCCACCTCGAACGCCGGCTCTATCTCAACCTCTACACCCGCGAGCGCGGCGTATGGGCGCACGCTCGCCACGCACCGCTCGGCCGGAGAGCTGACGACTCGTCCGGTTCCGAAGCAGCGCATGAGGTCGGCGAGGATCTTGGCGTCCTTCTTGCCGCGGGCATCGAGCGGCCTGGACCGATCGTCCTTGCGCCACCGCGACTTGCTGCCGGCCGACGCGTGACGCACCAGGATCAGCGGAACCGTGCGCAGCGGCCCGGCCCGGAAGTTCGCCAGCGTCTGGCCGTCACGTGGATAACTGAGCCTGGCGCCTGCCGCGCTCGCCGCGACCCAGCCGAGCTGGTCGACCTCGGCGTTAGGCACGAACGCGGCCGCGGCAGCAGGGACCTCGGCTGCCCAGTAGTCGACGCGCTTAGGGGCCGAAGCCGTGTCGTAGTGCACCGGCGGCATCCGCCGGCCGAGCGTGATGACGAGCCCGGTCTCCTCTGCCACCTCGCGCACGGCCGCCAGCAGCATGTGCTCGCCGGGCAACAGCTTGCCCTTGGGGAAGCTCCAGTCGTCGTATTTAGGCCGGTGAACGAGCGCGACCTGAGCACCGCTGCCGGCCCGCCGCCACACCACAGCCCCGGCGGCATTTACCTCCTCGGCCGCCCCACCATCAGGCATCGGCACCTCGGCTGCGCCGGGTCTTGATCAGCAGTTCCTGGATATCTGTCAGCGGTTCGCCGGCAGCGTCTAGGTGGTGGCGGGTCCAGGTGCCGTCGGCCGACAGCCACCAGGACGCAATCTGCGGGTCCATCGCGAGATCGATGAGCTGGCGCAGCTCGGTCTGCTGCGCCTCGTCCGTGACCCCGACGAGCAGCTCGACCCGACGGTCCAGGTTGCGGTGCATCAGGTCAGCGCTGCCGATCCACACTTCCCCTGGCAATGCCCCGACGCCGGTCCCGAACGCGTAGATCCGCGAGTGCTCAAGGAAACGGCCTACGACGCTGCGCACCCGGATCGACTCCGACAGCCCCGGTATCCCAGGCTTGATGGCGCAGATCCCGCGAATCCACAGATCCACCGGCACGCCGGCCATCGATGCGCGGTACAGCGCGTCGATCATCGCCTCGTCGATGATCGCGTTGCACTTCATCTGGATCTTCGCAGGCTGCCCGGCCCGGTGGAGGTCAACCTGCTGATCGATCCGCTCGATCAGGCCGCTCCGCACCCGCGCCGGGGCGACCAGGATGCGCCGGTAATCGGTCTTCCGGCTGTACCCGGTCAGGTGGTTGAACAGGTCAGTTACGTCCTCGCCAACGGTTCGATCGGCGGTGAGCAGGCCGAAGTCCTCATAGAGGCGCGCGGTCTTCGGATGATAGTTGCCAGTACCGATATGGCAGAACCGCCGCAGCGAGCCGTCCGCCTCCTCGCGCACCACGAGCGCCATCTTGCAGTGCGTCTTCAGCCCGAGCATGCCGTAGACGACATGGCAGCCAGCTTGCTCAAGCTTGCGCACCCAGCCGATGTTGGCTCGCTCGTCGCCGCGGGCCTTGATCTCGACAACGACCACGACCTGCTTGCCCGCCTCGGCCGCATCGACGAGGGCGTCGACGATCTCGGAGTCGCCGCTGGTCCGGTACAGGGTCTGCTTGATGGCCTGCACCCGCGGATCGGCAGCCGCCGAGACCAGGAAGCGCTGCACGCTGGCCGTGAACGAGTCGTACGGATGGTGAACGAGGACGTCATGCTCAGACAGCTGATTGAAAACGCCGCTGTCGCCTCCGTCGAGCGTAAGGGCGGACTCAGACGGCACGAACGTGGGGTACTTCAGGCGCCGTATGTCCAGGTCGGCGATCGCGCTCAGGCCAGACAGGTCCAGCGGCCCTGGCAGCCGGTAGACGGCGCGTTCGTCGACGTCGAGCTCGGTTACCAGCCGTTCCAGCACCTCGTCGGAGATCGACTCTTCCACTTCGAGCCGGACGGCAGGCTCGAACCGGCGGCGGATGAGCTCGCGCTCCAGCGACTTCAGCAGGTCCTCGGTGACATCCTCGTCGATCTCCAGGTCAGTGATCCTGGTGACCCGGAACGCGTGGTGCTCGAGAATGTCCAGTCCCACGAACAGCTCGCCGAGATGCGCGGCGATGACGTCTTCCAGTGGCACGAACCGGTTCGGCGCAGCTGTCAGGAACCGCGGCAGCAGGGGCGGCACCTTCACCCGGGCGAACATGGTGGCTCCGGTCCTCGGGTCCGCGATGATCATCGCCAGGCTGAGCGTCAGGCCGGAGATGAACGGGAACGGGTGTGCCGGGTCCACGGCCAGCGGAGTGAGCACCGGGTAGATGCGCTCCTTGAACAAGCGCTCGAGCCGGGTCTGCTCGTCCGGGACGAGCTCCTTCCACCGCAGGATCTCGATTCCCCCGTCAGCGAGGGCCGGCTGCAGGTGCTCGCTGAAGCCGCGGGCGTGCCGCACCGACAGATCGTGAGCAAGCGCGAGAGCGTCGTGGAGGATCTGGTCAGGAGATTGGCCCGAGGCCGCCTCGACTGGCAGGCCGGTGGCCATCCGGCGCACGCGCCCGGCGATCCGCACGCCGAAGAACTCATCCATCCCGCTGGCGAAGATCGAGGAGAACCTGACTCGCTCGAGCAACGGCACGTTCGGGTCCTCGGACAGCTCAAGAACGCGCTGGCTGAACCGCAGCCAGCTCTCTTCCCGGTCCAGGAACCGGTCGGGCGGCAGCTCAGGAGCCCGCGCGGCCAACCGCTCCGGCACGGCCAGCTCGGCTTCCCGCTCGCGGGCAGCGGCCCTCGTCCGGGCGCGCGCCGCTGCCTGCTGGTGCTTGCGTGCGCGCTCCCGCGCTGCCTCGCGCTCCCGGTCGTCGGCCGAGGCGCGGCCTTCCGGCCTGGCATGGTCTACCGGCGAGGCACGGCGATGAGCAGCGGGTTCCATCTCCCTATTGTCGCCGCGCTGGCCGCTAGCAAAAGAGCCGAGGTACAGATTGGCGCCCACTTCGTGGCCCGGCGGCGGAATTCTGCCGGTTCAGCCGATTCTGGCTAGCGATTTGCGACGTTTACGGGACTCTGGGTGGACTGCCGACGCGCGTGCGCATGGTTGCGAACGCCGCTTCCGGCCGCCAGGATCAGACCAGGGCCGGCCATCGAACAACCCGTTAAAGCACCGGAACGAGGCCCACCGGGGCGGATGGAGAGACCGGATGCGGATCGGAACCTCGGTCGCGGAGCCCAGCGGTCCAGACGCGCTGGTCAAGCTTGCTGAGCAAATGCGTGCTGCCGTCGATGACGGCTTCGCCTCGGCCTGGATGTCAAATATCTTCGGCCTCGAGGCACTGATCTCGCTGGCCGTCGCGGGTAGCCAGGTACCCGGTATCGAGCTCGGCACTGCGGTGATCCCGACTTATCCACGGCACCCCGCCGTACTTGCGCAGCAAGCGCTGACCGCGGACCTGGCGCTCGACGGCAGGCTCACGCTCGGCATCGGCCTGTCGCATCAGATCGTGATCCAGGACATGTACGGGTACAGCTTCGAGCGGCCGGCTCGGCACATGCGGGAGTACCTGGCCGTACTTGCGCCGCTCCTGTCAGGCGACCCCGTTGCCTTCGAAGGCGAGACCGTTCAGGCTCACATCGGCCTCTCGGTCCCCCGTTCCGGTCATAAGGTCCCGTTGCTCCTGGCCGCGCTGGCGCCGCAGATGCTCAGGCTGGCCGGCAGCCTTTCCGACGGCACGGTCCTGTGGATGACGGGACCGGCCACCATACGCGACTACATAGTCCCGTCGATCACCAAGGCCGCGCAGGAGGCCGGGCGGCCAAGTCCGCGGGTGGTGTGCGTCCTCCCGGTGTGCGTGACTGATGATCCGGAGCAAGCGCGCGTCAACGCAGGCAAGGCATTCGCGATCTACGGCCAGCTGCCGTCCTACCGGGCCATGCTGGACAGGGAGGGCGCGGCCGGGCCTGGCGACGTGGCGATTGTCGGCGACGAGGACGCGGTCGGAGCCCAGATCGTGGCGCTGGCCGACGCAGGCGTGACCGACTTCGTGGCCGGTGAGTATGCGCGTGGTTCGGATGGCCCGCGAACCAGGGCATTCCTCCGAAAGCTCACATCCGTTCTGTGAGCCACGCAACGGGTAACAAGTCCTTGAGGTCGCACATAGTCGTGGCGCAAAAGGCGCAATCCGGGTAGCGGGAGGGACCGGCTTCCGCTCGTCCGGAGGGCGTGAGCCGGGCGAGCCAGCAGGGTAGGAATCTGTCATGACTGATGGCAACTCAATCGTCCTTGAGCCCGCGGCACAGCAAGTTGCCGAAGCTTTCTCTAAGCCCCCGTTCTTGTACGAGATGCCTCCGGCCGATGCCCGCAAGGTCCTCGAGGACGCCCAGTCCGGCCCGGTCAGCAAGCTGCCAGTCGACGAGGAGTGGATCACCGTCCCGTCGCCTGCCGGGGACGTACGGGTGCGCATCATCAGGCCGCAGGGTGTCAGCGGCATGCTGCCGGTCATTGTGTATATGCACGGCGGAGGATGGATCCTCGGCAACGCCGCCACGCATGACCGGCTCGTGCGTGAGCTAGCCGTCGGCTCCGGCGCGGCCCTGGCGTTCGTCGAGTACCCGAACTCGCCGGAAGCCCAGTACCCGATCGCTCTCGAGCAGGGCTACGCGACCGCCCAGTGGATTACCCGCAACGGGGCCGCCAAGGGACTGGATGCGAGCCGCATGGCAGTTGCGGGCGAATCGGTCGGCGGCAACATGGCAGCTGCACTGGCCCTGATGGCCAAGGAGCAGGGCGACGTCACGTTCATCCAGCAGTCCTTGTACTACCCGGTCACCGACGCGGCGATGGACACGGCCTCCTACGAGCAGTTCGCCACCGGCTACTACCTCAGCCGGACTGAGATGGAGTGGTTCTGGAACGCCTACGCCCCCAACCCGGCGCGGCGTCGCGATATCACGGCATCGCCGAATCAGGCCAGCGTCGAGCAGGTCACGGGGCTGCCGCCGACTTATCTGTGCGTCGACGAAGCCGACGTCCTGCGCGACGAGGGCGAGGCCTATGCCGCCAAGCTGCGCGCAGCCGGCGTCCCGGTGACCACGGTGCGCTATGACGGGACAATCCACGACTTCATGCTGCTCAACGCACTGAGCGAGACTCGCGCCACGCGAGCGGCGATCGATCAGGCCACGACGTGCCTGCGCGCAGGGCTTGGTACCGGCTGACCCGAGTTACAAGCCGGTCTTCGCTACCACGCGGCCCGATTTGGCAGCGCGGCCGAGTTCGCCGTAGTCGCGCTCGTTCTGGTCCGCGTAGCTGACCGCAAAGTCGGCTATCGCCTCGTCGAAGACAGCAGACGAGCCAAGGTAACCGGACATCGCGAACCGGTCACCGGTACGGGCATGCGCCCGCGCCAGGGTCCATCCGCAGTAACTGGCATAGCGGCGCAGCCAGTCCGGTGACATCCGCTCGAGCTCGACGGACAGCTTCCAGTCCCGCAGCTGGCGCACATAGTAGTCATGCGGGTGCCCGTCGATGCCTTCCTCGATCCGTATCCAGCCAAGGAAGATGTCGCTGGACGCCTGGGTATAGCGCTGGCCGACTACCACGCGCTGCCCCTGATTGTGGTACTTGCTGGCACCGGCGTACTCGCTGAGCGCTGAGCGCTCGGCCTCCTTGACCTGGAGGAACAACGGGTCTGCGTCGTCGCTGCCCAGCATGAGGACGATCCAGCATCGGGTGCCAACGCTGCCAACACCGACGACCTTCCGTGCCATGTCGGTGAGCTGATACCTGCCCAGGAGCTCTGCGCTGTCCTCGTGAAGCGTGCGTCGGTAGCTCGCCAGCAGGTCACAGATCATGGTGTCCAGGCCGACTGCATCTTCCTGGCTGGCTGCGAGGTCGGCAATAGGAACGATCAGCGGCGGGTCCGGCAATATCCGGCGCTTTCCGTCCACGACCGTGGTCAGCTTGGCAAGCGCCTGCATGCTGTCCCTGGTGCGGGCTCTCGTCATGCCATCGTCTACGGCCTTTCGCAGCCTGCCGCTGACACCGGATTTGAGCTCGGACCGGATCTGATCGAGATCCAGCCGCGCATACCAGACGTCCAAGCTGGTCATGGCTGCGAAGCTCCGCATCGCTTCCCGGTACTGGCGTACCGCGGCCAGGACAACCTTCCGGCGCTGCTTTGCCGGGAAGGCATTCTCCCGTGCCGCGATCTCGATGCTGGCCGCCAGTCGCTTCAGGTCCCATTCCCACGGCCCCGGCAGGGTCTCGTCGAAGTCGTTGATGTCGAACACAAGCCGCCGCTCCGGCGAGCCGAACACGCCGAAGTTCGACAGGTGCGCGTCGCCGCAGGCCTGCACGGTCAGTCCGGTGACGGGGGTCACGGCCAGGTCGCTGGCCATGGGCAACGCGGCTCCACGGAAGTAGGCGAACGGCGAGGCCAGCATCCGGCCGTAGCGAACGGGCACCAGGTCGGGCAACCTTGGGCGGCCCTGTAGCTCCAGCAGGTCAACCGGATCGGGCCGGTCGAAGGGAAGGTCGAGAGCAGCGTGATCTTCCCGCGGCACTAGTCCCCTGGCTGCCCGGCCGAAGCTGGCCCGCTCGGCCGGTGACGCCAGGCTGCCCGCTGCGGGCCAGTCCGGCGCGCTGGCACGAGGTCGCGGTGGAATCTGTACTGCAGACAGCGGGGTCTTCGCGGCGGACATCAACGCCTTCCTTCCGCCCGGTGGTATCAAGACCACTACCCGAGCGCTCGTCGACGGCGACCACCCGCAGCGGGTGATTCAGCCATCCTCTGCCTCTTCCTTGACACGCCCCACCGCGACGACGGACTGCCCGAATGGGGGCGGGCCTATCCGGCGCTCCACACCGCGCACGAAAGGCACCACGAGGCGGTCATAGAAATTGAGGGCCCCGCCAGTCTTCGGCTGTCGCTTCAGCACGCTGGTAAACGCGTAATAGCAGATAAGGCCCAGCGAGTTGGCATAACGAACGTCAACGACCTCGAGCCCGGCCGCGGTGAGCGCCTGGGTCATTGATCGTTTTGTGTAACGCCGCACGTGCCCGGTCGCGATATCAACGGGGCTCATTGCGAACGGGAACGCCGGACACACCAGGACAATGTAGCCATCCGGCCGCACGAGCCTAGCCATGCTCTGCAGTGCGCCAATGTCATCCTCAATGTGCTCGAGAACGTTGAAGGAAATCAGGCAGGAGTGGTCCGCGCGCTCGTCGGTAGGCAGCAGCATCTGCCGGACGGTGACGTTCGTACAGTCGGCGGTCGCCGCCCGGAGGGCAGGCAGCAGGCTAGGGTCTGCCTCAGTGGCGGTGAATTTGTCGACGCCCGGAATCCACTGCATGGCGTAGTCACCCATACCGCTGCCGATCTCGATCGGGTGCTCGCCAAGGTACGGAAGCGCAAAGCCCGCGAACCACGTTCGGTGATTCGCGCACTGTGACAGTGCCTCCAAGACGTCATGCTGTGTCCGACGGTCGCCCCGTAGTTGCTCGGCGCTGATCGCGTGATCGGCGTCGCGGCGCGGTGCTGTCACTCGGCTACCTTTCGCTGCCCCGGAGCGCCCCCTGCTCCGGTCACCTGGGGTTACACCGAAACACCCCGCCAACTTCGGCGTTTCACGAGTAAGCACCCGCAGGATGAAGATGTGCCGCGTCCCCGATGACGGGATGCCGGACAGCTTGTAGCCAGCCGCGGCAATTAGATAGCGGAATGGTAACGGAGAGCCTGGCGGTAACTTTAAGCAGCCCCTCCATTACTCGGCGTCAGCAGAGAACAGCAGCAGACAACCGGCGGTGGCTAAGGCAACCGGCCGTGGCTAAGACAAGCCGCACGCCTTGTGGATCTCCGCCCGGCTCGCCAGCTTCACCCTGGCGCCCCGGCCGAGCCGGGCGGCCAGCTCCTGCTCAGCCGCCTCGATCCGCAGCCAGTCCGCGTAACTGACGTGCCGGTGCTGGCGGCTCGCGAGCACCTCGCGCAGGGGCGAGCCGCCCTTTACGCCCGCCAGGTCGCCGGCTGGCATCCGTAGCAGGCCCGCCCTGGGCAGCTGCACATCATCCGGGCCCGGGCCACCGGCCAGGTCGGCCAGCAGTGACCTGACAGTCTCGGCCGCATCGGACTTGTTAGTGCCGATCACGCCAGTAGGCCCGCGCTTGAGCCAGCCGGCCACGTACTCCCCAGGCAGTGGCTGGCCGTCTGGACCGAGCACCCGGCCGGCCTCGTTCGGCACGGTCGATGATCTCTCGTCGAACGGCACGCCGAGCAGCGGGACGCTCTGGTAGCCCACCGAGCGCAGAACCATCTGCACGGGCAGTGTTTCCAGCTCACCGGCCCCGATGAGTCGCCCGGACTCATCGAGCCGGGTGCGCTCGAGAGTCAGCCCATCGACCGCGTTCACGCCCTGTATCTCCGTAGGCCTGAGCCAGAAGCGGACCGTCAGTCTCCGCCCAGCGCCCGCGGGCGTCCTGCTCGCCCACTCGGAAATCACTGTGTAGTTGCCCCGGACGTGCCGGTCGGCCTGCGCCAGACGGGCGCTTTCGCCAGTCGGATCAAAGGCATCGAGGTCCGACTCGCCAGCGCCGACCACGATGTCGACCCCGTCAAGCTCACCGAGCTCGCGCAGCTCCTTGGTGGTGAATTTGGCCTGAGCTGGTCCGCGGCGGCCGATCACGTGCACCTCACGGACCTTGCTGGCCAGCAGGGCGTCGAGCACCGGCTCCGACACGTCGGTCTCGCGGAGCTCAGCCGGGTTGCGGGCCAGGATCCGGGCGACGTCGACGGCCACGTTGCCGACGCCTATGACGGCCACCGACTCGGCGTCCAGGGTGAACGCGGCAGGGTCGACATCTGGGTGACCGCAATACCAGTTGACGAAGTCAGTGGCCGCGACGCTGCCAGCCAGGTCCTCACCGGGGATGCCCAGGTGCCGGTCTCGCATGGCACCCGTGGCGTAGACAACCGCGTCGTAGGCCCCGAGCAGATCGTCCCGGCTCACATCGTCGCCCAGGTGTACGCCGCCGACGAAGCTGACCTGCTCGTGCTCGAGCACCTTCCGCAGGTACTCGGCGATCGACTTGATCGACTTGTGGTCGGGCGCCACGCCGTACCTAACCAGGCCATACGGGGTAGGCAGCCGATCGATCACGTCGACCTGGATCGCGCGCGGCGGAGTGAGCGCGGCCGCCTGCTTGATCAGTGCCTCGGCCGTGTACAGGCCGGCCGGACCCGATCCGACGACCGCTACCTGAAGTGTTTGCATGCCTTGATTCTGCCCTGTACTGACCCGCGAGCGTGACGTGCCTGCTCAGGCTGCGGCATCCTGGCCGCGGTAAAGGCGAGGCCGCGAGCCGTGCCACACTCTTACCCCTGAGGCCCGAGGCATGCGGAGTCACCTGCGATGACAGCCTTTCTAGCCGATATCCGCGGCACATTCGTCCCTGACCTGCGTGGGCGGCAAGGTCCGCTGCCGCCAGTCCTGCTCAGCATGACCGTAGTGACCGGATTGGTCGACTCGTTTAGCTATCTGACTCTTGGGCACGTTTTCGTTGCCAACGTGACCGGCAACATCGTCTTCCTCGGCTTCGCGCTAGCCGGGGCGCCAGGCTTCTCGATCGGGGCATCGCTGACGGCCGTCGTGGCATTCGCGGCCGGGGCGCTCGTCGGCGGCAGGCTCGGTGCGCGGCATTCCGACCACCGCGGCCGCCTGCACAGCTCCGCGGCCGCTATCCAGGCGGTCTTCCTGGCTGTCGCGGTCATCCTCGCCGCCGTCAGCAGCAGCCCGGTGACCACCGCATTCCGCTATCCACTGATTGCCGTGCTCGCCGTCTCGATGGGCACACAGAACGCGGCCGCGCGCAAGCTCGCCGTCCCGGACCTCACGACGACGGTGCTGACCCTTACTATCACCGGGATTGCGGCCGACAGTACGCTAGCGGGCGGCGCCGGCTCCCGAGCCGGACGGCGCCTGACCGCAGTGGCCGCCATGCTGGTCGGCGCGCTCGTCGGCGCGGCGCTCGTGCTGCATACAAGCATTTACTATCCGCTTCTCATTGCGCTGGTGGCCATCCTCGCCGGGGCCGTCGCGACCTACCAGCTTGGCAAGCCCGACTCGGCCTGGATCAGCGGTGCGCCAGCAGCGACGGGCAGCCCAACGCCCCCTCGCAGCTAAGCTCACCGCGCGCCGATCAGCTAGCGTGACCTCCATGCAGCATGAGCAGCAGACATCGGCAGACAGCCTGGCCGGGCGGGTGGCGCTGATCACTGGCGGCAGCGGCGGGATCGGCCGGGCCATCGCGCTAGCGCTGTCGGCTGCAGGCGTGAGCGTCGCAATCGGCTACGGGGCCAGCGACGCGGCGGCGCAGCAACTGGCGGGCCATATCACCGCAGCAGGCGGCCGCGCTGCGGCCCTGAGCGCTGACCTCGCATACCCGGCCGAGGTCGTTCGGCTCACCGAGGATACCGAGCACGCGTTCGGCCCAGTGGACATGCTGGTGAGCAATGCCGGCATCGGCCAGCGCCAGCGACTGGAGGCCATTGAGGTCGAGGAGTTCGACGAGACCATCGCAGTGAACCTGCGTGCCCCGTTCCTGCTGGCCCAGCGCCTGATCCCGCCGATGGCCGAGCGTGGTTTCGGCCGGGTACTGTTCATCTCCTCGGTCGCCGCTTTCACTGGCGGCGTCGTCGGACCCCACTACGCCGCCGCTAAGGCCGGTCTGCATGGGCTGACGCACTCGCTTGCGGCCAGGTTCGCCCAATCCGGTGTCACCGTGAACGCGCTCGCGCCCGCCCTCATTGCCGACACCGGCATGCTGCCAGGTGAGCCGGATGAGCTGCGTCAGCGTGTCCCGGTCGGGCGGCTCGGACGGCCAGCCGAGGTCGCTGATCTCGCGGTGGCCGTTTTGCGCAACGCATACCTCACTAACCAGATCATCTCACTTGACGGCGGGATATATCCGCGCTAGAGATATGCGCCCGCGCTGGGTCCGCGGAACGAATCAGTACTCCAATACGCCCACAGCATTTCACTTTGCCATTCCATAGATATTGCCCCGCATTGTCTTTAGTCGCAACCGGGTATCGCAAATCCGCGATGTCGGGCGGTTAAGCGAATCAGCTGTACTAAAGGCCGCAGCTGACCGGAGCGGAACGCAGAGTGAAATCAAAGCGCAGCCGGGCATCGGCTGCCTCGGCGCTGAGCGCCCTCGGCGGAATTGCCGTGCTGTCGGTTACGGCTGGGCTGCTGGTGAGCTGGCTCGCATTGCCCGTAGTAGGGATGGCCGGAATCGCCGTCCGAGACGCAGCCGTGACGTTTAACGACTTGTCAGTTCCGAAGCTATCGCAGCTGCCGACCCGGTCCGAGATCCTGAATTCCCGAGGCGGCCTGGTCGCCTATTATTACCCGAACCACATCTACCGCGTCCCGGTGTCCTATAACCAGATCGCGCCGTCGATGCGCCAGGCCATACTCGCCATCGAGGATTCAAGATTCTATCTGCACGGCGCCATCGACTTCCGTGGAACCATGCGGGCACTGACCCTGGACCTGCTCGGCGGTCAGGTCCAGGGCGGATCGACGATCGCCCAGCAGTACGTCAAGAACGCTCTGCTGCTGACTGCCGAGGACGGGGCCCAGCAGCAGGCCGCGGTCGCCGACAGCGCCGCGCGCAAGATCCGTGAGCTGCGGATAGCCGCAGAGGTCGAGCATGAGCTCACACCCGACCAGCTGCTGGCCGCTTACCTGAACGCCGCGTACTTCGAGAACGAGGCCTACGGCATCGAGGTCGCAGCCGAGCAGTACTTCGGGCGACCGGCCGCGCGCCTCACGCTGCCGGAGTCCGCGATGCTGGCCGGCCTGGTGCAGAATCCGGTCGAGTTTGACCCGGTGACCAATCCCGTCGACGCCAGGCTGCGCCGGAACGTGGTGCTGGCGCGAATGGCCCAGGTTGGCTACATCAGCGGCGCCACGGCCGCGGCTGCCGAGCGGGCACCGCTAGGTGTGCACTTCCGCCCGCAGACGCTGCACGGCGGGTGCTCGAGCGCGACGGCCGCCGATGCCGCCTGGTTCTGCGACTACGTGACCGCGGAGCTACGGACGAACCCCGCCTACGCGACTGCCTGGCAGCAGCTGAACACGACCGGCGGCCTGAAGATCTACACCACGATGAACCCGCAGGACCAGGCCGCGGCGCAGAACGCAGTTGACTTCATGCTGCCCGCGCCCCCATCGGCCGACAACCCAGGTCAGAATGCCGCGGCGGAGGTGCTGATCCAGCCTGGCACCGGCCGCGTGGAGGCGATCGCCGTCGACCGGCCGTACGGCATAAGCAACGGTCAGGACAGCATCGACTACGCCGTAGACACGGCTCAGAACGGCGGTATCGGCCTCCAGACCGGGTCGGCATCGAAGCTATTCACGCTGATCACGGCACTCAAGCACGACGTCCCGTTTGGATACAAGCTGACGATTACCTCGCCGAGCGTCATCGGGCCGTACCACAACTGCAACGGGTCGCCAACCGCGCCGTTCCATGTCGCCAACGCCGAAGGCGCCGGCCACGGAACCTACACCCTGTACACCGGGACGACCCAGTCGATCAACGTCTTCTATGCCGAACTCGAGCGGCGGGTCGGCCTGTGCAACGTCATCAGGACGGCGGTCAGCATGGGTGACCACCGGGCGGATGGCACTTCCCTGCTGAAGGCAGCAGGCAAGCCGGGAACGGCGGGGTATCAGCCCCCGGCTGATGATCTGCCCTCGTTCACCCTTGGGACGGTCGGGGTGTCGCCCATCACCATGGCCGCCGCCTATGCCAGCGTCGCCGCGGGCGGCATCTACTGCGCTCCGGTGGCGATCAGCAAGATCACTGCAGGCGGCCATCAGCTGCCGGTCGCGTCCGCGGGCTGTCATCGCGTCTTCTCCGTCGCCGTAGCGGCAGCGGCGACCTACATCCTGCGTGGCGTACTCACCAGCGGTACCGCGAAGGGCGACGGAGTCAGAAGGAATGGCGTCTACATCCCGCAAGCCGGGAAGACCGGGACGGCGAACAGCTTCGACTTCGCGGCGTTTGGCGGTTACACGCCGAAACTGGCCGGCTACGTCTCGATGTTCAATCCGGTGGGCCCGATCGGGCATCCGATGGTCGGCACTGCGTCCTGCTACCGGGCCTCGGACGGCGGCAGGGACTGCCCGGGCTCCGTGTACGGCGCCAACGCCGGCCAGATCTGGCAGCTGACCTTCGAGGCCGCGGACCTAGGTCGCGGCTTTGGCGCGTTTCCCGGCGTTGCCCACTCCAGCCGGTATCTCAGGGAAGGCACCGGGCAGGACACGGCACCCAAGGCCCCGTCACCCAAGAGCCGCAAGCCCAAGCGGCCGAAACCCAAGAGGAAGTAGCTGCCACGCCAGATCCCGATCAAGCTTTGGCCGGCGGTCAATGTTCACTCCGTGTGCTTTGTGCCGGCCGAACGGAAGCGGCCGCCGACGGCCAGTACAGTTACCTACTGACTTGGCCGGCAGTTGGTCGGACCAGCGACTTTTCGGTCCAGACCAGCGGCTGCCGCGCGCATGCCGCGACCGTTTACGACAGGTGGTGGGTGCGCTGACCTCGTCCGATCCCGCACTCGCGGCGGCCGTTGTCGGCCCCGACGCTCCGGCAACCGAGTCGGACGCGCACGCGACGCGGGCCCGGAGCGCTGCGACCTGGGTGGTTCCGCTCGGCTATCTGCTCGCTGCAATGCTGCTGACCTGGCGCTTGTGGGGTGATCCGGCGGAGCGCATCGTCAAGGGCAATCCGCACGACGCCGACCTGTTCGCCTGGTTCATGCGGTACGCCGCGAACGCCGTCCGGCACGGCAGACTGCCCGCTCTGGTCACGACCGGGATGAACGCGCCCACCGGCATCAACCTGATGTGGAACACCCCGTCGCTCCTGCCAGGCGTCCTGCTTGCTCCGGTGACCTTGCTAGCCGGCCCGCAGACGACGCTCACGATCTTGGCCACAGCGGGGTTCTTTGGCTCGGCCACGGCCATGTTCTGGGTGCTGCGGCGGTGGGATGTCAGTATCCCGGCAGCTTCGCTGGCCGGGGCGGTCTACGGGTTCTCACCGGCCCTGCTGCAGACCGCGCGATCTCATTACGACCTGGAACTAGCCATCCTGCCGCCGCTGATCGTCAGCGCATGCGCGCGGCTGGCCGTCGGCCCGCGGGTCCCGGCCTACCAGCCGGCCTGGGCTCCGGTCCGCTGGCTGGCCCGCGTGCCTGCCTGGCTCCGGACCGGGGCATGGCTCGGCCTGCTGGTCGCTGGCCAGATATTCGTAATGGAAGAGCTCGCACTGACGACCGCGATGACCGCCGTCCTGGTCGTGCTGGTGCTTGCGGTGAGCCGGCCGCACACCGCGATCGAGCGCCTCCGGCCGACTGCAGCCGGGCTGGCGGTCGCCGTAGTGGTTGCGCTAGCACTGAGCGGCTCGGGGTTGTGGACGCAATTCCACGGCCCGCTGACCTTGCATGGTTCGTCGCACCCGCTAAATGTCTACGTCAACGGCATCACCAGCTTCGTCACGCCGCAGGGCGCGTTGTTCTTCCATACCGCTGCGTCGGCTGCCGCCGCGGCCAGATCCAAGGCCGGGCTGGCCGAATATCTCGGTTACCTGGGCTGGCCGCTGATCGCCGCCCTGGCTGCGGCTGCGGTCATAACCTGGCGCCGGCTGGCCGGCCGGGTAGCCTCCGTTACCCTCGTCGTCCTCTGCGTGTTCTCGCTGGGCGGTCACCCGCTGATCGGGCACAGGTACTACCGCTCCATCGACCTGCCGTGGTACTGGATCGAGAAGGTGCCGGCCTTCGCCCCGATCCTCACAGACCGGCTGTCGATCCTGGCCGACGGAGCCGCGGCAGCGCTGCTTGCCGTCGGGATCGACGCGGTTCACACGCGCCTGGCGGCGCGCTGGCCGGGCCGCCTGGTGCAGGCGGCCGCCCTGGCTGTGGCAGTCATCTGCTGCCTCCCGCTGCTGCCGCGGCCGTTGCCGGACGCCCGCGTCGCGCCACTTCCGAAAGGCTGGTCGACCGTCTTCGACCGGCTGCATCTGCCGCCCGGCAGCAGGGTGCTGGTCCTGCCGTTCCCCCGGCCTTCCGAGACGCTGCCACTGCGCTGGGTGGCTGACAGCGGCAAGCCGTCGGTGATGATTGGCGGGTACTTCGTCGGCCCAGGAAAGCGCGGCCAGGCGCGCCTCGGTCCAGAGATGTCCCCGCGCGTGCCCGAGTACCTGAACTACCTATGGTCCGAAGGCGTGCCGACTAGCAGCCCATACCATCTCGAGGCTGAAACGGTTTTGAACGAGTGGAAGGGCCTCAGCGAACAGGGCTGGTCCGTGCCGCACGACCCGGCGGTGCTCGCTGCGATGGCTAGCTGGCATCCGAGGGCAGTCATCGCCGACGCCAAGATAACCTCGGCGCTTGGCAAATACCTGGTAAAGCTGTTTGGAGCGCCGTCGGTCCTGAAGGCCGACCTCATTGCCTGGCGGAACCCGGTCTTGACCGGATACCAGGCCCCGCCTGGTCAGGGACCTGCACCTCAGCGCAGCCGCCGATAGGCCGGCTCGTTCTCCGGCGTTTCCCAGGGTATTCTCAGGCCCGGCTCAGCCGCCCACTGCATACTGCCGCCTTTGTCACGCGCTGAGCGGAAACAGTCGGCGCTCGCCGGTACGATTCCTCCTGACTTGGCCGGCAGTTGGTCGGACCAGCGATTTTCGATCCAGACCAGCGGCTGCAGCGTGCAGGCCGCGCCGTTCACGACAGGTGGTGGGGGCCCTGACCTCGCCCGAGCCTACGCTCTCGGCAGCCGTTATCGGCCCCGACGCTCCGGCGGCCGGGTCGGACGTCGCCGAGGCTCCCAAGCGGGCCCGGAGCGTTGCGGCATGGGCGGTTCCGCTCTGCTACCTGCTTGCTGCCCTGCTGCTGACCGCGCAGCTGTGGGTTGATCCCGGCGGGCGCATCGTGCTCGGTAATCCGCACGACGCCGACCTCATCGCCTGGTTCATGCGGTACACCGCGACGGCCCTCAGACACGGCCGGCTGCCCGCTCTGGTCACGACCGGGATGAACGCGCCCATCGGCATCAACCTGATGTGGAACACCGCGATGTTCCTGCCAGGCATCCTGCTCGCACCGGTGACAGGGCTAGCCGGTCCGCAGACCAGCCTCACCATCATGACCACCATAGGGTTCGCGGGCTCGGCCTGGGCCCTGTTCTGGGTGCTGCGCCGCTGGGATGTCAGTACCCCGGCAGCCACGCTGGCCGGGGCGGTCTACGGGTTCTCGCCGGCCTTGCTGCAGACCGCGCTATCCCATTACGACCTGGAGCTAGCCATCCTGCCGCCGCTGATCATCAGCGCATGCGCGCGGCTGGCCGTCGGCCCGCGCGTCCCCGCCTATGCGCCGACCTGGACCCCGGTCCGCTGGCTGGCCCGCGTGCCTGCCTGGGTTCGGACCGGAGTATGGCTCGGCCTGCTGGTCGCTGGCCAGATATTCGTGATGGAAGAGATCGCGCTGACGACCGCGATGGCCGCCGTCCTGGTCGTGCTTGTGCTCGCGGTGAGCCGCCCGCGTACCGCGCTACGGCGGCTCGCGCCGACCGCGGCTGGCGTCGTGGTTGCCGTGGCGATTGCACTGGCCCTGGCCGGCCATGCGTTGTGGGTCCAATTCCACGGCCCGCTCGCCCTGCATGGTTCGTCCCACCCGCTTGATGTCTTCGAAAACGATCTCACCAGCTTCGTCACGCCCCAGGGCGCACTGTTCTTCCACACCGCTGCGTCGGCTGCTGCGGCCGCCCACTACCATGGCGGGCTGCCTGAGTACCTCGGTTACCTGGGCTGGCCGCTGATCGGCGCCCTCGCCGTGGCTGCGGTCATCAGCTGGCGCCGGCTGGCCGCGCGTGCAGCCGCCGTGACCCTGGTTCTGCTCTGCCTGTTCTCGCTGGGCGGCAACCCGCTGATCGCGGGCAAGTACTACCGGACAATCAACCTGCCCTGGCACTGGATCGAACAGGTGCCAGTGTTCGCCCCGATCCTGACCGACCGGATATCAATCGTGGCCGACGGAGCCGCGGCAACGCTGCTTGCAGTCGGGATCGACGAGGCGCGCAGGCTCCTGGCGACGCGCCGGCCTGCTCGCCCGACAAAGCGCTGGCCAGCCCGCGCGGGCGAGATGGCCGTCCTCGGGGTGGCCGTTGTGTGCTGCCTCCCGCTGCTGCCGCGGCCGCTGCCCGCGGAAAGCGTTGTGCCGCTCCCAAGAGGTTGGTCGGCGGTCTTCGACCGGCTGCATCTTGCGCCGGACACCAGCGTGCTGATCCTGCCCTTCCAGCGGCCGTCCGAGACACTGGCACTGCGATGGGTGGCTGACAGCGGCGAGCCGTCGGCGATGATTGGCGGGTACTTCGTCGGCCCCGGAATCGACGGCCGGGCCCGCCTCGGCCCCCAGGTCGCCCGGCGCGTGCCCGAGTACCTGGACTACCTATGGGCTAGAGGCGTGCCGGCCAGCAGTCCGTACGCGGCCGAGGCTGACATAGCTTTGGGCGAGTGGACGACCCTGCGCGAGGAGGGCTGGGTTCCGCCGCGCGGCTCCGTCGCCCTCGCCGAGATGGCTAGCTGGCGGCCGCAGGTGGTCGTCGCCGACGCGAAGGCGAGCTCTCCGCTCGGCACGTTCCTTACGAAGCTGCTTGGACCGCCATCGCTCCAGGTAGACGACTTGATTGCCTGGCGTAACCCGGTCTTCACCGGGTATCAGGCCCCGCCGGGGGTCCGGCCCGCTCCCCGGCACAAGGCGGCTCACGCTGCTTCGCATCCAGCCCGGCGGCACCACAGCAGGCCGCACCACGCAGCGCCGCGCCACCACAGATAACCGGGAGCACCCGGTCGGCCCATCTACTCAGGCGTGCTGGTCTTCATCGGCTAGCTCCGGGACCCGGCCAGCCACCAGCTCAGTGATCCGACGAGCCAGATGCTGCGGCGTCAGGCCTTGCGCGTCCAGTAGCTGAGCGCGCTCACCGTGCTCCAGGAAGGCCTGGTCCAAGCCAAAGGTCCGCACGGGAGTGTCGACGTCGTTATCGCGCAGCATCCTGGCGACCGCATCGCCGAAGCCTCCGACCCTGCCATTGTCCTCCACAGTGGCCACCAGCCCGTGCTGACGGGCGGCCTCTGGCAGCGCCGCATCTAGCGGCTTGACCCACCGCGGATCCAGTACCGTGACGCCGATGCCGTGATCGGCGAGCCGGTCGGCGGCCTCGGCGCAGACACCCGCCATCGGCCCTGCTCCGATCAGCAGTACGTCCCGCCGGGCCGGATCGGCCGGCAGCCGGAGCACGTCCATCCCGCCGAGCTGACCGACGGCAGGGACGTCAGGGGTCGCGAGACGGCCAGGGAACCGGAGCGCGGTCGGGCCGTCGTCCACCGCGAGCGCCTCCCTGAGCAACTCGGCAATCCTGGCACCATCTCGCGGCACGGCGATCCGCAGGCCCGGCACTAGCTGCAGGATCGAGCCGTCCCACATGCCGTGGTGGCTCGCCCCGTCTGGTCCGGTCACGCCGGCCCGGTCCAGCACGAAGGTGACCGGCAGCCGGTGCAGCGCGACGTCCATCAGCAGCTGATCGAAGGCTCGGTTGAGGAAGGTCGCGTAGATGGCGGCTACCGGGTGCATGCCGCCCATCGCCAGGCCCGCCGCGCTGGTGACCGCATGCTGCTCGGCAATGCCCACATCGAAGACCCGGTCAGGGAACGCGGCCGCGAACTTGGCCAGGCCAGTCGGATGCAGCATCGCGGCCGTGATAGCTACCACATCTGGCCGCTCGGCTCCGATGGCGGCAAGTTCGTCCCCGAAGACCTGGGTCCATGGACGACCCGGCTTCGTGGCGGGCCTGCGGCCGTCACCGGCGGAGCGCTGGGCCGGAGCTGGCGCCGGCGAGACCTGATGCAGGCAATCCTCTTCGTTCTCCTCGGCTAGCTGATAGCCGAACCCCTTCCGGGTGATCACGTGGACGAGCACCGGACCGCCGAAGTCACGGGCACGGCGCAGGGCATGCTCGACGGCATGCTCGTCGTGCCCGTCGACCGGACCCAGGTACTTCAGGCCCAAGTCCTCAAACAAGACCTGCGGCTGTAGTACGTCCTTAAGGCCCTTCTTGATCCCGTGGAGTGTCTCGAACAGTGGCGCGCCGACCAGCGGCGTATGCGAGAGCGAGGTCTTGATGTAGTCAAGGACCTGCTCGTACCGCTGCGACACCCGGACGGAAGCCAGGTGATCGGCAAGCCCGCCGATCGTCGGCTGGTACGAGCGGCCGTTGTCGTTGACGACGATCACCAGCCGACGGTCCTTGCCTGCCGCGATGTTGTTCAGCGCCTCCCAGGCCATCCCGCCGGTCAGCGCACCGTCGCCGATGACGGCAACGACGCTGCGGTGCGTCTCACCGCGGAGCTGATAGGCCTTGGCCAGGCCGTCGGCGTAGGACAGGCTGGTCGACGCGTGCGAGTTCTCGACCAGGTCATGCTGGGACTCGCCGCGGCTGGGGTAGCCGGTCACTCCGCCGCGGCGCCGCAGTGTCCCGAAGTCCGGGTACCGGCCGGTCAGGAGCTTGTGCACATAAGACTGATGGCCAGTGTCGAAGAGGATCCGGTCCACCGGGGAGTCGAAGACGCGGTGCAGCGCAATCGTGAGCTCGACCACACCAAGGTTGGGCCCAAGGTGACCGCCGTTCCTGGTCACGATCTGGATCAGGTAATCCCGGATCTCAGCAGCTAGCCGGGGCACTTCCTCCGCGCTCAGGTCCTTGACGTCCCGCGGGCTATGGATGCGCTCCAGCAAGCTCACTAGGTTTGCTCCTCCTGTGATCGGCCGCCAGCCGGCGCCGGCCCGTCCCTACCCGACCTGTCCGCATCCGGGCCGAAGCTGCCCATCCGCGAGTTGTCCATCCGCGGTGCCTAACCGCGCCGTGCATGCCCTGCCGCACCCGGCGGCCGCCCCTGGCAAGCTAGCTGGAGGCCAGGTCGCAGCCAGAGGTACTTGCAGGACAATACAACCAGAGTGTATTTCGCTCCCTCAGCCCCTGGGGCACCCATCGGCAGCTCGGTGCCCGGCTGGCTGACGTGGACGTCACTCGCCCGTCGTGCCTACGGGGGTACCGTCATCGCGCGGCCCGCGAGCCAGCCGGTGATCAGCTCGAGTGCTGCCACTCCGAGCAGCACCAGGCCAGGGACTGCCCAGCCGCCGGTAGCGTCGTGCAAGAAGCCGATCGCCAGCGGTCCGGTGGTCGCTATGAGGTAGCCGGCGCCCTGAGCGAACGCCGACAGCGAGGCAGCCGTGACCGGGTCGGGCGCGCGCGCCATCGTGTAGAAGATGCCGAGGCCCAGGGTCGATCCCTGGCCGAGCCCCAGCAGCAGGACGGCGGGAGCGGCGAGACCGGCCGGGCCGAAGACAGCGCACGCGATCCCGCCCCCGGTGGCCAGGACGGCCGCGGCCGCGAGCTTGCGCTGGTCGGCGGCCCGGTGCGCAAGTACCGGGATAAGAAGGCAGGTCACCGCATTGCCCAGGTTCATCAGGGCGAGCAGGTAGCCCGCGTGAAGGGCGCTGACGCCGCGGTCCCGGAACATGGTCGGGAACCAGGACAAGGTCGCGTAGTACATCAGGCTCTGCAGCCCCATAAACAGCGTGACCTGCCACGCCAGCGCACTGCGGCCCATCGCCAGTGCGCCCGCGGGCTTCGCGGCCGACGGGCCGCCCGTGCTCGCAGCCACGGTGCGCGTTTCAGGCAGCGTGCGGTACCGAAGCTGTGGCAGCCATAGAACAGCTGCCAGGATCGCGGGTCCGGCCCACAGGCCGAGCGCGATGCGGACAGACGCGCTCCCGGCGGTCATGCCGCTGCCAGCCGCATTGAACACCGGCACCGCCAGCAGCGACGCCAGGATCGCCCCGGCCGACAGCATCAGCAGGTATAGCCCGATCACTAGCCCGGCCCGCTCCGGCATGCGGCGCTTGACCAGGCTGGGGAGCAGCACGTTCAGCAGGGCTATTGCCGCGCCCGCCACAACCGTGCCGGCGAAGAGAAGGCTGGCCGGGCTGAGACTGCGCAGCAGCAGGCCAGCTGCCAGGAGCACGAGCGCCGTTCCCAGCACCCGTTCCTCGCCAAACCTTCGGCTCAGCGGCGCTCCGGCGCCAGAGAACACGCCGAAGCACAGCACCGGGATGGCGGCAAGCAGCGAGAGGCTGGCAGCCGAGATGTGCAGCGCCGATTCCAGCTCGGGAAAGATCGGCGGAAGGCTGGTGATCGCCGAACGCATGTTGAGGGCCAGCGCGAGCACACCGATGACCAGGACCGCCGCGCCCTGGCTGGCCGACAGTCGCCTGCCGGAGAGCAGCCTTCCGCGCAAAATCCAGGCTGGCCCACGCCGAGCCCCCGCAAGCCGGGCCGGCGCGGCCTCTTGCCTGATTCTCACCCGTATCCTCCGTTCCCGCCCAAGGTTCGCATAGCCGGCCAGCGTTCTGCGCGCCAGGCAGTTCGCCGCCGCCAGAAGAGCTGGCGCGGGCGCCGATGTCGGCGGGACCTGATAGCAAGGGCACATGAGTAGCGCCGAACCGCCCCCGGACCCGCTGCGCGCCGAAGCCGAGCTCTGCCTGCGGGCCCTGGCCGGCCCAGCGGCCAGGCTGCGCGAAGACCAGTGGATCGCGATCCGGGCGCTGGTCGCCGACCATGCCCGCGCGCTGGTCGTACAGCGGACTGGCTGGGGCAAGTCGGCCGTGTACTTTACCGCTACCGCCCTGCTGCGCGCCCGCGGCGGCGGGCCGTCGGTGATCGTCTCGCCACTGCTGGCCCTCATGCGGAACCAGATCGAGGCCGCGGCCAGGGCCGGCATTCGGGCTCGCACGGTGAACTCAGTCAATAGCGAGCAGTGGGACGAGGTCTACGCGGAGATAGCGGCCGGTCAGGTGGACGTGCTGCTGGTCAGCCCAGAGCGGCTGAACAATCCTGGATTCCGGGATCAGGTGCTGCCCAAGCTGATCGCCTCCGCCGGCCTGCTCGTGGTGGATGAAGCACACTGCATCTCCGACTGGGGCCACGACTTCCGCCCGGATTACCGACGGC
>Ga0335072_10003484_pt1 | contig 23700 bp, 16 predicted proteins | sample Lox_Sample_21_FD_206725 | JGI IMG/M metagenome (GOLD analysis project Ga0335072, IMG submission 206725) | Soil microbial communities from Loxahatchee National Wildlife Refuge, Florida, United States - Lox_Sample_2.1 | ecosystem: Environmental > Terrestrial > Soil > Wetlands | place: USA... | reverse complement strand
CCGGCGCCGGGGATGCCTGCGAGCTTGATCAACAGGCGGTTCAGCCGCTGAACGTACTCGGAGGGGTTGCCGAGCTGCCCGCCTTCGGCGAGCGCCGCCTGATCGAAGAGGGTGAGCGCAAGCTCGCCGAACTCCGTCGCATCCGACAGGCCTCCGAGATACTTGACGATCGGATGCCCCACATTGAGCTCGAGCACCGGCTTTGCGGCCGGTGCGGCCTGCCCGGACGCCTGCAGGATCCGCCGCATGCTCGCGCCGAGGTCGTGCTCTCCGAGCACCAGACACGCCGGGGAGTCCTTGAGCCGGGAGGTGACCTTCACCTCGATCACGCGCTCACCCAGTGCCTCCTTCATCCGCCTGAGCAGCGCCTTGCTCTCCTTGAGGTCCTCATCGGCGAGCTTGCGCTCGGACTCGGTCTCGAGCGCGCCGAGCTCGAGACTGCCCCGGGCGACGTCCTTGAATCGCTTGCCTTCGAAGGCCTCGACCTGCCGCATGACCCACTCGTCGATGCGGTCCGCGAGCAGCAGCACCTCGACGCCCCGCTCTTTCAGGCGCTCGATGTACGGGCTGCCGCGCGCCGCCTCGAGGCTGTCGGCGATCAGGTAGTAGATGCGGTCCTGACCGGGCTTCATCCGCTCCACGTATTGCGCGAGGCTCACTCTGGCCTGGTTCTCGGCCTCCGCTGTGCTCGCGAAGCGCAGCAAGGGCAGTATCTTGTCGCGATTCGCCGCATCCTCCGCCAGACCCTCCTTCAGCACCGCGCCGAACTCGCGCCAGAACGTGGCGTAATCATCGGGCTTCTCGCTCGCAAGGCGCGCCAGCATCTCCAGCACGCGCCGCGTGAGGCCGCTCTTGATGGCCTCGACCTCGCTGTCCTGTTGCAGCAGCTCGCGCGAGACGTTGAGCGGCAGGTCGCTCGAGTCGATCACGCCCTTCACGAAGCGCAGGTAGAGCGGCAGGAACTGCTCGGCATCGTCCATGATGAAAACGCGCTTGACGTAGAGCTTCAGGCCGCGCGCGACATCGCGCTGCCACAGATCGAAGGCAGCACGAGCCGGGACATACAGGAGACTCGTGTACTCGCGCTTGCCTTCCACCCGGTTGTGGCTCCACGCGAGCGGCTCGGAGAAGTCGTGGGCGATGTGCCGGTAGAGCTCCTGGTACTCCTCGTCCGTGATCTCGCTCCGCGGCCGTGTCCAGAGAGCCTTCGCCTGGTTGACGGGCTCGTAGTCGGAGGGCGCCTCGCCCTGGGAGGCACCGCTCCCGCCGCCGGTCTTGTGCATGAGGACCGGAAAGCTCAGGTGGTCGGAATAGCGCTGGATGAGTGCCCTCAGGCGCTGGGGGTCGGCGTACTCGCCGGCGTCCGCCTTCAAATGCAAGACCACGCTCGTGCCGCGCTCCTCCCGGGTGATGCCCTCGACGGTGAACTCCCCTTCCGCGCTCGACTCCCAGCGAACCGCCTGGTCGGCGGGAGCGCCTGCCTTGCGAGTGAGCACCTCCACCCGGTCGGCGACGATGAACGCAGAGTAGAAGCCGACACCGAACTGTCCGATGAGCTGCGAGTCCTTCTGCTGGTCGCCCGAGAGCGACTTGAAGAACTCCGCGGTGCCCGACCTGGCGATCGTCCCGAGGTGAGCGATCGCCTCCTCGCGGGTCATCCCGATCCCATTGTCACGGATGCTGACCGTGCGTGCTGCGGGGTCGCAGTCGACCCAGATCTTGAGGTCCGAGTCCGCCGCGAGGAGCTGCGGCTCGGCAATGGCCTGAAAGCGCAGCCGATCGTTGGCGTCGGAGGCGTTGGAGATCAGCTCCCGCAGGAAGATCTCCCTGTGGCTGTACAGGGAGTGGATCATGAGCCTCAGGAGCTGGCGCACTTCGGCCTGAAAGCCGAGCGTCTGCTTGGTCGAATCTGGCATGCTCGCTCCTCGACGAATGTCGCGAGCGAGCCATGTGGGGAAGCGCGGCCCATTTTTCAAGGCGCGCGGGCCCTCGGGTGCGCGCCCGGGCGCAGGCTTCCCGTGGGCCGCCCGCGCGAGCATCATGACATCGGGAGAGTTACCCCAGCCAGGGTATGGACTGACGGACCGCCAGTGCGAGATGGGCCTGCCAATGCAGGGTGAGCAACCCTGCCGTCAACGCAGAGGCCGCGGCGGCGATCGGTGCCGCAAGACTTGCGACCTCGTCAACGGTGGAAAGAGCGACATGCCGGCACGTGCCGGCAAGGTCATCCATCTCGTCCCAGAGCAGCAACAGGCGTTCCACGGGAGTCACTCTACGGGGCGCATCCGCTGCCGGATGTGCTCGGTTTCTCAATCGGCCCACGACTCGGTACTTCTGCGGACTTCGCGATGCAGCGCATAGTCGTACTCAATCCCAAGGGGGGGTCCGGCAAGACGACCATTGCGGTCAACCTGGCAAGCTACTTTGCATCGCGGCAGCAAATGCCGGTCCTGATGGATTACGACCCGCAGGGTTCCTCGATCCGCTGGGTCAAGAAGCGCCAGCCCACTCAGCCCTGGGTCTACGCAGTGGCCGCCTTCGAGCACGACGGCCGCACGACCCGCAGCTTCCAGCTGCGCGTTCCCGACGGGGCCACCCATGTCATCGTGGACACACCGGCCGCGGTCGATGCGCGGGAGATGCCCGAGCTCACGCGCAGCGCGGACAAGATCCTGGTGCCGGTGTTGCCGTCGGATATCGACATTCACGCCTGCTCGCGCTGCATTCGCGACCTGCTCCTCGTGGCGAAGATCAAGCGCGAAGACAACCGTCTGGGCGTCGTCGCCAACCGCGTGCGGCGTAACACTCTGACTTTCCAGTCGCTCATCCGGTTCCTGGAGACCCTCGGCGTGCCGATCGTCGCGACCATTCGCGATTCGCAGAATTATGTTCGCTCGGCCGAGCTCGGGCTCGGCGTCCATGAGATGAAGAGTTACGTCGTGCGGGAGGATGTGCAGCAGTGGGAATCGCTCATTGCGTGGCTGGAGCAGCCTGCCGGGGCACCGGTTCGAGCGACCGAGCCAGCGCCCACCGCGCCGCTCAGCCCCGGCTCCATGGCTCCGAGTGGCGCCTGAGCACCCTCGCGTGCCGGTTCTCTTGCGTGGCTACTTCTTCGGGTCGTCTTCCCAGGAATCCTTCACCTGCTCGGCCCAGCTCTTGTAGTTTGCCCAGGTGTGCAGATTCTTGGTGATGGCGGCGTGGCGCGCCCGCGCACGCTGCATCCGATCGAGCCACTTTCCATGAGGGTCCTGCGGGTTCGCCGGTGCTGGTGCGGCCGTGTCGGGCCGCGCCGTGGTCGGACTACCCCGCGTCCTGTCGGATGAGCTCATGATGACTCCTGAAAGATTGCAGGCAGAGTACGGATTTGCATGCGCTGCCCGACAGGAACTGGTTCACAAGCAACTCGGTCCCGCACGGGCACGCGACGCAGCTCTCGTGAGGATTCTGGCCGCGCTCGAGCGGCGCCGTTCTTATGTCACGCCGCTATGCGACCAGGCGATAGCACGGCCGATAGGCCGTGCCGGGAAGCTTCATGCGCCGCTGCTCCACAAACGCGGTGAGCAGCGCATCGAGCAGGCGCATGATCTCCGCGTCGCCCTTGAGCTCGAAGGGCCCATCGCGCTCGATGGCGTGGATCCCGGCCTCCTTGACGTTCCCGGTGACCACACCGGAGAAGGCGCGGCGTAGATTGGCGGCGAGGAGATGCACGGGCTGGGAGCGCTTGAGCTCGAGTGCGCGCATCGAGGCGTGCGTCACCTCGAAGTGACGCTGCAGCTCGCTGTTCACCGAGAGCAGCCAGTTGAAATTGTACGAGTCGTTACGCGCCCTGCGAAACTCGCGCACGGCCTCCATCTGCCGCACCATGTGGCGGGCGACGGCCGGAGGGTCGTCGAGGATCACGGTGAAGCGCTCCAGCGCCTCGGCGCCGAGCGTGCTGCCGATGAAGTGGCTCATGTGCTCGAAATAGCTGGCGCTCGCACGGGGACCCGTCAGCACCACCGGCAGCGGCTGGTCGCGGTTGGCGGGATCGAGCAGCAGCCCCGCAAGATAGAGGATCTCCTCCGCAGTGCCCGCGCCCCCCGGGAACAGCACGATGCCGTGCGCGATCCGCACGAATGCCTCCAGACGCTTCTCGATGTCCGGCATGATCACGAGCTGGTTGACGATGGGGTTCGGCGGCTCGGCCGCGATGATGCCGGGCTCGGTGATTCCGATGTAGCGAACGTGCGCGATGCGCTGCTTCGCATGACCGATGGTCGCGCCCTTCATCGGGCCCTTCATGGCGCCCGGGCCGCACCCCGTGCACACGTCAAGTCCGCGCAGGCCCAGCTCGTAGCCCACCTTCTTCGAGTACTGGTACTCCGCCTCCCCGATGGAGTGGCCTCCCCAGCAGACGATGAGATTCGGATGCGCCTTGAAGTCGAGCACGCGCGCGTTGCGCAGGATGTGGAACACCGCGTTGGTGATCGCGGCCGAGTCGGTCAGGTCGAAGTTCCCCCCGCCGGTGATCTCGTTCGCGATGTAGATCACGTCGCGAAGCACGGCGAACAGGTGCTCCTTGATGCCGCGGATCATCTCGCCGTCGACGAAGGCGGTGGCCGGCGCGTTGCGGACCTCGAGCTTGACTCCCCAGGCCTGCCTCAGGATCTCGATCTGGAAATCGCGGTGGCGCTCGAAGATCTCCTTGGCGTTGTCGGTGTCGGCCCCCGTGTTGAGCACCGCGAGCGCGCACTTGCGGAACAGCGAGTACAGCCCGCCCTGACTCGAATCGAGGAGCTTGCCGATCTCCGCCTGCGAGAGGTTCTCGAGGCTGCCGCGCGGACCGACTCGTGCATCCACGAGCTCGGGGATGATGATGCTGCTGCTGGCCACTGAAGTGCTGGGATTGTAAAGGTCGCCACCGCGCAACCGGAACCCGGGCGGCACGGACGCGCCCTCAGGGCAGGATGTCGATGGGCGTGCGTTCCTCTGTCATGAGCCAGATCTCGACCATGTCCGAGTCCGAGACGGCGATGCACCCGTCGGTCCAGTCGAATTTCTCGTAGTAGCCGGGGGGTCGGTGCAGGTAGTTGGGCAACCCGTGGATCATGATCGAGCCGCCCGCATCCCAGTGATGGTGCCGCGCGCGCTGCAGATCGGCGTCGTTGGGGTAGGACACCTGGATCGACAGGAAATACTCGCTGTGGGGGTTGCGGCGGGTGAGGAAGTAGCGGCCCTCGGGCGTGCGAAAGTCGCCCGACCGCTCCTTCTGTCCCACCGGATGCAGCCCCAGGGCGATCTTGTACGTCCGCAGCACGTCATCACCGTGCATGAGGTACATACGCCGCGCGCCCTTGCGCACGACGATGTGATCGGCGAGGGGCAGCTGCAGGGTGGCCCCGAGCGGCGGGGAGCTCCGGATCGACACACGCTCGGGCTCCTGCGCCGGATCGTGCGCGAAGCCGGTGGATGCCGCCGCGAGCGCCAGGGCGATCAGTCCCATCCTCGCCACGATGTGCGCCCGCGACCTTGCGGGAGCAGCCGTTGGAGCCGTTTCGGTCATCCTGTCCGCGTTGCCGTTGGATCTCGCCGAGGGGAGATTATAGGGTCCGGCCGCGCTGGGAGCGATGCGCATGCGCTCATCCCCCCGCGCTTACGTCTTCCACACGCGGAACGACGATCTGGGTGCCCGGGCGCATCGCACCGAAGTCCACATCCGGGTTGTACTGCTGGAGCAGCCAGATCGGCAGGTGCTCGTACTTCAGCGTCAGGTTCCACAGCGAGTCCCCGCGGCGAGCGACGTACATCTCGGTGCCGGAGATGCGGTGGGCCGCGAAGTAGCTGGCCTCGAGGTCGCGGTGGTATTCGCGGCGCCGGGCCTCGAACTGCTCGCGCGGCACCTTGTCGAAGTCGAGCCTCACGCGGTGCCCCATCACGACCGGCCGGCCGTGACGCATCCGATTGAGGGCTCGCAGCTTCGCCGCGGGAATTCCCAGCCAGTCCGCGTAGTGGCCCAGCGTTTCGGCAGCGGCCACCACGATCGTATCGTCCTTCGCGATCGAGTAATCCGTCGGATCCGCCGTCGCGGTGACTTCCACGGCCGCCGGGCCCAGCGCCGGTCCGAGAGCCTCCTCCTGCGCGGCCGAGACCGGCTGCGATTGCGCAGCGGGCTTCACCACGGAGGCAACCGCATAGGCATCCTCCTCGCTCTCGAGCTCGGCCACCTCGGTGGGCACGCCGCCGCTTGCAGGCTGAGCCGAGGAGAGCGCGCCGCCGTTTGCGAAATCCTCCCCGAAGGGGTCGCTCGCCCCAACGGCCGCGCCACTGTCGGCAAGCAGCAGACGCTGTCCTTCGAAGATGAAATCCGGGCCCGGCATGTGATTGATCTCGAGCAGCCTCGACTCCGCCAGCCCAGCCTTCGCGGCGATGCCCGCGATCGAATCGCCGCGCCGCACGAGATAGGTGTCGGCATCGCTCACCCGCAGCGCCATGACGGGGATCGGCTGCAGCGCGCTCGCGCCGCGGGCCCCCGCGAGCGGCCGATGTGGCACCGGCTCGCTATCGCTCGCAAGGAGCGGGCCCGAGGTCCCGACCGACCCCAGACGCTTGGCGATGAGCTCGGCGCTCCATTTCGTGTCCCCGAGGGGGAGCCGCAGACGGTATCCCTTGGGCACCGGGCGGCCGCCGCGCCAGCACACGGCCCGCAGCGCCGGATTGAGGCCCCGCAGGGTCTCCCCATCGATGCGCAGCGCGCGCTCGAGCGTGCTCACGGACACTCGCGCCGGCAGCGCAACCTCCTCGAATCTGGCCTCGGGCGCGCGCGCGATCGCTCCGAAGTACTTGTCCGGATCCTTGTCGACCTGCAGCGCGGCGAGGAACGATGCATAGAAATTGCGCGAAGCGAAGCCGAAGGAGGGGCTGTGGTAGTTGCGCACGATCTGCGCAATGTCCTCGGTGCCCAGCGTCTCGACGGCCCGGCGCATGCCGGCCGCGCCGTGATTGTAGGCAGTCAATGCCAGCGGCCAGGTTCCCAGCAGCCGGAAGTTGTATGCGAGCAGCTGCCCCGCCGCCTCGGTCGAGCGGAATGGGTCGAGCCGATCGTCCACCGTCGAGTCGATGCGCATGAAGCGCCGCCCGGTCGAGCGCATGAATTGCCACAGTCCGGCGGCGCCCGCCTTGGAATGAGCCGCCGGATTGAACGAGGACTCCACGTGGGGCAGCACTGCGAGCTCGGGCGGCAAGCCCAGATTCGCAAGTGTCTCGGCGATGTGGGCTTCCCACTGGCCCGAGCGCCGGAGCCCCGCGCGGAAGCGGTCGGCCTGGCCGAGCTGGAACCGGACGTGATCGGTTGCCTCGCGCAGCCGGGCGGGCGTTGCCTTGTCGCCCCAGAGATCCCGGATGCGCTGATCCTCGGCGGACAGCGCCCCGGTTGCCGCGGCAATCCGCCGGAGCGCGGCGACGTAGCGATCGCGCGCCTGGTCCACGATGCGCTCGCGCGCGCGCGGCGAGGCACTCGGCGCGAAGTGCAGCGTCTCGTAGACGACCGACAGATCCTCGTCGTCGTGGAGGAAGCCGGAGTCCGTGTCGATCTCGGTGTAGACCCGCACCCAGAAGTGAACGGCCGGCTCGAGCTCGGGAGGCCTGGGGAATGCGTCGGTCGCGCCGAGAACGGGGCGAGCAACCGGCCATGTGAGCGCACAAAGGAGCGCAAGGGCGCACAGGCTCAATCGGCCCGGCGCTCGAGCTCTGTGTGACTGCGGAGCGGCTCCGCAGGGTCCTGTCGGCTGCATTTACACTCTCTCAAACAGCTGAATTCGACTCTTCATTCAATGCCTTGAGCCTGCCCGACCGCCTGCGCGCGGTGCCAGCGGACCCCGTGTGCGTCGATGATCTTGACAGTGCGCGCTCGGGCCGCCCGCGGCGGACCTGTATCGGCACTCCAAAGACTGCGCAAAAGCTCGCATAAGGGGCACCGCGTCACAGTTGAACTGCGTCTCAGATGCAACATGTCGCATCGGAGACCTCTTTCACCAAGCTGGCACGCGCGTTGCACTTCCTCATCGACGAAGGGCAGAACGGGGGCCTGAATAGGGACCGCTAGGGTAGACGAACCAGAGAATGATCGGGTGCGGCAAGCCGCAAGGGGCTTGAGCCAGCGCCCGCAACCGGACAAGAACGAGAAGACACTCCTCCACAGCAAGCAAGCGACCGAATGACCCCGCGAAAGCGGGGTTTTTTTTGCCCCTTGCCCGGCGCACCACAAAAAAGGCAGCCCTTGCGGGCTGCCTTAAAGTGTCGCACCGGCGACTCCCGTCGGAGCGGGAACCGGGTGGAGGCCCGGTACCGGCGCGGCAATAGGGTGTCTGTCAGCTTCACTCGCTTGTTCGACGTTCCCCTAGCACCCTCCCCCACAAACCCGACCGCCGCACCGCGGACCCGGTCCTCATCCGCACTTCGAGTCCCCGCAGTTGAGGCATGTCATGCACCCGTCCATCATCACCACCGCCGCCGTGCTGCACTTTCCGCACAGCTGGGCCCCTTCCGGGAAGTGGGGGTGCGCGAAGGCATCCGATTGCCTGGCGCGGGCCTCGAACTCGGCGCGCTTCTCGTCCACGAACTTGCGCTGATGCTCATCGAGCTGGGTGCGCCGCATGAGCCCGATCGACTGCAGATGGCGCTCGATGACGTAGCCGAGCTCGGCGATGATCGAGGGCATGAACTTGCCCCCGGGCTGCCAGTAGCCGCCTCGGGGGTCGAAGACCGCCTTGAGCTCATCGACCAGGAAGGTCACGTCGCCACCCTTGCGGAACACCGCCGAGATGATCCTCGTCAGGGCGACGATCCACTGGAAGTGATCGAGATTCTTCGAGTTGATGAAGATCTCGAACGGCCGGCGCTGCTCGAACTCGGTGCCCTCGTTGAGCACGATATCGTTGATCGTCACGTACATCGCGTGGTCGGAGATCGGAGTCTTGATCTTGTAGGTCGATCCGATGAGCACCTCGGGTCGCTCGACCTTCTCGTGCATCCGGATGACCTTGGCGGTACGGCCCGCCTTGTCCTTCACCAGCTCGAGGTCGGCCGGGGGCGACTTGGCCTCGCCGGAGTTCTCCGCGCCCTTCTCCTCGGGCTTCTGGACTTCGTACTTCACGATCTTCTTGGCAATCTTGATGGTCATGGGTGTCGAATTCCTGCGCCTTGCGCCTAGAAGCGCCCGTAATACCCGTCGCGCATCGCGTCGTAGAGGTTCGCCGCGGTGTGGGTCTCGCCGTCGTACTCGACCTCCTCATCGCCGCGCGCCTCGACCACCGTGCCGTCCTCGAGCGTGAAGCGGTAGACCGTATTCTTCAGGTCCTGCTCCTTCACGAGCACGCCCTGGAAGGCGGCCGGATTGAAGCGGAACGTCGTGCAGCCCTTCAGCCCCTGCTCGTAGGCGTACATGTAGATGTCCTTGAACTTCTCGTACGGGAAGTCCGTCGGGACGTTCGCGGTCTTCGAGATGGAGGAGTCCACCCACTTCTGCGCCGCGGCCTGGATGTTCACGTGCTGCTCGGGCGTCACGGCGTCCGAGGCGATGAAGTAGTCCGGAAGCTTCTCCGCATCCTGCGAGGCATCGGGCTTCGCCTTCGGGTTCACGATCTCGCGATAGGCGAGTAGCTCGAACGAGTAGACGTCAACCTTCTCCTTGCTCTTCTTGCCCTCGCGGATGACGTTGCGGAAGTAATGATGCGCGAAGGACGGCTCGATGCCGTTCGACGCATTGTTCGCGAGCGACAGCGAGATGGTGCCGGTCGGCGCAATCGACGTGTGGTGCGTGAAGCGTGCGCCCACCTCGGCCAGCTCGTGCACCAGCTGCGGCGCCGCCGCCGCGATGCGCTGCATGTACCGGCTGTAGCGGGCGTGCAGCAGCCGGCCCGGGACCTTTGCGCCGGGCTTCCAGCCATCGCGCGCCATCTCCGGGCGCTTGCGCAACATCTCCCGGGTGACCGTGAACTCCTCGTTCATGATGGGCGCCGGTCCCTTCTCGCGTGCCAGCTCGAGCGCGGCCTCCCAGCCGGCGACTGCCATCTCGCGCGAGATGTCCTCGGTGAACTTGACCGACTCCGGCGCGCCGTACTTCATGCCGAGCAGCGTGATGGTGCTGCCGAGCCCGAGGAAGCCCATGCCGTGGCGGCGCTTGCGCAGGATCTCCTCGCGCTGCTTCTCCAGCGGCAGTCCATTCACCTCCACGACATTGTCGAGCATGCGCGTGAAGACCTTGACCACGTCGCGATACTCGGCCCAATCGAACTCGGCGAACTCCGTGAACGGATGACGCACGAAGCGCGTGAGGTTCACCGAGCCCAGGAGGCAGTTGTGTACGACCACGCCGTTCACGATCAGCGTATGCGTCGAGGACTCCTCGATGTCGTACACCTTCTGCACGCCGAGCGAGCGGATCGAGCCCACCCTGGCCGTGCACTCGTCCCCGAGATCCTGCTGGCGCTGCTGACAGGCGAGGTGTGTCCCGAGCCTCGCATGCTTGCTTGAATTGAGAGGAAAGCCGATATAGCGGTGGAAGCGATGGCAGTCGCGCTGCTGAAGCAGCAGCGTGTGGCGCACTTCTCCACGCGACACCGATGAGTGAATGGTCCCGTGGACACCAAAGCTCAACAGCATCAACTGAATGTCCTGCAGCCACCGCCGGGATGGGGATACAAGCTCGATCAGGGGCTCCTCGGCAGCCACGCTGCCAGCGGCGCAAAACACGGCAGCCAAGAACGACGCCTGCTGCTCGACCGAGGCGCGGAATACCCGCTCCGGTACGCGCAGATTCTTGGATGTGCAATCGTCAAGGCCGAGCTGCGCGCGCAAACGCCCGATCGCATCCTTGCGATAGCCTGCGATGCTGAACGCATTGCGCGCGTGGCCGGTGTGCGTCTCGCGCAACTCCCCGGCGGTGCCCGTGAGCAGCTTCAATTGCGGCGCGAGCATGCGCATGGCGACATCGTCCTGATCGCTGAACAGCAGCCCCGCCGAATCCGTCAGCCAGCCATCTGCCAGGAGCCAGCCATAGAGCGCGTACTCGAGATCCAGGTGACTGCGCTGCGGTGCGGGCGCATGAATCTCGAGCGCCGGTAGGATGAGTCGATACCTGTCCCTGCCGTGGACCGCCGGCGGGCGGCTGACCGCACCGAGGCGTGCAAGCACCGAGGCGAGCTCGTCGCACTCTTGGCGGCTCGCGCAGATCGCCTTGCATCCCTTGTATTTCGCGCTCGTCGCGTCCGCGGCGTACGCGTAGCCCTCGAGCACCTCGCGCGGCGCATCCTCGAGGTCGCATCGCTCGACCTCGCGTACGACCGGATGATTGCGCGAAACGAGGAGACCCTTGCGGCCGTCCGTATAGTGGACTCGAAGCAGGTCGAGAATCGGTTTGAGGAAGGCGCGCCGGCTGCGCCGTGAAATGCGGATCTCCTCGCCCTCGTGCCGGGGGAGAAGGTACTTCAGCGCGCCGAGATAAAACGGCTCGACGAGCCCTAGCGAGGCCATCTCACGTGACTGCACGCAGACACGGTCGCCGGAGGCGAGCTCCTTCACCTCGCGCCAGCCGAGCGGTGTGAACACCCGGTGATCGGCCGTGAGCTCGATGCGTTGTCCGTTGTCGAACGCCACTTCAAAGACCTCACGCTCGCCGTTGCACACCAGGGTGCAGGGTCGAAGATCGGTCTTCGCCTTCGAGAAGGTATGGTCGACAGCGACCGCCAACTGCTCTCCCTTTTGCACCAGCGCGTAGGCGTCGACCGTACGGATCAGCCCATGATTGGTGTTGAGCCGCATGGAGCCCGTCCAGCACGAACCATACGGCGGCAACGGTTGCTCTCCGCAGGGGTTGGTCGCGCGGATGTTCTCGCACCACCAGTTGTTGTTCATCTCATTGACGCGGTCGATGAGGATGAATCCGGGCTCGGCGAAGTCGTACGTGGAGGCCATGATGACGTCCCACATGCGACGCGCCGGCAGAGTCTTGTAGACCTTGCAGGCGACGAGCCCTTCCTCGTTCACCACGTAGCCCTGCTGAACGGGCCATTCGCGCCAGCTGACCTTCGCCGGATCCTGCAGATCCATCTGCTCGGATTCGTATTCCTTCAGGCCGATCGGGAAGGCGAGCTTCCAGTCGCGATTCTCGCGCACGGCCTGCATGAACTCATCGGTGATGAGGAGCGACAGATTGAACTGCCGCAGCCGCCCGCTCTCGCGCTTGGCGCGAATGAATTCCATCGCATCCGGATGCCCCACATCGAACGTGCCCATCTGCGCTCCGCGGCGCCCGCCGGCGGAGGAGACGGTGAAGCACATCTTGTCGAAGATATCCATGAACGAGAGCGGGCCGGAGGTGTAGGCTCCAGCGCCCGACACATACGCGCCGCGCGGCCGCAAGGTCGAGTGCTCGTAGCCGATGCCGCAGCCGGCCTTGAGCGTGAGTCCCGCCTCGTGCACCTTGCGCAGGATGTCGTCCATGGAGTCGTGGATCGTGCCCGACACCGTGCAGTTGATCGTCGAGGTGGCAGGCTTGTGCTCCCACGCGCCGGCATTGGAGATGATGCGGCCGGCGGGAATCGCTCCGCGGCGCAGCGCCCACAGGAACCGCTCGTACCAGTGCTCGCGCGTCTCCTGTGGCTCCACCTCGGCAAGCGCGCGCGCCACGCGCTTGTAGGTCTCATCCATCGTCTTGTCGATGGCCGAGCCGTCCTTCGCGGTGAGGCGATACTTCTTGCTCCAGATGTCGAGGGACGCTTCCTGGAAGGCAACGGTGTCCAATTCCTGGGGATCGAGCTTCACGACGCTGTTCATGAATCCGAGACGCTCCGTTTTAAACCGTCTGACGGATCACAGGGAAAGTAAAGGGCCCTCGCCGAGCATGGTCGGCGATCAAAAGCCTCGCGAGCTGCCCCCCGCGAGACGGCCGCCGCTCCCCCTGAAACCTCCCCGAACTCGAGATCCCGATCGCATTGCGCGACACAAGATCTTGTGTACGGGGAATGGAGCCTAATGACGTGCAACAGAACCGTCAAGATTTGCGGATGCAGAATATGACAATAATAACTTGTGTAAAATCAATGTGTTACATGGATATTGGCCGTACTTTTCAACAAAAAAATCAGCGCCGGTGGAAGAATCGACGGTCCAGCCAGACCTCAAGATATTGTGGTACGCGCTCACAGCTCGTGCGCAGCTTCCGCACACCTTACTCACAGGCTGTCCCCCGGAAGATTCACACCCAAGCCCGCGCTCGGCGCAACGACCGCGGGCATTACAATGCGGCTCGCCCCACGGGAGCGTCCATGAACCGCATTGCCCTCCTCCTCGCTGCGCTCGCGACGCTCGGCGCGCCCGTGCTGCCGGCCGCCACGACGCTGCCCGCAGCGGTCGGGCAAACGCCTTTGCCCTCGCTCGCGCCGATGATCAAGCGCGTCTCCCCGGCCATCGTGAACGTCGCCACTCGCGGCACGATCAAGGAGGCGCGACCGCAGAATCCTCTGCTCGACGATCCGCTGTTCCGCCGATTCTTCGATGTGCCTCCGAACGGCAATCCTCGCGAGCGCCCGTTTCAAAGCGCCGGTTCCGGCGTCATCTTCGATGCGCGGCGCGGGTACATCCTCACCAACGCGCACGTGGTGGCGAACGCGAACGAGATCACGATCACCTTGCAGGACGGGCGCGACCTCAAGGCGACCGTGGTCGGCAGCGATGAGCCCTCCGACATCGCAGTCCTCAAAGTAAAGCCGGCGGACCTCACCCAGATCACGCTCGGAGACTCCTCGAAGCTCGAGGTGGGCGACTTCGTCGTGGCGATCGGCAATCCCTTCGGGCTGCACAACACGGTGACCGCGGGGATCGTGAGCGGCCTGGGCCGCTCGAACATCAGCTCGGACGATTACGAGGACTTCATTCAGACGGATGCCTCGATCAATCCCGGCAACTCGGGTGGCGCTCTGGTGAACCTGCGTGGCGAGCTCATCGGAATCAACACGGCGATCCTGTCGCGCTCCGGGGGCAACATCGGCATTGGGTTCGCCATCCCGGTGAACATGGCCCGCAGCATCACGGAGGAGCTCATCCGCTACGGCGCCGTCAAGCGAGGCATCCTCGGGGTGACCACCTACACGGTGGGCGCGGATATCGCGCGCGTCTACGGCCTCGCGAGCGCGCAGGGCGCGCTGGTCACGCAGGTGATCATGGGCTCGGCCGCCGACCGGGCGGGACTCAAGATCGGCGACATCATCACCTCGATCAATGGCGCGCAGGTCAAGACGCCGTCGGATCTGCACAACGCCGTCGGCCTGCTGCGCGTGGGTCAGAAGGCCGAGCTGTCGCTGCTGCGTGACGGCAAGCCGCAGCACGTGAGCGTCGTGATCGCCGAGACTCCCGCAGCGCCGGTCGCATCGCTCAAGCCGGCGCAGATCAGCACCGGGCTCGATGGCGCAACGCTCGCCGATGCGCCCGGACACAGCGGCGCGGTCGTTCAGGAGGTCGAGCCCGGAAGCCCCGCCGCCCAGGGGGGACTCAGAAGCAACGATCTGATCGTCGGCGTCAACCAAGCCAATGTCGGAAGCGTGCAGCAGCTGCGCGAGCGCGCACAGGGCATGTCCACCCTCGTGCTCGAGGTCCGCCGCGGCAACACCATCGTGCTGGTCCCCGTGCACTGAGGCTTCGGGCGCGATCCGTGCAGTTCAGCCAGCCACGACTCAATATCTGCGTGCTCGGCGGCACGGGCTTCGTCGGCACGGAGCTCGTCTCGCAGCTGGCGGCCGCCGGCCACTGGGTGCGGGTACCCACTCGCAAGCTCGCCCACGGTAAGCACCTCTCGGTGCTGCCGACCGTGCAGCTGGTCGTGGCCAACGTGCACGAGCCGCGCGTGCTCGGCGAGCTGCTCGCCGGCACCGATGTGGCGGTGAACCTCGTCGGGATCCTCAACGAGCGAGGCGGCGCGCGGTTCGAGGACGTGCACGTCGAGCTGGTCGCAAGGCTCGTGGAGGAGGCGCGCCTGGCTCATGTGCCGCGGCTGCTGCACATGAGCTCGCTCGGTGCAGGCGAGGCCGCGCCGAGCCGCTACCTGCGGAGCAAGGCTCAGGGGGAGGCGCGTATCAAGGCCGGCGCGCGGCCTCTGGATTTCACGATCTTCCGCCCCTCGGTGATCTTCGGTCCCGGGGACTCGCTCACGCGGCGGTTCGTGAGCCTGCTGCGCCTTGCCCGTGGATTCATGCCGCTCGCACGGGCGCGCACGCGCTTCGCGCCCGTGTACGTGGACGATGTCGTGGCTGCCTTCGTGCGCGCGCTGCGTGATCGCACCACGTTCGGCCAGACGCTCGAGCTTTGCGGGCCGGACGTACTGACTCTCGAGCAGATCGTCCGCGCCTCCGCCGCGGCGGCGCACGCGCGCTGCCACATCCTGCGCTTACCGGACGTCCTCGGGCGCCTGCAGGGACTCGCGCTCGGGCTCCTCCCCGGCAAGCCCTTCTCGCTCGACAACTTCCGATCGCTCACGCTCGACAGCCTGTGCACTCAGAACGGCTTCGCGAGCCTCGGGATCGAGCCGCAACGCATGGCGGCGCTGCTGCCCACCTATCTCGGCGAGCTCTCCCTGCCAGCGCATCTTGATCGGTTGCGCACCGGCGTCGAGCGCTGAGCTCACCGCACCGGCAGTCGTATGACACACGGCGGCGTCGCGCTTGCCCTGCGGCTCGCGCGCGAGCTGGCGGACATCCGAGTAGAAGCGGCGCAGATCCCCGTCATCGTGCCGCAGGAGCTGCTCGAACCCGGGCAAGCAGTCGTAGTAAGTCGCCACCGAGACGAGGTCGGCGTTGTTGAGACCTTCGTCGAGCCAGTCCTGATAGGGGGCGGCCGCCTTCGAGCGTGCTGCGAGCCGCGCCATCTCCTGCGCAAGGGCCGCAAAGACCGCTCGCTTGCGCTCCCGCATCTGCTCGGCCGGGACACCGGAGGCGTAGAGCTTCTCGAGCCTGGCACGGTAGCGCCGGAAGAGGCGCACATAATCGAGGTCACGGGCATTCTGCTGCTCGTAGCGCTGGAGAGCGGCGGTGCGTCCCTGCGAGAGCAGCCAGCGCCGCACGCCTTCGTGCTCGACGGTGACGGCGAAAGCCTCGTTGAAGGAGGAGTCTCCGCGCACGTACAGGAGCTGATGCGTCAGCTCGTGAAAGATGATTCCGGCGAGCTCGATCCCCCCGTATGGCAGCATCGTGTTCATGACCGGATCGGCGAAGCGGCCGAGCGTCGAGTAGGCGGGCACGCCGCCCACGGACACATCGAAGCCGCGCTCCTTCAGCCGCAGCGCGAACCGGCGCGCTTTCGCCGCGCTGAAGTACCCTCGATAGGCGACGCAGCCGACGATCGGGAAGCACCACTCCTTCGGGTCGAGGGAGAACTCGGGCGCCGCGACCACGTTCCATACGACGTACGGCCGCCCGATATCTGCATAGGTGCGGTAGCTGCGGTTGTCCGGCAGATGCAGCACCCGAGTCGCAAACTCGCGTGCCTCGCGCACCTGCACGAGCGTCGCGCGCAGCGATTCGGGCGTGCGGGGGTCCTCGATCACCTCGCCGATCGGGCGGCGCTTCTCGAGCACCTGCATCTCCCCGTGCGCGGCTTGCAGCAGATAGCACCCCGAGAGCAGTCCGAGCGCGAGGCTCGCCAGCGCGAGCCGCGCCACGACGATGGCCGGGGCGCACTGGTTCTGCCGGCTGTCGGTTAACATGTGAGCATGCAAGTGTACTTGGTGGGCGGGGCGGTGCGGGATCGTCTGCTCGGCAGACCGGTGCGCGAGCGTGATTGGGTGGTGGTCGGCGCCGAGCCGGCCGAGCTGCTGGCGCGGGGCTTCACGCCCGTGGGACGCGAGTTCCCCGTGTTCCTGCATCCTCAGACGCACGAGGAGTACGCGCTTGCGCGGCTCGAGCGCAAGGTGGCGCCGGGCTATCGCGGCTTCACCACGGAGTTCTCGCGCGCGGTGACCCTCGAGGAGGATTTGCGACGGCGCGATCTCACGATCAACGCGATGGCCGAGACCGAATCGGGCGAGATCGTCGACCCGTACGGCGGCCGATGCGACCTGCAGGCGCGCGTGCTGCGACACGTCTCGGAGGCCTTCGTCGAGGACCCCGTGCGAATCCTGCGGGTCGCGCGGTTCGCCGCGCGCTTTGCGCCGCTCGGGTTCCAGGTCGCCGAGGAGACCACCGCCCTCATGGCGCGCATGGTCGCCTCGGGCGAGGTCAACGCGCTCGTTCCCGAGCGCGTGTGGCACGAGACGGAGCGCGCGCTCGCCGAGCCGCGCCCCGAGGTGTTCTTCGAGGTGCTGCGCAGCTGCGGGGCGCTGGGGCCGCTCTTTCCCGAGATCGAGGCGCTCTTCGGCGTGCCCCAACCGGCTCGCTGGCACCCCGAGATCGACACCGGCGTGCACGTGCTGCTGGCGCTGCGCCATGCCGCTCGCACCGACACTTCCACCGCCGTACGATTCGCGGCGCTGGTGCACGACCTCGGCAAGGCATTGACGCCCCGCGAGCACTGGCCCAGGCATCATGGCCACGAGGAGGCCGGGGTCGCGCTCATCGTGGGCCTCGCAAGACGCCTGAAGGCCCCGAACGATCATCTCGAGCTCGCAGTCCTCACCGCGCGGCATCACACCCACGTGCATCGCGCGCTCGAGCTGAAGCCGGCGACGGTGCTCGAGCTCCTCGAGGAGACCGATGCATTTCGCCGCCCGCAGCGCTTTGCCGAGCTGCTGCTCGCGTGCCAGGCGGATGCGCGCGGTCGCACCGGCCTGGAGCGCGAGCCCTATCCTCAGGCCGACTACCTGCGCCGCGCGCGCGAGGAGGCTGCCCGCGTATCGCTCGGTGAGGAGGAGCGCAGTGGGCTCGAGGGACCGCGTGTAGGAGCACGGATTCGCGAGAAGCGGCTCGAGGTGCTCGAGCAGCTCGCGAAGACCTACAGCGACGCGCGCAGGTCTTGATGAGCGAACCCTCGCAGCCTCCCCGGGCAGTTCCGTCCCACCGCCATCGCCTTGAAGGCCTCGCCCATCTCGCCCGGTAGCAACAGGCGGCGCGCCTCGCTCGCGACCCGCGCTCGCCCGATGGAGCCCTCTGCGCGAGCGATCAGGTCCTCGATGCCGGCGCCGAGCAGGAAGGCGGCCTGAGTCGCAAAGCCGAGCACCTCCAGATGCGCCGCATCGGCCGCCTCCGCCACGCGCGTGAAGTCCACCCATGCGGTGATGTCCTGCACCCCGACATGGATGAGCGGATCCGCATGGGCGCGGTGTTTGAAATGGCAGCTCAGCGTGCCGTCGTGGCGCTGCGGATGATAGTACTGAGCGCGCGGCAGCCCGTAATCGAACAGCAGCAGGGCGCCGCGCTCGAGCGTCTGCGCGAGCGCGGCGATCCATGGCTCCACCCGCAGGCACACCTCGGAGCGATAACCCTCGGGGAGCACCTGCGGCAGCGTGCGAAGCATGGCCTCGCAGGTCGCCAGAAGCGCACCGGTCGCGGGCCGCTCGCACTCGATGAATGCGCCGTCTGCCGCAACTGCCACGCCGAGAGCTGCGATCGCGCCGGCTTGCAGGACGAAGCGCTGACATGCGAGTGCATCGAGCACCTCGTTCGCGAGCAGCACCCCCCGCAGCGGGGCGCCCGGCCATCGATCGATCCAGGTAACGCGCCTTGCAAGCGCTGGCGGCAGCCCCGCGATGCGCATCTCCTGACGCGCTCTGAGATCGCCGCTCACCTCGAGGATGGCATATCGCTCGGGGAGCACGCCGAGGCACTCGAGCTCGCCGAGCACGGCGGCCGCCATGCGGCCGGTTCCACCGCCGAATTCGAGGATCTCGCCCCCGCCGATCGCGGCGAGAATCTCGGCGCACTGGTGCGCCACGCACCCGCTGAAGAGCTCCCCGATCTCGGGGGATGTGACGAAGTCTCCGCCGGGCCCGAGCTTTGCACTCCCGGCGCTGTAGTAGCCGAGCCCCGGCGCATACAGCGCAAGATCCATGAAGGTCTCGAAGTCGACCCAGCCGCCATGCTCGGCGATGCGCGCGCGGATGTGCGCCGCGAGGCGCTGCGAATGCTCGAGCTCCGCGGCGGTCAGCGGGGGAAGCGTGGAGGGTGGCGTAAACGAGTTCATAATCGTCACTTATGGCGCAATCAGAGGCTCAGGCCCTCGAGGGCAAGGCAGCGCTCGTCACGGGAGCCGCGCGCAGGATCGGCGCGGAGCTCGCACGCACCTTGCACCGCGCGGGTGCGAGCATCGTGCTGCACTATCGAAGGTCGGCGGAGGAGGCCGCAAGCCTCGTCCGCGAGTGCAACGCTGCCCGCCCGCGCTCCGCCGTGGCGATCCAGGCCGATCTGCTCGACACGGAGGCCATTCCCGCACTGGCGGCGGCCGCGGCGTCGGCCTTCGGCCGGCTCGACATCCTCATCAACAATGCTTCGAGCTTCTTTCCCACCCCCTTCGGCAAGATCGAGGTGCGGCACTGGGACGATCTCATCGGCACCAACCTCAAGGCGCCGCTGTTTCTGGCGCAAGCGGCGGCTCCGGCGCTCGCTGCGGCGGGCGGACTCATCGTCAACCTGGTGGACATTCACGGGCTGCGCCCCCTCAAGCACTACCCGGTGTACAGCATCGCCAAGGCCGGCCTCGTGGCCCTCACTCGTGCGCTGGCGCGAGAGCTTGCGCCCGAGGTGCGCGTGAACGCGGTCGCGCCCGGTCCGGTTCTGTGGCCCGATGCGCTCGAGCCGCAGCTGCAGCAGGAGATCATCGCCCGCACACTGCTCAAGCGGCCGGGCTCGCCCCTCGATGTGGCTCGCGCAGTGCTGTTCTTCGCGCAGGACGCGCCCTACGTCACCGGCCAGATCCTCGCCGTGGATGGCGGTCGCAGCGTCGGGTGGTGAGACCCTCACTGCGCCTGCAGATCGGCCTGCGAGCGCTCGATCGTCACACCCACGTCGCGTGAGTTGCGGATCGCCCCCGGCTTGTTGACGCTGATGCGCACCCAGGCAATGGCGAACTCCTCGAGGATGAGCAGCGCCGTGCGATGGGCGAGGCTCTCGACGAGCTTGAAATGCGAGGCCTCGACGAAGGCGATCACGCGCTTGGCGACGCTCTTGTAATCCAGGGTCGCCTGCACCTCGTCGGTCAGGGCGGCGCGACCGCAGTCCACCGGCAGCTCCAGGTCGATCACGACGGTCTGCTTCACCCGCCGTTCCCACTCGATGAATCCGATGATGCAATCGATCCGCAACCCGCGCAGGAAGATGCGATCGTGGTGCGGGGTGCTCATGTGCCCGTCGGCCTCAGAGCATCGAGGGCCCACTGCGCGCGCGCGCGGATCGCAAGGTCGTCGTGCTCCCCGGCCTTCAGGCGCGCAAGTCCCGCGACCGCGATCATGGCGGCATTATCCGTGCAGAACTCCGGGCGCGGGTAGTAGACCCGCGCACCACGCGCCCCGGCCTCGCGTGCGAGTCGCTCGCGCAACAGGCGATTGGCAGCCACTCCGCCACACACGACGAGCGCATCGGCTTCACTGTATTCGAGGGCACGCAGCGCTTTCGCGACGAGCGTGTCGATGATCGCCTCCTGAGCGGCCCGGGCCACATCCCGCCGCAGTTGGTCGGTGAGCGTCTTGCCGCGCACCGCCTGCAGCACGGCCGTCTTCAGGCCCGAGAAGCTGAACTCGAGCCCCGGCCGATCGAGCATGGGACGCGGAAACTCGAGCGCGCCGGGCGTGCCCTCATCCGCGAGCCGCGCGAGCTCCGGGCCCCCGGGATACGGCAGACCAAGGAGCTTGGCGGTCTTGTCGAAGGCCTCTCCGGCGGCATCGTCGCGGGTCTGACCGAGAAGCCGGTAGCGACCGGTCGCGAGCACCTCGCAGAGCAGGGTGTGCCCCCCCGAGACCAGCAGCGCGACGTGTGGAACGGGGGGCGCATCCGGCTCGAGAAGAGCCGCCAGCAGATGCCCCTCGAGGTGGTGCACGCCGACCGAGGGAACGCCCCAGGCATATGCAAGGCTGCGCCCGAGCGCCGCACCGGTCAGGAGCGCACCCACCAATCCGGGGCCGGCCGTGTACGCAACGCCCCCGAGGGCCGAGGGCGCGGTGGCCGAACGCTCCAGCACCGAGGTGATCAGGGGCAGAAGGCGCCGCAGGTGGTCCCGCGAGGCGAGCTCCGGCACCACGCCGCCGAACTGCCGGTGCAGCTGCGTCTGGCTGAAGATCTCGTGCGCCAGCAGCCCCCGCTCCTCGTCGAGCACGGCGGCGGCGCTCTCATCGCAGGAGGACTCGAGCGCCAGCACGCGCATGCTTTTTGCCTTTTCCATTGGAGCTATTTAGAATCCCCGCCCCGATCCCGTCAGGGCAGTTCGTAAAGTTCAGCCGAATCAAGGGCTTGAGGTTTCAATGCCGAGCGTTCGTGTCCGCGAGAATGAGTATTTCGATGCCGCGTTGCGGCGTTTCAAGCGCGCCTGCGAAAAGGCGGGCATTCTCACCGAGCTGCGTCGGCGCGAATTCTACGAGAAGCCCACACAGGAACGGAAACGGAAGAAGGCCGCGGCGATCAAGCGCCACATGAAGCGCGTCTCCCGCGACACGATGCTCAAGGCGCAGCGCTGAGTCTCAAAGACCGAATCACCGAGGACATGAAGGCCGCCATGCGCGCGGGCGAGCGCGAGCGGCTGTCCACCATTCGTCTGATTCTGGCTGCGGTCAAGCAGCGCGAGGTCGACGAGCGCATCATCCTCGATGATGGTCAAGTGATCGCCGTGCTCGAGAAGATGATGAAGCAGCGCCGCGAGTCCATCGTCCAGTTCGAGGCGGGCGGGCGCGCCGACCTGGTCGCGAAGGAGACCGCCGAGCTCGCCATCGTGCAGAGCTATCTGCCTGCTCAGCTGTCCGATGGCGAGGTATCGGCTCTCATCGAGGAAGCCATCCGTTCGACCGGCGCCGCCTCGATCAAGGACATGGGCAAGGTGATGGGCGCGGTGAGAGCCAAGGCCCAGGGCCGCGCGGACCTGGGTGCGGTCAGTGCGCGCATCAAGGAGCGCCTGAGCGCCAAGTGAGGAGGGCCTCTGGCAAGTGCCCCGCCGAGGGACGCTTGCCAGAGGCTCCCACCGGTCGCGCGCTGCGCTATCCTTCATGCGCTCATGAGCCTCATTCCTCGCAGCTTCATCGATGAGCTCATCGCGCGGGCGAGCATCGTCGAGGTGATCGGCTCGCGCATCGCGTTGAAGAAGGCCGGTCACGAATACAAGGCCTGCTGCCCCTTCCACACCGAGAAGACGCCCTCCTTCTCGGTCTCCCCGGAGAAGCAGTTCTATCACTGCTTCGGCTGCGGAGCACACGGGACCGCGCTCTCCTTCCTCATGGAGCACGACCGGCTGCCCTTCCCCGAAGCGGTCGAGGAGCTCGCATCGAGCCTGGGCCTGACCGTCCCGCGCGAGCAGGGGGCGGGCGCCCCGCGCCGCACCTCCGAGACGCTGTACGAGCTGATGGGGCGCGTCGCTCAGTTCTACTCGCAGAGCCTCAGGGGCGAGGAGCGCGCGCGGCGCTATCTCGAGCGCCGCGGGCTCAACCCGGAGGTCATCGAGCGCTTCGCGATCGGCTATGCGCCCAATTCCTGGCACGAGCTGCTCAAGCGCTTTGGAGGAACCGACGAGGGACGGCGCCGCCTGGTCGAGCTCGGCCTGGTGATCGAGCGGGAAGCCGCCCCGGGAGGCCAGGCGGAGCGCCTCTACGATCGCTTTCGCGATCGCATCATGTTTCCCATTCGCGATGCGCGCGGCCGAGTGCTCGCCTTCGGCGGACGCGTGATCGACCAGGGAGAGCCCAAGTATCTGAACTCTCCCGAGACGGCGCTCTTTCACAAGGGCCGCGAGCTGTACGGACTGTACGAGGTGCGCCAGAGCCGCGCGACGCTCGCGCAGCTGCTCGTCGTCGAGGGATATCTCGATGTGGTCCGGCTTCATCAGTTCGGCGTGCCTTGCGCCGTGGCCACCCTCGGCACGGCCACGACCCCCGAGCATCTGAAGCGCATCTTCCAGCTCGTTCCCTCGGTGGTCTTCGCCTTCGACGGCGATCGCGCCGGCCGCGCCGCCGCCTGGCGCGCGCTGCAGAACTCGTTGCCCGAGGCCGTGGAAGGGCGCGAGATCCGCTTCCTGTTCCTGCCCGAGGGCGAGGATCCCGACACGCTCATCGCTCGCGAGGGGCGTGAGGCCTTCGAGAACCGCCTCTCGAGGCAGGCCCTGTTGCTCTCGGAATACCTCGTGCGCGAGCTCGGCGATCGCATCCCGACCCGCGGCGCAGACGGGCGGGCCCGCGTGGCGCAGGCCGCGCGCCCACTGCTCCAGCAGGTGCCCGAAGGCATCTACCGACGCCTGCTGACGGAGCGTCTCGCGCAAGCATTCGGCTTTCAGCAAACTCCCGCCGGCATGGCCGAGCTGCTCGGGGTCTCCATTGGCCAGCCGCTCGAGCTCGGCCGGCCGGCGTCGGCTCTCGGACGCGGCAGCCTCGTGCGCCAGGCGATCCGGCTGCTGTTGCACTTTCCACAAGCCGCCGCGCGGATTCCCACCGAGCGCATCGAAGGCCTGAAGGAAGTGGAGGAGCCGGGCGCGCAGTTGCTGCGCACCCTGCTGCTGGAGCTGCAGGCGGAGCCTGCTGCGACCACCGGGCAGGTGCTCGAGCGCTGGCGCGAG
>Ga0335072_10003483_pt1 | contig 23723 bp, 17 predicted proteins | sample Lox_Sample_21_FD_206725 | JGI IMG/M metagenome (GOLD analysis project Ga0335072, IMG submission 206725) | Soil microbial communities from Loxahatchee National Wildlife Refuge, Florida, United States - Lox_Sample_2.1 | ecosystem: Environmental > Terrestrial > Soil > Wetlands | place: USA... | reverse complement strand
ACCGGGGTCGGGGCGAGCCGACGCAATTCAGGTCACGCTGCCCCAGCCGGGCAGGTACGTCATCACCGCCCTGCCGGACGGGAACCTCCATCTGCATCAAACGGCCTATGAGGCGCTGCTGGACGATCTGGAGGCCGGGGACTGCCAGATGCTCGCCTACGCGCTGAAGATGATCGAAGGGTACTGGCACGAGATGCAACAAATGCGCTCCATCGCGCATGGTCCGGAGAGCGACCTTGCATTCCAGCGCCTCGAAACATCGATCCTCGAGGGTGGGGGTCTGGCGTCCCGCTTCCTGAGGTTCTGGATCCATTCTGCAATCAGATCGAGGAATCCGCGAGTGCATTAGCACCCGTCGGGGTTTCCGTTCGCAAGGTCACAGCAGACGCTTCCGCGTGCGAACGGAGGTGTTGATGGATCAGGAGACGGAAGGCCGCACAGAGGCGGAAACAGCGGGCGCAGACCGCGAGACCCTGGCAATCATCCGGGACCAGACCCGCCAGACGCTCGAACTCGTGAAGGCCCTTGTCGAGCTGCTGCTTGCCAAGGAGGGCAGTCCGGAAGGGCCGACGCTTGAGGAGCTGCTCGCGGTGCTGATCGCACAACAGCGCGACATCCTGACCGCCGTGCGGCACCTCCAGACCGACGTCAGCGCGATTGCCCAGCATGTCCTCCCGCCAGGCGAATCCCGATTGACCGGCGCCACTCATCCGAACGGGGGCGCTCGGGCATGATGAACTTTCGGAAGATCGCCGCCGCGTCAAAGGGGCGACTGGTTCTCCGATATTTCACCGAGAATACGCCGGAGCCGATCCACCCGCGCTCCCTGGACGCTGCCGGCCGCCAGCTTGAGGAGGGAGGGCGCCTGACGGCTTATTACACGGGCCGGGACAGCCGCGCTGCCTGGCGGCCGGACATGCCGGCCATACTCGCGCGAGCCATCGGGATCGATCCCTACCTGATGCCGCGAGACGCCGAGATGGCCCGCCTCTTCGAGGGGCGGCGGGCCGACAACGGTGAGGCCTGGTCGCCGCACAAGCGGAAGATCAGTGGCCTCGACCTGGTCTTCAGCCCGCACAAGTCGATCAGCCTTGCGGCCGAGTTCGCCGCCACACCGTCCGAGTGCGCGATGCTTTGGAATGCCGTGGACCGGGCCAGCGATCGAGCCATGCGCTACGTCGCCCACGTGCTCGGCTGGGCGCGCAAAGGCGCTGGCGGGGAGGACGGCGCCGATCCGGGGGCGGTTGGTTGGATCAGCTTCCGGCATCACACTGCCCGGCCGACGCTCGCGATGCAGGATGGGTCCGGGGGACAAACCTACATCTTCGATGCGCCGATCGCCGGCGACCCGCATATGCACATCCATCACTTCCTGATGAACGTGGTCGTCACGGCGGACGGCCGGGTCGGCTCCCTCGACACGCGGGCTCTCACCGACGCGCGGGTGAAGGAGTTCGGCGCTTACTTCCAGGCCATCCTCGCTGACGAACTCCGGCGCCTGGGCGCGCGCATCGGCTATGACGCCCAGGAGCAGGCTGTTGTGCTTCTGGCCATCCCGGAGGAGGTCAGCCGATCCTTCAGCAAGCGAGACAAGCAGATCCTGCATAAAGCCAAATGTTTCGCGGCGGGGCAGGGGCTTGAGTGGGACGATCTGTCTGTCGAGCAGAAGCTGGATATCGTCGAGGAAGCCAGCGCGGAAGGCCGCCTCGGCAAGATGAAGACGGACGAGAGGCGGATCTGGCGCGAGCAGGCCGATGCCCTCGGGTGGCAACATCGGACCGTTCTCGACGGTGTGGCGCACGAACGTCTTATCGACGAGGAGCGATTCGATCGCGCCTACAAATTCGCCGCCCGGTACCTGTCAGAGGAGTTTCACACCGCGGCGGTGCTCGATCACGAGAAGCTCGGGCTGTATGCGGCCCGGGGACTGATCGGCACGGGCATCGCCGGCGGTCCGGACGACATCAAGCGGGTGGTCGAACTCCTGGAGGAACGCGGCATCCGGTTCAAGGGAGAGCACGTCGCCTTGGTGGTCGGCATGTTCGATGACAAGGTTCGCGTGACGAATACCGCTCAGATTCGGATTGAGGAGAAGCTCGCGGTGCTGGCTCGGCAGAGCGCACACGACCGCTCGGGCGCCATATCTGCACAGGCATTGAGACAGGCGATCGTCGACATCGGCATCGCGTTCACCGCGGAGCAGCGCGCGGCCATCCACGCCCTCGGCGAAGGCGGCGCGCTCACGCTGCTGACCGGTGTCGCTGGTGCCGGCAAGACGACCCTGCTGCAGCCGCTGGTGACTGCCTGGCAAGCCGACACGCGCTTCAGCGCAGGCGGTCGGGAGGTTGTTGGTGCCGCGATGGCCTGGCGCCAGGCTGACGCTCTGCAGGATGCCGGTATCCGGCGCACCTATGCCCTGTCGCCCTTGCTGAAGATGATCGAGGACGGGGAGTTCACGGCGGACCGCAACACCGTGCTCGTCCTGGACGAAATGAGCCAGATCGGCCCTCGACCGATGCTCAGGCTCCTCGAGCTGCAAGCCCGCACCGGCATGACGATCAAGATGCTCGGTGACCGCGAGCAGGCCCAGGCGATCGAGGCCGGCGACGCGATCGAGATCCTGCGCCGCGCGCTTCCGCCGGAAGCCCTGCCCGGTCTGTTGACCACCATGCGTCAGGCCACGAGGCGCGGGCGCGAGATCGCGGGACTGTTTCGGGAGGGCGATGCCGAAAAGGCGCTCGCCATGAAACAAGCGGACGGTCATGCTTTGCTGGCGGGCGGTGATCGCGACCAGGTGATCGCCCAGATCGCGGACCTCTACATCCGGCGTCGCGACGTGCTGATTGCCTCGGGTTCGAAGCGGGGCATGACCGTGAGCGCTCCGACCAACGAGGATGTCGCCGACATCAGCCAGGCCATCCGCCAGCGCCTGAAGGAACGCGGCGAGATCGCAGCCGACGAAGTGGTCTACCGAGCGGTCGACCAGCGCGGGCAGACGTACGACCTGCCCATGGCCGCTGGCGATCGGCTTCGCCTCTTCCGCCGCACCTGGGGCACGGTCGATGGCCGCGAGCAGCAGATCGGCAACAATGGCGATATCGTCGAGGTGCTCGGGCACGGCATCCGTGGGCTCCGGCTCCGGACCAAGGACGGCCGTGTTGCCGAGGTCGAATGGCGCAGGTTCTCTGACAGTGAGACCGGCCGGCTGCTGATCGGGCTGGGTCATGCACTGACGATCGATGCGGCGCAGGGCATCACGTCGGACGAGCATATCAACGCGCTCCCTCGCGGCACGGCCGGCGTCACGGCGTTCACGACCTACGTTGCCGAAAGCCGCAGCCGCGGCACGACCTGGACGGTGATCGCCGAGGGCGCCTTGTACGAAGCCGAGCGGCATCGGCAGGCACTCGGTGATATCACGCCGATCACGCACGAAGATCTCTGGACGCGGGCAGCCGCAGACATGTCTCGCAAGCCATACAAGGCGCTGGGGATCGATCTGCTCGCGGCTGCGCGGCAGGATCGGGAGAATGCGGTAGACGCATCCATCGCGTGCCACCACGGCGTGGAGACGGCTCAGCTTCAGGATTCCGCGTTCGGTCGCAAGGCACTTCGGCGGCTCCGCTCGCAGGCAATCAATGCGGGTCTCGGTCGGCACCTGGCGGCGCTCAAACAGGCGATCCAGGAGAATGGCGCCGTCATCCGCGACATGGACAGAGAACGGGAAGCCTCCGATCACCTGAGAGCGCTGCGCGCAGAGGCGGCCGCGGCCCGGCGGCAGATCGGCGCGACTAAAGAGAGGCCGAGCGCTCCCCGACCTTCGAATGGGCTCAGTCCCTGATATCGCACTCGCCTATCCAGCGGGATAATTGCTAATCGCAACAGCCACGTGGGTGGCTGCGATCATGTGGCTGCATTGTCCCGGTCTGGCGTCGTCGCTATATTCAGGCTGCGCCCGTGGCTTAGGGTGGGTTTCGCGCGCCCGATGGGACTCGGACCCATAACCTCCAGCTTAGTAGGCTGGTGCTCTGGCCAGTTGAGCTACGGGCGCATCCAATTCTAACCATTTGCTTCCGGAGTCCGCAAGCGGCGAGCGATGGCCTCCGTAAGAGATTGAAAACGCACAAGATTTTCTGGTTGGCCGCACTTAGGTTGTCACAGCCGCGAAAATTGGCAATTCTCCGGGCTGATCCGGGAAAATTTTTGATTCCGTGTCTTAGAGGAATATTGCTCGCAAATGACATACTGAGGAATATTATTCCAACTTGCCAGCCTCACGGGTCATGATATTATCAGATCGCTACTCGGAGCGTGAACCCAGGTGAATCCCGAATCGGTCAAGCCTTGCACGGCTCTCGAAGTCGGCATTTTATGAGGGTATGGCATCCTTCCAATTCCTGCACTGCGCTGATCTCCACATCGACAGCCCGCTCCGCGGCCTCGAGGCGGACCCAGACGCCCCTGTCGAACGGATCAGGAACGCCACCCGGGATGCTTTCACCTCACTCGTCGACTACGCGATCGAACAGCAGGTTGCCTTCGTGTTGGCAGCAGGCGATCTATATGACGGCGATTGGCAGGACTGGCGGACCGGTCAATTTCTCATAGCGCAGATCGGGCGTCTAAGCCGGGCCAACATCCCATTCATTGCGATTCAAGGCAACCATGACGCGGAAAGCATAATAACCCGGCACTTAAAGTGGGACAAACCGGCCCACCTCTTCCCAGCAAGCAAGGCCACATCGTATTGGTTGCCAGAATTCGAGGTCTGCATTCACGGCCAGAGCTTTGCGACACGCAGGGCAACAGACAATCTTGCGCTCGATTACCCTGAACCTGCCCTCGACTATTTCAACATCGGCCTGCTTCACACTGCGATGGACGGGCGGCCAGGTCACGACACTTACGCGCCGTGCCACCTGGAGCAATTGCAATCCAAAGGTTACCAGTACTGGGCGCTCGGTCATATTCACACCCGCGAGCAATATGGGCCTGGCCCATGGGTTGTTTTTCCCGGCAACCTGCAGGGGCGCAAGATCGCGGAGGTTGGTGCCAAAGGCGCGATTCTCGTAACCGTTCATGACGGCGTCCCTAGGGAGCCCGAGCATCTGGCCTTCGATACAGTGCGGTGGCATCGACTGATCGTCGAGTTGCCCAGGGATGCCGAAGAGGACGACGCACTGGATCTGGTACGGTCAGGCTTGTCGGAAGCACTCTCACGTGCTGATGGCCGCCTTCTCGCAGCCCGCGTAGTTCTGACCGGAGCCTGTCGTGCCCATACGACTCTTAGCCCCGACCTCGGGGCCGTTCGCGAAAAGATTCGTGCCGTGGCTCTGAGTTGCGCTGATCCCGAGGCGATATGGATCGAAGGGGTCGAAGTCAGTACGCATCCGCATATCGACGCTGCCGGCGTTCGGGCTCGAGCCGACGCAGTTGGGATGCTCACTCAGGCCATCGATGCTGTCGGCTTCGATGACATTAGGTCTGACATCCAGGACTACTGCCGAGCAATGCTGGACCGTGGCGGAGATCTACGGAAGGCACTCGGAAGTGACCATCCGGCGGTCAAGGTATTGGCGGACCAGGAATTGACCGCCGAATTTCTCGAGCGTGCGCGGGACCTTTTGTTGGCGCGTCTCGTCGCGGGTGAGTGAACCATGCGCCTGACCTCGATCTCCCTTGTTCACTACGGCAACTTCGAGTCAGAGCGGATCGAATTCGACCCACGGCCCGGTGCTATCAATCTGCTCATGGCACCAAACGGCGCGGGCAAATCCGTCTTGCGGAGCGCGTTTTGTGATCTGCTTTTCGGGATCGGCGGACAATCCCCAATGGGCTTCCGCTTCGGTTACTCTAGCATGCGGATCGTCGCCGAAGCCGTCGTCGCCGACAGCACGAGCTTCAAGTTCGGCCGCCGAAAGGGACAAGGCAATACGTTGGTAGATGATGAGGGAAACCTTCTTGATCCTGTAACCTTGAACCGTATTCGGGGGAACGCTGATCGGACTTTGCTGGAGCGATTTTTCGCTCTCGACACCGAGCGACTTCGGAAGGGCGAGGAGGAATTGTACGAGTCCAACGGTGCCCTGAGGGACGCGCTATTATCAAGTGCCGGCGGTTTTCGCAGAGCGACACAGGTTCTGGAGTCGCTGCAGGCCGCGCGTGACGCGCTCGCTCCAACCCGCAAGTCTAGCCTGAAGCCGTTTTACATCGAGCTCGACAAATACAACGAGGCTCGAAAGCAGCTAGCGGCCAACTTGCTGAGGCCGGATCGCTGGAAAAAAGAAGAGGAGGCTCTAAGCAACGCTCGAAATCGGCGCGAGGAGCAGAACCGGCGCGTTGAAAGTGCCTCGGCCACTATCGCAAGGCTTGAACGCGTTCGGCGTGTTGCACCGTGGCTCGACGACTACGATACCGCCGCCGATTGGCTGGCTGCCCATCCTGAAGCGCCGATCCTTGAACCCAGCCTCGCCAAGCGTCTTGCCGATGCGCGAGCGGCGGTCGTGTTGGCAGAAGAACGCATGAAGCGAGAAATGCTACGTGCCCAACAGCTTGCTGAGCAAGCGGAGCCCATTTCGCCTGATGTTCAGCTTTTGGCGGCCAGCACAAACATTGAAGAGCTGACCCGATCAGCCGGCGCGGCTCAGAAAGCGCTTGCGGACCTGCCAGGCGTGGAGTCTGAACTCGCAGTGTATCGAACCAGGATCGCCGCCCTGTTGCGTGATCTAGGCAGTCCACTTCCCTTGGAGCAAGCAGCCGAGGTGATTCCGCCACTAGCCGCATTGGCGCGTGTACGCCGATTAGTCACCGGATATCATGAGCTGGTTGCGGCTAAGGGAGAGGCAAGTAGACGCGTTGCCGACTTGCAACTTAGTTGCGACGACCTCGCCAAGCAGCTCGCCGCCTCGCCGCTGCCGATCGATATACAGAACCTTGCGGATCTCTCGCAGGAATGCCGGTCGGAGGGCGATCCCGCCAGACGGCGGCGGGAATTGGCGGGAAGATCAGCTGATGCAAAGACAGCACTGGAGGCAGCCCTTCGGGCCACCCCTGGATGGACCGGCAACGCTGAACAATTAGTCGATCTTGCTCCTCTCTTGCCGGGCACCTACGATCGTCTGGCGGCGGACTTGGCTGCGGCGAAGACCGAGGAGATCAACAGACGCAGCCAACTCGACGCCGCGCAGCAAGCACTGGCGGAAGCCAAGCAGCGCTGTCGTGCGATTGTCGCCTCTCAGGCACTACCCACCTACGCCGATCTCAACGACGCGCGGGCACGCCGCGAGGTTGGATGGACCCTGATTTACCGCCGCGCCTTCACTGCTGATCCACCGAGCGACGCGGAAGAAGAAGAATTCTCGGCGAAGCTGCCACTTCCGATTGCCTATCAGCAATCTGTCTCCGCCGCTGACTCTGTAGCCGATGAGCGAATGCAGCACGCTACTGCAATTGCGGAAGTTGACGCCGCGCGTCGCGTGACCGAAGACGCCGAGGCGGCGCTGACTCACGCGGCCGAACGATACCGAGTGGCGTTGGAGGCGTCAGCCGCCGTAGAGCGGTCATGGTCACAAGTATGCAGCATCTTCCCGTTGGGCCCTAATCCAAACTTGGCAGAGGTTCATGTCTTTCTGGCCGCCCGAGAACGTGTCATCGAAGCAAGGCGCCTATTTGCGCTAGCCAATGACGCATTGCAGTCACTCGACGAGCGACACCGCGCATTGGCCAGCCGGCTCGCTATAGCGCTCGGGAGTACTGAGCCGGAGCTGCCAACGCTTACCCACCTACTTTCCACAGCGGATCGAGCAATTGATGCGGCGAAGAAGACGGCCGCCGACCGGACTCGCCTAATTGACCGATACGACTCGGCATCGGCCTCTTTGGCCAAGGAAAAGAACAAAGTCTCCGCCGTTGAGGCCCAAGCCGAACTGTGGCGTGAGGACTGGAAAAGTGCCTTGACTGAACTCGGCCGACCTCTCGATGAGGAGCCGGAAACAACCAGCGAAATATTGCAGCTCTTTGCCGACCTAAAATCAGATTGCGAGACAATGAGTGCTTTGCTTGCACGTGTTAATGGTATGCGAGCGGACGTTGAACGCTTCAATGGTTCCGTGTCGTCGCTAGCAGCCAGTCTGGGCTTGGGCCAGACGGGGCGGGATCCGTTCGATACAGTTTCTGAGCTGGCTCGGAACCTGCAACACCACCGAGGCCTGGAGCGGCAACGCAAGGTGCTGAACGATCAACTAGAAACCGCACGTAAGGATTCTGAAGCCGCAGAACGTGCACTGGCGGAGCGTCAGGCTGAGTTGCGGGCAACATTAACCATAATCGGCGCCGAGTCCGCTGATGCGGCCGAGATCAGGCTTCACATGTCTGCCGAACGGGAACTCCACGCCGCCCGTTTTGCAACGGCCCAAACCAGATTGCGCGATGCTGGGGATGGACTTCCTCTCGAACAACTCAGGACTGAGGTGATGGCCACGCCGCTGGCCGATATCGAAGGCACAATTGCTCTTGCCACCAGAGAGCGCAAAGATGCCAGTGACGTTGCGCAGGAGGCGGCCGCAGAAGCATCAAGGCTCGACCAACAGATGGCCCGCGAGCGAGTTGCGAACGAAGTCGGCCTGGCTGCTGTGCAACGAGAATCTGCTACTGCTAAGATGGGCCGGGTCCTCGATGAAGCACTCTTGTTACATGCTGCGGCAGCACTGCTGGATAAATCTCTTTCGAAGGTCGAGACTGTCGGCGACTCGGTCTTGCTGAAGAGGATCAGCGAACTGTTTCGTAAGCTGACGCATGGCATCTATGCGCGTGTCTACACTGAGGTCGATGATAACAATGTTCCCCGGTTGATCTTGCAAGAAAGCGCGTTTCCCGACGAACGAAAGTCGGTTCGTGAATTGTCGGAGGGCACGCGCGATCAGCTCTACCTCGCACTGCGCCTAGCAGCTATTGAAGAGTATGCCGCTACATTGCCGCCTCTGCCTTTCATCGGCGACGACATTCTCCAGACGTTTGACGATGATCGAGCGATTGCGGCTATGCGGGTCCTGGTAGACCTAAGTCAGAGCGTGCAGGTTATATTGCTCACGCATCATAGGCATTTGCTAGATCTTGCCTCGCAGTTGCCGAATGGGGCTGTCAACGTCTGCCGCTTACGCCAACTTTTGCCGGCTTAGCTTTGAACACCTCGTGCTCACGCGCCTGTTCGACCCACTGGCATCAGCCATTTTGCCTGCGCGTCCTCAGGCAAAATGCCTCGCTGGGCTCGAATGACGTGCTGTCCAGCGTCTCGCTTGAACGCATCCCCGTCGGGCGCGCAGCGACGGCTGCGCGTATCATGGGCTCCTATAGTGCGTAGGCGTCCAATTCCATTCGCCATCGGACCAAACGTAGCGGCCCTCTATGAGAGGCCGGGCTTCCACTTGGCGGAGTTTGGTCTCTGGCGGCACCCAGACATAGCGCGCCCCCTCAAGCTGCCAATGCCCGGGCAGCAAAGCATAGGTGAGCGGCGGCGGGCCAGGGGGTGGTAGGGTAGCGTTCGCTACCGGGGAAGGGATTGCCGGCGGGGGCGGTGTACGGCGCGCCACCAGATGGGGTGCGGCGAGTGCGTCATCGATAGCCCGGAGTGTGCCAGCGCGGTCACCGGCCGCAAGCGCCTGGCGTGCGAGACCGATGTCGAGCACGGCGCGTCGGTCGTCGGGCTCCTGCGCGCTATTCGTCCCGACAGCGCGGTCGAGAAGCCGCGTCTCCGCTCGCTCCAAGTTCTCCTGTGCTTCTCCCGTCTGTCCTCGCTCGATGGCCGCCCGCGCCGCCTCCAGGAAGGCGTACGGTGGATCATTCTCGGGCACTGGGGAGAGTGGCATTCCAGGCCCAATGGCCGGAGATAGACTGCCTGGCACAAGACTGCGGGTGCCTGGCGTTTGCGGCGGTGTCCGTAGATCGACGGGCTGGGCGAGAGCTATTTCGCAAGTCGCGCACAGCACGAGGCAGACCGCGGTGATCGGCGCAGAGGTGGTCATGGGGAGACCTCGTTTCCGTGACGGTACGCTGGGGCTCATGCGCGCGCCCTGTTCGCAGGCAGATGCAGGCGCCGCGCACCAAGAGCCGGCTGATGAGCGAGCAACCAGGATTCCGCTGTCGCGCGCGTCGCGAACGCCTCCACCGGTAACTGCATGCCGAGTTCCCGACAGGCGGCATGGATTTGCAGTATCTGGTCGGATGACGGCTGATCGGAGCACAGCAGCATCTTGGCGTTCCGGCGCCATTCGAGCGTGATGCCACGCAACTCCGGGATCCTGTCCGCTGGCACCATGACCGTGATTTTGACAATGCCGGCGCTTGTGCGGCGGCCGACGTAGCGAGCATTGGCCGCGGCGCGCTGCTCTTTCGGGCGGGCCGGCGTCATGCCGCCTCCCTCTGTGCAACCGGGCCGCGCAGGGGGGCAAGTTGCCGCATGACGACTTCGAGGTTCGCGCGGAAGGTTGCGGCATCGATTGGCGGTGGCTCGACTGCTACCGACGAGCGCAGCGCTTCGTCGCGTTCGGCCAGAATCGAAAGTGCGGTGGACCGGGCCGAAATGGGCGACGCGCCGGCGAGACCCTCGATCGCAGCGACGCCGCGCAGGAGCGGCCCATCGATGGGCTCGTTGGGCGGTCCCTCGGCCTCCCCGCCCGCCAAAGGATTCTTGCTCGCCGCAGCCAGCATTGGCGTCACGGCCGTCATCGGCGTGCCATCCGGCGCCGGGTCAGGGCGCGGTGTCAGCAATTCCTCCGGCACGCGACCGATCTCCTCCAACGCAGCACGGGCGCACGCCCGTGGACCCGCGGAGCGCCGTGCCGCGCGCGCGAAACCCCGGATCAGGGCGGAAAGACCCGGTGACGCTTCCTCTTCGCCGGCGAGCGCAACCGCTCCACTTTCGATAGACGATGCGATCCTGCCGATCCGGGCGAGATCCTCACGGATCGCATCGCCGTCCGGTGCCCGCAACATGACCGCGCGGCCCAGCCGCTTCGGTCCGGCATCATCCACCGCGGCGTGGAAAACCCGCGCATAGATGCGGCGTCCTCCGAACAGAACGACCGCTTCGCCCTCGATCAGGCTGGTCAAATCGTTCCAGTCGATGCGTGAGACCGGCCGCACCTCGGCATGCCGGGCCTCGCGATAAGCCCCGTCGACGGCCCCGTGATAGGTGGTGGCCTGGGTGATGTAGGTCTGCCCAGCAGTCTTCTCGATCCACTCGCGCGTGCGGCCGGCGTCCTGCTGGCGCATGGCGATCGTCAGATTAGCGTTGCCGAGCAGGCTTGCGGTTTTCTCGCCGAGACGTGCCCAGATGCCTGCGATCTCCTGGAACCCGAGCATGAAGCAGATGTTGAGGCCGCGGCCCATGGCGAGCATGCGATCCAGCCCGCTCGTCGCGTAGTAGGCGAGTTCATCGAGCACGACCGGGAATGGGCTTGGACCCATGCCGGGTTTGTCGGCCTCGCTGTAGTCGCCCTCAAGCGAGGCGCCGAGCAGCTGCGCCATCATACCGCGCAGCGACGCGACAACGAGCTTGCCGAGCGCGGCCAGTGTGGCATCGGAGTTTTCGAGAGCCGGCAGGTTGACCACCAGGATGCGCCGGTTGAGCACCACATCGCGCATGTCGATATCGCTCGATTCCACGCGGAAGATATGGCCGAGCGAGACGGCGAGCTGCGTGAAGGTCGCGGTGAAGTAGAACTGCGCGTAGCCGTGCTGCTTGGAGGGCTCGTCACCCTTTTGCTTGTCCAGCGGCATGCTCGGATCGTAGCCGGGCAACTCGCCCAGATAGGAGCGCAGCGGCCAGGTGATGTCTTCCGGAATGTCGGAACTGACGTCGAGCTCCGTCACCATGCCGGTCTCGGTGTTACGCAAGAGAACCTTTTTCTCCATGGCGAGTTTCCAGATCCAGCGCAGCTCGATGGAGAAGCGGATCACCTCGATGTTCAGCGCGACGCCCTTATTGTCGCGCAGCCAGACCAGCACCGGCGCAATCGTGCCGATGAGGGCGACGGCGCGCTCTCGAAACACACCATTCGGATCGTTCTGCGCCTGGTCGCCGAGCTGGCTCGCCAGGAGTTCCCGGATCGCATCAGCATTGCCGATTGCAAACGGGTTGAAGCTGTGGCTGTCCTTGAGGCCTGACGCGACCATGAAGTTGAGGACGCGCACGTCATCGTCGCGACCAAAGCGGCGGGCCAGTGCGAGAACTTTGCCGAACAGGTCGCGATCGGCCTTGCCGTCCACCAGCACGAAACCCGAGCCCTGCGCCAGAAAGTTGGCCAGGAGGCTCAGTAGAGCGGTGGTTTTCCCCGCGCCGGTGGTCCCCGGAATGGTCATGTGCTGCCGGGCGTCCTCGGCCGTCAACCAGAGTTCGTGACCCGCAATGCTCCACCCGATGAACACGGTCCCATTCGCCGGCTTCGGCTTGCGGCTGCCGGGGGCCGGATTGCTGGGATCCGGGATTGCCGCAGTACGTGGCAGGCGCAGCGGGAGCTTGGGTCGCCGGGTCAGCACCCACAACGCGTACAGGGCCGACAGCGGCACAGTGACGTTCACGACCGCCGGCTCGAAATACGTAGCCCCGGCGGCGATCGCGAGCACGATGCCCGAGGCGGAGCTGCGAAGACCTTCGGAGAGGCGCGTGGTGAAGGGTCGGATATCGCGCAGGCTCTGAGCGCCGGTGCGCTCGAACTGCTCCTGCGGCCCAACGATCTGGCGCGCGACGGCCAAATCTATGGCTCCAGTCCGAAGGGATTCTTGGTGGATGCCGCCCCAGGTGGTGGCGTCACCGTCGGCGGTTGGCGCAATTCGTTCTGGAATTCTGTCGGCACGCCGCGGGAAGCCTGTTTCCGCTGCGGATCGGGCAGTGGCAGGTCGGGGAACGCGTGTTGCTCACCTGTCGGCGCAGGCCGGGGCATTGAAGCCGCAGCGGCCGCCGTTTGGGTGCCGGCCGCACGTCCGCCAAAATGCTGCCCGACCACGAATGTGCCGACAAGCACGATGGCCACGACCAGGCCCTTGAGGACCGGCCGACCTCCGGTTCGGAGCGTGCCTGTCTGCCGGCTCTCGTCCGCCAGGGCGAGAGGCGCGGCGTTTCCAACGATGATCTGGACGTTGGCGTCCTCCGGAATCTCAAGGTGCATGGCAATACTCCGGCGAGAACTCGTTTGATCCAGGGTGCCGAACTTGCTTGCGAATGGCGTCGCCGGGCGCAGCAGAATCCGCAATCATGTGCACGGCGCAGCTCCCGCTGACTTGCGCAGCGCGTCAACGGCCCGGCTGAGGTTCGGTTCGATGACCGGCCCGCCCGCGGCGCGTTCGGCCGCCCAGTGATCCCGCGCACCGATCGCCTCGACACGAGGATTGGGATGCAGGTAGCGCCCCAACCCGTCCGTCTCGTAGCCGAGCGAGTGCAGTGCGTACCACAGGTGACGGTCGACGAGCTTGAGCCAGGCAAATTGCGCCGGCGCCAGCACGCCTGCTCGCCGGCGTGCCTCGACCAGCAGCTCCATCATCGCCGGGATCGTGTAGGCGTGACGGGACGCCAGACCCCGCGCGTCCTCTGCATTCATCCCGGACAGGATCGTGTCGGCACGGGCGACGACCGCACGGTCAAGCGCCAGTGGCTTGTCGGGTCCCTCTGCCCGGTCGTCCGCCTGATCGACCAGACCGGCGGCCAAGGTGCCCAGGAGCCGCAGCGCTTCGTCCCGACGTTCGGCCATGTGCAGGGCAAACGCCGCGAACAGGCAGCGTACGGCCGGCTCCGCGGTCTCTGATTCCGTCCAACGCGGGCCGAGTTGGTGGCACAGAGCGTCATGCGCTGCCGCCTGATCGAAACTGCCGTCCTGCCGTCGCGCGAAGCGTGCCAACCATTCCTCGGGCGTGAGCGCGAAATCCGCCGGGCGCGGTTCTCCCGACGCAGGCAACACAAGACGCAAATGCCGTGTGGCATAAGCGGCGCCCGTCCGGAACGACGCCGCCTGCTCGCGCATCAACCCGTCCAGATCGAACGCGCGTTTGAAGCGAGACGGCGCGGCACGCAGGGTGCAGATGGCGGCAAGCAGCAGGATGAAGGCCGTCGCCGGAATGCGAACAAAGAGGCCGATCGCGTGGCCAATGCCGTAGAGATCGTGCAGGGTGACGCCCGCGGGATCGGCCGCTGCCATCTGCCGATCCGCGAGCTGGAACCGATTGGTGAAGTGGCCGAGGAGAAGTATCTCCTGATGCGCCAACGACATCGCCGCAGCGCTGATCGTTTGGTGGTAATTGGTCCAGAGCAGATACGCTCCAACGCCGCAGCCCAGCAGGATCACAATCACGTTAAAGCCCGTCGTGTCGTCGCTTGATGGCCACGATGCACGGAGATGGGGTCGGGGCGTCATGGCTAACCCCCCGCCGCGCGGGCGGGTGTGAGGGCAGCGGATACTGCATCTTTCAACGGCGGCACCGCCTGCGACTGCATCGCGAGCGCGCGCAGCCGCAGAACCTGCGTCAGGACGGCGCGTAAGTAGCGGCGCTTGTACTCCGGGTCATGCGAGTGGTAGTAGCCGACACCCTGCCAGAAATCGCCATGTGCTTCGTCGAGGCCCTGGCGCAGAATCCAGGCGCCAGCCTCGACGTTGGCGCAGAAACTGTCGCGCAAGGCGGCATAGGCTGCGGGAACCGTCGTGCGCCAATGGGCGGCGACATCCGGAAGCCAGATCTGATTGACCTGCATCGGGCCGATGTCGACGGTGCCATTCGTGTTGTAGCTGACCTGACCCGGCAAACCGCCTTCGACATTGAGCAGGATCACGAGCACGGCGGGCGGCTCATGGTATGCTGCCGCCGCATCGGTGATGCAGTCGCGGATGGTCGCATCGTTTGCCGCAGGCTCACCGGCTCGGGCGCAGCCGAGGGAAACTGCCAGGAGGCCGATTACCATGAGAGCTACTCTGATCACGGCTGTACACCGGCTGTGGCAGACGGTCGCGGTCGCATCTCGCGCTGCACGCGCTCACTGACGGCTGACCACAGTGCGCCGAAATCATTGAGCGGGATCGCCTCGGGACCGGCGACCTGGTGGATCGCCTCCATCGTCGCCAGCATGACGGTCGAGAAATTGCCTGCACCGATCGCGCGGAGGCGGTAGCCGAGCAACGCTTGCGGATCACGCGCGATGTCGAGCGCAAACCCTTTCCCGGTGACGTCTCGCCAGACCGCCTCACCGGCGACGATCAGGGCGGGAAGGAAGCCTGCTGGCGATGCGGCCGTCGCAGCGTCAACGGTTATGTCTTGTCCGGTCGCCCCGTCATGGTAGCGGATGGGGCGACGATCGAACGCGAGCAGGGCCTGCATCGTGCGGCCCACTGCGTCCACGCTCACGTCGCTCACGCCAACCTCCGCCGGTTCCAGACCGGCACAGCGGTCCGAACCGGGCCGACGAGCCAACGACGGGCAAGGCGCGTCATCGCCGGCAAAGTGAGGCCGAAGAATGAAATCGCCGAGAAGAAGGCGATCCCGATGATCGCGATGTAGAGCGTGGGCCAGCTCCAATAGACCGTCACCGAAAGGATCGGCAGGCAGGCCCGCGCGTCGAGCATCAGAAGCCGTACCGGCTGTCCCGTGTTACGCCACATGGCTCACCCCACCTGTCTCAATTCGAATGCCGCGGTTGCCTCGGAGATGCGGCCCTCTTGAAGAGCGCGCCCGATTGCTGCCCGATACGACTGGCCCTGTTCGTCCACGGCGCGCCGCGTCAGTGCCGGCCACTCGGATGGATCAGTGCGCAGCAACTGCCCGCGGAGATGCGCATCGAATACGAGGAATTCTCGCAGGGGTGTGCGTCTCCCGTCGGTCGATTGCGCGAGGCGCTGGTTGATGACGAGCCGCAGCGACTGCGCGATGGCCGAGACAAGGTTCTCCCGCTCCGCGGGAGGGCAAAGGCTGGCGATGCGCTGCATGGTCAGCGCAACGTCGTTGGCATGGACGGTCGTCGTCAGCACATGCCCGGAAATCGCTGCCTGGACTGCGGCATCCATCGTCTCGCTGTCGCGACACTCACCGACGATGATGTCGGTCGGCTCCCGGCGCATGGCCCCGCGGACAAAAAGCGCAAAGCTCGGCAGGTCGCGTGGGATCTCCGTCTGATTGATCGTCGAGGACGGGCCGCGGACACGCTCCAAAAGGAACTCCACCGGGGCCGCGCCCTCGACGATGTTGAAATTGCCCTCGGGATCCTTGAGCTTGGCCACCGTCATGCCGGCGATCAGCGTCGACTTGCCGGAGCCGGTCGCGCCGCTGACGATGACCATCCCTTGCCGCGGCCGATAGGCGTCGAGGATGCCCTGTTCGACGAGCTGGTTCTCGAGCGGCGGCGGCATGTCCGCGATCGGACGCAGCACGATATTGCCACCATCGCGCCGGGAGGTCCGTGTCGGGGTTGCGTTGAGACGGAAACGCAGCCGCGTGGAACGATCGATCGGGATCGCATAGGCGGTGTCGAAATCGTTGCCGCCTTGCAAGCGCGCCATACCGTCGGCGCCGTAGAGGTGATTGACGATGTAACTGAAGTCGATCTCGTCGATCGGCGAATGCGTCGCACGGTGATTGCGGCCGTGGATGCCAACCCACACCGGGTGCCCTGTCTGGAATGCGATCCGGTGAGCGCCGGCGCGAAAGGCCCAGATCAGCAGGGAGTCGAGGCCAGGCGCGCTCTTGCGCGGCTCTTCAACCCAGCGGAGTCCGTCCCGGCCATCGTCCGGCCACAGGACCGCCGCTGAAGCCAACTCATGCGGCAGCGAGGAAGGCGACAGGCTATCCAGCATTTTGGACTCGCTCCGCTCGACCTCACTGCGGACAACCGGCACCGGGCGCCCAACGGCGCGGATTGCCTTGCAGCCCTGGCTGATCGGTGATCCGGATCGTCTGGTCGCCGACATGCAGGCTGTCACGGCCGCCATCTACGGCCCGGTTGTGGAACGCCACGCGCGGCGGCTCGACCAGGCCGGCCCGGAGCAGGACCCGGTAACGCGCCATGCCGACAATGTCTCGTTCCAGCCGGCCGAGATCGGACAGGAAGATCTCGACGGCCTGCTTCTCCCCGTTCGCCCAGCCTTCCGCGACCCACTTGTTCCAGTAGGCGGCCTCCTGCTTCGTGCGCGGCAGAGCACCGTCGGTCGGCCGGCGTGGATCGGCCCACGCGCGGACCAGGTAGGCGCGCCAGTTCGGCGGTGTGGACGCAAGCTGCGCTTCGCGCGTGATCTGATAGATGCAGGATGTCTCGCGCGCGACCTGGCCGCCGTCACCAAGCGCAAACGCCATTTGCGCCGCCGACACGATCGGCGGTCGCATGAGCGTCTGGCCACTCCCGACCGGCAAAACGAGAATCCGGAAGTCGTAGGCACTGTCGAGCTGCGCCTGATAACGGCGAAGCATCTCGTTGATCGCAAAGCTGCGAGCCGCAAGACCGCCTTGCGCGCCATAGGTGAGGGCGGCTGTGCGCAGCATGTCCGCGCGCCCAGGTTCGAGGCCATCGCCCTTCTCGTCGCCGGGCCGGATTGCCTGGAGCGCCTCCAGCGAGGGAGGCGGCTCCGTGCCGACCGCGAGCGGATCTTCCGTTGCACCGGTGATCGGCTTGTTCAGCGGATTACCGAGATCGGGCAGGTTCTGCTCGATCTGAGCCGGCGTGGGATCCGGCGGGACGCGCGGAGAGGTGAGGGTGCCCTGAGCCTGTACGGCAGGGCCGGCCGCGGAGCACGCAAAAAGAGTGGCCGCTCCCAGCAACATGCGCAGCCTAGACATGATGGATCACCTGCACCTGGTGGTGGAGCGGATCGACCTGAACGGTCGCCCGCGTGCCCGCCTCCTCGCCGAGTGCCTGGAAAACCTGAAAGGCGGGCACCGCGGCAATTTGGATGGTGACGTTGATCGGCTGCGCGTTGGGTGGAGCGGTCGTGTAGAAGGTGTAGCCGACGCTCTGGGCGAGCTTGGCGACGGCCTGGTCCAACGGGCCGGACCAGTGGAACGAGACGATGCGCTGCAGATCCTCCGGGATGGCGGGCGTATCGGGTCGGGCGACCGATGGCGAGAGCTGGCCCAGTTCGGCCATCTCGGCGTCGACGTGATGCATGCTCTGGCGCAACGCTTCTTCCGGGTTTGGCATCCCCGGCGTGACGACCGTCGTCGGGACAGGATGGACGGTCGCGCAACCTGCGAGGATCACCACAAGAAGCAGACCCAGGGAGACCGAATGCCACAGTGCTCTCATCGCGGGGCTCCCGGAGATGCAGGCTGGCGGCCGAGCCTGGGCCGACTTCGGAACGATCGAGCGTCATCCAAGGGCCATCCCGCCGGCCATATTTCCGCGGCCCCGCTGGCGGCGACCGCCGCGCGCAAGGCGCGATTGCGCCACCCGCGCCCGGTGTTCGTCATACGGCGCGGGGCATCGAACGGGATCACCAGAGCCGCGCCGAGTTGCAACGTCAGATGCGCCATGCCCGCCTCCATTGGTCGCAGAGGCTAGCGAGGGATTTTGCGAACGGCGCTGGGCGCTTTTCCGCCGAGGGGTGTCATTTCCCGTTTGTGCCGCACGCCAACCGATAACCCGACGGGTAATCGCTATCGATCAGACCGGAGAGGCACAGCTCCCTGATCGCTGCGCGTTGGTGTGTTTTGGCGATTAGCCTTGGTAGGGCCGAATCCGACCCAAAGCTGACGCTCGGGCCAGATGATGGGCCTTTTGACCCGAAGCAAATCGTCGGTGCGCGGAACCGACCTATGCGGCCGCAGGCGAAATGGCGTACAGTCGGAGCTATACTGCCCAACCCCAATGGCCGATTGCCAGCGTGTCCGAGCCTGAACCACGTCCCCTGCATCTGCACACTCTCGACTCGCTCATCGCCGACCTTGTCAGCGGCAGAGCGATCGAGACCGGTGAAGGGAAGCGCTTTGCTCTGCCGGACGAGCGAGCGCGGAGCGCGCTTGAGTGGTACCGTCAGAAGGGAGCGGTGGGATGGACGGCCAACGTTACAACGCAACTCGGCGAGGAGTTGGTCGATACCATTCTACTGAAACCACCAGACCTGCCAGCGTTGCCCGCCCGGCCTGCGGACGCAAACAGCCGGCGCTTGAGGCTAAAGAAGCTGGAGGCACACCGGTTTGCCGGCCTCCATAAGTTTGGCACGCCAGGCGCGGCGCCTGAAAACTACACCCATGTGTTTCCCTCATCACTCACCCTCTTCGAAGGAAGGAACGGGTCCGGCAAGACCTCATTGCTCAACGCAGTCATCTGGGCCCTGACAGGGGAGATGCTGCGCCCGCAGCGAGAGCCGGAATCGGCGGAAGATTTTAATTGCTGGGTTGCATCAGTAGACGCTGATGGCACACCAACCGTGCACAAGCTGTCACCTCTGACGCCGATGCCGGATGTCGAGCAGTACCGGCCCGATCGGGCGTGGGTGCCTACCGACACATGGGTGGAGTTGACCTTTGTTGATGAGAATAGTGCTGAACTACCCGTAATCCGCCGCCGCCAGGGTCGTTCGCACCAAGGCAAGTTAACAGAAACACCACCTGACCTGTCGCCTCTCGGAATCGATCCAATCGGGATACGCATCGGCACCATCATGCCGGGGCTGCTGCCGCTGATTAAAGTCGGATCGGAATCGGAGCTAGGCCGAGCTGTTTCGCAACTCACGGGCCTTTCTGCCCTCGTCGATCTCGCGGAGCATGTGCGCCGAGCCAAAGCCAGGATCGATAGGGACTTCGTCAAGGCCAAGACGAAAGAGCGCGACGACGCGGACGGAAATTTCAACACAGCAAAGGGTGACCTCGAAAAGGTTTTCCTTGCGCACCCGCATCTGCGGCCTGCAGATGCTGTGCCCCAGCCGTCGGACGATAGGAGCATCGAACAGAGTCTGGCGAAGGTCAGTAGGCACCTTGAAGATGCAAGAGCAGCAGCGTTCGAATCCGCGCGCGACATCCTGGGTGAACGCTTCGACCCCACGAATTCGGCGCTCTTGTCCGATCTTGGAAGGAACATTGGCCGGGCGCTTGAGCGTGTGACCGAACCGAAGCACCTTCCCTCAGCCGCCCGGCTTGGCGCGCTGCGCCAGCTCAAGTCTGAGCAATTGGATGCGGCAGACGCCAGAGTTCAGGAGATTTGTACCGAAGCGAGGACGCTAGATGCCTTGGCCCAAGATCCATCGACTGCCGCGCGTACCCGCCTCTACGCTCGTGTAGCAACCTGGATTGCGGACCATCCCGACCCACAACGCGAAGACAACGTCTGCGTCATTTGTGGTGGCAGTCTCGAAGATGCACGCGATCCTGTAACTGGACAGCTTGTCAAGACACATCTGCACGACGCAGCCGCCGACGCAGCGCTGCTGTCACAGACCCTCGGTCGCTGGGCAGAGAGTGCACATAGCGACCTGATGCGCAATGTGCCGGAGGCACTTCGCATAGAGATGACAAAGGATCTGCCGGCGCACCCGTCGGATCTGCTCCGGACTGCCATCGTAGATGAGTTGTTCGGGTTCGAACCATTTCGCGGTGTGTTGGGGGAGTTGACAGGGCAGACCGCCTCCGCATTTGACGAGAGCGTCAAATGCCGCACCGCAATTGCTGAACTCCCCGAGATCAGGCTCCCGGAAGGTTGCAATTCGCTAAGCATAGCGTTGAATCGGCTTGTACGTGCCATATGCTTTGCACGATGGCGGCAAGCGAACGATGCATTTGCGCGCGAAATTTTCATCCGTGTGCTCGGTCGTCCCCCCAAGGAGAATGAGCCGCTCGAAAAGATCACGCTCACCGGCAAGTTGCTCGATCTCGAAGCCATGGTGAAAGCGGCCGAGCCCGTCTCCGATGCTCTTGTTCTGTGTGACCGGCTCCAACTCCACCTGAAATTGCGTCGCGGCGCTGAGAACCGGCTTGCCGACTATGCCGTGGCGAGTGCCGCTTTGGAGGATCTCACCGGCTTAGGACAACTAGCTGACGAGCAGGTCGATCAACTCCGCAAAACTCTCCGCGAGGACGCGGCTACCTGGCGGTCGAGAATCTATCTCGGCGCCTTTCCCGACACCGCCCACGAGCTAGTCGACACCAGCATGGGCCGCAAGGGCGAACTGGATCTTCTCGTGCGATCGGGTGGCGTGTCGGCGCCAGCACAGCACGTAGCGAATGCCTCTGCCCTCCGTGCCAGTCTTGTCGCCTTTTTTCTCGCGTTCTGGGAACACGTGATCAGGGAACGAGGTGGGCTAACGACATTGCTTCTGGATGACCCACAAGAGCTGCTAGACGACGAGAACCGAGAACGCCTCGCAGTGGCGTTTGCCCCGCTTGTGGCGGGGGGTGCGCAGCTGATTGTGACCTCCTACGACCCTCGCTTTTGCGCCTGTGTCTCTCGCCTTTCGGTCGTGGGCGGGATCGAGCACCTCGAAGTGCATCCGGCTACGCGCCTGCAGCCCCTTGTTCGGACCACGCCACCACTTCCTGAGATCGAGGAGCGCAGGAAACGCTACGAGACCGACCCCAATGCCGAGGAGCCCGCTCGTAATTTCGCCGATGGCTGTCGGGTATTCTTCGAGGCCAAGCTTGGAGATATGTTCGACGACCCGGCTCATGCCGCGTGGGTTATCGACAATCCAAATCCCACGCTAGCGAACTTCATACAGCGTATGCGGCCTCTCGTTAAGGCTGGGCCCCACGGCATGTTTAGCGGGAATATTTTTCGCCGTTTCGTTGAGCATCCAGCGCTGACCGACAACTCGCCGGTGATTATCCTCATGAATAAGGCCCATCACGGTCGACGCCAGGAGATAAGGGCATCTGATGTGGGGCAATGTGCGAACGATCTGAGTGAACTTCTTGAACTCGTCGAGGACATGAGCGGGGAATGCTACCGTTGGAGGCGCAGGGATGCGCCCAAGGATCAGCCACAAGGCGAAGCACCGCGCGCACTTGCGGCCATGGCTCTTCCGGCGCTGAATGTAGTTGTGTGCCCCGACCTGGCTGCGTTCACACATCAGGCGCTGGCCGGCGAATCACAAGCACCTTTAGAACATCTAGATCCTCACGTTTTGGATAATACTGTCGCGTTCTACCTCCGTCGCCCAAATTTCGGATTTGCGGCGCCGCAGGGCTCGCTTGCTATTGTTGAAGCAATGCCGGGCCCTGCTGTCGACCGGTCGCTTGTTATCGCCAGGGATCGAAGCGCCATATATGCACGTCGGCTTGTGCGTGGCGTGAATGGGAGCCTAATCGGTCTCACGGCGGAAGTTCCCGATCCACGTACAAGAACTCCGAAGACGATCTTTCTTCAGGAGACCGAGATCGCCGTTCATCAAGTTGTTGGGATCATTTTCTATCACTTCCTAACCGTCGGAAATGGACAGGACGAGGCGGTGCAGGTTGATGCGGGCGACGTCTTGAAGCGAGTCCAGGTAGCATTCCGCGTCAGGGACGAAAGCGCGGTTCCGCTCGCGCTCAATAATCAGGTTGTCCTCGGAGGCCAAACCATCCGGGTCGATGAGCTGGGACTGAACAAGAATGTACTTGTAGCGCTGACACTTGACGATGGATCGAGCATCTTCAAGCGCGTGGGCGAGGCACTTCCGGGTGACCTTTCTCACTTGCAGCAATTCGAAAGTATTGGTGGTCTTGGCGATTCGCAAATTCTCGCGGTTCGGAGGCCACATCAGGGACTCCGAACGGTGACAAGCGCGCGTTCCATCATAGGCGTGCTCTATCATGCATGAGCGTTGTCACGGCCGACCGCCGCTTCGTGAGGAAAGCGAGGATCGCGTCCGCGGATCGATCTCGAGCGCAGGCATTTTGGGCCACGCCTCACCATCCCTACTCGGCAGCGATCGCAAGATCGTCGTCGTGTGAGCCTTCGTACGGGCGAAGCACCAGACCGAGGCCATGCCCTTCGATGAGTTCGCTCGCGAGTTCTTCCACCACGCCTGCCTCCACCCGATCAGCCGAGTCACCCCTCTTGATACGTGCCTTGGTCCGCCGCTCGATCTCATCCATTGCCGAACCGTTCGGGAACACTTTGGAGAGGCGGCGCAGTCCCTCGGAGAAACCAACTCGCTCGTAGATGCGGTTTCGCAGGCTGGTATCGCCGGGCGTCGTGGACAGCGCCCAGAGCTCGACGGGACCAAGGGAGTTGACCAGAAACTGCTCGTAATGCGCCTGTTCAGCCCGGAAGATCGCGAGGAACGGCGCACCGTCGCGTCGCGGGCCGGTTAGTCGATGGCGGACAATCTTCGCGCTCGCGTCGGTCAGGCCGAAGCGCTTGATGATCTCCTCGCGCTCACGCTGATCGTCGGCACCGAGGACGAAGCGGCCGGTGCTCTGGGCGATCACGCCGTCGCCCATGTCAGACAGACGCTGGGAGGCAAAGCCAAGTTGCACGTTGTGCTTGCGACCTTCGCGGACATCGAGCTCCGCCTGCGCGCGCACGAGTTGGCTACCCTGCGTCCGGTGCCACTCGTCGTAGTCGACACGCTTCACCGTCTCGTAGACCTCGGTGAAGCGCCTGCCGTGATAGGCCCGCACGCGTTCCGGCACGAAGGCAAGGTATTCCGGATGAAGAAAGAAATTGCGCGCCAGGATGTGACGCGCCAGCAGATACATCATTTCGGTCTGGCGGTTCGCGGCGGCTGAGCCGGTCGGCGCGACGTACTGCAGGTCGAGCACAATGATTCGCGCCGGTCCGA
>Ga0335072_10003482_pt1 | contig 23725 bp, 27 predicted proteins | sample Lox_Sample_21_FD_206725 | JGI IMG/M metagenome (GOLD analysis project Ga0335072, IMG submission 206725) | Soil microbial communities from Loxahatchee National Wildlife Refuge, Florida, United States - Lox_Sample_2.1 | ecosystem: Environmental > Terrestrial > Soil > Wetlands | place: USA... | reverse complement strand
GCTAGTCGATAAGTATCTTGGTCCTAGTTTGAGTTCTATTTTATATAATAAGAATCTAAAGCTGAGGAAAGAAGAAAGGAGAAACAGTAGTCTACAAACAGGTTTATATAGCCCCTTAACAGGTTACGTGTCGCTTACAGACTGTCTGTAACAAACTGCCTATGCTAACTGCCCACTTGTAAACCCGTAACGGTCTGTGAGCAGCTATAGCAGGGCCGTAACACTTAGGATGTAGAGTAGTTTTCTTTTTTTTTTTAATAATTAATACATGAAGTTCTTCCTCTACTCGACAGTTTAATATATGTGATATTACTTCCAGCCCTTAATTATATACAAATACTAACTAATAGAGCGCTGCAGGCCTAGGGGTATAGGGGCTGGCCCCCATAATAAAAGATTCCGGGCCGAAAAAAGAATCAACATTTGTAAATCGAGCGCAGCGAGCCCTGGGGGTTTGGGGGCTGGCCCCTATGAAAAAAAGATTCCGGGCCAAATAAGGCAGGTTAAATCTACAGAGCAAGCTCCTACATGCCGGGTTTACATTACACGGTCCCTTGTTGAGGGGCAATGGTCAAACAAGTTCTTCGATGGTCACGTGATTGCGCGTAATAGCGCGTTGGGCAATTGAAATTATTTTCCCGGTTTCTCTTGCGTGAAAGGTCAAGTCTCAGCAATGCTTGTGCCATGCCACAATATAACCGGGCATGGTCTCATCAGATGTAGAGAAGCCTTCTGGCTTGTCAAGGGCCGCCCTCTTACTCGTCTCATCAGCCGATATCTACATGAAGACCGTGTACACTCATCTGGCCGGGTGATCTTCTCGGGAATTCAGCCCACTGGAATTCCCCATCTTGGCAATTACTTAGGTGCGCTGCAGCAATGGGTAAAGTTACAAGATACAGCAGATTCCGAAACCAAATTACTCTTTTCGATTGTGGATTTGCATGCCATTACAATTCCTCAAGATTCCAAACGCTTGAAGCAATGGAAGAGAGAGACTTTAGCAATACTTCTGGCTGTGGGCCTCAATCCGGAGCGGTCTATTCTGTTTTACCAGTCTTCGGTGTGTTCTTCTGTTATATAACCCGAAGAAAAGCTACTTGCTCATGATGACCTACAGGTTCCCGCGCATGCAGAGTTAATGTGGATTCTGAGCTGTACTGCTTCGATGGGATATCTATCACGCATGACCCAATGGAAGGTTGGAATTTTGTCATGAAACTCTAATTATCTTGGACTCCTTGCTCACCATATAGTAGAGTAAATTACAACTGGCTCCTGATACGTCCCCATTGAGTGCTAGTACTAGATCTAAGTTGAAGCTTGGCCTCTTCTCGTATCCGGTATTACAAGCTGCAGACATTTTGATCCATAGGTGTGTGACCCATATGCACTCGGTGATGTCTTCTTGAAAGCTTATTTTGATAGAGCAACACATGTTCCTGTTGGCGAAGACCAGAGTCAGCATCTGGAATTCGCTCGAGAGTGTGCGGCAAATTTCAACCATACTTATGGAAGCCATTTTAAGTCTCCGGCAACCATCACATGTTCGTCATAGCCTTGAATGATGCTGGCCAAAGCTGACCGAGTTCACAGCTACTGCAAAACGGGTAATGTCTCTTCAAAAACCCAATCTAAAGATGTCAAAGTCCCACCAGGATCCACGGTCGAGGATCTTGTTGACCGATAACCCGGATGAAATAACGCGAAAGGTTATGTCCGCGCTAACTGACTCAATGAACTTTGTCTCGTATGACCCTGTATCACGTCCAGGGGTATCAAATCTGCTCCAGTTATTGTCATACTTTAGTGTCAACATAAAAAGCCCGGAAGAACTTGGGGAGATCTATGCTGGTCTAGGCTTGGGCGAATTTAAGGCTTTGGTCTCTCAAACCATTGCAGATGCGCTCGAGGGCATAAGGGCTCGTTACGCGGAAATCATGGCTGAAGATGGCGGACGCTATTTGGATTATGTGGAGGCTAAGGGAGCTGAGAGGGCTCGTGCAAGTGCTGAGGCTACAATGGCAATAGTGAGAGATGCAGTAGGCTTTTAACATCTTACCAATACGTATAATAAATGCATACAGCATACCCCAGAATAACCGTAGGCCTTCTTTAAACTTTTTTTGGTAAATAAAGTACATACCACGTTTGTATTTACCAAACTTAATTTAGTATATAAGATATTTGAATTTTACTGTTTTCGGTTTACCTATGGAGCTACCCGGAACAGTTAGACAAGCCTACGTAGACAAGGATGGAATAAACCATCACCCTACTTACAAGCCTACTTAACTAAAGTTACATTTAATGCTATTTCGAATTGAGCAACACCTAATTAAATATATATTGTAACTGATCTATCTCAGCTTTATTTGACTGCGGCTTTAAGTGACGTTTTCAAATTTGTAGTAAATTAGAAAGATGTGGTCGGGTAGCTCGCCCGGATGTGGATACCGGATCCTGCAAATCGTGTTTACGGTATCTTAAATTCTAAATGTTAAAAATTCATCAAGATTTTGAGCGGGAACCACTGAAATTTTTCATTTCGGTAGTTTGCTAACGGAGCGAAACAAGTCTGGGTGTAAATATGGTAACGCCAATAGATTATAATGCGCTTCTTGGAAAGTTTACCTGTGACTCCAGTTCTTTTTTATCTCCTTCGGAATGAACGTGCTTTACTGGTCGGCTCTCGTTTTGTATACCCCCGCGTGACGCGCTCTGCATAGTTAAGCTAATCTCTGGAGAACGTTATCTCGTACTTGCGATATGGTGCTTCACTCGAGGATCTTTGGCCGGGCAGGGTCTCTCCCGACGGCTCCAAGGCGGTATTTATCATCTTCAAAGTTGTCTCTAGCTTACGACCTCCATGGACCCAAAGACGTACCTTCGAGTCCTAAGCAAGCTCCCATCATTTTCATGCACGGTCTCTTCGGATCCAAGAAGAACAACCGGAGCATTAGTAAGTGAGGACAATGGAGTACCCGCAAGAAGACATCTTGCTGATAATGTTGTATAGAGCTCTTGCACGAGATCTGAAAAGACCGGTGTATGCGGTTGTATGGCACACCGGACATTGCTTGCACCCAGACCTCTGTGCACTGCTGATGGCAATATTTTAGGACCTACGCAATCATGGTGACTCCCCGCATGACCCTCGTCATGACTATGTCTCCATGGCGGACGATGTCGCAGGATTTATCGACGAGCATGGATTGCAGAAAACCACCTTAATCGGCCACTCCATGTAAATCCGCCATGTCAAATCGAATTAAAGACATGCTGACGTGCTGGTGAAGGGGAGCGAAGACCGCCATGACTCTGGCACTCCGCTCGCCCCAATTGATCGAGAATATTGTTTCTGTGGATAATGCACCTCTTGACGCGGCGCTCCTTAACGATTTTGCCAAATATATCCAGGGGATGAGAAAAATCGAGGAGTCGGAGGTAATCAGGCAGACCGAGGCGGACAAGATACTTCAGGATTATGAAGAGGCTAGTCACAATCGAATTATTCCTGTTCCTTGTCCATTGCTCATTTTCTCAGTCTCTCACAATTCGACAATTTCTCCTCGGAAACCTTTACCGTCCGGCGAATGAGAAAGTACGGAGGTTCAAAGTCCCATTAAGAATCCTGTCCACTGCATTGAATAATCTAGGCGATTTCCCTTTTAAGGATCCGGAGGAGGTGCGTTTTGAGAAGCCTGCGCTCTTTATTCGAGGTATTCAAAGTAAATACGTTCCCGATGAGGCTCTTCCAGTCATTGGCAAGTTCTTCCCCATGTTCCAACTGGTAGATATTGATGCTGGCCATTGGGTTATCTCGGAACAACCTGAAGCATTTAGACGAGGTACGTCGCCCTTCTCGAGAGTAAAGATAATTCTGACATTGTGTTGTACAGCTGTTGTAGAATTCCTACAGCCTCGAGACTAAGAGCATGTACATCAATAATCTATAATCTGGGTATCTCACTCCATGTCTTCAACGCTCTGCTATGACCAAGTGATCCAGCCAAAACGCCTAGATTTTCAGTTCAATGCAACCTACCGAGCTCAACATGAACAGCCAGAAGGCTCTGGTATACCTCCTCCGACTAGCACACTTTCCCTTGTCTGTCTCGAGGCAGACTCCGTCAAATGAGGGGATTTCACGATTTGATCCACAACATCGATGAATGGCTTCCGGGCGTTCTCGCGCGTTTTCGCGCTTGCTTCGCAGAAATGCGATCCATGCTTGTTTGCGAGTGCCTCGCCTTCTTCATATTTGACTGCCCTTGACGATGCTTTGTCTAACTTGCTCCCAACCTTTGACAAATTAGCGTTGAATTTGAGCACTATAATTGACAGGGCTGACGCGGAAATATGGATGATAGCAAGCATGCCGTGCTCACCCACCGATGATCCGCATACATACCAAGTACATAATAGCTCCGGGCATTGCGTTGTTTTCCGCCTCATCATACCACCTCTCCATGGACAAGAAACTTTCTCTGCTGGAGATATCGTAGACAAGTATAACGCCATGCGCCCCTCGATAATAACTATTTGAGAGTGTTCGAAAGCGCTCCTGGCCCGCGGTGTCAAGTAGGTTGAGTCGATATGCCTTCCCATGCACAGAGAGCTTTTTGAGCTTAAATGTCGTTAATATGGACTGAAGGAGAAGCCGTAAGGAGCATACCTTGAAATCTACGCCTATCGTAGCAGTCGATGACTCTGAATCAAACTGATCATCGCAGTACCTAATGAGTACTGAGGAAGAGGTTAGCACGAATAGCTGAGAAAGCCGTACAAGACTAACAAGCTGATTTGCCGGCTCCCGATGGTCCGATCATCAAAATCTTAAGTGTAATGAGTGATTCCTCAGAGGCCATGATTTCGCGTGTTGGCTATGCACTCTGAAAAAAAGGCACAAAAGCCGTGAGCGGACGGTAAGTATTTCGTGGACAAATAGAATATTCGGCGGGCTTATAACGTCATCGCCGGGAAAAGTAAAACAAGCAAACTATAAGGGAACATTACAGCGCGCGCGTGACACAGGCTAAGTTCACATTTAAACCATTAATTTTGGAATCTTTGTTTCCTTTCGATAGCTGTATGCCACACAGGTCATGCAATCACGCTATTATGCCTAAAGCAAGACCTCGACCTTTCTTGAATGGCCGATCAAAACCCGCAAAAACACGTCTCTACACCTCCTCCAATACCTGTTCCTTGAACTCTCTCTCGACCTTTTGACCCTGCTCGTCTGTGTTTGACTCACCATGGAGGTTAAGAAGTGCACCGAGGTCGAACTTGGGAGCTTTCAGAAGCTTGACCTTTCGGATATGGACCTTGAAAATTGTGAGCAATTGACCTAAAAAGAATCCCTAATGCATATCATACGTACATTCTGTAAGGGATAGATGCCTTGAGTCGCCTTCTCAATTTCACGACCGATGACTTCGGGAATGAGCTTGGCAGTGAGTTGTGTAAGAGTGCAGGTAGAAGCTTCGCGTTGTATGATCTCGGTCATTTTCCTGCGGATAGCTCTGATTTGAGACGAGGCAGCATAAGTAGTTTTCTTGATCTGATTCGGACGGCGCTTGGTGAAGGCAATGGCGAAGAGACGGAGGAGATAGTCATCCGTGGTCTTGACGGTTACGTTCGCCTCGATCAATGATTGCCATTTCCTAACAAGCGATCTGAGTTTGTCTGATGTAAAATCGAGACCGTGGAAGTTCGTAAGGCAATTCTTTCCCTGGACTTCGTCGACCCGTAGCTTGACTTTTCTGAAAGCGTGGTCCTCATCTTTCTGCAGGTCGGCCAAAGAAACTTCAAAGATCCGTCCCTTCAAGGCATCATTTGCGTTTTTCAAACCCGTTGTCCGATTGACGAGAGTTTTTCCGACACTAATTTCGAGTGATTAGAAGATTGCAGCAGTTATGAATATGATTATATCCTCATACTCTCTGATTTGGAATGAAGATGGAGCCTTGGTCATTTGTCAGTTAAAAGAACGATGACCAAGATCCAGCACATGCCATACCTTGATTTGATACCAGTCCTTCCGGGTGAAGGGATCTTGAGTCTTCTTCTTGAGACCCTTCTTGCCCTTCGAAAGGCGCTTGTTCCTGCGTACATGTCAGAGATCGTTTCCAGGCAGTAACAGCCTGCGGCATGTGAAGAATCCAGTAGAGTTTAGAGTGCATTGAGCCGACTCTATGAAGAGAGGTTGACTTACTTTCCTACAGCCATAGTTGCGAAGAGTTGCCTGATCGCAAGGGCTGTTGAGGTGAAAGAGGTTGTCGTGGAAAGAAAGGATTTAAGACTTTCCCGAAGTTCGAATTATCGCAATGTGGGTAGGGCTGGCACAAATTCGCTTAGGTTTACCGCAAGTTTTATAACCTAAGGCATGAATGGGTTCGCAGCACCACAACCTCGACAAAATGGCGTGCAGAGCGACACAATGTGACCAGGGCGATTTCTGGTTTGTGAATAGTTCTAAATTATATTTATAATATGTCCTATTACTGCCATATCAGGGGGAATTCTGGATAGACGGAAGAGGAATATCGAGTTGTAAAAAACTCTAAGAAGTTAATAACGTCCCATATTAGTCGACCTGATATCGCTACGCAGGCCGACCTCCTAATTCATGACTCCCACCAAACCTCTCACCAAACCTGACCACTTCTACTGCTCGATCCATGGAATTTGAATGATATGCACTTGAGCTTTATGGTTGTATATCACGCGGAATTTAGGAGGAGAGCCTGTGAAATACAAGGCAGGAGACTTGTGACACGCTGAGCTTTGAGGGTTCTCTGGAATCCGCTCACCATAACGAATTTTTTTCGTTGCTATTTAAGGCCTTAACACTGTCTAGCATCTCACCGCCATGATCACAATTCGTACGTCCGAAGCAAAGTCCTCTAGTCTATCTAATGCAATAGCTAATATTTCCCAAAGGGGTGCCATGTTCCTCCGCGAACATCGGGCCTGGATTTGATGTTATCGGCCTAGCACTTTCGATATGGCTGGAGCTACGGATTGAGATATCTCAGGCTGACAGATCCGATGCGCCTCTCAACTGTGTCATCACTTACGAGGGTGAAGGAGCGGACGATGTGCCATTGAGTGCTGATCGAAATCTCATCACTCGTACTGCTCTTTATGTCCTCCGATGCCACGGACAGCATGATTTTCCAGTGGAGACCAAGGTACACATCATAAACCCAATTCCATTAGGTCGAGGTCTAGGCTCCTCGGGCGCTGCTGTTGTAGCTGGAATCATTCTTGGAAATGAAATTGGAAAGCTAGCGTTATCCAAGGCGAGAATACTTGATTATTGTCTCATGATTGAACGCCATCCTGACAACATAGCTGCTGCCCTTTATGGTGGCTTTGTCGGTACTTACCTCAATGAATTGAGCCCAGAGGACACCGAGCGCAAGGAAATCCCACTGAGCGAGGTATTGCCACAGCCAGCCGGTGGAATTGATACAGGTTTGAAGCCGCCAGAGCCACCCGTTGGCATTGGGCATTATATGAAATTTCCATGGGCGAAAGAGCTAAAGGCTATTGCAATAATCCCCCATTTTGAGGTTCCAACCGCAAAAGCGCGTGAAGTTCTTCCAGCAAAATATTCTCGGTCAGACATGGTTTTCAACCTACAACGAATCGCTCTCCTTCCTTCAGCTTTAGGAAAATCCCCTCCAGATGCGGAGCAAATTTACCTTGCAATGCAGGACAAAGTTCATCAGCCATACCGCAAGGAGCTAATTCCGGGCCTACCCGAGATATTACAGTCAGTCACACCAAAATCCCATCCTGGCCTTTGTGGTATCTGCTTGTCCGGCGCAGGTCCCACAATCCTGGCACTCGCAACAACGAATTTCGAGAATATCGCGGAAACCATTCTAGTTATGTTTAAGACAAAGAATATTCACTGCGACTGGAAAGTTCTCGAGCCGGCAGAAGACGGTGCAACTGTTGCTTACAGATAGATGATCATGACCCAAGATTATGATTTGGAGGAGCCATCGGGGTCAGGAAAAGTGGATCTTTAACCAAGTATACCCTTTGGTGTCTTTCTAGTACATCTTTACCGCCGCAAGGCCCGACCATGCTGCAGCCAGTACAAGGAGTTGTGCATTCTTCAACTGAAGCACTCCTTGCCTGCCTCCAATAGTTCAGGAGTATTGATTTGTATGTAAACGTTTGCTCGTCCTCGAACACTGGAGAAGCCCTTGTGCAAGGATGACGCTTACGGGCTCGTACATTTCCATGTTTCACAGCGACAATGCCATTGTCGTTATTGTTGTCCTTCATTATAATGCGCTTAGTGGAGTTCTGTTCTCGAGGTTTGATGCATCTCTTCATCCTTACAACAGGAAGTATTAGTCTCTTCTAACACTAGTGACTCGCTATATACATAGTCTAAGCGCTATATCTCTTTGACTCACTGGAACGGCATAGATTATATTTTTTCTAAAATATTATTATCAAGTTTCTTGGTCGCGATATCCTGAGAGAAAGATTCGTATATTCTCATTATTACTAGTCTTGGCTCGGATCCACCAAAGTCTCCAAGGGGTATCAATGACGGTGATGATACATGCCTTCCAGTCCTGTCACTGTTAGATATTCGACATGGTCCCACCTCGACGAAAGACGATCACTTCTATGATGCCCCCAGCTGTCCTGGTCCTGTCTCCGGCGGCCGAAGTCATGCCGCTTTCTCCAGCTGCCCTTCTATCTCTGAATCCTCATGAAAGTCCTCAAAATTGGGAAAGCTGAAATAGCCTCCTTCTGCTAGGACCGCAGGTGTTAGTTTCTTGTGGTCATTAACTGGACAGAAGCGACAGACCTTGAGATATCCTATCTACGTACAAGTTATCTTTTTCTCTGTCGAGCGTTTCGTCGTGATCGTGAGGAGAGCATGAGCGTCGTTGTGGGCTAGCAGATTGACGGCGATCGGAAGGTACTCGAAGTTCACTATCATGTCGCCCTAAGGAATACGATGCTACTCTACTAAGAAGCGCCGACGCTCTGGATGTAGGATGCAAGCTTGCAAGATCGTTCCGAGAAGCATTTGACGTCGCCACACATGGGGCCGTCGCGCTAGAACGCATCAATCTCGGCCGTTGCCACGACCCCCGTGACTTTGGAGAGTGTGAAATTTGACCCATAAAGCTAGTTGGTGAATTGGCCATCAGTGGATGCGGTATCCAGGAAGAAGTTTGTCTTGATCCACGAATATTGGAGCTTGTAAAATCTTGTACAAAAATCTTCTCGTTGGTCTATAATATAGATCGAGAGTGTGAATGACTGATCTTGATCCTGAGCGCCTGACAATAAAGGAAAGTATCAAATCAAAAAAGATTTGAAGTAGATTAGTCTGATCCACGTCCGCCCCGCGATTTTTTGTAATTTGCTCCAATCCGAAAAGCCGCGCCACTTGTCAGTATTTTGATGGGGCAGCTTTGCTGAGTTAGATGCCCCGAAGCGATGTGGTAATCAATGTATGGCTTGAGGATGCAGCTACTTGCAGGGGATTGGGTATGCCGAGCGAGCTTTTATTGCGACTTCGCTCATTTTGCCAATGCATTAGGAAAGCACAAGTCTGTTTGCACAGCGAGTTTGGGCACAAATGTGGTTCTTCTTACAACCTGACCTCTACTAGAAAGAACAACTAGTATCCCCGTGCATGAAAACGTGGGGTGCGGGTTACCAATTCGAGTAGCATACATCTAATGAGGAGAAAGGCGTGCTGTGCCGGCAAAGGCTGCATGCAGGGACATTTTAAAGACAACCAGATGACCTATCACAGTTTCCTTCCAAGTGTAAACCGCCGATGTCCGCGTTCTCACAAATGCAGTATATCTAGTGGTCGATACTGTGCTGAGATTAGCATTTTCTTGCCCAATATGTCAATGCGAAAACCCACTCTTCCCAAGTCCTCCCTTGCACAGCTTCAAGCTCTTCAGTCGTCATCCTATGGCCCGTTGTAAAATAGCCTGCAATGATTATCAGAGAGCTGTACCAGAAATAAGCTGAGCGGGAACACATACCCGCTGTGATCTTTGCATCTATCTCTACTCTCGAGTCCGCCGGCATCCAAGACTTTGGTAGCTCAACTCTTTCATGAATCGGGATACTGTGACTGGCTCAACCCCGCTGCACTCATTATGCGTTTCGATTGTGCTCACCCTTGACCTACAATTGCATCATGCTTCATGCTATGCGGTATATTAGGACAATTCTAGGCGTACGAGTTGTAGTTCACTTACTTGCTCATGCTCAACATTCGATCGATCTTTTTGATACCTAGATGGTGCGGATGGCACACATTAGCATCGAGTTTGAAAGAGCTCATAAAGCCCTATATACAATGCGCTCACCTAGCCAATGCAAGATATCGGGCATAAGCGCCTGAAATCTCTGGTCCTTCAATCCAGCAATGTTTTCTGTCCTTTTAAAGTACTCTGAGGCTCTATCGGCTCCTCGTTTTCTGGCATTGTAGACAAGATACTGAGAGTATATGGTTAGTCAGTGCAGGGCTTGAGGTCAGGAATACAACTTTAGTGACTTCTCCAAGAGCTCGGCCCTCTTTTCTGAAATAGATTACAACTCCGCTACCACCCTTCTGTGCTTCTTTTACTGCCTCCTCAATTCCGTAAATTAGGTATGGGCGACATGTGCAAATGTCAGAGCCGAAGACATCAGATCCGTTACACTCGTCATGGACTCTTAAGGCAAGCCGGACGTTTTCGTCAGACATTTTCGCCGGATCCCCAAAACAATATACCGTGAGACCACCTAGAAGATTAGGGAGGATTCCTCTGAAATACTTATTTTTACATACCAATTGGAGGTAAGAACAGCTTTATGTCTCCTCTCGTGATGAGCTATGGCTTGAAAGTTAGCTTCATTTAACATTGCACAAAATTGAAAAATTCGGTTGGGTTTGGATTTTGGAAGCCAACCTCAGGATAACTGCCACCGGTTTGCTCGAATAGCGATCTTCGTAATGTTGCCTCATCTATAGTATTCGTCAGTCTCGTATCTAGCCTGAGGACCAGATCACCAAACCTATCCCAAATCTTTCTGCGACACCTGGTAGGTACCACACCTTCAAGGAGTAACATTAGAGCCAAGTCAAGAGACAACAAGGGAAGGCTTACAGGCTCAACGGCGAACTTTGTGACAGCGAGCTCCCCAGAATTGTTTATACAAACTTTCCCATCAGGGACGCTAGTACGACATAAGTTCAACTTGGCCCGAAAAGAGTGAAAGAAAACCAACATTCTGCCCTCTTTAACGCTTTGCTCGAGCTCGGGAAGCTGTGGAACAGCGGTTATTTAGGACGTAGCTTAACACAGGGAAATTATGTACCTTCATGTGCGCCCTAGTGATTGCTACAGGATAATTGTCAGGGTCTGCGAATGATTCGAACAATCATACGCGGGCCTCACCAATGGTTGGACGGATATCAACTGTGATAGGTCAGAACCATAACATATCACAAATGATAACCGTAAATACTGACCATTTTCAGACTCCATGGTACTCTTGAAAAGCCATGGGGCAAGATGGCCCAAGGGGTCCATGGAAACAATTTTCTTCTTGTCAGCCCATTGAGTGAAGGGACCAATGTTCGCCGCAGGTTCAGTATTCGTGAAATCGGGCCTGTTGTCTGTTAGAATACTATAAAAAAAATAATAAATAAAAAAAAGATTTCTATTTGCAGGAAGTGGGTGTGATCCCTCCCTCTCTACCCTGCTATTTCTTTGGAACTCGAGATAAAGACATGTTGAGAAAAGCTAACTCCTACCTGTGATTTGCCTGAACTTCCTTGCTGGCTATGGCTAAAGCATAATATATCGAGTATGAGCCTCCATGTGCTAATCCCAATTTCAGTAACCCATTGTTGATATCATATCATTTACGACCCACCTCCAATGGCTGGGAAGGTATCAAGAGTCAGCTCTAGCTAATACGAGGGGACGTTGCTAACTTGCCATTGCGTCGACGAACGGTGGAGGGGCTTCGGCTAACGACGACAGGTCCCCGCTGCTGAGGGTCTTTGTTGCCCCAATCCATCGGCAGTGGATTTATCCCACTTTGGCCGGGATATGTGCTATGCGGGCAATCAGCGCTTCTTTCATGCTTTGGGGCTTGATATTAGAGCGGTTTCTTGAGGGATCCGTGATTAATTACACCTGAATAATTATACCTGTGACTGTAGGATTTGCACTCACGTTAGAATGATGCGCGACGTTATAGGAGGCTTTTTCAAATGCGAAGCAGACACAGGCGCATCCTTGCTATCATGTGTGAGGTCCGTTGCCACAATAGATGGTGATTCTGGAATATGTGATTCTGTGATATCGACATGATCGTGGGATTCTTCGGTGTGTGACTTGGCTTGCAAAAGCTGTTCCTTGTTCTGTCGTTGATCAGTTGAAGCGGCGTCTTGTACTTCCTTAATTCCCGCTAGAATGTTAACACGTCCTGTGATTGCATCTACATTGGAAGCCAGACGTGTCTGATTTTCTTGAAGCACTCTTAGAGTGCCTAGGACTTCTTTCATAAGAGCAGTTTGATCGAGATTCGAAGATGACATCTTTGCAAAAGATGGCCTGGAAGAACTACGACAAGAAATGGCCGGTCTAAGGAGATGCTGATACTATAAGTCTATACCGCTGAATCGCAACAACGTAGCACAGATTGGTCGTGTCTCAAAAGCTAAAAGAGGAAAGAGGCTCGTCCCAAAAACAATCCGAATGGCCGGGAATAGAATAACTGCTAAGAAAGTGAAAGTGAGAGAATTTGAACCGGCTGCAGCTTGCAGCAGTAATAGAGTAATATAGACTTCTGTTCACAGATGTCATACAGAAGCTTTGAGATGTGGTGTTGATGGCAGCTCAGCATCTCTTAAAGGAGTAGAGGTGAAGAAGGTCTTTCATCCTGGAATCATCACGTGTGTGTGTTGCGCGTCAGCGATAAGGATTGGGGCAGCTCCTTATCAGTGTCAAAACGCCGAACCTAAATACACTGTCCCTTAGCTCGATGGCTCCACAGCTCCACAACTAGCACGACTAGAGAACCTAAGTTCCATACTCTACTCCCACCCTTTTGCGACTCCAAGGACATGGTAGGACGTCCGCCTTTAGCTAGAGAACGCGGTAATAGTGGCTAATGCACTATCCATAGGGCAAACGCAAGAAGGCGGCGAAGAAGCCCACAGGCCCTAAGAAGGTTAGTTTCTGCAGAATTTCGATGCTTTCAAATTCTAATCTTTGAGAAGTCTGAACCCCTTGCTACCACTTTCGCGTGTCTCTTTTGCAACCACGAGAAATCAGTCACAGTCAAACTCGATAGGAAAGCCGGTGTGGGTCAGCTCTCTTGCAAAGTCTGTGGCCAGTCCTTTCAGTGCCAAGTCAACTGTGAGTTACAATACTGTACGCAGATATGAGAATATGGTTCTAATGTCCTGAAATGCTTAGATTTATCGGCTGCCGTTGACGTGTATTCAGAATGGGTCGATGCTTGTGATGCAGTTGCAAAGGAGAACTCGGAAGATACTCGTGCTTTTCTCGCACCTTCACGGCGTCCTCTAGTGGGTAGAAATAGCACGGCTGGCAATCGCGACGACGACCAGGACTTGGACGATGATGAGCACGATGTTGGTGGCTATGAAGGCGAAGGGATCGTAGGGGATGACGAATACTGACGATGCATCAATGCAAGATGTTCTTCCGGACAGTAGTATTATATGTTTCTAGGAGTAAATAGGCGTCAAGGTCTGGCAAAAAATTATAAGTCGAAATATTTGACGCATGAAATCTCTAAAGAATATGTTACTTTCTGAACCATGCAGCTAGGATGTGGCCTGGAACTACGTTATGGAGAGTATTGGTGCTCCTCCTACATGTTGCGGCTAAGTTCTAATTGATTGTAGTGGAACCCTGCTTGGAAGTTTCCTTGCGCAGAAAGGTTGGGGAAGAGTAATCATATTGTATAGAACCGATCCCCAAAATCGCCGAGGCCAGGGACTATGTAACTGAGAATATTTGTTAGTTATATTAGCATCTAATAAACGTTCAAACTTACTTCTTCTCATCTAAGCCCTAGCAAGGAAATTAGCAACTTCGTACTTGAAGACTATCGAACTGTTAGCGAGATGAATAAAGGAAACCCACTTGGTCTATAAAAGCTGTAACGACTCGTAGCTTTGGGAATCTCTTTGCGAAATTGTCAATACCCTCTGGACTGGCAATCAAGTTGAGGAATAATATGCGGTCTTCCGGTACGCCACGAGATTTCAGAACATCCACTGCCATGGTTGCCGAGCCGCCGGTGGCAAACATGGGATCTAAGAGTAGAACCCACCGCTCGGATATGTCTTCGGGCAATTTGTCATAGAAAAGTTTTGGCTTGCAAGTCTCCTCATCACGCTGTATTAAGATCTTTCCAATCCTCACAGAACGACAGCAGTCTCGTAATCCCTGTTCCATAGCTTCGCCGGCTCTCATTATCGATACACCGCAAATCTTACCTTGAAACATGACACCAGCGTAACTTCGGCCGACTGGGGTAGTAACGGTATGCTCAACCACAGGCAGGTGGTTGAGGCCTTCCTCAACCAACAACCGAATGATACGGTTTGAATAAAAGATGAAATCCGCCCGTGGTGTGTTTTTGTCGCGGATCATGCTGGCCAATTGTCAGCCCAGATATGAATGGCGCGGAACGACAGGGTAACACGAACGTCAAGAGTGCGATTAGTTGCGGACTTTGCTGCAGAACGTGAACATTCTTGAACTTTACCTCGGTCGAAACCGTGGCTGTTGGCTTTACTTTCGCGGATATATAGTCTGGGCCGACAGATTGCGTCGGAGATTTGGGAAGGGTCGATGCCATGGCTAGTGAGGAACCTTCTATGAATATGTAGAGCCTGAGGTCTTGAGATGTTAGGAGTTGATTGCTGATACGTTCGCTGCTTGCGAATTCTAGGAAGAGCACTTAAATACCTTCACATGAAGCTATAACGGAGTCTAGAATGCTAAGACAGGCAAAGACAGGATGTGAGTTATGAGGAGCCTCATACTCTTGCCGAATGCATGTCGCGTGTATCTTGCCTTGTTTCCGATAGGCCAATAAGATTTGCCCCTTAACTCTGCCTAGCTTGCAAGGCTGTCAATAGCCTCACAACAAGACAAAGAATCGCAAACCTTTATTGGGCAGCATTGTCTCTTAGTAATAATTATCACCTTTGTTCCCAATCGAACTTCCGTCTCATGGCGCTTTAGCAACGTTCTTCCATATTTCTGCGTGCCCTCTAAAGGATTCAATCATCTCGATATTGAATGAGATCAAGAGAATGGTGTTGTCGGTCAGTTATCTTGCCTAAGTCCTTCAGGAAGCACTTCTTTGTTCGGTATGGCTGCATTCAACGACTCTAATTCATCTCGAAAACGAATTGCGACCTACGGTAAGGCGGTTCGCAAACGGCCACCAGATCATATCGCTTTTAAGGACTTGGAGAGGCCACCAGCGGCGCCGAGAGCAGCCTCCGTCGTCTCAGCGTCTACAGAATCTGTCACTACTGATAGTTCGCCCTCGCCTTCCTCCGTTCCTTCTGCGAATTTCCATATATTCGATGTGCCATCCAGTGATGATGATGCAAATAGAACACCTCAGAAGAAGAGAAAGTTGGTACATGTCGCTCGTGGTTCGGTGGTAACGTCTTTGAAAAGCACACATGATACGGATCATACAGTACTACGCCATGCTTCCGATAAGGTCGCGGATCCGGAGCCCAGGCCTAAAGATTTTATTCATAACGCGTCCACGAATTATCAGCACGACCTAAAAAGACCCTCAAAACCAGCAAAGAAAATCAAATCTGTGCTGGAGAAATCCAAAAAGTCAGATCCGCACCGGTCTAACAAGACATCTTCCATGGCTGTCACCAGAGTCCCTCAGAAAGACACTCAAATACGGCCTGGGCTATTACCGAGACGGCTTCAGCAGGACAGCGCTTCGGACAATCATTCAGCAGTTAATTCAAGCGGTAGCACTTCATCTCAGCTATCGGAAAGTCATGTGGGCGCCTCCACAAAACCTCGCAAAGTGCAACCTGCAACCAATGGAAAGAAACCATCGAGACCGAGTACACCGAAGGCAGTGGATCGTGAAGCTCGTGACGCTAGCATGGCCCTATCTGCGTCATCGATCCTGACCCCAAAGGGAGTGAAGATGTGGAATGACCTATTAGGGGAAGGTAGTGATGAAAATTCCGAAAAGAATGAGTTAGAGCGTTCCACCGAGAACATCCATTATGGCGTAAAGGAGCATCGGAGCTCCATTCACAACCGGAAATTGCCCCGAAGAAGATTGATCGATTCCCTTGTTGAGCAGTCAAAGAATTTTAGGTCGATGTTGGAACTGTATCCCGACCTAGAAGAGGTGACACTCGTGGATTCAGATTTGGCGCCGCATTCCCAAGCCAGTCAAAAACAAGAGACAGTGTCCTCTCAGATGACAAATATCCAAACGTTGTCGGAAAATACCAATCCCTCAAGTAAAGCAGTAGGTCTTGGACAGGGTTCGCATACCTTGGGAGCCAAAATCACATACAGTCGTCAGCGTTCGATGCTTGCAGAGCAAGACTTGACAAAGGAAACAAATTTCGATATCCCTCTGCATGAAGGCCTACCTCTGGCAAAGCTACAAAATCGGCGAGGCTCAATTCCAGTTCTCGCACCCCTTCACAGCTTGCACGAAAGTGCGGAATCCGAGGATGGAAATACCGGTGTCGCCATAAGGACTATACATGAACTAAGACAAGCTGGTGCAGAAAGTCGTTTCAAAGACGAGGTAGAAGACCTTTTAGACCGTATTGGAGAACCAGCGCCGCAGAACATGACGAGGAGGTCAGGACTGATGGAGTTGGCCGAGAGGATGAGGGACAAACTTTTCTACACGAAATTTATTAGCAACGGCATTGATCAGCAGTTATTCCTCCATTTAGGACAGGAGCAAGATGTCATCTCGGGTTTCATTTTAGTCTCACTCTTAATTCCAGTACTCGATGCTGGGATTTCACCAATGGTCGTGACTCAGCTCCGCAGGCAGGGGATAACTCAGTTGCTAATAAGGCTTATAAGTGTTGATGACAGCATTCTTGCCATTTCTAAGGCCCGTAAGAGTAATATGTCAAAGTTAGCCCAAACGACACTTCTGGAGCAACACGAGGCTTTCATACAACAACGAGTGTGGGGCGATTTGCGCCCGCAAGCTGCATCGCCTCGAACAGCTTCCCTCAGATGCCTCGAGCTCATGGTTCGCCAAAGTCGTGAGGCAGGAGATACGGGAGATATCATATCTAAAGAGCTTGTCAGCAACCTTTTCGCAATCTTGAAAGACTCTTACGACAACAAAACGGCTACAGCGGATGCAGTTGACTTTCAGCTTGCTTTATCCACGCTTGTGTCTCATTCGTTGAATCCAATGACCGGCATGGAGGAATTCTTGCCCATCGTAAAGAATATTTTGGAGGTCACAATGAAAAATTCTTCTGAAGGCTCCACTGTTATTCTTCTTTTGAGATTGGTCCTTAATACGACAAACAACTCACCGGCTGCTTCGGACGCTTTTGCGTCACCTGAACTCCTTCAACTTATGTGTCGTGCTGTCATAGAGAAGTTTAAGATGCTCTCAAGTTTTATCATCGAGGATAAGCGCCTCTTACTGGTTGATCACTTAGTTTTGATGCTAGTTGTCATGATCAACATTGCTGAGTTGAGCATTCGCGCCCGTCAATGCTTTTTGGCAATCCAAGACAGCAGCCTTGAGGATCTGGTAGTGATTTTTCAAGACAACATCGAGCGAGCCTTCGAGGTAGGCCATATTTTATAAACATATATGAACTAGTAACTAACAGTTTACAGGCTGACTCCGTCGAAGACAGCCATCTTAACGTGGCAGGAGGGTATCTTGCAGTTTTGCTTGGCTGTTTGTCATTATGCCCGGAAATTGGGGAACGAATACGCATACAACAGCGAACCCCCTCCTTTCAACCGTTAATAGCATGCATAGATGAATTTATCAGTCATCACAAGAAAGTTGATGCTCTTCTGAAAAACGAAGGGGAACACAATCCTCAGGCAGGCCTGACAGACCGACTACAGACACTGGTGGATAAGCTGAAGGAGATTAGTGTTTCATAATGACTTTAGAGGCGGACGCCAACATTTTCACGATGTCAATAATGAGGTTGGGAATGGAGTTTAGAGGGACATGGTACACAACATATAAGGAGATATACCCATTTATATAGAAAATGATCAATGGCAGATAGCTGGTCATTGGCGTAGAGCAAATCCATTGTTGTGATACGTAATCCATACAAGACGCAAGATGCCGTGGACGGTGTGCCTGAAATAGTACCCACCAAGCCACCATTGCTGTGACGTTCACTGGCAACGTAACAGACATTTTACTTTTTTCATGTTCTACAGCGAATCAAGCGAGATGGCGCTACTCGGCGTCAAAGCCTTGCCAGGATCCTAAGTACTTAAGATACCGTTATCATCTCATCTTCACTCCTCTGTGCTCTTTGTAGCTCAACTTTTTTCTTAGCAGAGCCTCTCATCCGTTTACATTCATTGCCAGGATAAAATAACTATCATCGCGCCATGCCTGCACCGCCCAAGCAAAGAAAGATCGCCATCGTCGGAAGTAGATCTGTTGGTTGGCGGTCACCTCAGTCCCTGACTCTATCCATATTGACTGTAACCCAGGCAAATCGTCATTAACAGTACAATTCGTTGATGGCCACTTTGTTGAGAGTTATTATCCCACCATTGAAAACACATTCAGCAAAGTTATTAAGTTCAAGGGCCAAGAATTTTTTACTGAAATCATTGATACAGCGGGCCAGGTGAGCAGAATAGAGAACTACCTCGTAAAAAGCACTTCTGTGCAGCTGTACAAGTCATCTAACTGCAGAGTAGGATGAATATAGCATCCTAAACTCGAAGCACTTCATTGGCATCCACGGGTACATGCTCGTATATTCTGTTGCCTCGATGCAGTCCTTCGAGATGGTTCAGGTGATTCATGACAAGATTTTGAATCACCTGGTGAGTTTTCAGCTGCACCATCTTTATTTTCTATTCTAATTAAAGGAAGGGTACGGAATGGGTTCCTGTTGTTATAGTGGGCAACAAGAGCGACTTGCGACCTGAGCAGCGCCAGGTAACCGCGGAGGATGGCAAGAAACTGGCAGAAAAATACTCATGTGCATGGACGGAAGCAAGCGCTCGTTACAATGAAAATGTCACCAAGGCCTTCGAGCTCATTATTGGGCAAATCGAGAAGTTACAAGATCCTAATGAACCGACTGGAGGTAATAAGTGTTCGGTCATGTAAATGCTAGGGATGTACTTTCAGAAGATAGTGGAGGAGTGCTTGTATGTTAAATCAAGAGGATTGCGAGGCGTATTGGTACAGGAGAGTGGTATTCTGTTTGCGTCTTGGCTCTGAGCGCTCAGAAGGGCAACCCAGTTAACCCCGCCATTGATTTTTGACTCGTCACATGGATAATGATGAAATTAAAACTATATTAAACTTGCACACAAAGCTATCGTCATAGTCAAGGCTACCTCCTGTCGGAATTCTACGAAGTAAAGTATGCGAGCCTGGACAGAAAGACCTTCCCTTCTCCCAAACCTGCGTGCTGTACGTGCTGTACGTGCTTCCTCCTCAAGGCATGAATACCTAAAGCAGAGCAGCAAGATTCGCTAAAGGTTCTAGAACCTGCCCCGCCCCGCCCCGCCTCGCCTCGCCCCACCCCACCCCACCCCACCACAGAACCCTGAGTCAACAAATAATCTACAGTACTTGAGCTGCCCACCACAGAGAACTACACCGACTATTGTCTGCACAAACCGTAAGGAGTGCATTCTTCTACACCTATATCAAAAATGCTCGACATTTTCGACTTCATTGTCGACAAAGGTGGCAACCCTGAGAAGATTAAAGAGTCGCAAAGACGTAGGTATGCCCCAGAGGAAGTCGTAGACGAGGTTATCGCCCTTTACGAAGATCACCGCAAAAGTGAGTATATGTCACCGATTGTCATATATGTGCGTTTTCTGACCGCCTAACAGCACAGTATCAAGCTACCCAGATCAATACAAAGATCAACGAGGTCCAAAAGCAAATCGGTGCCAAGCGGAAGGTTTGTCTCGCGCCTAGTACGCGACATGAACTAGTGGCACTGATAATGGTTCTCTTCCTAGGCCAAGGAAAATGCGGATGATCTTATGAAACAGAAAGTGGCGCTCGAGAGAGAAAAGAAGGCATTCATCGACTCTGCAGCAGAGAAGGATGTCGCATTGAGGAAGAAGACAAGCACAATTGGCAACATTGTGCATGATTCTGTGCCTGTCAGTGACAATGAGGTATGGAGCTCATGTTCTAAAATCAATGTTAAAGTGCATTCTAATAGCCCAAGGATAACAATCTTCTGCAACGAAAATGGGCCCCAGATGGCTGCAAGGTTGAGAAGCGGGATGTTTTATCACACCACGAAGTGTTGACACGCCTGGATGGCTACGATCCTGAACGGGGCGTAAAAGTTGTTGGCCACCGCGGCTACTTCCTGAAGAACTGGGGTGTGTTTCTAAATCAAGCCTTGATTAATTATGGCCTCGAGTTTCTCTCAGAAAGGGGCTATACCGCACTCCAAACCCCCCAGTTCATGCTAAAGGATTACATGGCGAAGACGGCTCAACTTGAACAATTTGATGAGGAGCTATATAAGGTTCTTGATGGAGACGCGCAAAACGACAAATACCTTATTGCAACTTCCGAACAACCCATTTCAGCCTTCCACGCGGACGAGTGGTTACTGGCAAAAGAACTCCCTATTAAGTATGCCTTTCATCACCGAGGTCCCGGAGTACTTGCTAATATTTTTACGCAGGTATGCAGGTTTTAGCACTTGCTACCGGCGAGAGGCTGGTTCACATGGTCGAGATGCTTGGGGCATATTTCGAATCCATCAGTTTGAGAAGGTATTCCGCCTATAGCCTGCTCATCAAAGTGTCGTTGTGGACTAACGTGCCTGCTATAGGTAGAGCAATTCCTCTTGACGGATCCGGAAAAGTCATGGGAAGCATTTGAAGATATGATTGGGATCTCGGAAGAATTCTACAAAACCCTTGGCGTTCCATACCGTGTCGTGGCCATAGTTTCAGGAGCGTTGAATAATGCTGCAGCGAAAAAGTTCGATCTTGAAGCCTGGTTCCCATTCCAGGGAGAGTACAAGGAACTTGTCTCTTGCTCAAATTGTACAGACTACCAATCTAGGGCGCTCGAAATTCGATTCGGCGCCAAAGTACAGACTGAGATCAGAAAGAAGTACGTTCATGCGCTAAACTCTACTTTATGTGCTACGGAGCGAGCTTTATGCTGTCTGCTAGAGAACTTTCAAACAGAGGATGTAAGTACGATCTAGAAGCATTCTCCATCTTGTTGCTTAATATCTCATCAGGGATTTAAAGTACCCGAACCACTACGAAAATATCTGCCCGGTGCTCCTGAGTTCATTCCATTCACAAAAGAGCTTCCCAAGGATTCAACTTCACAGAAGGCGAAAGGGAAAGTGGAGAAAGCTCCAAAACCTATTGTGGCACCTGTTGGTGACGGAGCTGCAGAGGCTGCAGAGAAATTAAAGAACCTCAAAACTTAAAGCAGAGAACGCCTTGGGCGCTGGAGAGTCTAGACAAGAGGAAGACTATGTTTGGGCATGCACTGAATAGTTCTAGCATGACTGATGACCAGTGGATATTAGGGTAGATGAGACCGTGCATACTCTAAGAAAAAGATGGGACTTGGCAACTGTTGCGTCTATTGGATACCTTTATGTCTTTACGAGTAGAAGTTCGCCTGAAACCTGCTATTGCGTAGCTTGACTGATAGATATTACCTGGTGACGATTGACAGCAGATCAAAGCTGATTGGGCTACTTACATAAGCGAGGCTGAAATTCTTACATTCCACTACTTTTCACACGACCGAACGCAACCCAATATTACCATTACAAGCACATTGTAGGTTGTTCAGAGTATATGTAAAGTGTCTATACACAGAATTAAAGACTCGGGGCCGTCCATGGCAGCACTGGTTATACGTGCAAAGTCTTAAAGATATTTGAATCGACCAAACAGGCTGTCAGGCTCTGGCAACTATGGTCATGGAAGAAATCTGCTGCCCGTTGTGTGGCTACAAATCGGAGAATGACTATGGACTCATGGTAATGGCATCTAATCCATCTATTTGAATCGTAACACGTCCTGATCATTGCTAGTATCATATAGAGAGCTTCCACTCTGAAGGAGAGTCACCGTTCATGGTCAAGGATAGCCTTAATCCATCAGAACAGGCCTCGGGATCGCATGAAGTAGTAGAAACATCCGAAGACCACCTGAGATTTGTGGACTGTCCAAGGGAAAACTGTGGGGAAACCATCATGCTGATAGAGTTTGAAAGCCATATGTCAATGCACGATGTCGAGAACAATAATGAGGACGAAAACCTCAACCTAGATCCCAATTCGAACAAGAGAATCAGAGCCTCTGATTCTGAACCCGAGCCAAAATTCGATACGAGACTCCCTCCAGCGCTTCGAAATCTGGCCACACATGATCCCCCATCCTCTTCATCGTCTTCTAACCGCCAAGCCATTGCAAAAGCCGGATGGAGGAGACTTCTGAAAATGCCAAGCTCAAGAGCAAAAGCTCAGATGTCACCAGAATCTAAAAGACCACATCGACGTCTTGGAGTCAGTTTTCTTAACCGCCCATACAAGCCTGTGACTAACCAATCAATAGAGGTCTGAACTTGGCCCTTATGCCCAAGAGAAGCAGATGCCAACCTGGCTTCGCGAGTTGCTGAAAGCCGATGGACAGTTTCAGGTGACTAAAGAACCTGCCCGCATTGGCAAGTCGCCAAAAATCAGAATTATCGAGAATCAGGTATCTGGAGTTGTCTCGGTTGTAGAACGGCTTCTCAAACAAGATCACACAACAGAATATGCTTATACATGTCACCCATGTGTTCAGCACGTCTCTAAGTTGCCAATGGAGGGTAAGCAAATACACGGTATTTTTGTAGTGATGTACTAATTACTAATTTTTCCTATTAGGCAGCTTCTGCGGCTACCGTAATATACAGATGATGGCGTCCTACATTAATGGTGCCAAGTCGCAGGGCTTCTACCATTTTGATGGAAAGCTGCCAACTATATTTCAGATCCAGGAATTCATCGAGCATGCTTGGGATCTTGAGATTAATGCGCAGGGACGATTGGAGACAGGAGGCATTCGAGGCACACGCAAATACATTGGAACGCCAGAGGTGAGCCCAAATCGGGAAGCATAAAGTCTTATGCTAAGAAGTGTTAGGCACAAGCGATGTTCACAAGTTTAGGTATAGAGTAGGTCATGATAGCCCGCGAAGAGTGGTCGGATGCTGACAACAATCAGCTGCAATACTCAAGCATTCAAGAGCAAAGACAACATCCGTGCGTACCAGCTCCTGCTGAGTTACGTTGAGGACTACTACAGTTCGGGGTGCAAGGACCCTGAAGCTAAAGTTCGAAGCACGACTTTGGGCCCGCTCTACTTCCAGCAACCAGGTATGTCCTCTTTGAGGAATAATAGATATA